>Ga0179593_1682770_pt1 | contig 17356 bp, 23 predicted proteins | sample CZODoug2_1_08_16_FD_185931 | JGI IMG/M metagenome (GOLD analysis project Ga0179593, IMG submission 185931) | Vadose zone soil fungal communities from Angelo Coast Range Reserve, California, USA - CZODoug2_1_08_16fungal (PacBio error correction) | ecosystem: Environmental > Terrestrial > Soil >... | reverse complement strand
GACCGTTTCTCCGGAATGGCTAAGGTGTGTTGCAATGGTTTCCCAGGTCGCTGCCCACCTTTCCCCTACACTTTCACAGTACGTGGACGATTCCCCGCTGATTCCCTTCCCTTTGCCCATTTTGCCCTTTTCCGACAGAATGGGGGCACGCCCCCCCTCCGGGGCTCGACTTTTCCCTTCGATATTTTTTTTTCCCCCCCCCTCGTGGAGTTCGCGCGGATTGGAAAAAATTAAATTTTCCTTTTTGTTTTCCCTTTTCTCCCCGGCAGGGATTTTTTCCTGAGTCCTTCTACCGCCGGTCTCTTCTCTTAAGAGGTCCTCTTTTCGCGATGTGTGGACCGGATTTTCCTAGCTATCCCGCCCCCCACCTTCCCCTTCCATGTGCGGCCCCCCCCCTTCCAGCGTTGTTGGCGTGAGGATGCTCGAAACTTTCACGCCTGGGTTGGTTCTCCTTTTCCGGTTTCAACTTCCCCTTCCCCCCCATGACCTCGGCGGCAGGTTCTCCTGTTCCGGTTTGTCTTTTACGAAAACTCCCTTTTTCCCTATTTCTGGGGCGGAATTTTACTGGGTTCCTTTCCCCTTTGCTCCTCCTTCTGGCCGCGGAATGTGTGACTCTGGGTCCTCGCTGTTTTCTTTTACACCCAAGAAGCATCCGTTTTCCCTTGGTTAGCTTTCCCCGAATTTCTTCCTTCCTCCCTTCTTTTCCCTTTCAATTTCGAAATCTAAAAAATTCCTCTGTTTCCTTCTTATTTTCTTCCGGCAGCGGACGATTTCCCGGTATTTCTTTTTTCCTTTTCTTTCGGGGCCGAAGAGGGGCCCTTCTTAAGCTTCTGAGTTTTTGACCACTAGCATAACACCCCTGGCCGTTGTGGATTTTTCTTATCTTTTTTATTGAGGGTGTTGACGACCCGTCTGTCCCTTGAGCCCCCGGTCTTCCCCCTCTTCTCGGCGTTGAACCTTGACAACTGGCTCATTGTTTTTTCCCCCTTATGACCCCCTCCCGCGCAAACCTTTTTTCTTCCTCTCCGCCCCGATTGGTCCCAAGCTCTTGGTCCCCCATCTAAAACTTCTCTCCTTCTCGGGCGTTTCCCCTCCCCCTGGGATCTTTGCTCCTGGAGAGTGCTCGTCTTTTTTTCTTTGAATCCGCCATTCTTGCCGCCCCGAAGCTGTCTGTCAGCTGTGACTTTCTTTTCCTACTTTGACCCTTCCCCTTAGCGAGTTTCTTTCCCCCCTGGTAATCGCAAGCGCTCCGGCACACTCCCCCCCCTGCATTCCCCCCTTTGCGCCGATCCTTCCCTTGGGGCGCTCCAAAGCGGTGACAATCATCCTGTGCTCGTCCCTGTTTTTTTGGCGAATGAAATTGCCCGAGGCAGTCCCCTCTTTTAAACCTTGTCTCCCCTCTTCTTGCGTTTCTTTTCCTTCGATGAACGGCTGTCCCATGGTTTCTTCCCTTTTTTGGCAAATTTTCCCGGCCGCCCCCCTTCCTTGGAAGGCGCTCCCAAACACTCTCCTCACCTCCAAGGTGTTATTTTCTTCAGTCCCTCCTTTCCACCCGCCATAGTGAAACAGCATAGGACAACGTCTCCCCCCCTTGGTTCCTTAATGCAATTTCTTCCTCCTTCCCTGCCTTATGACTTTTTCCTTTGCCGAAATTCGAGTGGTAGCGATCGAGCCAACCCCTGGTTAAATATTCTTCTTCTTTCCCTTGTGGGACTCTCCTTTTTTCCCTCCGAAGCGTAGCATTTTCTTTTCCCCAGATGGTTTTGATTCGGCAACGCCATCTGCACTGTCCCTTCTCGAGGCATCTGCCCTCTCTTTTTTTTTTTTATCATTTTCTCTTGAAAGGACGTGGTCGCTCGCCAAACGGCCCTTACGAGCGTGTGGCCCTCCCCCCCTTTCGATTCTTTCAAAAATCTTCCCTTCTCCCTGCCAGGCCTTGAAAATTTCGTGTTCATACTCTCTTTTTTTTCTCCTTGAGAGAAATGTCATGAAATTCCCCCCTTTGCTGCGCGAGTCCCCCTTCTTTGACTTCGCGTACGTTGGTGGAAGTAGTTACACCGTGCGTTTTCCTCTCCAGTCCCCCCCTTTTCCTCTTCCCCCTCGACACTTGTGCGGTCCCCTTTCCTAGTTAGTTCAAATGCGATGGCGTTTGCGAATCCCCCCGCCCAAGAGCCTTCACGGCTTTCTCTCTCTTTTTCCCCCCCAAAATCCATTGAATATGTTTCACCATTCCGATCGCCTACCAATACCCTGGCGACGGCCTTCGTTTCCGTTTTTCTTTTCCAGGTCCCTAAGTAGTCCGATCCTCGGGAGTCACCTTTTTTTCGCTTAATGCTCTAATTTCTTACCTGCGACGGAGTCCCCGTGAACCTGGTTGCTTCTTTTTTTTCGCCTCCCCTTTTTTTTTTCTTTCCCCATTTTTATTTCTCTTTTTCTCCCAACTTTTGCCGTTAATCGGACCCAAATTCGGACTGGGCCCCGATTTTTTCTGCAGGTTTTCCCCTCCGATGCGTTTCGTCCATTAGCGCGTCCTTTTCGCCGTCGAGGAGGAGAGGCTCCGACCTTTTGATACTCCTGATTTTTCCCTCTCTTCTCCTCAGTAGCGCATGTCCTCATTTCTGTTTTTCTTCCCCCTTTGTTTGCTAGAGGTCTCTTCCTCAGACCTTCCTTTGTTAGAGATGAATGAGCTAGCGGTTAGTCCCCTCCATTTTATCCCCTCTTCCTTTTTTCCTCTCTTTCGGCAGATCCCGTCTTGGCCCCGGATTCCTTAGCCTATCCCCAATCCTTTTCAAAAGAGCCTTCGAAATTGCTCAAACTCTCCCCCCCTGTACTCCTTTTTTTAATCGTTTTCCTATTTTCGCGTGTGTCGCAGATGTGATAACTTTTTTTTTATTTTTTTTGTCTTTCTTTCTCTCTCCCCCTGCGGTGTAGGGATGACGGTGTTTTTCATTTCGTTCATCCACTTTGTCTTTTTTTTTTGACTTTTCCCAGATAGTTCTTCTCATGGGTCCGTAAAGGTCGCCCCCCCGAAACGTCCCTGTTCTAACGGATTTTCCCTTGGTTATGCTGACGTTGCGCCTCTTAAAGCTTTTTTCAGTTTTACGATTTCCCGCTTCCCTTCTAGCCTTCCAGATGTCCCGCTCCGTCCCAACACTCCTCTGACTTTGTTTTTTCCTGTGATCTGTGGCCGTCTTCCATTGACTCTTCGCTGCTAACCCTTTTGCCTTTTGGCCCATATTTTTTTTTTCTACTCCCCGCATCGGACTTTCCACCAGGCTTGGCATCTTTCTCCCCTCTCTTTCTGGGCACCCTTTTCCCGGGAATTCTGATGCGAGCCCAGGATTTACTTTTTCCTCTTTCTTTAGAAGCTTTCCTACGCCTTTTTTTTCTCCCTGGCCTATTTCATTGGGTAGCGTTATGTCCCTAACTGACTTGTCCTTCCCCGGATGTTTCTTAGCCTCCTCCCTTTTCACACAACGGCTGGGGAGGTCCTTTTTTTGTCGATCCTTTCCATTTTTTTCTGCAGGAGTTTCCTCCTCTCTCTTTCGTCCACAAACCTTTTTGTTTCCCTTTCTCCTCCGCGTCCCATGAGTTTTAGTTACACCCCTCTTTTTTTCCTTTTCAGGACGATTCACTGTGAGCCACTCCCATACCTGCTGTTTTTCCCCGCGCGAGAAAACACCCCATTCTTGAGTCTCCACTAGGTTTCTCCTTCCTCCCCCCTCCGTCTTTTTGGTGGGCAGGGCTTATTCAGCCTTCTTTTCCTTTCTTGGGATTTTTCTTGTGAGACTAGTCGCCCTTCTTTCAAAGTCAAAATTTATTTTTGTATTTTTACGTTTTGTCCAACTTCTTTCCTGCCCCATTTTTACCCCCCTTCCCCTTCCTCCCCTTTCCGGAGAACCTTTTCGGGCCGCCGAACTCACGGCCTCTCCTTTCTTCGGTTTTTGAGTGCTTTTCCCTCTTCTCTTTCTTCCCTTGGGCCGGTTTCCGGAAAACTGGCAGAAGGTTGCCCCCTGGTGGCGGCTTTTCCCCTTTCAGGTTGGTGTCCCTTTCCCCTTCCCCACCAAGCCCACCACTTACACCTTGAACCGAATGTTTCCCTCCCCTCTTTCCCCTGATTTCTTTCCCCCTTTCCCCCCCCACTAAGAAACGTGCTGCGTGCAGTGTTCAATTTTTTTTGCCTCACCATTTCTCTCCCTCCGTCTATAGCAGGCCGGCCCACCGACTTTTGAGCTTTTTTTCCTCTCGTAACAGCTGTGCCATTTTGTTTCCTTCCCACAGTGCTGCTCTTCCCAACGTGCCGTCTTTCCTTTACTGCCCGCCTGCCCCTCCTTCCCCTAGGCTTTTTTGCTTTTTTAAAAGCGGTCTCTGCTTCCTGAGCGATTTTCCTAGCGGCTGAACGCCTTACTGCATACGCCAACCAACTTTCCTTTTTTCCCCTCTATCCTCCCCCAGAGGCAGCCGTTGGTGCCGATTTCCCCTTCATTTTTCCCCCCCGTTTTTTCCTCCATGAAACTTTCGCTTAAACACTTACAATTCTTTGCAGTTAACATTCCCCCCTTCTTTCCGGGGGTTTTCGGCTAGGCTGGACGTGACCTCCAGGCGCACTAGGGTTTTTAATTGACCTGGTGCCGGCCGATCCTACGAATTTCTTCCAACTAGTTGCCAAATGTTTCTCCCCTCTTCTTGGAGTTCCCCTCAAATCTTTTGGAATAATTTTCCTTCCTTTCCCCCTAAGTTTTATTCTCATAGTTCAAGTGACTCGGATCATTAGACTATTGTTTGCCCTCTTCAGAATAACTTCCTCTCCCTTTTCGATAATTGACTCTAAAGGCCTATTCAGATGGATGTCCGGCTTTTTTTTCACTTTCATTTTTTTCCACTTCTCCCTTTCGCGTTTTGTCGAAACTTCAGGCCTCCACCGCGTTCCTTCCCCCCTCACCCCTTTATTTTAGGCTTTTGTTGTGCTTTCCCCAATTTTACAGGAGCTTTCTTTGCGACCCTTCCCCCTCCTTAGTCCTTTACACCTTTCGAACGTGTTCTCGCTCCCCACTGCAACCCGCTCCTCCTTCTCGGAGCTTCACCGAGTGGCAATTTGAGCCGCACTTTTTTTCAAAGAGTGTCCTTTTTCCTACCCTTGGAATGCCCATGGGGATTGGTGGTCCAATTTTTTTTCATTTTCGTGTTTCCTTTTAGGTTACTATAGTAGTCGTGTCTCCATTTTACGGTTCCCCCGCACGACTCTTCCTAACTCTGGAAGAATTTCTGGTGTGGTTACCTGGTTGGTTTTTGCCTAGATTTAGGATTCCCCTTCCCCTGCTCAGCACCAAACGCATAAACACCGCACTTGAGCTCCCTTTTCCCTTTTGAGAAGACCCCCTCGGTGTGCAATTAATCCTGGTCGAATTTCGTTCTCTTTTTTTTCTTCCCTTTCATTTTTTCTCACGCATCTTCCCCCATGCCGCCCAGATTCAGGCGTTCCAGTCGACATTACCGGTTTGCCCCGTGGCTTCCCCCCTTCTAAGTAGTTCCCTTCCCGTACAGATTGAACGGCGCCCCCAACAAAATTTTTTTTTTCCCTCCCTTGCTCTACCAGACTTTTTTCCCTCTCCTTCATTGGCTCCCCATAGTCCCGAACAGCCTTTATACCGAGTTGAGATCCAATGAACTTCTTCCTTCAAGCTTTTTTGATATCCTTTCCCCTGCGGCAGACCTCGGTATGCGGGTATTTGCGAATTTCGCCCCTATTTTCACTTTTCTCCGAGCCTTTCTCCTCTCTCCTTCCTGGACAACAAAGATGGTTATTCGTCAACGTCCCTCTGCCTTTTTTTTCTCACTTTTCCCTATTCCCTCCTCAATTTTTCCTTGCTGTTCCTCCCCTCTTATAATCTGTCAGTCAGAAGGACTGTTTTTTTTTTTTACTTTCCCTTGTGTTTTAGCGAATATCCCTGTTTTTATCGCGCGGGCCTTTCTTTCTTTATTACTGTCCTCCCCCCCCCTCCTTCCTTTTTTGTTTTCTTTCCCCTAATGTCCGTACGCACTGCGCGCGCGATTTTAATAAATGCTCTCTTTTCGCGTACCGTTACCTGTTTTCCGTTTCCCTTCAAATTCCTTCCCTTCTTTCATCGAAATGGTATCCTGGCCGACAAAGTGCGTCGGGCCTTCTTGCTTTTTCAATCGGCTTTTTCTTTCCCATGCCGTTTCCCGACGATGCTTTGGCTTGCTCGTTTTTTTTTACGGAACGTCCACCCCTCCCTTCAGCCTTCATATTCCCTTTATCACCTCTCTCCGATACCTGGCGGTTTTCCCGCTCTATCCCCTCATACCGCAAGACGAGCTTCGCCAGAAATTTCCCTTGTTGAGAAGTTTTTCAGGCCTTTTTCCCCATTTTCCTCACGGAGAGTCGCTTCTTCTCCCCACGTGAACCTTTCGTCTCTTTTTTTTTTTTCCCCCTTGTACTTGTTCTCCTTTTTCCGACTTCCCCCTTTTTTCTAGCACTCTCGTCGTCACACACACTCCTTCCTTCTTCCCTGTGCCCTTGAAAGTTTCCTATGATTTTCCTGCTTGCGGTTTTCGGCCATGTCGACCTCTTCTTCGATTTTTTTTTTTTACACTTGAATCTTTCTCTCCCCCAGTCCCGTCCTTTCGGAGCATTTCTCTTTTGGATGTTTTTCCTGAGACCTTCAGTGCAGCCTTAATGCAGCGGGATCGGCACTAGCTCCCCCTCTTTGTTGTTCTTCCAAAGCCATCCCCTTGATTCCCCTCTTTCTTTGTCCTCTCAGTTTTTTTTTTTTTTAGAGTAGTCAAGAGACCTCTCGCCTAACGCTTGAGGGCCCTTCTGCGCCCTCTTCTTCCAAATTTCTTTCCTTCATCTGTGCTTCCGAGACTGTTCTCTGGACCTGGTTATTTCTTCTGCTCGAATGCCCCTTTCCTTTTGACCCTTCTGTACCTTGAGAGCTGCGATGCCGTTCATTTTCCTTTTTTTTCTCCCCCCCTTCCGAGCTTTTCCCGTTTTAGATTCCCTGATTGCGTTACGAAGGTATCCCCTCCATGCATTCCTGTTTCTCACTTCTTCAGTTTTGTTTACCCCAGCTTCAAGAGGATTTGCAGGATTCCAATGGGGTTTTTTTTTTGTACCCTTTTTCCTTCCATAGAATTTCCTTTTTCACTCTTCTTCCATCGAAAACATAACGAGATGAATTTTTTTTTTCTTCCCTTTTTTTAACTTGAGTTCCCCCTTAAAGTAGGGCTTGATCTTCGACGCTACCAAGATCAACGTTCCTCTGTTTCCCCACCCTTTTTTTTTCCGCGAGCCCTTTTACCATTCGCGTTTGACATACGTTTGCCACTTGCTTCCCATCCCCGATGTTTTGAAGATATCCGGCTTTTCGTAGCAGCAGAAATACCGACTAAGTTTCTTTTCCAGGGTGCATATTCTCAAGTCTTTCTAACTTCAAGGAGGGCTTGACAAAAGGCGTGAATTTTTTCAAGTATCATACACCTTTTCATTTTTAGATAATTTCCCCCTTTCCTTTTTCTGGGGTGGCTAGGAAAGCTTCCAGCTCTCCGGCCCAACGCCTCCCTCCCTCCCTCATTAATCTCTGCGATGATTATCGCTTCCTGTACTCCCCCCCTCCACCCTGTCTGGCCCTTCTCTTTAAATTCTCCCCCTCCAACTTCACCCTTTGATGTTTCCCCATTTCCTCGTTTTCAAAATCTTTCTCCTTGTTCGCGTCGACCCCGCCGGACGGTGTATGACCCCATCCCCTCTTTCCAAGACCCTTGTTGGAGGGTGATTTTTCTTTCCCCCCCTGCGTAGGCACTTCTTTCCCACGGTTAAATTTAATTGTTCATTGGCATCATGCCGTTCCCCCTCCTCGCCCAATTCCTTCTCTTGGGCTTTTTCCGGAGAAAACCTGTCCCGCGTCTGCCCTTTAAATCTCTTCTCCGTGTTGTGTGTGTTTAGTTCCTGATTTTCGCCCTTTCCTTTCTCCGGCCCCCTTCCCCTTACGGGACGACAATGGGGAATAGAGGTGATTTTCGCGGGGTTCTTTTTTTTTCCCTCTGCCAACTTTTGGACTTTTCCCCCTTCTCCACGTTCTACTTTCACCTCCCCCGAATAGAACGGTTATGCTTGCCGTTCATTTTTCGGCTCGGGATTCCTTTTTTCCCCTAGTCGGATTGCCTTTGATGCACCGAAGTTGATTTTTTTTTCCTGGTCAACTACTGGTCTCACAGTGAACTTTCCCGTCGGGCGTTCTTTTTAATGAGTACCCATTCACGCTGGCGATCATTATTTCCGGCACTCTTTTTCTTTAGCCTACCTCCTCGATGAACCTCCCCTTTGCAGATTCCCCCCCCTCCGTCCCAAGTGCTGTTTTTTCCGTGAGGATGCCTTCCCATGGTCACTGCCTGTTTTCCCACTCGCTTCTTCCCTTAGTGCAAGTGCTTCCCCTTCACATTATTTTTTTCATCTCCCGAACCGCCCCCTCCCTTACATCCTGGTCGCTATATGGATTCCTGGGAACTTTGGCCCGTGTGATACTTTTGCCACTGGCTTCCTTTCTCGGTCGCGCGCAATCAAAGCGCATTTTCCCCCCCCTCAGCATTTTTTCTTTCTTTTTTCGAGGCGGTCGCAAAGGAAACCATTAGTAGTCGCCACTTTTCCCCCCACACTCACAAAATTCCCGTGATTTTACCCCCTCGATTCCGGCCCTTTGGGCTGTTACGGTTGTATTCTCTTTTTCTTTAGGGGCCTTCCCCTGGGAAGAGCCTTTTCCCCCCTCTTAGATTTCGATCCTACACCACCCTGGAAGCCGTCGTCCCGCACCGTTTTATGATTGTGGTTTGCCCCCGTAGTTTTTTCCCCCCCAACTAATCTTTTGAGAACTCAGCGGCGTCGTACACCTTCGTCCTGGGATCTCCCTTCCTTTGCGATTACACAACCCCAAGCGCTCACTCCTGTTTCATATTCCCGTCAACCCCATATTGCAAGCGCTGTCATTCCCCCGCCTTTCCCTTTCAAGTTTCCTGGCTCCCCCTTTCCTCCCATTGGGCCTCCCTGGGAGCAATGGATCAGTTCTTTTCTCAAGCGTAGATTACTACGCTCTTCGTTCCCCGCCACCATTAAGGTGTCTCTTTTTCCTTTTTTCCCCAGAGTTTTCTTTTCTCAGGATTCTGGACGGCCGCTCCGGAATTTTTCCGCCTTGAATAGTCGCTGCAAGCCCGCCACGTTTCCTCCCTCCAGTTCAAAGGATCCCCTTAATCTTCCCTCCCCTGTGATCCCCCTGTTCTGCAATAATCCTGTTGGGATTTGCTTTTCTTGCTGCTCCTTCTAAGAGCCCTCCCTCCCCTCTTCTCCTCAACGCATGCGCAAAACAGAGCGGCGTTCCTTTTCTTTCCCCGCGCAGGAGTTTTCGAAGCCTTCTTTTGTTCAGAGTTAGGCCGCCTCCGGGACAGCTTGACGGCGCCCCGCACCAAAAACCCCACTCTGTTGACTTGGTGTTCACTAAGTCGCTGACGATCATTCTCTCGTATACTTGGAAAGCAGGTCCTTCTTCTCCACGCTTTTCCTTCCTTCCGCGCTAAAAGAAATTTTCTGGAGAAGAGCTCTCTTTTTTTTGATTTTTTTCTCGTGGTCTTTTTTTCCCCTATGGTACACGGCGGAAGGGCCTTTTGTGTGACTTCACCTTCAGCCTCATCGCCCTTTCACAAGATTGCTTTTTTTCCTGTGGAAAAACATCGCATTGAGGATTCCCTCGCAAGCATGCCCTTCTCCTTTTGTCTTCTACCATTTCCCTCCTTCCTTAAATGGTCAGTAGCAAGTTACGTTTTTATGTGTTTCGCATTTGCCCCCCCCCCCCTCTAGAAAAAGAAACGTCTCCCGGCCATTCCCCTGTTCTTTTCCTTTCGCTTCTTCGCTTCAGTGAATTGCTTTTTTTTCCCCCCTTTAAAATTAGTGTAATCTCTTCTCCTAGGTTTTGTTTTACTCCTTTTCCTTTATTGCATGGAGGAGCTTGAATAAATTTAGAAGTGAGAGTAAAGTGAATGGTCCGCCCTCCTTTGCCGTTTGCGAGCGTCCCCCCTAACGGAATGGTCTCCTTCATTGTATTTTCTCCCCACGTGAGTGCGTTTCCATGATTGCCGCGAGTACCACCATTCTTTTTCGTGCGCTAACGGCCAGTATTTTACAGTGCCGTGACGAATTGAGTGGCTTGCTTGCTCCAGGTCCCATCTCCACCTCATATGGGCCTTTTTTCTCGTTCCTTACACGAATACCTGAGTGCCTCTACAAAGACAGTTTTTTCTCGCCCCTTTCCCATGTAGCAGATCTGAGCAGCGTTGCTATGTTTTTCCCTTTGGTGAGAATATTTCTTTCCTCGCCGTTCGACAGGCCCCCTTCCTTTGTGTTGTTTTTCTTTTTTTTGGGGAGACGTCAACTCTTTCCTGCCGATTTTTTTTTTCTCTTTTTCCCTCCCTGTTTTCTTTAATAGTCCTGACGGGAACCTCAGATACTTTTTAAAGAGTTGCTCCCTTCCCTCGTTCCCTTCTCCCGAGAAGTCTTCCTTCTTTTACTCGAAAAGTAATGCACCGCGTTGTCGCTCCCCACCCCTTCCACTTCTTTTTTCTTCGTGTTTCTTTTCTGCTGAAGTGTCGACCTTGCAGCGTGACTCCTCTTGGCGAGGCCACTTCTTGAGGCTTTCAGATTTCTTTCCTCTTTGCAGACAGGCTTTGTTGAGGAAGATATGACGCTAAGTATATCTTTCGGCCCCCTCTTCCTTCCGCTTAGCCTCAATAGCATTTTTCACTGTTCTCCGTTCCCGTATTTGTTTTCGCCTTTCCCTTTTCGGACAGCGATTGACAAATCGGTTTCCCTCTTCCACCCGTTTTTCCGCGTTTCTCCGGTGTCCAGTTTAATTTCCCTCTCCCTTTGCTTCCTCCTTTTCTGATACTCTCTCATTTTTCTAACTCAGGTCGGAAAACCATTCACTGCCCCCCCGACCCCTTCCCGGAATTCCTTCCTCCCCCTTTTGACGCAGCGCACCCACGCACATCAAGCGGTTTTCCTGCCGAAGGGCCGCTGTCCTAGACGGTTTTCTGTTCACGAAACCAATCACGCGAGAATTTTTCGGTTCTTTTCTTTTGCTTTTAAGGAGAGCTATGGTTTGGTCCAAACCCCCCTTCCCCCAGGCTGCTGCGTTTTAACCAGGCCCCCTGTCTTGCTCTTCCCATCTACCTCTGAAGAGTTTTTCCTCTCGATTTTTGCCAAGTGAAAAGGTACATTTGCGGTTTGACAAGTCCTCGGTCTTTTTTTTTTTTTTTCATCCCAGAATACTTTCCTGTTCGACAGGGCCGCCGTTTAGCGACCTTTTCTGTTAACTTTGGCTGCCTTAAGTTTTCTTCCCCCCCCAAAGCTTTTGAAATGTGTAGTCTATCTCCATTCAGTTTCTGAGATTTTCATTAGTTTTCTCCCTTCCTTTCCCTTGTCCACCCCCCTTCCCCTCTTTACGCTCGCGCATGATCGTTTTTTTTTCCCTGTCACTCCCACTCCCCTCTTCCCCCAATGCACATTGATGTTTCCCTCGCGGCGACTCCACGGTGCCAGCGACTCCCGAAAGTTCGGCTCCCCCGACGCCCCCCCTTTTTTCTGGTCCCCATACGCGGGACCACTTACCGTGCTGGTTCCCTCCGTGAGCTTTTCCACGTACAGAAGGTGTATTTTTCTTATGGGCATCCCCCCCGAGCTCCCCTCGATTTCAGGCACGCATTGAAGGATGTGCCCCATTTTTTCCTGACTCCCTTCATAGTGTTGTTTGCTAGTATCCGATGAGTAGGGATTGCCTTTTTCCTTTCCTCGGCCTTTGTTGCATTTCTTTCTCGGTTTATGTCGCGCGGATGTAGGACCCCCCACTTACCTTCCTTTTTGCAGCAGTGGAAGAGGATCCCGATATTTCCCCCCACGGCCGCAAGTGCAGTGTCTCTTTTTGAATGGCCCCCCCCCCCCCTTTCGGAGGATCGCAGAAAATTTCGTCGTGTGTGTTTATAGCTTTTCACTCGTCTTCTTTTCCTTGCGAGGTCACCCACCCTGGGCAATTTGCGGCTCACAGGGACATCGGTCCCTCGTCCCCCTTCTCTCTGTTTTAATTCCATGAGCCCGCCGGAGCTCATATTAGTGGTGCCCGCGAGTTTGTTGTTTCCCCTTATCCTTGCTTCCTGAGCGATCCCCCCCCCCCCTCCCGAATGGCGCCGCCCCCGAACCGGCAAGCTCTTATTTCCCCATTGCAGGTGGTTGGCAAGCCCCGGAGTGTCGAATGTTTCAATTTCCCCATCCCTTCTTTTGGACAGGTCGAACCGGAAAAAACGTAGGTGTTTCAAACCTTTCTTTACATCTCTTGCCGCGCCGATTCATGGGAAACTTTGTCTCCTGATGTCCTGGTGGACGGGGCGGCGCGCGCCAATCCAATCGGTTCCCACAGACTGTTCCCCTTTCCCTTTCCCGGGAGCCCTTTTCCCCACCTTTGTTTTTCACATTCCGCCCCAAACCAATTCGCTAGTCGGGATGATTTTTCTCTGAATATTCTTCCCTATTTTTTCCTTTTCTTTTGGGACAAACCGGGACTGCCCTTCGGAAATCCTGTCAATTACGCTGACGCTTGGTTCCCTCGGTGTTTTTCGTCGGCCTTTCCCCCCCTTTGATTTTTCTGCTTTTGGAGGGTTGGTTCCTCCCCCATCCTTCTCAGTTTCAGCTACCAACACTATCCCGACACCTACCCGTTTCTTTCCTGAACGCGTCCCCCGTGGCTCCCTCCACAATGCCCCCGCTCTTTTCCGCCTGTTTCCCTTTCTTCGATCCACCGATGGCAAGCAGGCGTTTTTCGCGCGCCCTGTTCCCCTGACACACTCAAAGAGGGCAAGGCTCGGCGGACTTCTTCTACATGGTTGACTTTCTTTTTTTTCCTTTTGCGCTCGGACCGCGTTAGGCGACATTCTTATAGTCCTTCTAGGCCCCCTTCACGCGGACTTCCTCCCCCGAAGCTGTCTTGCCGTGCTGTTTGAATTATTTTCCTTGGCCTCTCTTCTTCACTGCTGGGCACGGGATCGCAAGGTATCAGCACAATCACCCGAATTCTGACATGAGAACTTTTTCCTTGTGCGACAAACTCTGTTTACCCCTTTTGGATTCCAGACCTTTTTTTTTTTAGGCGACCTTTTTCTTCCAACAGCTCTTCGCGCAACGCATGCGCCCCCGATTTTTCTTCTTGTCGCCCCTTTGACTTCTCTCCGTCCCTTGAGAAGAGTTACCCCCCTTGCATCCCCAACCCTTTTTGTAAACAGGTTCATTGGCTCCGTCTCTGACTCCTCTTTCGGCGAACAAACGAACTCCCCCGAACAGCATCGGTCCCGATGAGCGGAGCTTCCCTTTCTGTTTCTTTTTTTCTGCTGCTCTTGATCGATGAGGACCTACGCATTTTTAGTGGTATGCGACCTGTTCCCCTCCTAGTGGTCCTTTTCATTTTGTTGGGCGCCGTACGGAGCCTTCCTCCCGCGTCCGCCGGGGATCTTTCCCCTTTTTTCGCTTTTTTTCCTCCACTCGTTGAGGATCTACGCTCTAGCCTGCCTCCCTTTTGGCAGGGGAATAATAATCCTCCCTTTTCCTTCAGTTTCTGGTCCGAAACGGCAACGTGTACGCGCCTGTATTACTTCCTACCTGAGCCTTTCTTTCTTTGAACGTAGTGTCCCTTGCTATCTTTTACCCCCAAGTTTTCTTCTCTTCTTTCAAGCTTCCCGTCCTTGCAATGCGATCCTCGATTTCCCCTTCCTCGCCCGTGAATCTTTTCCTGCGAGCGTCCCCAAGTCCTTGCTCACTGGATTATCGCAAATGGTATCGGTCTGCACGCCGGTATATTTTTTGAGATGTGTTGCGAATCACGCCATCTTTTTCCTTCTGCTTTTCCTCCTCTGCGTTGAGCTTCTTCCCCTCCCCAATGCTCTCCCCTCCCAGTTTTTTTCTCGATCGTCCACTCCTACCCCTGAGGCGGCGCTCCTCAATAAGCTGCCCTCCTAGTGTCCCAGTTCATCTTCTTTGGGAAGGCTGCTCTGCTGTTAGGGACTCTCTCACTGACTGACTTTCTCGTCTTTTCCCTTTTTTCACCGTGAACCTGTGTTTCTCTTTTTTTTTTTTAATCTTTCCCCCACTCCTCTCTTTCTCTCTCGGGTTCTTCCAAACTCAGCCGTTCATCCCCACGGGAAAAGAATACTCCTTTCCGCGACATTTTTCTAGGCCATTCGACGAGAGGCGCGTTCGACGGCTCTCTTCCATTCGTTGTAGAGCCCCCTCCGTCGGCTCATGTCATGCTGTATGCTTTGTTCTTCCCCCCGGATTTGTTCTTCTTCTTGCAGCCTTCGCAGCCTCTCAAAACCCGAGCGCGGCCCTCGTCCCCGTCCATAATTCAGATTCCCCACGTCCGGTGCGGCAGCTCGCCTTTGGTCAGTCCGGATTTACCTATATCTTTTGCTAACTCTGGCCCCGAGAGCCGGCTTACTTGCTCCCCCACTCCATGTCCTTCACCGGTCTTCCAGTGCTGAGTTCTGGCGCGTCCAACGTGCCCTTTTTATTTTGGCCCCAGGCGGTGAGCGCTGCTTACTTTTTTTCCGTTTCCCGACCTGAAGGTTTTTTTGTCTAGTTCTAGCTAGTTGGAAGATCTCCCTTGCGATTGACACCCCATTCAGATCCTCCCTTCGAAACGCCCCTTCAGTGGTCTTTTCTCTGTGCAGCGCTCAAGCTGCTTCGATTGTGAAGTTCCCCCCCCTTTCCCGTTTTTCCCCTCCTCCCCCCTCCCTTTTGCCGGAATATCCGCGAGTCGAGTTCGGCGGAATGTGATCCCTCTTTCAATGGTCCCGATCCCTACAATCTCCCTTCGGTGTTGTACCAGGCCTCGCTTTGATTGCGTGTCGCCTCCCTATCCTGCTTTTCTTGAAGCGAACTTCCCCGTTCACATTGAAGGTGAATCAGCGCCCTGATGCCTTTTTTAGTCTTTTTTCCCCAAGTTTCAGGGGTTCGACTTTTTTCATTTTATTCCGTTTATGTTAGCCACCCCTAACGGGCCAACGGCTGCGGATTTGTCGATCTCGCTCGTTGGTTAGACTTCTTTTTTCCTCTCCCCCTCCCTCGCTGCCGCACTCTTTTCACGATCGCGCGGTATCGCCGGCTGGCGCATGTTTTCAACGATGATTTAAATTTCCCCTTTTCCCATTGCCTGATGTTACCGCGCGTCTGCACCCCTCAACCCCGTTTCCCTCTTTTTGACTCCTTTTTCCGACCGACGGAACGGGTGCACCCCCCCCCCCCCCTTTGTTTTACACGTCCGTGCCTTTCTCCTAGGGTCGCCGCGTAGCACCTTCTTTCCAGAAGTTGTTATTCCTCTTTTTTCCCCCCACCCTTTTCGTTTTCAATCCCGCTGCCCCCTTGGCCTCTCCCCATTCCCTCTCACTAGTTCTCCCCCTGGGATCTCTCTTTTACTCTCATTAGTTGTTTGTTCCCGATGAACGCTTCGCTTTGACCGGGTCTAAGGATGCGATCCCCCTTCTTTTTACCGCGGCCATTTGTTTCTGCCCCTTGAAATACACCCTCTGGAAACTTTTCCTTTTTTTTGCTGAGAAGCGGCTCTTCTCCCCCCCTCAACTCAGCTCAGTTTTCTTTTTCCCTTGCGGGCCTCAACACCTCCGGCGTCTCGGAATGTACTTTCCACGCCTTTTTCGTTTCGCGCGGTTTGGAAACTTCCGGCAATTTTGTCAGTTATTCCTTTGTGCGGATCTTTTAATGAGTACATCGGCCGGTATAGGGTTTTCTTTTTCTCTCGATTTTGTGCCCGTCAGCGGCCCCCGCTGCCCCTAACCCCACAAACCTTCCCCTTCCTTTGAGAGACCAAAATTCAGAACTTTTGCACCTTGAGTCCCTGCACGGCCTTTTTTTTTTCCCCCCCGGGGGTTCGCATCACTTTTTCCTTTTGAATCGGACATTTTCCCCCCCCTTCCCCCCTTGTCTGAAATTCTTTCTACGTACCCCTGTGCAATAGTCATCCGGGGCGCGCATCTTTAATTTCCACCCCGGATCTTTTCTGGTGATTTCTGCGCGCGACAATCACATGGCATGTCCAACTCTTTTTTATCATTTTTTTTCGGGCCAGGAAAAAATTTTCTCATGCCGCTAGTTTTCCGCACGGACCCCCAGGAGTGATATTTTCTTCCCGGAGCGTAAGTTTCTTTTTTTTTACAGGCCCTTCCCCTTCTTCCAACTCCTGGAAGCCGCTTCCAGCGTGGGTCCTACCCCGCAACCCTGACGATTCCTCCCCTTCCACCACCGCCCCCTTTTTTTCCTCTTTCGGAGAGGTCTTTCCCAAGAAGTTTATTGGGCCGAAAAGTATCTGTGGCGTCTGGACCCTTTAACTCTTCCTTAATAAAATCCCTCCCTTGCACTGCTCCCGCACTGGTCTCTGTTCCCCCCCGAGCTGAAACCCGTTTCTTTTCGTCTCCTTTCCCTTTTCCCCCTGGTCAGAGATGAGATTTCGTTGCGAACATCTGACCGTCTTGGCTAAGCCCTTTTCCCTCTTTCTCTCGGTTGCCGCCAGCGAGTCTATTCAGATACCCTCTCATTAATGTTCTTCTGCCGCAGATTTCTGAAGCGTCGAATTTTTTTTTTTCTCCCGCGCCGATCGCTTGTCAAGGAACCGCACGTCCAGAAACTCAAACTTTCTGGGACTTATTGAAATTGTGAGCGAAACCCGCGCCCTTATCTGGTCCTTCTCCCCCAGTCCGCGTTTTCCCCTTTAGGCGCAGCCGCCGCGCAAACGAGCGCTCGTCTTGCGTCCCGATTCCAACCCGTTTTTTTCCCAGTTCAAGCCGAGCGATTTCTCTCGTTCCTCACCTTCCCCTTCGCCCCACAAAAGCAGACCCATTCACGGTGACGTTTGCCTCATTTTGCGCCTACTTGGACGCAATAGTCACCGAACCAGCCTTTTCAACATCGCGATCCCTCCCCCTTTCTGGCGAAGCTCTCTTGCTGCTTCTATTGATTCTGACGCGGTTATAGTTTCTTTCCGAGAACCCTTCTTCTTTTTTCAGGGCCCTTATTTTTGTTGGGACGTTCCTGAGCATCCAGCGCCCCAGTCTAAGGCTTCTGTCGTGTTTCCTCATAGCATTTTCATTCTCCGAGCGCAAGCAGGCCCACCTTGCAGGCTTCTCTCATACCCCAGTTTCCCCCTGGACTTTTCTTTAGATCGCAAACGGCAACGTGTCGCTCCCTCCCCTTTTTCCTTTCCGTGCGGATCCCGATTTTTTCCTGACCATTAGTGTTTCT
>Ga0179593_1666864_pt1 | contig 17356 bp, 20 predicted proteins | sample CZODoug2_1_08_16_FD_185931 | JGI IMG/M metagenome (GOLD analysis project Ga0179593, IMG submission 185931) | Vadose zone soil fungal communities from Angelo Coast Range Reserve, California, USA - CZODoug2_1_08_16fungal (PacBio error correction) | ecosystem: Environmental > Terrestrial > Soil >... | reverse complement strand
CAACCCGCTTTGACGAGGATTCATCTGGACCTCCCTTTTTTGGCCCTGCGTCTTTTTATAAGCTCCTTTTCAGGCCTTTCCTTTTTATACTTCCCGACTAGTCACCGTCCGACAGTCTTTTCCAATCCACACAGTTAATTCCCCCCTTTGGCGCCTCTCTCTTCTCAGCGTTATTCCATTGCTTGTTATGGTTAAAACTTTTCCCCCCCTTTGTCCAGTTGTTTTTCTGATCGCCCTTTTGTGTCCTTCTTTTTTCTTTTCTCGGCTGATCCTCGATCTCACCTCTCTTTCTTAGTACGAAACCAAAGTTTCGTTTTTCCCGTGGATACGGCGCGCAGTCCCAGCAGGTCGTCTTATTCCTCGACGTCATTTTGACTTTTGGGACGATCTTTTGGCGGATGCGCTTTGCCCGAGCCCTTGCGCTTTTCCACTCGCTTTCTTTGGAAGAGGGCCCCCCTTCGGATTAATTATCTGGAAACCGATCTGGCTTTTTTTGTATCTTTTTTTTCGTCCTGTCCCCTTCAGCCCTTTTTCACTTCCTTCGTTAACTTTGAGGCGTTTCCCTTTGGTGCGTCCTTTTTTTTTTCAATCTGCTTCGCTTCCAAGCGTCGCGCGGTCCAGCTTCGGACAAAGCGGGTTCGGACGACTTCCCAATCCGTTGAGGTCGCGTCTTTTTGCTTATCTGCCTTCTCCTTCCCCCTTTTTTTACGAATTTTTTTTTTTTCTCTCAGATAGAGGGTGTGGTCGTTCTAAGATCTTATCTTTCTCTGACGGCCCCCCCTCCTGCCATCTCTTGATACCCTTGCTTTCTCCTCCTCCCCTCTTTTCCTTTTTTTCTCGCCTCTTTTCTTTTTTTTGCCCCTCGAGGGTCTTACAAAGAGGAGCTTTCAGGATGATGCATTCACTTCTCGAGTTTTTCCTTCAGTCTAGGTTCTTTGGTCTTTCTCGCGGTCTCCTTTTCCTCCCCCGCTTCACTAGAAGCCCGTTGGCCTGGTATTGTCCTAGAGAGACTCAAAGTTAAACGGACTTTTTTCGCTTTTTACGTCTAGTTCTCGGCAGGACATTTCAACACGCTTCTCCCCCCCAGCTTTCAATATCTCTCCTCCGCGCTATCTTAAAGATTTTTCGTGCCGGGATCTTAATCGTGTCGTCCTCCCCTCTATTGCTTTTTGCCTTCCCGTTTTCGTCAGACCTTCGTTGATTTTTTCTTTCTCCTCCGAGCGTTTTCGAATAAAGCGTCGGAAACGCATCTTCTCTCGTAGTTCCGCGCTCCCTTCGCTTCCGCACTCCTCCAGTCTTTTCTTTCGGCCGGGTTTTTTTGACTCGTTTAGATGAAGCGGAACTAAATGATATGTTCTCTTGCCCCTTCCACCCATTGACCTCCTTATTTCAAGTCTTCCTTTCGACGGCTCCTCGCGCCCCTCTTCGATGGGCCCCCGCGTCCAACCTCCTTTTCTTTTCCGAATCGTAGCGCGTGTGAGAGTTGTTTAGGGAGTTGATTTCAGGCGTCGAATCCATGAGTGTCCTTCCTCTCTTCTTAACCTGCGGCTTCCTGTTAATCCCTCGGTGATCCCGTCCTTCCAAACTTTGGGTTTTTTTTTTCTTCCAGAAGGCCTTTTGATCGGGCTTTACCAAAACAACCCCCCCCCCCCCCCCACCCCAATTCATACCAGACCCACCTCTCCCCTCCCCGATCAGAAATTTATTCCCCTGGCCAGGTTTTCGCGCGCCCGCCCTCTCTATGGCGTCGATCCTTCTCGGCCGATCTTTCTCTCTAACATCTTCCCCTCGGAGCTGTGAGAGGTTACCCCTTTCCGGTGAAGATCCGTTGATCCCTTCAGCCTTCAATTAGAATGTTTTTTTAGGCCTTTTCAGCCCTTCTTTTTTTCTTCGCCGTAGATGCGGAGTAATACTCAGTTTGATCCCTTTTCTGCGCGTCCTAAAGGTAGGACTAGCCCTTCCGATCTCTTTCTAGTTCTTCAGCCTTTTTCACTCCCCTCTCTGATGCTTCACGCCGCATCTATAATATTTCATCATACGTTGTTGTGTTGAGAGATATGAGGAGTCCTCTTGCCCCATTGATTTGCTTTACTTTGACTTTTTTTGATTATCGAGAGAGCTCCGAGGAGGGTAGTGATATCCTTCCCAGTTTTCCCAGATTCTTCCACCCTTTAAGTGATGTCCCCGCCGGCTCCCTTTCTCTTTTCCCCCGGCCTTCAACGCATCGGCCGCTTTTTTTGGATTTTCTCCCCCGAGCTCCCCGATAGTACCCTCTTTTCAGGACTCGTCCCTCCTTTTCCAGTTTCCCCCCCCATGGGTTCCCCTTCCTGTTTCGACTGTGACGGGACCGAGATCTACGTCCCTTCATCGCGGCGGCGCACCTTTCCACGTCCCTCCGGTCTGCGGTTCGTTCCCTTTTTTTTTTTTCTGTTTTTTTCTTCCCTCTCGATTCCCCCCCGGTAACGCCTTTAGCCAGTTTTTTCGCCGCCGTGCTAACTCTTGTTTGCTGGTTCTTCTGATGTCAGTTTTTCCTTCTTTTTCGCTCCCCCCTTTCACCCTTCCCCCCCCTCTCCGTCTTCGAAGGACCGAGCGCGAGTTTGACCCTTCCTCCAAGGCTTTCTCCTTACGAGCGCGAACATTTCCCGTTTGACTGTCCCCCAGAGGCTTTTAGGGGAGTGGGTAAGTTCCTTTGACTTTCCTCTTCATCTTCCAATTTCCAATTCAGTCCCAACACGGCCAGTTCGACGACTGAGGACGGTGCGGAAAATTTTTTCAGAGAGGCGCAGTCTTTTTTTTCCGAGTCCTCTTCTTTCATATTTCCTTCCTCTTCTCCCCGCTCTTTTCAACTTTTCCCTCAAAGAAACTCGTTCAGATTAGTAAGGCTCGCCTCCAGCCATCTCTCCTTCGCTTTACAACGTCCCTTCTGCCGCCTCCTTCCCCCATCGTTAACTTTCTCTTTTCCTTGGATCCGACCCCCTTCCTATTTTCGTCAGACACTCGCCTTACGCGCAGTTTGACTCCCCTGCGCCTTCCTTCCAAACCTTCCCCTCTTTTAAATTACCCCTTTCCCCCTTGATTGACCCCCTTCCTCCTTGCAAAGGGGTTTCTATGTAGCAGAAGGGCTTGAGATTCAGCGCTTTCACCTCTTCTTTTTTTCTCCGCCAGCCTATTTACCTTCCCCCACCGCTCGCGAATCCCTCCCCCCCCTTGTCCTTCCTCTTTTTTCCCAATCTCGCGGCAGAAACTCCCAATGCCGACGCTTTGCGGAGAACGCGGCGACCCGTCCCCCTCGGCCTTATCTGTAGTTTACCTCCGATGGCTCTTTTCCAGGAGCTTTCCTATCGATATTCTCCCCTTCTTCGTTGCGCGTTTCCTTTTTGTTCGGGTCGCACAAAGTGTCAGAAAGATCAGCTAGTCCGCGTCGCCTTCCACGCGCCTCTTCTCTTTTGATTTCTGCCGAACTCCACCCGCCTGGTCCCCCCTTCGGCCCTACTTTTCTTCAGGCCCTGGTGTAGATCCCTCCTTTTTCCCTAGGCCTCACCCCCTCGCGACGTCAACGTAGGGAACACACCCACCCGAGTCCCCCCGGCAAGCCTACCGGATTTCCCTCACGAGTCCTAACGTCGCGCCTACATACTGTCTTCTTTGAATGAGATCCATATTCCCTTTTTTCTAGTTTTTAAGTTCGTCACGGAGTTAGTCTTGGACCGTACGTTTGCGCCCCCGCGGAAGGCCGCTTCTCTAGTGCACACGTTCCACATTCACTCCGCTTTTCGCGCTCTATTCAGGATCCGAACGCCCTTTTGTGGCGGACGAAGACAAACCTCGCGGTGAGATCCTTTCCTCAGAGTCCTACGTTCTAAGCCTCCGCCCCCTTGCCCGCCCCGCACATAGGACCCACGTCCCTCCCCCCTCACGATTGGCCCTTTTTTGTTTTTTCCAGCCCGCGTCCCCGGTCTTGAAAGAAAAATCCCTTCTTGATAGGCGCAAGAGCATCTTATTCTGGTTCTTTTTTTCTCCGCTTTTTACGGTGAATATTCTTTAATGGTATCCATCGTCGGCGGCTTCCCAGTGCAACCCAAACTTCCCCCTCTTCGAGATGCCGCTACATTGTGGAGGTCGAACAAAGTCTCTTTCCGGTTGTGTCCTGCCCTCCAGCCTTGCTATTGACTTTCGCCATGTATTTTGGTACGGACGCTCCTTTTTTCTTTCGGTCGACCTACGATGACTAGTTGAGGGATCCCGCCCCCCCTCCAGCGAATCCGGAATTTTTCCGAACTTTGGATGGTGACCCCCCTCCTCTCGTCATTTCGCGTGAGATGTTCTCCTATTCCCTTTCTTAGACTCCTCCCCTCCCCCTCTTTTGACAAGACTGCCGTGATCTCGTCGCAACTTCAGCGCTCGGCACGGACCCGTTAAGCAACTTGGACTCCCTTCTTTCAGTAGTACTCTCAGGGATTTGAGCACCCCCCCCTCCCGCCCTACCCTCCCTCTCTCCCCGAATCTCGTGCTCTCTCCCTTTTTTTTGATCTTCACGTGTCCGTCGTCGAAGGGTCGTGGCTTGAATAGCCAGGGAATTTTCTTTTTCGAGTGGTGCTAACGCCGGCGAGCCCTTTCCTGCGTTCCCTTCTCCAATTTTGATGTCGCCGCGAGCTGCTCTGTTCGCCGAGATCACCTTTCTTTAGAATGTTTTTCCCCCTTTTCTTCAGATCCTCTCGATCCAACTTCCAATCGAGAGTAAATGACGTCGTCTCCGACGTTCCTCCCCCAGGTTTTCGTCCTCGTCCTTACTTTCCTTCCTGAGTTGCTCTTCCTTTTCCCCTTCCCCCCCCCCCTTTCCGACCGTCCGATTCTCCCTCTCGCTTCCGCGTCAATCCCGTAAAGTAAAAGAGAGATTCCCTTCTTGCCTAGCTACAAAAGTTTTTTCACCCCCCTTTCTTTTCCGACGCCCCAGTTACTCGAAGAAGGCGTCCTCTCCTTCCGTTTCTGGTATCTTTTTTCCAAACCCGTTTCAAGACCCTTTCTTCATGTTCAACGTCCGCCCAGGAGATCCAATACACCTTAATTCGATGCTCTTGGAGCCCCCTATCGTAGAAGAGGATGGTTATGTCTCGGTTTCCCCTCTTGGCCCACCCAAATGGCCATCGTAGTCCTTTTTGGCGTGATTGTTTCCCTGTGATTCCTTTCCCCCTGAGTTTTCTTTCACGGTCGAGTCGGGGCAATACGAGATTCTCGAGATTTTTTTCTTTTTCGTCACACATTTTCTTCTCATCCCTTTTCAAGGAGCCCTCCCTCCCCTTTTCTAGTCTTTCCTTTACTTGTTTGGACAGATCTTCGCTGCGAAGGGAGCCCAAACTTTTGTCCAAGTCCGAACCTTGCGACTCCGTCAACTCTACTCGGACCCTTATTGAAGCTTTCCATTAAGTCCCCCCTCTTTTTTGAGGCGGCGGACGTTGATGAGATAGTGGTCTCCCTCGTCCGTCAGGTGTTTTTCTCTCTGTGGGACCCTCTAGTTTCCTCCTCGCGGTCTGCCGTCTTTTGTCTCCCCCCTTTTTTTTTTTTTGTGGGGTCCCTCCTGAAACCCCCCGAGTTCGAGGGTGGAGATAGGACCCTCGGGGTGGATCTTGACCATACAAAAAATCTCCTACGAGGATTTTCAGCTTTTTTTTGATCTCGGAACTTTTGCGACACGAACCTCGAGAGGACGAGCCGCTCTTGGGTGTTTCTTTCCGATAGTGCTCTCGCGTTTCTCCCCGTCCCGGTTTTCCTCTCCTTTTTTCTCACTCCGACCGAATGTTTTTTTCCGAGGGCGAGCTGGTGATCTGATTTGGAGTGTTTATTCCTCCGGGGCGGAAACACGTTTGGGTCCCTGCTATTCACGGCTTCTCTGGCTGCCAGGCGTATTTCTTTGCTTTGCCCTCCCTTCTTGTTCCGATGGCTTGAAGCCCGTCGGACATAGAAGCAGTTGATCTTTTCCTCGAGCGCAAACCCTTTTTACATTTACTTTTACTCGGCCATTTTTCGATTTTTTTGTACGCTCTCATTTCTGAAGTCTCTTTCAACTCCAGCCCTCTCGACGAAAATCTCCGTTCCTAGAAATAGGAAGAGCTCCGCCCCGTAACGATTTTTCGCGGCGATTTTTTCCTCCTTCACGCCCTTGCCTTCCTCGCTCTCGCTTTCGGGGTTTTCCGAAGACGTTTGACCGAGTTTCTCGTTGATCCCAGAGATGTTGGATAGGAATCCGAGGGTCCTAATCTTCTGACTACAGAAGCTCTTATTTCCCTCTGCAGAGCCGCCTCTTAACTTTCCCCCCGTCTTTCGTCGTCTCCCTGGCCGTGTTGTCGTGTTCGGTACATCGCGTTTTTTATGGAAGCGGCCATTTCCGTTTTCTTCCCAACCCCTCCACTCCCTCTGTCCCGCATCTGTGACAGCCTCTTAGACTTCTACCCTTTCTCTCCTTCGTCACTTAGACATGGCATTGAGAAGTTCGCTAGAGAGAGGTACTTTCTTTTTTTCGCGCGGGTCGTTTTTATCCTTTTCGTGAGTTTTTCTTCTAACCTTCTCAATGATTTGAGTCCTTGATATCCCCTCTTTTTCCCTTTGCTCCATCGTTTTGATAGGGAGAGGGCGGGAAGATTCTTAGAGAGGCGGCGAACGTTGCTCATGACCAACGTTCCTAACCTTCCCGCCTCCTCCCCTCCCCCGCCTTTTGGAGATTCCCGTAGGCCCTCTCCGGAGAATGGCGTCTGATCTCTGGTGTCGCTTCGGGCGCCAGACTTCCATCTTCTTTATCTCCCCCCCCCCCCCAGCACCCCCAAAACCCCAACAAACCCCCCCCCAACAAACCCAAAAAAAACCCCCCCCCAACCCCCCCCCCAAACACACCCCCCCCCCCCCAAACCCCCCCCCCCCAACCCCCCCCCCCCCACAGGCACCGAGACCCCCCCACCCCCCCCCCACCCCCCCCCCCAAAACCCCCCCCCCCCCCCCCCCCCCCCCCACACCCCCAAACCCCCCCCCCAAACCCCCCAAAACCCCCCCCAACCCCCACCCCCCCCCAACCCTTTCTGTCCTTCCTATTTGACCTCTTTTTCGAGGCCCGTTGAGCCGAAAGAGGAAGCTTCTAATGAACGTTTCTCTCCCCGTTCCCCCCTTCCCGACCCCCCCCCCCCCCCCCTCCCACCCCCCCCAAACCCCCCACACCCCACCCCCCACCAATAGACCCTCGACAGTCTTTCAACTTAAGGTGTTTTATCCCTTTTGCTCGACTCCTCTGTCGCGCACGCCCCGCCGCTATATCGCAGAACAAGCGCCCACAAGTCACGCCCATCCTTGAGCCGACCCCCATATTTCCTCCTACGTATTTTTTTCGCCGCGTTTCTCGGCCATCCATGGGCGTGAAGGTCCTCTTTTTGCCGCTTTCTTTTCGATTCCTGACGAGTTTTTTTTTTTTTTTTTCGGCTCGGCCTACAAAAAAAACACTGGGTGAGAAATCCACCAACTTGGCCAGTGAGGAACCTGATCCCGGAGAAACTGTAACTTTTCCCTATTCATTTTTTTTTTTTCCTCCCCCTGGCGAGGCGTGCGTCACACCGATCGATTCTTCCTCTGGCCTTGCATTCCCCACGATCGGGCTTCTAACAGCATCTTCATTCCAAGTCTTTTCCCCTCTTTTTTTTCGACCCTCCTATAGACCGGCATGCATAGAGACTTTGAGAGCGATACCCCCCCGTTCTGAATTTTCTGAGTTGCTTTTTGCACTTCTTTCTTTTCTTCCCGTGCAGATCGCAATGTCTAGGTTAGAAGTCCGAGAATCGCCCCATATTTTTCCTCGTGCCAAAGTATTTCCGATTTATTTCAATCCCGGTCTCTCTATATCCCACTTCCTCCTGCTTACGGTCGCCTCCATTTAAGAAAACGACTTACTACAACGCCGCCCCCGCCCTCCTCCTTCAGTCGGACCTCGCGCTACTCTTTTTTGACCTCCTACTCTTTTTCTTGCGCCCCCCTGAGCCCCGTCCAAAAGGTTTCGCGTCGAATTCAGGACTGTAAAAGATTTCCCTTTCGGAGGTCCTGTTCCGTGATCGCCTTTCGTTTCGTCCAATCTCACTCGATACTGAACGTCCCCAAACCATTTCCGTTCGACGATGCGAGGAAGGTGAGGAGCGCGTCAGCGGCCGAAGCTTCCGGTCTTAAACTCCGTTTCTTTCCTGGTTCTTTTCCTTTTGACTTTTTCTCCTATAGTCCTCTTTCCCAGCGCGTTTCCCAACGAGAAACCTTTCTCCCCCTTATTACGTCTCTACCTTCCCCCTAATTTCTGGTGAACCCGGCTGCAATCCTGCCGCCCGCAGCCGTTCGACATCCTTTTCCTTCTAGTGAGCTTAGAGTTCGACGATTTTTTTTTCTTGTCCCTTTTTTCAGTCTCTTCTTCTCTCTTTCTGACTTCCTGCCGCGCCTGCCCTTTCGTCCAAACCAATAGCCCACCTACTTGTAACTTTTTCCCAGTTTCGATCTCTTGACCCTCCCTCCTCCCCCCTGCTTCGCTCCGGTGCTCATGGCACGTGAAAGAGGCTTAGCAAGACATATTACACTTCCATCCTACGCACCTCCGGTGAATGGCCTCAGAGGGCACCCACCCCCAAATGCGCCCTGGCATTTGATCCCCTAATCTCCGACCTCCCCCTCGTTGCGCGCGGCGGAGTTCAGGAGACTCCTCTAGGGCTTTTTTACCTTATCTTTGCGAGGACCCTTTGGCCTCCCCTTGAGCCCCTCTGATAGGAGTTTATAAAACAACGATCGTCTTCGCTCTCCCTTTGTATGTCTTCGAAACCACCTTTCCGACTCATCTCCTCCTTAAGCAGCGTACCCTCGAATTTTGTGTGGATGTCTAGGCCATTCACCATCACCAAGCGGTAGCTTTCTTTCTGTAAGGTGCGAGAAGCGACTCCTTCTTGATCGGACAGACTCCGCTATCTCCTTTCCTCGTTCAACCACCCCTTGCGTCCCCCCCGGCGCTGAAGTACTGGTCCGCCACTTCCACCCCCTTCGATCCCTTTGTTCGCGGAATTTTAATGAGACGACGCCCCTCCCCCCCCACCTCCCTTCGAGTTTTTTCCTGGAGTCCACGGAGGTTCGTCTGTTACCTACGGTTTCCGGTCTCCCTCTCCCTACGATTTTCCCCCAAAAGGCCGTCCCCCGGCCGCGTGGAAGACATAAGGTGCGGCCCTTGATTTTCCCCCCGTTCTTTTCAACGGTGGTGCGGGACGAAGTATCTTGTTCTTTCCCCCGTCTTGATCCCGCCCCGCCGCCCCACGGTTTTTCCCACCTACAAAGAAACCCTTTCCGCTGCCAACAAGCCTCCCACCCCCTTCCCCGGCAAATGATTGTGTTCACCCGTACCCACGTCCGCCCCCCCCCCCCTCCTCTTTCTTAGGTTTTTTTCCCCCTGTCAGACTCGGCTGGGTATTGGAATCTGGAGGAGTGGACTTTTATTGCATGGTATCATTCTGCTTCTTTCCCTGTGCGGCGGTCTTTTCCGCACCCAAATATTATATGCTCCTAGTGCGTTAACAATTTTGGTCGAAACAGTTCTTTCCCCCTCTTGCTGCATATCCTATAGCCCGCCCCCGAGTTCTTTTTTTTTTTTTTTTTTTTTTGAGGCTACCTCCGTCCTCCGACGATGTCGTGGAGGGATAGGCCCTTAAATCAGGAATCCGTTCAGACTTCTCCTTTTCTTTGTTGATTTCATTCACCGCCTCGCGCATTTCCTCCAAGCTCAGATTCTCCCCTTTTCGTCTTTCTCTTCCCCCCAGCCCCCTTCTCCCCCCTCCCGTGATCTGAGAACATACTGATATCCGTTTTTTCGGAGGAGATCAGTCCCCCCCCGCGATGCCGAGGAGTAATTTCGCCCTTGTCTCCCCCCCTTTCCAGCCTTTTTATCTTAAGCCACTTCCTCGGTCGACACGGCCTTTATCTCTATTTTTAAGACTCTTTTTGTGAAGAGATAAGTGTTCCCGAAGAGTTTTTCTTTGCTTGTTTGGCCGGTCGTTGCGTGCTTTCCAAGCCCGTCAGTCTCTTCTGAGTCCTTTCTCCACTGTGCTTTCTTTCGAGCGCGAGAGGCTGGTAGCTAGCTAACGGGCGCGTGTATATTTTTGCGTGTCGGTCATTCGCATTGCTTTATCCTTTCTCCCCCCCATTCCGCTCGTCACTGTTTCGGACGTGGGTGATGGCCCCCATATCCCCCCCCCCCCCCTCCCCCTTTGATTCATCGTAGACGTAGTCCGTCTAGTTGCCGATCCCCCGAACCTCTCTGACCGCTTCTGCAGTCCTCCATCTGGGAAAGTCACGGCGCGTTTTGATGATGGAAGAGCTCCCCCTCAAGATGGATCAACCCTGGTCTGACCCTCCCCCCTTTGTAATCGTTTTGGAAGAACGGGCCGCATATCGACGCGGTGAGTTCGGGTATTCTTTTTCCCCTCCTCCTTCCGTTTTTCCCCTGCACGCCTCTCACCGTCCCTGCCCTTCGATTCCCTTAAAAAGTAATTATCTTTTTTTTTGCCGCCTATATCGTAGACTCCTTGGCCCCTTCTCTGGACGTTGTTTCCCCAAAACTTTTTTCCCTCGTGCCGGGGTTGGGCGTCTTTGTTTTCTATTTTTCTTTTCCCCCTGAGTCCTTCTTCTCACTTTTAGAGGGGAAGGTCGACCTTCCCACCTTATTCCGTCACCCACCGTTCGCAGCCGTGGGAGCTCCTTGATCTGTCCTTCGTCCCCGCTGACCTTTGGGGAACGATCTCGCGGCTGCGCCGGGCGCACGGTCCCTCCCTACTCCAGGTCCCTCCGAGACACACGAGGCGGTGGCGCTTTCAGTCTCCATGACTTTTCTTCCTCTCCCACGATTTCCTTTTTCGGCGGCGACTTGTATGAGCTAGTTAGGGAACTCGTCTTTCCTTTTTTTCGCGGGGTGAACGCGTGAGGAATTTTTCTCTTTTATGAGTTTCCATTTTCTGCGTCCTCCTACTGGACCCACCTGAGAGGGGGAAGGAACCTCCATTCTTCGGGGGTTTCTGTTCCTCTTCAGTCCAACACCACTCGACTTTGTAGCGGCGGGCGGGCCTGATCATCTTTTTGTGAACAGGTTTTCCCTCCCAGAAGTTTGCGGACGCGCAATAGAGGTGGAGGCGCTAAGATCTCCTTCCTTCGCCCTCCTATTTTTCAATTCCGGAGGTATAACGACAGAGCTCTTTTAACCTCCTTTCTTTGAGGAGGCCTGTTTTTTCCCTTCCTCTCGGGCGGACACAGATGTTTTCAGGATGATCCTTCACCGGATTTCGCTTTTGGCCCTTCCCCCCCCAGTAGTAGGTCGGGTCAGCCCGCCGCTTTCCTGGATGACTTTCCCATAGCCTTTTTCCCCCCCCCCTACGTTCTCCCGCGAACTTTAAAGGTAACTGACTCGGAATGGGCTCTTGGTTTTCTGATGTCGGAAGGCGCTGTCGAGGCGTTTTGAGCTACATGGACTTTCAACCCGTCGTCGCAATATTGACGCTACGTCCCAAGTAAACTTTTTCCTTTTCCCGGCTGCCTGCGGCATCTTCATTGGCGTTTCCCTTTGGTTCTTCAGCTGAAGAAGACGGTCAAGTAGGTTTTGAGTGCTTTTTGCGCAGGAAGCCATCGAAGCATCTTTGACCTCCCCGCCACCGACGGAGCCTTTCTCCCGGCAGCTCTCGCTCCACTCCGCTCTCAACGCTCTCGTATCTTATGGCCGGTGGGGACGGCTGGCCACTCTGTTTTGTCCCCGCCGGCCCCTAATGAAGATTGAAAATTCAAAAATAACCTTCCCTCCCCGCATCTGTGACAGCCCCCCAATGTAGACGTCGCCCCCTTTTCGCTTCTTTCTTCTTGCCGTTCCCTTTTCTTGAGTCTTTCATTATGCATTCGTCGAGAGGGTCTCGTGGTAGTAGCTTTTTTTCTTTCCCCCGACGCTGACTCCATGAAGTGTACTTGCTATAGATCTTCACTTTAGTCCTTCCCTTTCCTAGTCTTTTCTATGCCTCCCCCCCTTGGGAGAGCGGAGTCTCAGAGTCCTTGCTCAACCGGAAGACTGAAACCTCCCTCCATCACTCAATTTTTGCGCCCCGAGTATAGAGCTTATCTGAAATGGCTCTTATGGTGTCGTTCCCGTCGGCGCTTCCCAGGTTCAGCTTTCCCTCTTAATCCCCCCTTTGAGAGGTCCTTCCCGCTGTGACGATTACCTCCCCCCTGCTCATCACGCGGCCCGCGTATATTGCCGTTTACTTTCGAAGTTACCTCCCATTATTCTCTCGAGGGTAATACCTTGTACAGTTTGATCACCTCTTTCCCGTCCACCTTTTAGGAGAGCACTACCTCCTTTTTTCAGAGATCGCGCTCTAGACCCAATATCAAACATAGTTTCAAGTCAAGCCCATCTCCCTCTGGCCGAGTCTTTTATCTTGCGAGTAGGCTGGCTCCGCGAGGCCCCCCGAGGATGGTTTACGGTCTTGCATAGGTTTACCTTTTTATCTGAGTGCTCCCGAGAGGCGTGTTTGGGGGGGTCGTTCATATCTACCCGTTCTCGCTGAACCCCTGGCTAAACACCCGGAAAGTGATTTTGAACCGCCGAGATATTGCGGACGTCCCTTTCGCGGTCCCCTTAAACGGCATCGCTTTCTTTGTGTCACGCTCTTCTCTGTCACAGTGGTACGGACGCGCTGCAATCTGGAGTTCATTTGCGTGCCGGAACGGCGACGTTTCGAGACCATGGCCTTTTTTTCCGCGCTTTTTGATCGGTGCAACGGAGGAAGGTCTTCCCCTTGCCGTTTTTGTTTCTTTTTTGGATCCCGATCCTCAAGGACTCTCCGCACGTCCCCGCGAATTGGTTTCGCGCCGGCTCCCGATCACGATTGGTTATATGCCTCCCCTGTCATCATTTCCCGGTAGCAGCAAGAAATAAACATACTATCTCCCCGCTCCCCCTCCCCGACCTTTCCTCCGGACCTCGAGAGAGCGGTGTCCTATCAAGCCATGTCATCCCTATTCTCGCACATTCCCTCCCAGTATATACGGACTGTTCAAAGCTGACGTTTCGTCTTTTTTCTTGTCAGGGCAAGGCTCCCTATAAGTTATTTTTTTTACCACCTCGATGTATTCCTCCCTTTCCCCCCCACGTTTCCAAGTGCACTATGACCTCCCCCGTTTTTCGCGTCCGCGGAGCGCATTTTCTGCCGGTTCTTTTTTTGTTTAACGCGGCCCGGTTTCTTTCCGGCCGCTTTTTCTAACAGTCGGCGCAATTCTCCCAGCGCGTCCCTAAACCTTCCGTTCACCTCCGTTCTTCCTCCAGCCCCCTCTAGAAGAAACTCCCGGCTGAATCTTTTCCTTGATAATCGTTACGTTCAGCGCTTCCGGAGGCTCTAATTTCTGTCGCCTTTCCGCAGGTTCACGTATACCTGCTCTTATCAGTAGTAAACCCCATTCTGTCCGGTAACTTAACAGTTTTTTGCCGATCAGCCTCCCTTAGCCTCCCCCCTCGGCCTTTTTCTGGCTTGAAGCCCGCCTCCCTAAGTACTCTGAACAAGCTCGACTTGACTGGCCTTTCCGCCGGGTCCCAGCGCCTCTGGTTTTCGCCCTCCCCCCGCCTTCTCCCGACCCCCTCCCTTGCTCTTCGAGGAGTTTTCGGGCAGGGTTACCCCGATGTCTCTTGAATTTCCCTCCCGACCCTCGAGAAGGCCGATCGTTTCTTCCACACCGCGTGTCCTCCCGAGTTTTTGCTTGGGCGCCCCAACCACCTTTCCTTCCCCGATCCCATAGTTCAGAGTCGCCAGAAGCGTCAGTCTTTTGTGGTTTCTTAGGCGAGAACCGCTTTTCCGAGAGGCATGACCCGTTTCTCATTCTTTTGGCCGCATGACGCCCAGACGTCTTCCCTCCGACGATAAGAACCTACTTTCCCCCCACCCCCGCGTGCCCACCGGCGCCTGGACGACTTTTCCGCCCACGAGCTCCCAACCTTCCTACTTTTTTTTTGCGGTATCTGAATGAGATCTACCGGACCTCACTTTTCTCTTGGCAAGTTTGTCCTCTTTTCCATCTTGGCCTTTGCCTCCCTTCTCCTCCCCTCCCGTTTAGATACGGTGCACCAGGCACCTTCCCCTTTCCCTTTTCCCCCTTGCCTCGCCCCCCGATCCGGCTGCGGCCCGAGATCCCCTTCGCGTACGTTTTTTTTTTTACGTCCTCCCCCCCCCTTCCGGTGACTTGAGAGCGCTTTCGTCCCGGCGTCCGATCGTTGAACCCCTCCCCCCTTCGCTTCCCCCTTCAAGCCCCACCCAAGGCCACTTTGCCACCAAAAGAAGGTTTCCCAGCCTTTTTTGTCGCGACATTGCCAGCACCCTCCCGCTTCGTTCTCTTCAACCCTGAGCCCCTTGTTTTGCTTGGGATTGGAGGGAATATACTGGAGTTTCTGTTGACTAGTCGGGCCATGGTCTCCCCCCCCACACTCAGGAACGGCGGGCGGTGCCTCGGAAATACCCTCCCTTCTGAGGTAGAGCGGCCTTCGTAAACTGTTTCCGGTAGAAAACCTGGGATCCCTCGTTTTTTTCTTCTCGGCCAATCCCCCTCGATCGCTTCTCTTCGCCAGCTCCTCCCCGGGACTTTTCCTCATCTAAGTAGACGACCCTCTTTTGGTTTTTTTTTTGATACCGCCCCTTCCGGAACCGGAGCCGTAGACGTACACGGGGGGTTGTCTTTCCCTCCTTACTTTCCTTTGATGTCTTTTTCTTCTGACCTCTCTCTCCGATTAGATTACCCCAAAAACCAGGCCCCCTCCTTCTTTTTTTTGTCTCGCTAAAAGCGCTCGCGTCGGCGGCGATCCTCTTGGAATCCTCTCTCCCGACACTTTTCCCCCACCGCCTCACTCCCCCTCCCTTCGAGGCCCCTCCTCACGAAATAGTCGTACTCCTGAAAAGTGATCATACTCTTCCTCTTTTTTGATAGCGATAACGTGGCCGGCGTCGACGAGGTTGGCGGCCTCGCGGGTTTTTCGCCTTAGTTTGAGTCCTTTTTCTTCTCGCCCTCCGATTTCTCGAGGCTGTTAGAAGATCTCACGGGAAGTTTTTCTTTTTTTTCTATCCTACGAGACTTCTTTCCCCCCACTTAATCTTTTTCTTCGATGTATTTGCCTCATACCCCCTCAAAGGGGTAGTACCTCCGTCTTATTCAGGTTACTCTGCCCTTTCCTGCACCCTCCAAATCCTCGGCGGCGACCTTTCTCCGATTCGCTCTACGCGCGTCGTCAAACTTTTTTTCCCTTCGCGCCTTTCTTCTTTTCCCGCTCCACACGTTTCTCCCCCCCCGATACTGTTCCAGAAACGGTAAGCAGAGGGCGCATCTCGCCGCTCGCTTTGTTATTGACTCGTTCACTCCTCAGGATGTTTTCCCATGCAAGAATAGCCTGTCCGCCATTTCTCCCCCAACCAAGTTCATTCGATTGCTCGTGGCCTTTTTCGTCGAATCTTTTTGATTTGGACTTTTTGGCCCCCCCCCTTTCTTTTGGCCATAGTGGCAGTTGGGAGAGTGATGTCTTTTTGCGCTTCTTGGCAGGTGTCCCCTTGGGTCTTTTTCTTTTGACTCACGCTTCCTTTCCCCGCTTCTTTTCTTAAGACCCCCTTTTTTCGTAGCGCCAGTGGACCCTGGGCCCCGCAGCCTCTCGCGCCAGCTTGTGCCTTTCCCTGATCGCTGAGGATCGGGCGCAAGGGACGGTTCCCCCCCCCCTCTTGACTCGAGTAAAAGTTGGCTTGCCGCTCCTACCCTTTTCTCTAAACCAGATCTGTTTCGGCGAAGTTTTCTTCTTTTTGGGCTTTCTACCCCGGGCTCCGGGGGGAACGCGTTTTCCGAGTGAGGCTTCTGTTTCTGATTCTTTTGCCCCCCCCCTCCTTTTCGCGCCGACTTCTCAAAGGTAGCGAGTTGTCAGGGGCGATCGGTTCCTTTTGTCTTGTCGGCCGATCCAGCCACACCCTTCCCCCGGTCGGCGTCGCCCCCTCTCTCTTTCAAGGTGTTTGACCCGCAAGATTCTTTTCCCCCGCTCCGATCGCGGGTGTTGTCCAGATCCCTCGCCGTGCTCCTTTCTCGGCATCGGATGTCCGCACAGTATTTCCCCGTACTTGCCGCTCGGGTCTCTCGGCCTCCGCTATTGGTCGTGTTCTGAAGCAGGTTTTTTACCTTTCGTTGTGGGCCCGGCTTCTGCCATGCACCTTTTTTCTGCGGGTGCCCTCGTACTAGGGAGGAGGGCTTCATAGCAGAGGTAATCCGATTCAAAGTCGGCTACAGTTACAGTTTTTCTTCTCTTGTCTGATCCCCCCTTTGTTTTTCCCCCCCCCCGGTAGGCTTGGGCCGATGGTGCGACTGAGGCATCGTTTCTTCTTTTCCGGCGCCCTTTTCCTTTCCGACTACCAAACACATCTAATTCTCCAATAGAGCTATCTCCCGTATTTCTCCCTTGCGCAGGGCGGCACTAGCCTTTTGTTAGCCTCTCTTTTTTCCCCTGAGCCTTAGAAGAGGGGGACCCGAGTTTACTTGCACTCGGCTTGAGAAGGAAGCCTCTCGTTCGAAGCATTCTAGGAAAAGACCGTGATTTCCTCTCCCCCGTCAAGGCCTTAGAAGAGATCTCACCTACCGTCCTCGTATCGTCGCACGTTCCCCGTGTTGGGGAGTTTCCTCCGCTTTTCGATGGACTCGGCCTAAATTTCTATTTTCCTTGCCCCTTACCCTCCACTCCCACTCTTTTTCCCGTCCTTGACGGAGTTTTAGAGCTCTTTACTTTTCCAGGCCAGTGAGAAGGTCCACCTTTCGCGCGAGGCCTCCTTTGCCGGCGGGTGTAGTTGGCGACCCCTTTCAATCGTAATTGCGACTATACTACCAGCGTCTGATGATCCTTATCGCTCAATTTTTCGCCCCTTCTGGCGAGCGCGCGGAGACCGATGCCTGAGGGATACATTTTCTAAGAACCCCGCCGCCGTCCCGCCATGTCCCTTACGTTCTTTTTTTCCCCTCTCTGTCACTGTGTTCCCCTATACTGGCGGAACCGTCATTTTCTTGCAGTTTCCTATGCTCCCCCCTCTTTTCTTCTGCGTTGCGATTGTGGTCCCCCGAGTGGAACGATTTCGCGCGTTGAGCCCTGCCTGCGTCGCGCTGCGTTTCAGGCCTACCGCCCGGCGATAAGGCGGTTCAATTTCAATTGGACCATACTGGCGAGTGCCCCTTTGGTGTTGAGCACGACCCCGCTTGTCTTCCTCTTATCGACCCCTCAAGAGCAACAAGATTCCCGAAAGTCACGTCCCTGTTGCGAGCGCAG
>Ga0179593_1515323_pt1 | contig 17356 bp, 19 predicted proteins | sample CZODoug2_1_08_16_FD_185931 | JGI IMG/M metagenome (GOLD analysis project Ga0179593, IMG submission 185931) | Vadose zone soil fungal communities from Angelo Coast Range Reserve, California, USA - CZODoug2_1_08_16fungal (PacBio error correction) | ecosystem: Environmental > Terrestrial > Soil >... | reverse complement strand
CAACCCCCCCTTTCTTTTCCCCCCACTGACCCCCTAATCACGTTCTGGTTGGCGCCTTGGTAACATCCCCCCCAGACCCCCCTTTTCAAACAAAACCGTGTCCAGCTGAATACCCCTTATTTACAGTCGAATCCGAACCCCCCCCCCATTCAGCAGTTGCTTTTGAATCATTCCTTCGGGTCACCCCGGTCAGGTATTTTTCCCAAAATCGTGCCAAGAAGCTTTAGGTTGGCACATTTCTTCGGGACGTGCAATTTTCCCCATTGGCGGATATCGTTAGTCGATTTCTGTAGCCCCCTTCATCCAGCATTTTTTATATTTATGGGCTGACCACCTTTAGTGGACGGCTCACGTTTTTCCCTTCATCACTGAAAGACCAATGCTTCTGCACATACGTTATCCGTCCGAGAACACCTTTTCCCTCCCCCGATATTCGCATGCAAGTCTTTTGCTGAACTTTCTTTATTGTCCCCTTTTTTCTAAACCGGAAGAAATTCTGGGGTTTGTATCCGACACCCCTTACATTTCCCTTTGTTGGCAGTTTTGTCCCTTCTGTTTTGTTTTCTTTTTACCCAGATTTTCCTTCCAGGGTCCGAGACGTACTTTTTTTTTTTTTTCTGGATGGGTAATTTTGTTTTTTTTTTTTTCCTGAGCCTCAACTCCTTGATTCTTCCCCAAGTTGACGCAAGCACCCGCCTCCGAGACCCATCGGGGCATTCGTCCTTGCGAGGTCCTGGGCAAGTCGTTAGGAAAACAAAACAAACCTCACCTGCGACCGCTTTTCTAGCTTTTTCCTCCCCACGGTATCTTTATTATTTTTTGCCCCCCAACTGCTTTTTCAAGTGCCTTTGAGAGTTTGTCGCAACCAGCCCCCCCCGTTCGTTTTCGTGCGGACTTCCTTTTCAAATTCATGCACCCCTCGTCCCGAGCCACTGTTTTAGCTTCCCCGAATCTGCGTGTCGTTTCATCCCGGCGGTTTTGTGCGTTCGGGAACTTCCGTTGAGGTTTAACCCGCTGTGCTTTGCGCATCAGGCCCCCTTTGGCCCCATTTTGCCGCTGTTTTTCCCCCTATCCCCACTTATGACCTAGATAAGACAGTTCAAACCCTCAATCCCCCCTTTTTTCCCTGATGGAAGCGGTTTTCCCCAGTTCTTTGCCAGTCCCCCAGATTTGTTAGTGAACTTCAGATAACTCGCCCAGTGGTTCTTTTCATGACTTTTTTTTGTCCATGTACCCGCGTCTCCCACGGATTTTGTCCCGCGTAATGGGTCCTTCACGGTCCCCCCCATCTGCCGCTATGAGCACACAGCTTCCTTCCCCCACCCTTTTGGTAGCCGGATGCCACATAGCGGCCGTGGTTGGTCCCCCCCCAAATCGTTTCTAATTCTTTCCTTTCGTTTCCCACTATAGGCAAATTTGTTGAATAAAAAGTCATAGTCAAAAGAATTCGGGCACCCTGGTTCCCATAACCCGTACACCTTCTTTTACTGCTCCCGTCACGCCTCTTCCTTTCATTTATCGGAACACTTTCTGACAGAGGAGTTGCTTTTGGGTCTTGTAGTTGAGCGCCAGCCCCTGCCCACCTGAACCACTATTCCCCCGGGGCCTGAAGACCCCAGCTCTTTTTCATACGGTAGTCACCTCTTGGTTTATTTTTTAATTTAAAATTGCCCCACGGGCCCTGCTTTCTGCTTTTTTGGAGTTGCGGAGGCAAGCTACCCCCCCCCGTTGGAGCTTTTTTCCTTTTCGCGCGGATAGTCTTTGGTCCTTCCTCCCCTATTTCCCTTTTTTTCCAATTGATCATCACCTCCCCGTGTTCAGTCTCCACCCCCCTTGCCTAAGATTTTCTGATGATCTCTGCTCTACTGACGGCGACCCCCCCCCGTTGTCTCCCCCCCCCCCCGACATTTCCCCCTGCGGTTTTTTGACCTCGTTTCTAGCTGCCCTTGGCCGGAGGGCCCCCTCCATTTTTTTTTGAAACCCGCGATGCCTTTTTTTTGAACCTTCGAACATCCCCACCCAGGAGGCTCTTACGGAAGATTCCTCAGCCAATTTGATCCCGGACGGCCGTCCCTCTTCCAAGTGGAAACTTGTGGTTCACGCCCAATCCCAAGACTTTCCCCCTGTGATCGATGGATAAAAAAGGATTGCCTTCTGAGGTCCTTAATTCCTCCCCATGGTTCCACCAAACTTCGTGTGAGCACCCCATAACGTTCAGATTGGCCTTTTCCTGCCAGCACCCGGTTTTTTTTTTCCCCCCCGGCCCTCCTTCTGCTGCTGTTCACTCTTTAATTTTCCCATTCCCACGCACCGGCGATTCGGAGTTTTAAAACCTTCCCACCTTTTTTTGTTAAGGCAGGGGAGAGTCCTGACTCCCAAGCACGTACGAACCCCCTTTTTAGATGAGCCTCTTATTGAATTGGTCCCCCCTTTTTGCTCTGCCGCGCCTTTTCTCCCCCCTGTGCTGCTGTCCCCACTTTGGTTTTTTTTTCACCCCCCCTCGGGAATCCGTCCGTTTTATACACTCTCTCCTCGTCTTACTGTCTTCGCCATCTCCCCTGCTGGTATTTTTTTTACTTTTTTTTGGACAACGTTTCCGTCCCTTTTTCTGGAAAAGGTTTTTTTCTTGTGCGCTGTTGCTTCTTTTTTTTTTTTTTCCCCCATCATTAGGAATAGGTTTCCCCTGCCCCCAGTGTCCAGGCATGAGCTTTTACCCCACTTTTTTCCTCCATTTTTCCATATTTGTACCAGCGTTTCTTTCATTTTTGCCGTTTACCCCCACAGTTTTTTTTTTGATTGTCAAGGATTGCTTCTTTTTTGTCGGCCTCACTGGCTTTTCTCCCAACACCAGCCACTTTTAGCTTTTTTTTCCTTCTTCACCCTTTTCCTGCTTTCCTCCTTTTTGACAATCCAGATCAAAGAGCATTTTGTTAACGTTGCTTGCTTTTCAACCTTTTTTTTTTTTGGGGCAGGCTCCGCGGGACCGTTCCAATAGTGTTTCCCTGGACCCCCGAGGAAATGACTCCCTTCCTTCCGGAACCAGCCGCCTTGCAAATCCTTTCTGGTTGAGACTTTTAGAAAGTTCCCACCACATAAACCGTTCAATTGAAAAATGGGCCCCTTTATTTACTTAATTTACTCACGTGCCTTTTTTTTCATTATCCCGGGCTATTTTCCTTTGACGAACATTCAAGTGGATCAGTCCATTTTTTTGGAAGGCACGGTCTTCCAGGCTCTTTTCTGTCCTTTCTAGACACTCGGCGTCGGTACTGACTTGGCTCCCTTGGTTCAAGTTCCATACTCAGGCGTATTGCCCCCATCCCCCCCCTTCCCCCCCTTCCCCCCCTTCTAGTTTACTGACCCTGTGTAGGCATTCTTTTTTTGTTGCGGTATCAAATGTGCCTTTCCACAAAAAGCTGCTTTACTTTGCACCCCAGCCCCCAAGTGCGCCGCGTCGTATAACCCCTCCCCTTTGGGCTTTCGAGGCCATTTCCGCGCTCAGTGATGAACCGTTCAAGCGGCACACCACCAACCGGTTTTTCACAGCCCCCTTTTTGATTTTCGAGCTTTTAAACCGAGATGGACCCAATCAGATTTTACGTCTCCTTGCCCCTGTTTTCCTTTAGTGTATCTCTTTCGGATGTGGGGATACCTTTAAAACGATTTTTCCCCCCTCCTTTAACCCCCCTAGTGATTGGTTTTTCGACCTGCCTGTTTCGCTGGCATTTTTGCAGCGGCGTTTGCACCGGGGGGCTTGCCCTTGCCTTTCCCTCCCCGTTGCCGGCTCGCCTCAGATGGTTTCCCCCTGCTCCCTCTCATCCTCCTTTTTGTTTTGTTGCGTCGAATGCTGCAGGGGCTCAGTTCGCATTTGTCCGGCTCGAGCCGCGTGGTGCCATCGTTCCGAGGGCCCCCCCCTTGGCCGCGCTTAAGCATCAAGATGGGTCTTTGGCGCGATATTCCTGCCGACATATTTTCCGATAGATACCACCCCCCTTTTCAATTTCTTTCCCCCTTTTACATATCTGATGCGCTCTCCAATGTTCCCCTCTTCTCCGCCTTGTTGGGTTTTCCCTGGTTCTTACGTGCCTCTTCCCATTTTCCCTGTTTCGTGCTTATGACCCTCCTGTTTTTACGGGTTGGCTGCGGCAACCTTTTTGCAGCTCCACCCTTTTTGCGCTGGTGTTCTCACTTTCCATGTGAGCATGCCCATTTTCCCCCTGAGCCGTCCTGCTCCTCGATTGCAGTGTTTGAGGGGAGTCATGTTGCGATCGGAGGCTCTTAGGTTTTTTCAAGCTCATCCAAACCCGCCTTTGGATCCCCCACACAAGCTTTTGTCCCCCCCAAGCGTACCGGCCTCACTGGTTTATGATGCTTTACGCCCACCCCTGCCCCCTTGTTGCGATCCAGTTTCTCTTGGTTTTTGCACAGCGGTTGCGCGTTTTGCCCCTTTTTTCTACCCGGAGGCCCTTCCCAATAGTAAGTTTAAGGCGGCTTCCGTAATTCATTCCCCACCCATTCACGCGCGGTTTTACCTTCACCCCTTTTCGTTTGTCTCCAGGCCTCGGACAAACCGCCCTTTTGTTTTCTCAAGATTGCACCTACGAGTCGAGCCTGATTTCTTTATCTCCCAGGTGTCACCCTTTTGCATGTAATGGGCAGCCGACCCCTTTGGATTTAGGCCCACCCTACCCCCCAAGTACTGCGTCTTTATTGCGTCTCGCGCCTTCTTTTCCCGGGCCCTTTAGATGTTCCTTTTCGCTTCCTCCCCTTTTTACTGCCGATCCCCCTTTTTTGAGCCCCTCTTCCCGGACTGGATGCACAAAAAGTCTCCCCCCAGGGTTTTAGCCGCTTTCACCTACGCACGTCGTTGAAAAGGGTTGGTGGGTTGGGAACTCTTCGTTTTTTCCAGGACAGCGGAGGTCGGCCTGAGAGCGTCAATTTTCTTTGTCTTTTGAGAGTTTGGTTTATGATTTCTTCTCCCGCTTTTTTTCCAGGGTCCCAACGTGAACCAGCGCCTCTGTTTTGCCCACCGCCTCCTAACGCGCACAGGTCCTCTGTAGCCGCTTTCATTTTCCTTGGACCTGTGGTCGGTTCCCCTGATTCATGCCTCGTTGCCGGGGTGGAGGTTGCGTTTTTTTGGGACCCTTCATACCGCGACCGCATCGGTGTGTTCCTTTTTTTTTTTTTTTTGCGTCTGGTCCTGCACCCGTCTTTTTTTCGTCCGTGATTTTTCACCTGAGGCACCCTCCTGCTTTGTTAGGCACGCCGGGCTCGTGAATATGACCTCAAATCTCCCCTTTCCCTTTTTTTTTTCGGGCTTTCGGCCACCCCATTGCCAAAATCGATTTCGGTTTTTTTTGCGCTGGGCGCCTTGAAGCGGCCGAACGGCCCGTGCCGTATTTGTTTTTCTTGGCCGAGGACGTTGCCAAACGTCCTCCTTGTCCTGCATTCCGAAGGACACGAGGGATATTGACCCCCTCATGTTTTGAACTGAGTTTTTTTTTTTTTTTCAGTTGGTTCCCTGGATGGTTTCAGTCTTTAGGAGATCCCACCCCCACCCGTAGTCATTCATTTCCGCTTCTCAATTGCTAGTAAATCGAGTTGCTGCTCCCTTCTCCCGTTGGCTTCCACCCCTGGTCCTTTTTTTGCGCACTCCGAGTTGCCTGCTTCCCATCCTGATGGCGCGTCCAGATTGCCTAACTCCCCCCCATGAGCATGCTGATGTTCACATTGCCTTTAATCAGTTTCTAACCTATTCATTGTGCCCGGAGGCCCCCCCCGAGAAGTTCGATTCTTGATCTCATCTTTTCCCGCCGGAAACACTGCAGCATTTTTTTTCCAAACCCTCCGAAACCTCGTCTTTTTTTTTTTTTTTTTTTTTTTTTTTTTTAGGCCTTATTGTTGATGGCCGCATCCGTTTAGGTACTGCACTGTCGCTCCTCGCTAGCCCTTGCTGCGTTGTTTTCACCAAGCCCTTTCGACAAGTTCTTTGGATTTTTGACTTCCTGTTTCTCAGTCTAACAAGGATGCACAGATGTCTGAGTAAGACTTTAGTTTTCATGAACTCTCCCAATGGCATTTTTTCGCGGACTAACCACCAGTTTTGCTCTTTCATACCCCCCCTTAGAACGTATTAGATAGGAGCCGTGGCTTCCCCCCGAATGTAGTTTTTTATCACCAGCTGGCCTGCCTTTAAAACCTCTGCCCTCAGTTGGCCGGGGGTCCCCCCCGGGCGGACTGCATGGCTTTTCCTCAACTTTTTTTCATTGTTCGCGCTTTCTGCGCAGCCCCAAGATGTCCCTTCTAGCGTGTCCGACCCAGCCTTTTTTTTTTTTTCGTCTGACCCCCCCGAAAGCTTTTTGCCTGTCCTCCAGTGTCCATAGTAGGTTCCCTTTTTACCGATTCCGTTTCGTCTTTTGAGTCGCAGGCCCCTATAGCTTTTCGCTTGGACCTCCCTCACTATGTTCTGTTTTTTTTTTTTTCAGGTCCCTTCTTTAGATTACCTTTGGCTATGCTTTACCGAGAAGATCCCCGTTTTTGCGCGCGTGCGGAGATCCTTTCCATCCTTTTAGTCTTCTTGCTCACCTGGGGATCATACGATGTTCTTTTTTTCGTGCCTTCCATCGGGATGACACCTTTTCCCTGTTTTCCCAGAAGCTTGACCTGCGAGCGCCTAGCATTTTTTCCCACCCTCGTCCTTTGTCTTAATGTTTCTTTAAATGCGCCCTTTCATCCTCTTTATGGTCTGTTCCGTCGGTTCGTTTAATCACACTAGGCCGCCCCTTTGGGATGTTTGCGTACCCCGTCCCTTATTCCGGAAGCACTCGTTCCTAGTCGTCATGTTGAAGGTCAAGGCCTTTCCATTCTCACCCCTGGTACCACTTGAGCCTTTTTTCTGTCTTCTCCTGATAGACCACATATCAATCCCTGGCACTCTCTCAGGGAACCCTTTTGGCTCCACCGGTTTTTGTAAGTCTTTTTCTTCATAATCAGTCAATTCGACTGAACTTTTTAACAGCTCTTTTCTAGATTTTCTTTTTCCCCTCCCTATGGCGATGACTGGACCGGAGAAGGTTTTCCTTTTCTTGTTTGATTCATCTTCCCTTTTCTCCTGGGGCACACGCTGCTTTTTTCTGGCACCCTCGGTGCCCGCTTTTTTTTTTTCCCTTGTTGTTGTTTGTTTTCAGATTCAAAAAAAATGTTGTTTCCCCCCCGCGGGCCATTTTTCATCTAGTTTTTCCAGACTACATTGGGTGGGCACCATTAAAGCCCACGTGAACACAAAATGCGACTTTATTTTTCTCGCCCCCCATAGGCGTGATTCAGTACGTAGGCATCGCGCGGAGGCGGACCCTCGGGATGTCTCACTGGCGGTTCTGAACGGCCCCTTCATTTCTTGATTCTTTTCACTTCCCAACAGCTCTAAGTGAAGAGGGGCTTCATCCAGACTTCCCCACCTTTTTTCTGGTGATTATCGTTCGTAATCTTTTGGGCGTCATATCATTTCCTGCTTTTTTATGTTAGATTACGCGTAGTTGCAAACCCCTTGGGATTACTACCTCTCAGAATCCCAGCCCCCAAGATTGGCGTATAAGTTATTCCCTTCTCTGAAAACACCTTCCCCTCTCTGTCGCCACAGTATTATGAACAGTTGATGATTGGTCAAATCAGGAATTTTTCTTTTTTCGGGGGGTATGGCCTCCCTTATTTTTTCCCTCATGCCCCGATTTTTTAAATTTTCCCCATCTCTTCTTTTCCCCATAGATTAGGACATTTCGGGACAACGTCGTGAGAGGGCCCCCTGTGAGTTCACATCTATTTTAGCCCTTTTTTTTACCGGCGCTAACCCCTTTTTTGCTCCAGCCGGCTCTTTCCGTCATTTGCTGTTTTCCAAAGACGCAACACCCCTTCTAGTTGAGCTTGCTTGGCGTTAGTTTTTTTTTCCTTTCGTGTGTTGATATATCACCGGTGCCTAGCCTTGCGGTTTTCCCCCTTTTTACAAATCGTTTATCGCTGGGCCGCCCCTGCTCCTGCCCAGCCCCATTTCCTTCGGTTTGTGCACGTGTCCTGAAGCCCCTTGCCCTTGGGTGTTTGGTCGTCTTTCCTTCTTTCGGCACGCGTTTTTAGTGGAAACCAGCTTGCTGAGCTCCCGACACAGGACGTTAGTTTCCATACTCTTCGGGAAGACGGGCAACCGAATCCTTGATTTGCGCGGTCCAGGTTTCTGCCGTGGATACCGTGTTGAGCACCTAAGAGATTTACCGAATCTCCTTCTGGAAGTTTTTCTGTACAATGCTTCCCCCGGTGTCGTCGGCACCTAGGTGCTCTCGCCTATTTCACCCCCTCTGGCGTTCCATTTACCGGGTAAGGTAAACCCTCCTACCCGGACAAGGCTATGTTTCTATCACATTTCAGCTGAACTCTTTCCGGAAACCACCTTTTATGAGCAACATCCTTTTGCGAATTTTTTCTGGATTGAACCCCAAGCGTAAGGGATCTCCATTTCGAGTTAAAATCGTTGCCGCACCCACCCTTCCATCCCACTCTATCACCAGAGCGAGAGCTGTGCCTCGCAATGAAGCCCCCACCTCCCATCTATCCCTCCCCCTTCTTCCTCTATCACCCCCTCACCCCCCCCCTAGCTTTACCCCCTCTTCCCCCTGCCTTTCCCACTCCTCTTCCTTTTTCCACCTTCCTCCCCCCCCTTTCCCCAAACTCCCTCCCCCTCCCTTCCTTCCTCCCATTCCCCCCCCACGGTCTTTTCCAAGAGAAGTTTTCTTTGATCCACCCAAGATGCCGTGTCGGTTTAGGGCCTTGATGGAGATGCCCCCCCATTTTTTAACATGAGGTGCTTCCATTGACTCCACACGCACTCGTGAAGTTAGGGAATCCATTCCTTTTTCTTTTTACCCAGTTCACTTTAAGCTTTACTTTTTGAAGCGTTGCACTAGGCCCGTAGACCCTCATAGATGACGACCCCTCCCCGTAGTCTGTTACGGGAGAATTTCATTCACGGGATAATGGCTCATAACCCCGGGAGAGTTTTTGTTTGTAATTATTCGTAGCCCCTATATGTGGCGGTTGTTATTTAGAGACATGCTCATTTTACAACGAGACAATCTCGTTCCCATACTGAGGTATCCGAGAACTGTTCCCTTTGCCCCTTCAGTTTTCCCACACACGTCCAAGAGCTGCCTTTTTGTGCCCCTGCAATGGAAACCCCCCACCATGTAATTTAGTAGGGGTGACGGGGAACCCAGGCCACGTTACGCCTTGGAGCTTGTCCAATTCAAAGTGGCTTTGAGCCGTCGAAGATTTTTTTGACCTGTTTCCGCCCCCCGGCTCCTTCCTCAAACAGAGGGCTCTAGGCGGCCAGCCTCCCACTTCATGATTGCCTTGGTGGAAGTCGGTCCTTCGTGTCTACTCCGCGTGTGCACGAGGCCCTTCTTGCAATCCCATTTCCTCCAAGGTACCGCTCGATTCGGCATTTTTTTTTTCCGTTTCAAGATGGATCCTCTTCCCACTTGCGTGCCGTTCCCCGTGAACGCCTTCGTCCGGCGCCTGGCCCCCCCCAGCTTTCCTGCAAATCGCCCCTTCCGTTTGTCTCGTTTTGTTCTCTCCTGGGTTCGAAACCCAGTCTTTCCTTTTCTTTCCCGGTGCTCAGTGCCTCGTGCTTCAGACCCGCTCAACCCCCTACTCGCCAACTCCTTGCCGTCGAGGTTCCGAGGTGATGTTTTGGCGGTCCTTTACCCCGTCACCCGCGTTTTTGTTCCCTCCCTCCTGGTTGTGCCTCTTACCAATCCTTCCTTTCAAAGGCCTCCCAGGGTGCTTAAACTTTTTTCCCGTAGAAGCCTTTTTCCAACTTGCTGAACAACGTGTCTGCTAGTTCGTCATCCCAATGAGCGTTTTTCCTTACAAACCCCACGAAACGCCCCCCTCTGATCGGCTTCACTGTTCTTACCCCTTTTTTTTCGGTACCTTCCATCAGTTACTGCCAGGCTCTCGTAAGGCTTTTGATCACCCACATTTTTGTTGTTTTTCGGATCGAACCCGACTTCCCTCGGTTTTTGATGGAGGCACCAGTTATTTTACACGATCTTCCCTTGTCGCATCCGTTCGCAGGTGAGTTTTGTGACGGCCCCCCCCCTTAAACCTTTTTTTCCCCCCCTGTCCCCAGTCATAGGACTGTTTTTTCGGAACGGAAGGTAGTCAGCTATGACTTCAGAAAACCACGTATAGTACCCTTTTATTGCACAGGCGTGTTTCGATTATTTTTTCTTCTTCTTCGATAGAGCACCACCTACGATTACTTCCCTTTTTCCCCCTGTACCTTCCTCTTGCCCGGCCTCCGCTCAGTCAGCACCTTTTCCCACGTTTTTTTTTCCCGCAATCGTGTCGGCTTGACGTTCGGGGGCTTCCATGTTCCCACCATATAGTGCCGTTGTCTCTGCACCATTCCTGCGCCCCCCGGTTCGGTCGCCTCCCCCCTCTTCTCGCGCCCCTTCAATTTCCATTTTTTTTTTTCGGTCATATGCAGTTCCCCGCGGCATGTTCCCCCCAATCGGGGCTCTTCTGCGACCATTTTCCTCGGGAAGCGCAATCCTAAAGTTCTCCTTGCCCATCGTTATCTCTCCGGCAATTTTTTCCCTGGGCTGAGATATTTTGCCGCCCTCCCTCGTATGCGTCGCGGCCAGTCCTGCTCGTCCGAAGACGGTCAGCATCCACGGTCGTCACCCCTTCCTGCTGGGCTGTTAGCCCCAATTTTCATCTCTCTCTTTAGTGTTTTGTTTTCTGATGGCTTCTAGCCAGGGGTTTCAGCGTGTCCTCTCGAGCCGCGTGGTGGCTTTTGGTCAGTTTCCTGCGCCCCCTTTCTTTTCGCTGACGTTAACTCTTGAGTGGCTCCACTTCAGCGAGCCCAGTCCATAACCTACTGGTCATTCTTTTTTCCGAATTTGACCTTGGGCTTTCCTTTTTTTAAATGTGTTTTTCCTCTCCCCCGCTGTGGAACCGGTTCCTGTGGTTGCGGCGAGTGCATTTTTCCCACGTATCTTTCATGTACGGTTCCGGCGTGTTTTTTCTACCCTCATAGGTGGCGCTGCCCCCCCCCGTGTGTGGCATTGTTTTCCCACATGCTTCGATGTTGTTCATTTTCGCATGGAGCAGCGTCACACATCCATTCATCCCTCCCTGATTTTCTGCCCCCTGGAGAGGTCACTTGGGTGCTCGTTCTCTGGGAAGGTGATTAAGTTGGGCCTCGTATCGTTGTTTTCAGTACCAAGCCAGGCGCTGATAGGCACCCTTTTCCCCTTACCTGGTGCCGAGACGGGTCTTTTTCTCCTTTCCAGCCGCACCGTCCCTATCACGGCTTGGGTGCGGTTTCTTTGTGGATGCGTTTGACCTTCCTACCTTCACCAATTCAAGATTCCTGCTCCGGAGATCGTGCTCCATTTTTCTCGGGGTCTCCTCGGGTTTCGTTCGATTCATGCGGCCGCCCACCCTCCTTGTTCATCCGGATGGACAGCCCTTTTGCCTGGAGCCTGGGCTGTTTTCTGCCCAAGTCCGGTCATTGAAAAGTGCCCCGCGATTGGACTTGGGAGTTTTTCTTTTTGAAAACACTACAAGTCGACCCTTGGCCGGGAGGATCTCCTGGAACGGTTTTCACGGAATGTTCATGCGGGAGAAGAATTTACGCTTTAGGGCTTGATGGGCCTGATTTCTGATTGGCAAAACCTGTCCCCCATGTCTCCCGCTGCCAACCGTCGGGTTTGGGATTTGCCTTTTGGGAAGACGACCCTCTCTGATAGCCCTCCCGGCCCCAATGCTGCCGTGATCTTTTTTCTTTGTTTCTTGACCCTTCTTCCTGCTTGACCCGCACCTTGAATTTAAGAATTATGTTTTCCCCCCTCTCTCCCCTTTAACCGTTGCCCCTGGGTGTTCCGGTCTCATTTTTTATTAATTTGCAAGGACCCCGTGTCTTTTGGCGCCCCCTTTTTCCAGTGTGTCTCGTGGTTGTTTTCGGCACGCGGTTGCTTTTATGCTCCGCTGTAGCGCGTTCATCTTGCTGATTCCAGGGGTGGAAACGTGATCCTCTGTCACCAGTTTTAGTGCCTTTTTTTATGTTGCTACAGTGTGGCCAATTTTAGGTGGTAGTTCCCCCGGCCACACTGGCATGCGTTACAGCCTCCTTTTTCCTTTGTATAGCTCGTCATTTACCCCAACAGTACAAACTGTCTGAGGCACTTTGGTCCCCGGGAGATTTACTTTTTTTGTGGATGGAAGCCTGACTTCTCAGACCCGGGTCTCTGTACGGGCACACCCCCACCCCCCCACATCTCCAGGCAGCGCGTCTTAGGGCGCTTCCTTTCCCTCTTTCGTTTCTTCTTGTGCCCTGCCGGCGGGCCCCCCTTTTCACCCCGCTCTGTTTTTACGCTGCACCGTCGCGTTGATCCAGGGCGGAAAGGGCCCCCAAACCCTGTCCGCCAATTCTGACTAGGGTCTCCCCCCCCTGCCTGAGCCCGGGGCGAGTTCTTCCGCCTTCCTGTTCCCGCTCGTGCTCCCGTTTAATTCAAAACACTCTTTCTGTCGAAACAGTTTCCGATGTCCCGGAGGCGGAAAACAGCCTATTTATTGAAGTAACAGACCTCTGGCCCGCCCGCAAAATACCGTCCCTCCTGGTGCCGAGTCGTTCTTGGCCCCTCCAACCGAAGAACGCGTGGCTTTTTTTCCGATGCTTGAGTTTTTGGGCCGGTCGGTGCCACTCAGCCACGTGGACCTTACATCTTTTTGAGGAGCGTTTTTTTTATACCTTTTCTTTCCCCCCCACGGGATGTGTGTGTAAGAGGCTGGCCTTTTGAATTTTCTTAGACACCAGGGAGCGGTCCAGAACCCCCCAAGTTGTTAGGACAATGGGTTCTTCGCCGTGGCATTAGTTTTTCGGCGGGGTGCAACCGCTGATCCACGCCTTGCCAAAGAGCCCATCAGTTTCTCTTTTCCCTTTTCCGGCGGGATTTATTTCTTCTATCTACAACCTCGGGCATGTTCTTTGTTTTTTTTTTTTGAAGTTAACCCCAGCGGTAAGGTCCGTTTTTCCTACAGACCCATCCGGCAAGACCCAATTTTTTTTGCAGGGAGTTGTACAGGCTCTCTTGGCGACTAGGGGGGCTTTACTTTAGGATAGCCTTTTGTTTTCACTCAAGACCCTTCAAAGATGGTTCTATTTTGAAAAAGTACTCCAATTATGACGTGTGGTCGAGATAGATTGAAGTCGTTTCTAGACGCTCGACGGAATAATTTAGGTGTGCGCCGGAAATGAGTGCAGTAGGCTCAATATTATGAACATGGCCTATCATTGGAAATGTTTTTTTGTTTTTTTTTTCTATTTTCTGATATAGGTCGGCCCCCCCCCCACTCGCCGATGAAATTTTGGGAACAGTCGCTTCGCGACTGTTACGTCGCATGTACCTTTTTTGCTGTTGAAACCCCACTTTCCCCGTTCCCCAGATGTCGGATAAACAACCTTTCATTCACCGGATGTCGCCTGCACGAGCAGGAAGCCTTTAACCACGTTTTTTTTTCACAATGGATGTTTGCGTTTACGGTAAAGTATTTCCCCGATGGTCGATGTCGGTTTGCCCATCCTCTTCCGCTCGCCGGGTGTCACGGTTTTTTTTTTTTTTTTTAGGATCCTTGCTTGAACTGGGATCCTGCTTCGCGATCGCCGACACGAATACCGTTTCCTCCCTTTGCCTGCGAGGAACTAGGGGCTCCCCCTGGTCCGGTTCGTATTTGTTTTCCTCCGTCGACGGCAACCACCCTCCCGCCAATGCTTCTTTTTTGCTCTCCTTGATCGACGTGTGATGGCTCAGGTTCCCTTTTCGCACGTTTGTTAAGGTGCTTTTTGTTTCCGCCCCTCCCAGGCGGGCACCGCGAACCGCTGGTGGAAACCACCCTTTTTTTTTTCTCCTCGCCTCCTCCGTGTTGTTTTTTGAGTCATCTCCCACCACGCGTGGTCCGTTTCGGCCCTCCGTGCCACGCAGCTTTTTTTGGTCGATACCCCAGCCATTGACCCCACCCGGCCGCCTCTTCCCAGCCTGTTGCGTTTTCCGACTTGTAAGTCTTGGGTGGCAGGCGCGTTTTTGCTATCGGATCGTGAGCACCCAGCGACCGGATTTCGGCGGCCCGCTTTCCTCGTCTTGCATGTTTTTGCGGCTTTTATTCGTTCGCGATAGGCCGCAGGCGCTCGAGATAGGTCTTCTATCCGCATCTTGCCCCGTGAAAGGTCGAGTGACCTTCTTCTGACCCGTCCCTCCCAGCTGCCCCCCCCTTGGGCCCAAACCCCCAATTCGGTATCTTGGGAAAAACCTCCCACTCCGATCCCAGTCGTTCCCACGAAGTCCACGTGCTTTTCCACCGGCCCTCAAAGCTGCTGAAGTTTTTCCCCGTTATTGACTTCGAGTGCCGGTCTCTGCTTGTCCCGGCCCCCCCCCCTCTCGCTCCTATACTATTTTTCTGAAGATGCTGTTTGTCCCCCCTATTTTGTATGCTTGTGGATTTGTTTTTTTTTTTTGATGCCGATGTTTGTCTCCCACGATGATTCGTTTTGTAACGCCGGTGATGGTTGGGCACTGTTCCTTACTGGACACGCGGCTGAACCCAACACCTTTTTTTTTGTGGGGATCTTTCCTCGAAGGAGAGGGGTGCCCCATTAGGCTACAACTTGCGAGACTTTTTCCCGCCGGGGCGATTTCGTCTAATGGTCCCTTTCTGTGCTTGCCTCTCGCCTCTCAGGAAAGCTCCCCAATTCGCCTATCTTTTTTTTCCGTTAGGACGACCCCTCCCTTCCGCGTTCGGTAGACGGTATGCCGGTCCACTAGTGCAACCAAATCTTGTTGTTGGCATCACCATTGACCCCCCAATGACCCCAGAGTTGCGACGCCCCCGCTTTTTCGATTATGCCCGAAGACTCCTTCTGTGAGCGTGTTGCGTTTGTCATCCCCAGCGTTTTTTGGTTCGATCGCGAGACTCTTAGTTTAGAAGAATTGGCCGTCCACCCGTTTCGTCCTGTTCCTTCTTTACGCCTGTGTACGGAAACCCCCCGCCAGCATGGAGGCTTTCTTTCCGCCCCCGTCTTCAACTCCTTTGAGCTTTTGGGCGGAGTCCCCAAACCCCCCCATTCGCGTGCCCCGTCACCAGAGCGATTTCCGTGGTGGGCTTGCGAGCCCCCCCCTCGCAGTGTTGAACTTCGGCTCTGGAACTTTCCAGTACCCTCGGTCTTTTTCCCCCAGCACCCCTCCTTCCTCCGATCCGTTCGTATTTGAGCAGCTCAGGGGGGGGAGGCCTTTTTCCCCTTTTTTTTTGACCAACTCGCGTTTCCGCGTCCGGTCTAACCCACCCGCCCCCTCGTCCCCGTTGGGGAAGTTGAGGCCCCCTTTTAGTAAAAATTGGCCCCCCGGATATGTATGCTCTTTTCCGGGCATCGGTTGCTTTGCCGTACAGGATTGCAAGACTTGCTTTCGTGATTCGATCAGTTCTTCCTTTTCCTGGACCCCCTTTTGATATTCACCGCCTCGTGTGTAGAGAAATGCTTTGCCCTCCGTCAGGGCTGATGTTTTGGTTTTCTGGGAGGGGGAGACTTTGCCTCCCCCGCTTCCCCCCCGCGTCTGTGTTCCGGACAGGTCGCGGAGGGAATAGGCAAGTTCCCGTTTTCCTTTCAACACGATGACGTTTTGCCCGCCCTCCCCAGCTGTGGGACTTCTGAAAGAGTCTTATTATTTTTCCCTTTCCCTGCGCGACGATCGGCTTTTTTTTTCCAGTGACCTGGGGCTTAAGCCGCTCTGCCTGGGCGGTTTTCCCCCCTTTTTTTTGATGCGTCTGTCTGACGGGTTTGACTCGGTACCACGCATTGTTTTTTTGTTTCTGCCATTTTTGATAGCTGTCCTTTGGGGGCGGGTTCTTTATACCCGGTAACAACTTTTTTTCACAGCGAAGATTCCTGGTTCCAAACTTTTTTCCCCCCCCCCCCCCAAAAAAAGGCAAGGCGTGTCCCCCCCGTGTCCGGGTCCTTGCCGTACCCTGCCCTTTTCCTTTCGCCGTCCTCAAATTCGCTGCCCCAATTCCCCAGGCCTTTTTCCTGCGGTCCTGTGCACCAGCTGCTCTGCACCTTTTTTTTTTTTTTGGACTGCCCCTCGGATTCCGTCGTTGGCCGCTAATCTCCTTAGGATCCACGTTTGGTTTTTCGCGTGTTTCTTCATTTTCAACCCTTTTTCTTTCGGGTAGTCGGCCCACCCACGTTAAACCGTCGGGTTTAGACAGTTCTCCTGTTTTTGGCCAAATTCCTTTTCAGGATCGGTCCCTTCACCCCCTTCCCCCAGGCTTTGCGTCCAAATTCCTTTTTTTTTCCGAATGAAACCATTGACTTAAATTTTGACTTAACCGACCGTTTCGCTCGTACGCTTCCCCCTTTCCTTTTTTCCCCCGCAAAGGAAAAGGCCCCCCCTTCTTTTCCTCCTTCTGCACGTTCAACCCTTTCAAACTTTGAAATTTTCCTCCTCTCTTTTCTTGTCCGGCTGATTTTTTTTCCCCCCCTTCGGGCAAGGATACGCCGCATTTTCCCCCGAACCAAAAATCGATGCTGAAATTTGGTATCCCTATCTCGGGCAGAATTTCCTTTCCTTCTTTTTGTTTGCAGGTAGCAGTGGGCACTCCCACCCAAGTTGTCCCCATTGAGTTTTCCCACATTTAGCGTTGCTGGCTTCGGCCCTAACCCGTTTTCGTACCCAGGGTACGCGTTTCCCCCAACTTTTTTTCTTTGTTTAGATTCGCGCGAGTGTATTTGTCTTTTCCAGAGAAAAAGACTCGGCCCACTTAAGAGGGAGTCCACGAAGGGAGAGACCATTCCCTTTACCAACTTAGTAGTTTCTTTCCCCTTTTTTCGGCTTCGATGTCTCTATTCTCTCCCCCCTTGCTGTCCTCTGTCACCCCTCTTTCCTTGCCTTGGCTCTGCACCATGTCCAGGTCCCAACCGTTCGGCCTTCGAGCCCCTCCAATCTCTCGGTCCTTATGAAACGGGTTTTGTCCCCCCCTTTTGTAAACGTTCCACCGTCTTTTTTCTCCCATGAACTTTGGGAGAAAATGAGTTCTTTACTCTGATTTTGGACCTTCCATGTTCTTCATCCCTTCCTGGTGGGGGGGGTAATCTTTCGAATGTCAATGTCGAGCCTGCCAATTTATTTTTGCGTCCTGCGCCTTCCAGCCCCCATTTTCTGCAACGAAGAAGTTGCCCTTTTTTCGTTTCCCCCCCCCTTTTTTGCCCGCGAATAGTAAAAAGGCCCCGGTCTCTTTTTTGCCTTCTTTCCCC
>Ga0179593_1456032_pt1 | contig 17359 bp, 19 predicted proteins | sample CZODoug2_1_08_16_FD_185931 | JGI IMG/M metagenome (GOLD analysis project Ga0179593, IMG submission 185931) | Vadose zone soil fungal communities from Angelo Coast Range Reserve, California, USA - CZODoug2_1_08_16fungal (PacBio error correction) | ecosystem: Environmental > Terrestrial > Soil >... | reverse complement strand
TCCTTCTGTTCTTTCTTTTTTCCGAGTCCTCTTGTTTTTTTTCTTTCAGCTTTTCTAAATATTAAGGAACGGCAGCTCTATGCTCCACCTGGTTCTTTACATGATACGCTCAAGCCTTTTATAGACCTTTAGGAACCCGGAGGTCTACTTCTTTTCGCAAGGGGGTCCAAGATTTCACTAATGAGCGGTACCCCTATATATGCTTCCTATTGCTAGTTCTCATTCTATAGGCTTGCATATTCCGTTTTTTAAGCACCTCCCCCTTTACCTCCCGCTTTTTATCTTTCTCGAGTTTTGGTGATGCGATTTTCTGATGTCCGGCATGGCCGTGGTAGAGATGACCCTGTCGCCTTGTTTCCTTTCCCCCTTGCACAGGACTAGCTTGTAGTCGTGTTAGGTATCCCTTGCTTTGGGAACCCACCCCGGCCCCTCGGCACGTCCCACCGTTTTTTTCCCGGTGGAAGGTTGATGACTTTCAATCATCTCTTCCTCACGTTTGACATGCAGGATCGCCCCTCGGCCCACCTTTTGTGGGCTCTCGGCTAAAATGTGACTTTTTTTTCACCAGTTCCCCCGTGCCCCGGACTCCCGACCTTACGCGTACCCTTTTTGTTATTCCATTTTTTTTCCGGGGCAGCGTCTCGACATGCCCTTCCTTTACCCCAATCGCCCCTTTTCTGGTACTGTCAATCGCGGCAGCCCTTTGTTTTGGAGTTATCAGCCTGAAGGCCGTTTCTACCCCACTCTTCTCTTCTGCAGAAGATCTTTGAGAGCCGTCCAGGTGGTTTTTTCCCGCCGAGTGGGGCTAAACCGGTCCTTCCGCTCGTTTCGGAGACCCCGGCGACCTTCACTCGCTCGCCCCCGGCTGCAGCGCTGCCGCCCCATTGGTATTTCCCCCTCTTCCCGCTTGAAACGGACCGCTGAGATACAGCACGACGGACCCTGCCCCAGCCCCGCACCCTCCCCCGTCGAGTGGCTACATCCCTCCACACCGACAGAGGAAAGCTTCTTCCTTTTTTTTTTCCAAATGTATCCCCCCCCCTCCTGTCTCCTTATCCCTCGATTGACCACGACTCTTTGGGCCTGTTGGAGCAGAGTCAACAACTTGCTGACCCTTTCTTTGCCAAACCAAAGTATCAACCCACACCCTTTCCTCGCCGTCTCTCTCTAAGAGAATTAGCCCGGGCTCGGCACCCGTGTGCTCCAAATATCTTTTTTTTTTGGTCGGTTTTTCCTCATAATTTTCTATATCTGGCCTTGTTGCCATGACCAACGTTGGCTTGTGATGCATCCGCGACCTAGCGTTCTCAGCTTCCCCCCCATTACGTCTAGCACGCATCCCTAACCGGCGAGGGGGTCTTGACTCCCTATGGCCTCGTCGATTCAGCTCATTTCCTTTTTTTTTTTCGCGCAGCGGTTGTGATGCGGCCCCACGTTAAGGTGTCTGCTCTTCTTTACCGGAGCTTTTTTTACCACACAGTCGTGGATGTTCGATCTTTCTTTCCTCCCCTCTCCAGCGACCCGCTGGGATCGGAACCCCGAGGCCTGCCTGCCCTTTTTTTTCCCACGCCTTCCCCTTCAAGCTTTCCGACCCTCGTCCCTAGCTTTTAGCGCGAAATCCCTCCCTGTGCGCTGCTGCTGCGATCCCGTTCCGAGCCCGCAGCGAAGGAAGACGTCGGCAAGGTCCCTAGGTCTCTCTCAAGTTTTCCTTAACAGACAACTCCAGGCTGCTCAACTAATATTCCCCCTGGGTACGTTTTCCCCTCTCTCCCTTCAGGTGTTTTTTTTTTAGGGGATTTCAGCGGGTGTGTGAGCCGCTTTCTTCTCCCCCTCCCCCCTTTTTCCCCTCTCAATCCTTAAATTCGCTTGTTGCCCTTTGCCGCCCAAGGATAAGTACAATCTTTGTACTCGACCGCTGATCCCTTTTGCTCCATCCACCCTGGATCTCCCGCATCAATTTTTTTCTAGGTTTTTGGTGTCATAACCTCCCAACCCGCTTATTACCCTGCCACTGAATCGACTCGTTGACCTCTCCCTTTTCCCCTGTTGGTGAGCGCGTGCGTTCCTCCCTCTTCACTACTTCTTATGCATGGGATTCCCACAAGTTTCCACAGGCGGGTTAGTGATCTGAACCACAAATCCTTCCGCCCTTTCGCGATCCTGTCTTCTTACGATTTCGTATTTTCTCCAATTAGTCACCCACTTTTTTGTTGCTTCCGGGGGTTATTGCGATGCCTTCTTCCCTGGGGCCCCGGCAAGTGCACGTTCACATTGGAGGATGGTATTTTGTGGGGAGGAGCCTAACCCCTTTCACCCCCCCCTTTTCGCTTCGCCCCTCTCCACATGTTTGGCTTCCGGGCCTTTCGGTTGCATTCCTGCAGTTTCAATATTGTGATGTCCTTTTTGGACACTTGACGACGAGTTGGAGTTTTCCCTTTTTCGAACTCCTTCGGCGTCCTTTTTTATTCTCCCTTTCTCGCTTTCTTCCTCTCATTTTTTCTTCGGGGGGTTCTCTGCGACATCTTTTGTCCTTATCAAGGGCCACCCTTCGGTCCTAGTTTGCGATGGGCCCCCTCGCGTTAGCTTATTTTTTTTTCTGGTGTCCAAGTCCCCTTCGTCACTGCCCTTCTTTGTGAAGCGGTCCGCGATACTTTTCCCGGTACCATCAAACGGGGCCTTCCGTGCTTTTTCATTCCTTTCCTTCCCCCCCCGCTGTTCTCTCAAAGTTCGCTGACCCTTTTCCCATCCCATTCTTCCCCGCCTTGCCCTCTTCTTTGCTCGCACGTTGCTGTCACCCCTTCTGCGTTCTCACATGCCTCTACCGAACTCGGAGTTTGGCGTCTTCGCAGAGGTTTGTTTGTCTTTGGTTTCCCTCGATGATCACCCCCCGACTACCAAGCACTCGGTAACGACCGCCCTTATACTGCAGCGGTTCGCCCCTCTGGGATACCCTTCGCCCCCCCTCCTTCCCTATGTTCCCGCTCCCCCGTTTTTTTTTCCCCACCGGCTTTGGCTTGGAAAATAGGGTGCCTCGCCTCGCGATGCTTTCCGAAACAGATCCAAGCGTGGTCGTCATTGTCGAGCCATTCTTGGACAAATTTGGTTTTCTCCCACCCTTACGGGAGGGTGATGATGACACCCCGTCGGCGGTGGGTTCGGTCGACGTTCGTCGGCGTCTGGAGCGGCAAGGCGCTAAGGCCTCAGGACGGCGCTCTGCACTGTTTCCCGTCCCGCTGCCTTTTTTTTCCCCGTGTCGCCCAACAGGGGTCCCCCAGCTGGATGTCCCTTTTTTTCGACCGTCGGGTTCACGTCACTGCGGCTCTCATCATTTTATCATCTGCTTTTGAGCTTTATCCAGACCTTCGTGATGCATAGCTTCACCCCCATCCCCCCTTCCCCCTGGCTTCCCCTAGTTTCGGGACCTCGCGGGGCGACGATTCATTGCTTGTTGCTTGCTTGGAGTAGCGCTGAACGTACAATGTCGTCCCCCATCTCCGCCCTAGAATTTTCTCTTCTTCTTTAGGTTTCCCCTTCCCCCCCCCTTGAATAGGAGTTATCACTCGGCCTTAACCAAGTTTCTAGTGGCATTGTGCGCATCATTCCCCTTCCTAGTTAGTCGATGTCTCTTCTCCTCCTTCACTCTCCTATCCCCTTTGTTAAGTTCCGAGTATAAGCCATTTCCCCTAATTTGCCGTCGGACGCCGTCCCTTTTCTCTGTAGACCTGTAAAATCGGTTCCTTTCGACCCCTTTGTTCCCCTCGTTGAACCGGTTCCTCCACAAATCCGACTTGGTCTAAACCGCCGATTCCGAAATACAACTCGCCTTTTTTTGTTAGTCCGCATGCAGCCCTCTTGTCCGTCCTCTTGAACCAGTTGCGAGCACCCTTGGACGAAGAGAAGATGGATCGCCGCTCCATTTGGTTCCCCCGACGTCAACCCCTTTTTCATCTTTTTTCCCCCTTTTGGGTTATACGTCGCGTCCTCTTCAGGCCTCTGACCCCCCCAGGTTGAGCGTGTCAAGAGGCCTAGAGAACGGATCCATCTGTTTACCAGCCGAGCACGACCCCCCGCCTTTTTTCCCCTTCCTCCACTGTACCGGAGATAGCCCACCCACTTTTTTGAGAAGCTGCGACCGTTCCCCCCGGCATTATCTCATGCATGTCATTGATGCCCGCCCATCTAAAGTGACTGATTTCTCCCTCTTCCTCGATTGCTTCGAGGCAAGGATGATGCCATGGCATAGATTGGCTTCCCCAACAAGACGTTTTCCAAAGCGGCGCCGCATCTCGTTTCGACAGATAGGCGAGATTTGCTTCCATTTCTTCTGCACTGTTTTTGATTCTGCGGCGTGGGTTAAAGAGGCGGATCCGTGACGATTTGCCTTTTTGCCAACCCATGACTTTGGATGAGTCTTGGCTTCAGAAGAGTATATACTTTTCCGAGGTTTTTTGTTGACTACATTTCTCCCCCCCTCCCGCCCCCCCCCCTGCCGTGGGCGCAGCCTCTGGACTTCCCTGCGGCGGGCTTCCCCCCTGGAAACCTTTTTTTCAGTGTTCTATACCGAGCGAGGTTTTCCTCTGATGCCCTTCCCCCCCCCCCAGCCATAATCGAGTTGTTTTTTCCGATTTGAAAAGCCGCGGCTTCGTTTCACGGCGTGCTGGAGGTCGGGATTCCCTCTCGTCCCGGTCCCTTCTGAAGTATAGGCCTGAGGGCCGGAGCGCGCCTCTTTTAGAAGCCCTTTAACCTCCACCAAGGTACCCCGGTTCCGGAGTTTGAGTAAATAATGTCCTCTCGCTTCTGTCTTGTCAGTCTCTACCCTGACCCTCCCCAGACTTCCCGGACGTCGCGGGATGCCCCCGCCCTAGCGTCCCCCGCAGGTTAGGAACCCTTTGCGAGGCCTGTAAAACGCCCCCCCCTATTCCTCCGGGGGACCGAGCCTCTAGGGTCGATGCCGCCCCTCTCCGGGATGTGGTGGGCCCCGGCGTTTTAGCGCACCCTTTGCTCGGCCCCCAATCACCCTACACCTCTTCAATTTTGCACCTTTTCTTCCCAAGGATCCGTTGCCTTTGTCCGCCTTCTTGCTTCGTGTCCCGGCAACTTTTTTCTCCAGTACGCCGAACGTCTCCTGCCGATCTTCCATTCTTACGTTCGATTGGTTTCCCACCTTCCCCCCCCCCCGACCCCAGCGGGCCTAATCTGCGCCTTTTACATCGTTGCGGTTTTCCCCTATCCCCTTTTTGTTGAGGAGCTAGCTGTCCCCCGCCCTACGGAGTCGGCTGTTTTCAGACGATTATGTCAATTTCCCTTTGATGCACCCCCTCACCTCCCCCTTTCTCTCCTTTTTATTTCATTTCTCGTGCTAGCCAGGATGCAATCCACGATTTTTTGGCCAAGTATCTACCTCTTGACAAAGGGCAATTGATTGATGGTTTTTTTTTGAGGCATGCAGCCCTAGTCTTTTTCGTTTTTTTGGGGGCCTATCAGGTGGCTGCGCCCCCCCATACCTGAGGACTTTTCCTTCCATCCTCCCCCCCCGTAGCCTTTTCTTTAGTTCGGAGATTTTATGAAACTAGTCTTTCTGTTCCCTTAAACCTTTCCTCTCTGGGGGAAGGATCAGGGCTCCCCCTCCTTTTATCTGAGGGCGTTACTGCCCTCCCTCCAGCGCATGCATCGGACTGATTTGATCTAGCGGTCTCGTCAGTCTTGTCCTTCTCCGGACCCAGTTCCCCTGTCTCGCCTCGCGCTAGGGATCGGTTGATCCTTCAGGGGGCCTTTTTCCACGAGCCCAAAGTCCCCCCTCTCGCAGCCCCACACTACGATTTCTGAGACGTCTTTTTTCCCTCCGGGTCTTTCCCAGATGGCCTGCTGGTTTGTCGCATCATCGTCAAACAAGCCTTCCTCCTTCGCCCAAGTCTCTCCTACACCCTGTTCTTCGCCTTTTCTGATCCGCTCGCCCCTTTCCGGTGAGGCGGACTTCCGAACAATTCTCTGCCGAAACAGGTCGCGCGTTGCCTTGGAAAGTCTCCATTGCTTTCCCCCCGCGCCAATACGTAAACGACCGCCGATTGAATCACAAACCCCTTTCCTCTGTTGCGCACTCGGGTGCCCGACTCGTGTTTCAATGTAGTTCGCTTTCCTCCCCCTCTGGCCACCCCCTTCTTTTTCTTTGGTTGGAGCAAGCTATTCCAGGCTCAGCCTCGGTAGTTGCTGCGCCGGCCTGTTTGATTCCATGGAGATGGCTACATGCTTTTCCCTCTTACACCTTTGTTCAGCCAGCTTCCGGCGGTCGGTTTTTGATGCCTATCGCCTGCCGGGTGCGGTTGGTTTTTTTTTTCTTTTGTTGCGACGCCAGCTTTTCCCCCTCTCCTTCCTTTGCCGATTGAAAATATGTCTCGTCTGTTGCGCGGACTTCCCAGGATTCTTTTTTGTTTCGGCCCAACATCTGTCTCCCCTCCCCCTCTTTTCGGACGTGTCCCTGGTTTCCTTTCACCGGCACCGCCGGCCTCTTCCTAGGGGTTCAATCGTCTCGGGCTGCATTTGCAAGCCCGTCCCCCCTGTCTCCCCCCCGAGTTTCCCCTTTGACCCCAGCCTCGGTTCTTTTGACGACCTGAGCTCTTGTTTGGATTGCCGGCCTGGTAGCGAGACATTTCTTTCACCTTCCTACCTTACATCTTAGCTTCAGTTTTCTGAGGTTTTCCCGTCCCCCCTTCTTTGTCCCCCCCTGACCGGGCTCCCCACTCGGCATATCACTTTTATCGAGCCTTTCCCGTTGCACCTAGGATATTTTCTTCTATCCCGTTGTGTTTCGAGATGCCGAGGGGGCACTCCACTTCTTGGTCCAACTTGACGATTTCCGTAAGCGCCCCAGGGTCCCCAATTCCCCCGACCTTCTTTTTCCTTACTGCCCTCTGTTCCCCTCCCTCTTCTTATGGGCATGCCGACCGGTTGGGGTCAGATCTACCCCCTCCATGGGCAATCCCGGCCCCAAGCCGAACCTTTTCCTTCCCTGTCATCCTTTTTTTTCCAGCACTTTACGTTTTGACTTTTGTCCCCCGACTGTTCCGCTTGGTACAGCCGCCAGCACCCCAGGATTCATCCGAGACGTCCAGGTGCCCAGGTTGATTTTTCCAAACCGGAACACTCCCTCACCCCGCTCGTTCTGAGACTTTCCTGTTTTTTGGGATCAGATATAGGCACTGATGCTTCCCAGATTGTCCCCCCCGGTCAGAGTCATTTTCTTTCAGCTATTCACGCTCTTCCATCCTGCCCGACGACGCGAACTACCCCGCAACCGGCATTGAGGTGTATCAACCCTGTGCATGAAGCTGTTTTGACAGTGGACCACACAACACGTTTAGGTTTTTCCAAGCAGATAATATCCCCCCCCGCCCTGCCACATCCCGTTCAGACTGGCCCCCCCTTCCCTTGCGCATACCTTTGCTGCCAGGGCGATGCCCTGGGAACTAGATTGGGCCAATTCCAAGACCTGTTGTCCCCCGCGTTCTCCAGTTTGCCCCCCTTTTTTTCTTTCGGTTCCCCGAGCGTGAGGTTTTTGATTTCGTCGTTACCGCAGAGAAACTTGAGAACTAGGAGAAGAGACAGTGAACGGCTTTTCCCCCTAGCTTATTTAGTGCTTATCTCCTTCCTTTCCCCGCCCCTCCAAGGGCTGGGTGCGCAGCTCCCTAGAATTTTTTCTTCTTTCGGATGGACTGACTGTAGTTTGCGCACCGCTTTCGCCTTCTCGAAGAGCGGGTTTTTTCCCGCTGATTGAACAGAAGCAATGGTTTTGATTCCCTTTTTTACTCGTTTTTTCCTCGGGACTCTTTCGTCAACATCTGGAATGGCGATGCCTCGGTTTTCTATTGATCGTCGGCAGACCTTCTCGGACCCTTTTTTCGCATTTGTGTAGGAACGTTCCCTCCCTCCCCCCCCCCCGCTGTCTCCGTCCTCGCTCTACGTCTTTCCGAGAAACTCCGAGAGGCGCTGCTGCTGCGCTCGTGCTTCCGACCCTCATCGTGAGACGTTTTCCTTTTCTGAAACACTCCCGACTCCTTCTGGTAACCTCCCCCTATTTCGGCTTCTGTTGATAAAACCCAAATATCCCCGGTACAGGCCCCTTGATAGGGGGAGAGTTTTTTCTTTCCGTGCGCTTGTGTCGGAGTCTTTTCCCCCTTTTTTGTTTAAACAACCTACCCTCTCCCTAAATCTACTTTTCCTTTGCCCCCCTTCTTAAGTTCCAACGGCAATCTTGACTTGTTAGGGAGAGGGGCTCCAGGCCTTCGCATGATTATTGGTTGTCCTTCCTCACTGTCCTTTTAGTTACGTATCTCTTTTCCTCTTTGATATTTTTTTAACACCCGCTCGGCTTGACCCTTGACATCATCGCCTCCGCCTGCCTCGACATTTAGGAGTTTAAAACCCCTATTTCCTCCCCCTCTCTGTTTTTTTTTTTTCGAGCTGACGTCTCCGCCGGCACGACGGCTTTTCAGTGCGCGGCTATGTATGGCCCCCCGCCAAGCCACGAGTCTGGAGATCCATCCCCTCTACCCTTTTCTGATAGTTTCGATCCTTGATGGATTTCTCCTGTCAGACCAAGGAGCCCCAATGGAGGATGCTTCACCCGTATCCCCGAGGACATCGAAGATTGGCTTATCATGGCCACGGTCGACCCCCTTATTGGTAGTAGGGTTGTTGGACACGCTCCCCTTTCCGGCTGCCACCCCCGACGCCCTGTCCGCTCTTGGTCACCACCTGAGGGCGGAGAGGGTAAGGGGAATATTTCGGTGAGCATCGCCGAGCTATTGTGCTGTCCCTCTTGCCTCTTTTTTTCGGAGTCGGGTGCATACCCCGTTCTCCTCCTTCCTTCCTTCTAGTTCTTTCGCTTTCCTCCTGCTAATTGAGTGTATGTCTTGAGGCTCGTCGGCTCATGTTGTTGAGAAGGAAAGTCATCGCATACTTCCTCTGGCCCCGCGCGCGTCCGATCTTGAAGTTCTTGCAGGCTCCCTCTTCCCCGCTCTCCATCCCCCCCGTCCCCCCGATGTTTCGACGTCTCCGCGCGGTACGTTACTCGTCCTTCCTTTTTTCGCATAATTCAACAAGCCTGCTTCTATCAACTTCCCCCTCCTTTGTTCTGACCCCCCTGTCCCTCCCCCCCAGTGCCCTTACGACTCTCGCCAGGGCTGCGCGCACACCTTGTTGAGCTTTCTTGTCTCGCAATTTCTTTTCCGTTTACCTTTCAACTCGGCGCTTTCGCCCGCAAATCTTCTCGTCACTCCTCTTGGTCTTTCTCTGCCCCCCCGATCTTTTGTTCCCCGGGTGATCCAACTGCATCGTTAAAAGATGACCCGCAGATCACCACCTGATCCCCCCCCCCCCCCCCCCCCCCCCCCCCCGCGTTTCGCCTTCCCGTTTCCCTCCCCCCCGCTCTGTTAAAATGTTCGTCTTTCGATTGTGTCCGATTGTCGTTTTGTTCCGCACACCCTATAGCGCGTTGCAGGGCTTGTTAGATTTTCCAATCTGCCTTTTCACTTTTCCCTTTCCGTTCACATTTCGTCCTTTCGAGTCTGTCAGCTTGGCGCATAAACTCTGTGTCAGCAACTCTTCACTGACTTTGGTGATTTTTTTTTCTTCGTCGCGGTTGTTTTTTTGTGGGTCTTCGTTGCTGTCCCCTCCCCCTGACCCGTTTCCCCCTTTCCTTGAGTTCCGCTTGAACTGACACATGGGGATCAGTGGCAGGTTTGGACTTCTCTCGGATGCCCCCATGAGTCTGACCTTTATGACCGTCCTTTTTCGAATGTCGGGTTCCCGGTCACGTGTAATCTCTTTCATCGTCCCCGGTGTTCTCCCTTTGATTCGGGGCTGCATCTTGCAGCCCCTCCAGTCAATCCCCGATTGGGTTCTTTTTGACAGTGCGGCCCGACCTTGACTCGGTTGTAAGGTGCTTGCCGGCCTCGGGGTGTGACCCTTCCCGGCACTTCCGGTTCACCCTATTTCCAGTCGCAAATTTCGTTCGGAGGGGTCCCCGGGAATTCTGGGACCCTTGTCTTATCTTTTTCAAACATTTTAGCGTTTCCTTTTGCTCATCGGTCTTCTCTTTTCCCTATGTTTGTTCGCTAGATGTCCTTCTCGCCGGCTTCCGTCCTATGTTTGACCAAGCCCTGCGACCAGGGGTCCCCCCATTCAAGGTGACGACCGCCGAAACGCGAAACCTGCTTATTGTCCCAAGCGGGACTCATGACGTACCTGTTCCGACCCCTTCCATCCTTCCAATCCCCTGAACCCCCCCGCCCTTTTTTGTGGCGACCAGACCCCCCTCGCTTTTTAAGCCATTTTTTTTTTCTCCTTCTGCCCATCTTCCATCGCAGGTCTGTCGATTGAGACCAGGCGAGCATCCCCTCTGTTTTGACGATTAGCTTCAGATTCTTCGGCTGGTTTCCCCCCCTTTCCGTTCTTTTTCCTGACGTTGGTTACAGCTTTCCTCTCACTCTTGTTGGGTTGGATCTCAGATACGAAAGCCTCTTACTTTGCTTTGCACATTGTGAGCAGTCTTTTCACTCTTGAGTTTCCCTTTTCACGCTTCGTTTTCTCCATCCTCCCCCCGACCTCCCCCGCCGAAAAGAACCCCCGGCACCGCGCTTTAGGAATCACCTAAACCGACACGTCCTACTCGCAAGTTGCGAACCCAACTTGTCTTTCCAAACTGCTTCCTCTTCCCTTGCCCATTTTTCGAAAGAAACCGCCGAAAGTGCTCGACCGCCTCGACGTCCTCTGCACCACTTTCTTCTTTTTTTTTTTGTTCCTTTGCGCCACCCAACCAAAATCCTGGTTTTTTCCATCCCCTCCGAGAGCGCCCGTCATTCGAGCTGGGTAGGTTTTTCGATTTCGATTGTGAACCCTTTTCCTTCCTGCAGTGTTCTTGGTTCTCGGACTGTGATCCCCTTTTTTGGTTTCCCGATCCTTTAGCTTCGAGGTGTGCATCGCGCTTCACGCGCTTTATGTCCCCGCAGATAGATTTTTTCAAATAGAATAAAGCCTTTTCCCCCTGCTTTTTCCATCCTGGGTCGCAGCGCTCGTCGTTCTTTCTCCTTCTTGACTTGGCACGAGTGGATTTCGCCGCCGCGACGGTTGTCCTTTTCTGAGCTTGATTAGTTTCTTCCTGATGCGTCCGTTATTCCCCCCGGTTCCTCTATGCTAATAGGAGCCTTTGTTTTAGGCAGCGTATTCGTCTCCTGAAATCTTCCCCCCGTCGGGCTTTCCGGAGCTTTCTTTCGATTTTTCTTCCCCTTTTCTCTCCGCACTCTTTTTTCTCCCGACTCTACTAGCGAGTCCCATCCGGCCGATGCAGTCTTTGTGAGCTCCTCCTTCAGTTCTCTCGATGAAGTAGCCTGGCATGGGTGCTCCGTCCGCTCCCTTCCCTTTTTAGATTTCCCCCGCCCCCATATTGAGCGTTGTCATGTCCCCCCCCCGCACCATATTGGGACTTCTCCCGCCCTCAGTTGGAGTCTTTTTTCGTCGCGCAGCGGCGGCGGGTGAGGTGTGCTTTTTGCTGCCCCTTCTCCCCCCCCTCTCCCTCCCCAATTCTCTCCTTTCCCTTTCCCCAATTCTCAGTTCCCTTTCCCTGAAATCGCCTTTCCCGCGGGGAGAACCTCCAGGCATTTCCGCCTTGTTGCCCCTGGTCTGTCAGATCCGGCATGATCTCTCTATTTTACCGTCTCTTTTTGATTGTGTCCCCGCCCTCCTTTTTCCCCCCTTCCCTCGCAGCAGCATCGACATCCGTCGTGCCGGCTTGTCTCTCCTTTGGTGATGTCTATATTTTGCCGGGTGATTTCTCTCTTGTCGGCGTTGGGCCAAAAGGTCCGAGCGGTTGTCGTTGGGATGAACACCCCAATTCCCCTCCATCTGATGATCGGGAGCACCCTCGTTGGACTTCTATGTCGTCGGCACAGACAATTTCAAATTTGCCGTTCTTTTTTCTGCCCTTCACTCAAGCTTGCCTTTTATTCTTGGTTTTTCTTCCCCTGCCTTCACTTTTCCTCTTTTTCTTTTTTCTCGGTCGGTGAGGCCCACAGAGCGTGCGCTTCCTTGCACCTTGTCGACGGTCACCTCCCCCTGCAGGTTCCTGGAGAGGTTTTTTTTTCTCCCCCCTTTCGTCTCTTTTTCGGTTGATCTGACAGCAGCTCGCCTATTGTGCTGTCCCAACATGCGTTGGCTATAGGGTTCCGTGTTTTCCTTTTCAGTCCGCGTTTTTCTCCGGATTTTCCTAAGGCCTGCTCATGCATAGGGGTAATTTAGAGGATATCGGTCTCCCCCCTTCTCACCCAGGCTTTTTCAAAGGTTTTAAGCTTTGGAACGCGTTTCCTTTCTTCCCTTCTGCTTTCCTTTTGAGTTGCTTACACCTCTCTCCCTCCTTTCTACCTCCACGTCCACCCGTGACGGGGTCCGAGACGCGTTCCCGCCTACCATACCCTCTGAGATTTGGACTCATCTCGTAAACACCCCTCCGCGAGGCGATCCCAATGGCACTTCGGGTCGCTGTTCCTTTTCAGAAGTGATAAGCGCCTGCAAAGCTGCGGCCTCGAGCTTTTTGTCACCTCGGACGTTGGCCTTTCTCCCTGTTGGGTTTTGAAATCGCCGCTGTCATACCCAAGGAGTCGGAGCGATGCACACCTAGAGGTCGTTCGATTGGGTTGTAGCATGCAAGATCTTCCACTCTCTCAAAGTTCCCACTTTTGACCACTACCTCCCGTCCGTCTCCCAACAAAATGTCCTTGTTTCCCAGAGTTCCGTTTTTTATCCGATCTCGAGGCCACGCTTTTCTGCTTAGCTTCTTCCCCACACTTGGCTCTTTTGTTTGGGCGCCACCTTGGCATAATTTGAGAGTTTGGTCGCCCACGACTCCCTTTAGTTTTGTGCTTTTTTTTTCCGTACTAAACCGCCTTCTTTATTATGACATGATTGCCTACACATTTTGTTACTTTCTTTTCCTCATTTCCCCCCTCTTTTGGGATGATTTTCTTCCGTTTTGCGTTTATGTTCGCCCGGGGTGTGAGTGTGCTCGGACCTTTAAGATAATTACGGACAGATTTACCCGCCCACCGGTTCCCCCTTCCCTCCATGATATCCACTTCGGGCTCTTGAGCGCCCCCCCCCGTCTGAACCGAGATGCTTACGGCGGGTCGTCAGTCTGTGCGGTTAAAGTTTTGTTAGGCGCAGAGATAATCCCCTTCTCCTTTTCATAGTTGTTGTAGCCGCGGTTCCCAGCGGTGTCTCTGCTGCCTCTTCGCCAGTACCAGACAATAATGGATTTCGCGATGGCTTAGGTAGTTTTTTTCATTCCACGGTGGGTTTCCCTATTGCCGTCCTTGTCTCGATGGCCCCAGGTCGGCCCCTTTCCCAATCCTCCCCGATTTATCCCTTCTCGTCGTCTTGTTCGTTGGTTCTCCCCCCCTTGCTGGCCCCTCGTCTTTTAATCGCCTCGCAAAAAGTTTCTCCGCTCCTTTGGCCGTTCCAGGTCTATGTTCTCCTCCCTTTGTTGTTGAGATATTTTCCTGTCCGATTTTTTGCAGCCAGTCGCAAAACTTTTGCCGCTCCTACAAAGCTCCGCCCATGCGTCCAAATAAACGCCCCGAACACGACTAAATGGTCGAAGATGTTTAAAGAATTTAGCCGTCCCTGGGCCGGCCCTCCTACGGCCATCAAGTTCTCCTTGGCACCCCCAAGCCCCTTTCGGGGCGTCGGATCGCGTGAAGAATACAAGTGGAAGCCATTTCTTGGGTAACGGTCTCAGCGCTGTTCTTTTTGCCCCCCAACTTCCTTTCTCACCCCCGATTTGACGCTTGCGCATCTTGAGCGGGCTCCATTGTAGTAAAAGGACAGATGGTCAGAACCGCCTTTTCTCTCGGTGTTCGGACCCTTGTTGGGAGATACTCACGAGCGCCCCCTCCTCCCTTCTAAGGTCTTTGACGCCCCATTTTGCGAGCTTGTTTCCAGTTCTTCCCCTTCTCATTGAGTTTCCCCGAGAACCGAGTCCAGCACGTTGAGAAATTTAGCAGAACGCAACCTTCCCCCTCCTGTGCCCGAGGTCTCATTTTGCCATCAATCCCCGACCGGCCTGTTTAGTGCCAGATGAACCCAACCGTTTGCCATCCCATTATCATTCGCCATGCGTCCGTCCGCTTTCCATGCTATCCTCTTCCTTCATTTAGTTCTAGCACCCTGCTGACTGACCGGCTGCGCCCCTTCACTTAGATTGGCTCCCCCCCACGATCAAGCGGTGCCACCAGCTTTTGTGTTTATCACCGGACTTTAGATATTGGGGTTTCTATTGTACCCCCCACTCTCGTTTTTTCTGGCTGGTCGGTCGTGGTCACGGGAGGGGTTCACGGTGACCTCTTTGCCTTGATCCTTGTTCGAGTGAAGAGGCGATTTTTACTGGAATCGCCGTCCTCATTCTCTTTTTTTCCGCGGATCGTCAACGCCGCTCACTGGAGGGTGTGAAGCTCGACTTTCCCCCTAGAGGATCCCTTTTTTCTTTTTTTCATGCTGAACTTGTCACGCACGAGTGCGCTTGACCGATTCTCTTTTTGAGTCTTGTTTCCATTGTTGATGATTTGGCCCACCCTGGCGCGGTTTTCCCTGACCCCCCCCCTTTGTTTCCCCCCGGCGCCTCTTTCAACCCCACTTTCGTGGTTTATTTGGGATAGGCGAGCAAAGTCGCTTAGACGCAAGCGCATGTTTTTAATTCTCAGTAGCCCGGTCCCCCCTCTCCCGTCTTTCTGACCCCCGCCTTCTTATCCCCATTTCGACTCTACCTCGACGATAGAAGAGAAATACCCGCAGTGCAGGGCGCGTGTGCCTATCGCAAGGCTCTTCCGTTCCCCGAAGAGCAGGTGAAAGGGTGCGACGCTCCCCCCCTTTACTCCCCTCCCGCCTTTCACGCTCGCGTACGTTTTGAAGGTTAAAAAACAATTTGCTGCTTTTTCCTCTCCAGCCCCCATATTAAGAAGGGCATCATACTCCCCCTTTTCTTGTGAGGGATGGGGCCCCCGTCGCGCAGCTTGCAGGGGGTGTGTCGTTCGCGTGCAAATTTTGCTCGGACACAACCCACTCCCTAAACCAGCTAAATTAGTTTCCCGATTCCGTCGCCCACCCCCCCCCCCTTCTTCCTCCACGCGACCCCATTTTTGCCCCCCGTTCCTTTTTTGCAATTGTGTCCAGGCATCGACATGGATGCGGACCTGTTATTCGCAGACACGTCCCATTCTTCCCTTCTTTTTTTCTGCCTCGACTCTTTTCTTTTAGTTTTTGATGATGGTTTGTTCATCCCCCATCCCACCTAGGGGCTCCCATTGCACCCATTTCTCCCCTTTCCCCTCCCCGTCATGACCTCCGTTGGCTTGTGACCTCCTTCTCTTCTTCTAAGAAGTTTGTGTGAGAGAGATGCTGACACCTTTGCAATTCCTTTGTCAGACAAGGCGGCAGTTTTGGCAACCCTTTCCCCCCCCCTAGGAGCTTTTTCGTGGAGGTTTTTGAGACCCACTTTCATCACTTTCCAGAAGGTGATGCTCTTAGAGATCCGCGGATGTAAATTTTCTGTTTGTCCGAAAGAAGGCGCCTTTCTCCCTTATCTACCACCGTTCCAATTTTGGGGCTCATTTGCTTATCGTTGTGGGAGTCCAGTGACGATCCTACTAAGGATTTTCTGAGGTTGAGGTTGTGAGGGGTCCCTCCTCTCCTTGACGCGTTCTCCTCCACCCCACCTCCCGCCGATGGTCAGTTTCCTTCCCCCCCTCTCCCAAATGAGGAGAGAGTTGTGTAAATTTTAATCTTCTTTTTTGAGTTCTCTCCTGGACAAAAATTCTGTGATGTTCCCGGAAAATGCGAGCGGGGTGGACGGCTTGCCGAGGGTATAAATCTTGGAAAGTACCTCTGTGTTTAGTTCCATTTCTTTTGATCTCCAGCAGCTTTCGCCTGCATCGGTCTTGCTTCGCTCCTTAGTAGGAGGTCTTCGTCGAACTCCCTTGCGTTAAGAAACCGGCTCGCCCTCGCCATCGTTTTGGTAAAAGTCAGCACGGTTCCGCATCCCTTCTTCTGCGGCATTAGCCTTTCACCGTCCGCTTCCCAGTCCTTTCGCTCCGCCGATTGTGGGTGCCTAACTGGGTACGCTTCCAGCGGTCCACCGTTGTCGACCCCACCTCGGCATGTGTCCCTTTCTCCTCCCACCCGCCTGTCTCCTGCGGATCCCGGCGCACTCGGGCGCTTCCCCCTGTTCATTTTTTCCCCCGTTTTTCCAGGATAGTGCGGCCCCGGTTGATATGATCCCTATGCGGTGTTCAGGTTTCGTCTCCCCCGAACTTACTCGCCCTTCCCCTCCTAGTTTCGATTCGCTTTTTTGCGTGCAGGCACCGCCCCGAGAAGAGTTTCCTAGTGTTGTCCCCAGAGCTGCTCAGCCTCTCCCAACCAATCCCCCCCTTCCCACACTATTTTTCCCCCGCCAGATACCCCAAAAAAAAAACCTTATCGAAGAGTTTTCGAACTCTAGGTGGCCGATTTTCGAAAGGTCTCTTTCTCCGCGCTTTTCCTCTTTTATTTCACCGGCCTGGCTTGGTTTCCACTTATTTTTCCAAGTTCACCCCTCATCCCATTCTCCGTGTTTTGGCTTTTGCTAGATGGCAATCGGTCGCTATCACTTTCGGCGTTGCTGGCTTCGAAAAATGGCTTCAGGTTTTTCGTTAGATGTAATGCTTGGGCCCCCCTGATTTTTTAAGCCACCGCCTCCTTTCTTTCTTTTGGTCTTGTTTTCCCATCTTCCTAGTCCCCTGCCGGGGCCTTTTCGTGAGTTGGTTGGAGTCGGTGATTTATCCGAATCGTGATAAGTTTCCATACCTTGGACCTTCCGCTTTTGACCCTCTTGATCCAAATGAGGTCTGATAATGCAGACTTAGCCACGATTCGTATGCAAGGGGCTTCTACGAACCCCCCGCTTGGATTGACTTGGGTCTCCCCTCTGTCCCGTCACTTTGCGCCGGTCTCTACATTCATAATATTATTCTAAATTGCCCCCCCCGTCCTAGGTGTGTCCTCCTGATGGTTCTAAATGGCCTTTTCTTCCTCTCCTGCCTTTTACCCCCCCAGGCCCCTCCAAGGATTTTGATGGTATCTTCCCCTCGCGTGTTCGCTTCGGTTTGTGTTCAGGATGGCTGGAATGGGTATGACCCCCACTTTTTTCCCCCCCTTCCCCCCCCCCCCACTTTCCTGATGACACGTCGACTCTATATTGTTCGGCGGGTTCTGGCAATTGATGTGCGACCCTGGCGTAGCTTTCCGTATAGAAATTCGAGGGGTTTTAGATCTCCTTCCT
>Ga0179593_1455087_pt1 | contig 17359 bp, 37 predicted proteins | sample CZODoug2_1_08_16_FD_185931 | JGI IMG/M metagenome (GOLD analysis project Ga0179593, IMG submission 185931) | Vadose zone soil fungal communities from Angelo Coast Range Reserve, California, USA - CZODoug2_1_08_16fungal (PacBio error correction) | ecosystem: Environmental > Terrestrial > Soil >... | reverse complement strand
TGCACACTGTGTACTTTCCCTCTTGTGCCAGTGTTTTCCGTCCCCCCCTCAAGATTTCCCTCTCGCCGCCTGTCAAGGGACAAACGGGTCGTAGCCTTTCTGGTCGCTTTTCCAATCGCCTCCGCCCTTCCCGCCCCTCCCTTCACATATTACATTTTTTTTCTTCCCTGTTGGTTCCGCTTGCCCAATAAGGCCGCCCCCGTCAACCCTTTTTCGCATTTTTTTGGCACTGTTTTTTCTCCCCTCATCCCCCCCTATTATGAAGTCTGTCTTTTTTTCGGATTTTTTTTCCGACTCCTGACCTTGCAATTTTTCAGTGCGGCGTCCCACGCCCCCCTTTTGGCGTATAAAGCCTTTGTCTCCCTTTTCCTCTGTCCCTTCCTTTCTTTTCTTTTTTCCCCCGTTTTTCTCAACCTTTTTCTTGGAAAACCCTTCCCCCATAGAATAGCCAAGTTTAGCCGTAGGCGTCCCCCCTTCACCGATTTGGGCCTTTGGGCTTTTTTGCACAGAATGCCTCTTTCCCCCCCCCCCTGTAGTCTCCTCTTTTTTCTATGCCTCCCCTCTTCTATTTTCCTTAGACCACAGATCCCCCCCTCTTTCCCAAAACTGATAACCTTTCGTTCCCCCAGGCGCCGATCTTTCCCCCCCACCTGAACCTCCCTGGCTTTGATCCATATCACTCACCTTTTCCCCTCCCCCCTCCTCAACTGAAAACTCTTTGTTTTAACTGCACCTTTTGACCTCAAACCAAAAATGCGAACTGCGGTCCCCCCGTGTTTCTCACCTCCGGCGTTCCCCCTCCTTCTCTCCCGGATTTCCTCCCCCCACTTCCCCTCTATTCCTCCTTGAGTCTAGCCTCTTCCTTTCAAACCCCCACCCGTCTCTGGTCCCCTCCTGCTAGGATTAGGTCAATTTCTTTTTGGTTTTTTTTCCTCCCCCCCGCATTCGCTCGCCGCCAGTCCCCCTCCTCTCTCCTAAAAGGATAGAACTAATCCCTTTGCTCTTTGTTCCCATCTTTTCCTTAACAAATCGACCAAACCCCCCACCCGCTCCTCTCTCTTTCCTTTATCTAGTGTTCCCCTAAGACTCAAGTTTCCCTCCCGCCCCTTCCCTCCCCTCCCTTTCGGAAAATGTCCCTTTTCTTTTCTTTCGAGCGTTCTCTGGTGCGTTTTTCCCGATTTCATAGGTTCAGGTCCCTTTCCCCCCTCTCCTGGCATACCATTTTTGCTTTTTCTTCCGCGACCCCCTTCCTCCTTGCGTCCCTTCTGGCGATTGTTCTTTCCTTTCTTGGTTTCCCCTTCCTTTTTCATTGACGGATTTTGTTCGTTCCACCGGTTCTGTTCTTTCTCTTTGCACTCCGGTCTTCCTTTCTTGACTGGTACGGTTTTTCCCCTTACTCATTCTCCCCCCTCGCAGATCCGCCCCCTCCCTTCTTCTTTTCTTCTTTTTGTTTTAGTCACTTCCCCTTCTATTGAGTGCACTCCCCTATGTTCCACTCAGAGTAGTTTTGGTCAGTCTATGTTTCCCCCTTTGACTTCATGTCCAAACCCCCTTACATGAAGAGTGGACCACTTTTCCCGTCTTTAACTTTTCACTTCCTCTTTGTTGCTGTTCGGCGCTTTCCCCGATTGCCGCGACCCGAGGTCTCTTCGTTTAACAGTTATGTTTTCCAAACTGACATGCCCTCGGAATCTGTCGACCGCATCGGCCTCTTTCCCTCCCCTTTTCCCCTGCTCCTCCCCCTCTCCTTCTTTCTTTCCCCTTGTCGGGGTTCCTTTCTAATGAGTTGGTGTGAGCGCTTGCCTTCTTGGTCCCAGCAATTTTGCCGCTCCTTTTTCCCCTTGCCCACAGTTCCCTTTTACTTCCCTCCGAATCGAGTTCCTCCTTCTTTTTGTGTTTTTCCCCCCTATGGCCCTGCTGCGCACTGCCTCCTTGCCCTTCTTGTTGTCCTAGTTTTTTCTTCCTTTTTTTTTTCGAGAGATCGAGACAGCTATCGTGCGACATTCCGTGATTCTGCCATCCTGCCTCCTAGTCAGGTCCCCACTAGCATATTGTCCCCCTTCCCCTCTGCTTTCGTTCCCTTTCCTTTCCCCCCGGTTCTGGGCTTTCCTTTTTTTTGCCTGCTGTCTGACTTACCATCAGCCGCGATACCCCCCAATCATTCCGTGTCGTACTTTTTTCCCATCAAGTGAGCGTGTCCGATTTTCTCTGCTTCATCCCTGCTGCCTTCCTCTTCCCCCCTCTTTCCCTCTCCCTTTCCTCTCTGGTACCGAAGTCCCTGCTCTTCTTCGCTTCTTTTTAGGCATGCTCTTTGCCCCCCCTCCCGCTCCCCTTCTGGTTCTGAAAATTTTTTTATTGCTTCCCCACTTTTTGTGTTTTCCCCCCGTTGTCCCCCTCCCCTTTTTTTCTTTTACGACGCTCAGACCCTTTTTCCCTTCTTTTTTGCGGCTTTCTTCTGACGGTACTCCGGCCACCGAGTCATCCCACTTTGTTGGGGCCGGGATTTCGTGAATCTTTTTTTTCGGTTGAGTCCACCTTGGAAACGAACCAGAATGCAAATTTTTTCACTCCCTCCCCTGCCGGACCTCCCCTCCCGCCTTGTTCCGTCCCTCCAGGGCGGCCCCTTTCCTGCTCCTTCCAGACAAAACTCCAGTTGCACAGCCCCTTCCATATTTTTGTCCCTTTCCCCTACTTGCACTTTTGCTCTAAAGGACTGTTGCCTCCTTCTCGTTTTTAGGCCTCCCTTCTCCGCATGCTTGAAACCCGACTAGTCCTCTCTCTTGCCCTCTGCTTTTCGATGTGACATGATGTCCCCTTGAGGGTTTTTCTTTTTGGAGGGCCTTTCTGGACGTTTTGTATGCTCTGTGGAGGGATCCTTCTGTTCTTTTTTTTTTGTTGAGTTCCCCGTTCTTTTACGTCCCCCCTCTTTTTCGCTTTGGCATCAGTCTTCCCCTTCAGCTTTTCCTTCCGAATAAGGGACGGGGTGCATTTTTCTCCCTTTCCCTGCAAGTTGATTCCTCCTCTTTCTGATTGCCGCTTGAACTCCCTCCTTTTTTTCTGTTTTCGCAGTATCGCGGCGAGTTTCTCGCCGGGCCCGCTTGACTTTTTAATTTTGTTGTTTATCGTGTTGGCTGAGAGTATTTTTCATCGCGAGGTAACCCTCCCCCCACTGTTTTCCTTTTGTGTTATTTTTCTTCTCGGTTTCTGTTTCGTCTCTGCTTATTCCCCTTTCGGTTTGAGTACACGTCTAGCCGATGCCTTTTTTTGATGCTGGGGTCTTTTTGTAGACCCCGGTCGCTTTTGATTATCCCTTCTTCCTTTTGGTGCTTTCTCGTTCCCCCTCTATCTCCCTTTTTCTTCACCATGTCGTTTTTTTTCTTCCCCTAGAAGACCGTTTTCTTCCGCTATGCACTCCCCCCCGTTCTGTCCATTCCAGGGGTATCCTTCTTTATGAGAGGTATTCCCCATCCCTTTGCAGTTTTTCTCCCTTCTTTCCATTGATCTTGTCTTTTTTCCCTGGGGTTCCCCCTGTCCCTCTTTGTTCGGTTCTTAAACCTTGATTATGCCCCCCCTTCCTTTCCTATCGCGACGGCCCAGTACTTTCTCCCTTTAGGAAGCTTCTTGTGGCTCATTTGATTTTTTTTTTGCGTACTGTTTGTTGGCATGTCCTTCTTTTCCTTCGCCCCGCCCCCCCCTCCAGTTACTCTCCGCTTGCCCGTCCTTTTTTATGAAGCATCCCCCGGTCTCTCCCCATCGTTGCTTTTACGTTCAAACACCGGGGTTTCTTTTTTGGTTTTGTCCGTCCACCCCCCTCACGCCTGGAAGAATGGGCTCTCTTGCTTTTTTGTTGGCAGTTTCTGAGAGCTCTTGCCTGCTCCCTCATGACCCCCATTTTTAAAGAGCCACCCGAGGACACACCCCCCCCTTATCACCCTTTCCGATGTTTTTGAAGCGATCGTGTTGGATTCCCCTTCTTCTTACCGAGCTCCTAGGGGCGGGGCTGGGCGGTCTTTCTTTTGGGTGGTCTTCCCCCCCCTCGTTTCTCTTTGGCCCTGAATGCAGTTCTTTTCATTTTTTTTGTTCCCCAGTTATTTTCCAAACCAAAACTCGAGTTTTTCACCGCTTTTTTCGGCCTCTCCAGCTTATGGGTTTTCTTGCGGTCATCTTTAAGGTATTTTTTTTTCCCGCCCCACCTGTCCCCCCACGGTTTTGTTAAGTCGGCGTTTTTGTGGTTGTTTTTCACTTTTTTTAGCCTGACCTAGAACGCTCCCGTCTCAGCATTCAGGTTCTCCCTTGTCCTGGGATTGACCCCTTTTGCCTCGCCCCCCATTGTTTTCTCTCCCAGAACCACGAACCTTCCATCACAACCTCGTAACGCACTTTATTACCCATAATCCTGATCATTTTCTTTTTCCAGGGCTCGTGTCTATCCTTCTCCAGAAAGTGTTTGATCCCCAGTCCCTTTTTTCAACCCCCCCAATTTGCCACTCCCTTCCTTCCCGCTAAGGGTGATCCCTTGCCCCACTGACTGTTATTGTAGCTGTGCTCTCTTCTCCGTCTTTCCCCAGGTTTAGTGTAGAACTCTTCTTTTTTTGTACTCTCCTTGTTTTGTTTTTCTCTCTCTTCTCACCAGAAGACTTTTGCCCCCCGGGTACTTCTCTCCTCGTGATAAGACTCTGTTCCGATTGCAGCATTCCCCTTCCTTCATGCACTGTTGAGTGTTCCCCTTCACCCTTTTTGTTCCCCCCCCCCCCTTTTGACTTTTTGTAAGTTCTTTTGTAAATCCAAGGTCCAGAGTGGGTCCGGGCTCTCCGGAGAAATGGTCTAGACCTTCCTGCCATTTCCCCCTTCATTTTTTTTTTGGGCCTCCCGCCCTCAGGTGCGTCTGTCCCACGTTTTTCCCATCGCCCAAGATTGAAAAGGTCTCCTGATTCCCCTTTTTCTGGTAATTTCGGCCCTTTATAATCCCTCTTCTACAACCCTTTCCCCCCTACGGTTGTTATTTTTTCTTGCCTTACTGGTTTTTGCTTTCGTGTACCGTTTGCTGTTCCTAGAAACGCCACGAGGCTCCTCACCATTCACCCTTCTATTCAGCAAGATATTACGTGTGTGTTCTCCTCGCCTTTGCAGCTTCCGATTCAGTTTCCCCCTCTCTTTTGTGTCCATTGCTACCGGACCGTGAGACTAAAAAACCCCTACTGCCTCCCCGTGCGTTTCCCACCTGCCTTGCTCCCTCCTCTTCTCTCAATCTTTTTTTTCCGCCCCACTGGTGTTCGTTATTACTGTTCCGCTCCCTTTTTATTTTTCTTTTTAGGTTCCTTTCCGGCCCCCCCCGTCTTTTTTTCCCTTCGCTGCCCTTTTGTTCCACCTGCCATGACCTCCTCTTCCCCCCGCGTTGCCTCATTCTGCTCGTCCATAGGGCGTTTTTCCTGCGGTTCTCCATCCGCAATCTGGTTCCGGCGTTAGCGGATTGTTCTTTTTGTCATCCCCTCCCCCGTACTTACCCCCTCGTTCTGTAGGTCTTGTCACCTGCCCCTCTTACGGTCTTCTTCCCATCCGCTTCTTCACGCAATTCTTTTATGTTTTCCCGTTTTTTCGGTCGGATGATTTTTTTTTCGTACTGTTGCCCCCTCCCCCCCCCCCTTTTTCCTTTTGCCACCACCACCCTTCTTCCCCCCGTCCCTCCCACGATCCCACTCTAGCCCTTTCAGCCGTAGCGTTTTTTTTCTTTCCACATGCCCTCTTCTTTCTTGCGCAGTTTACCGATTTTTCCATCCCCTCTCCGATCAACAATTGTTTTGTCTCTTATCGGTTCCCGCGCCCTGACCGCCGTCGTCGCGAGTTCCCCCTCCCAAATCAACGGTGCCGAGCTCCTTCTCCCGAAAACAAACTTGCCCTCTTTCCTCTATGCCACCTTTGCCTCTCCCTCTTGGCCCCCCCAAAACAATTACCCTTCCCGCTTTCTTTTGATCCCCCGCCGCGCCCGCTTCCCCCTTTTCACGCTTTATCCGTTTGCTGCCCCCCCCTCCTGTGATCCCTCCTCTCCTTCAACCCGTCCCCTCACCTGCCCTCTAGTTTTCCTTCAAGTCGACCACCTAAACCGATATTTTCCCCCGTGAGCACGACTTCCCCCTTGGAATACATGTCATTCCTCATTTCCTCACCAGAGGCGCCCCCCCTCGCTTTTGCCTGCCCACTTGCTCCTCTCATCCGCACCATCTAACCCCCCTAGTTGATTTTGGCCAAATACCCGGTCCGCTCCCCCCCCACCCCCACCTGTTTATCCTTTTAGAATTAAGGCGCCGTCCACCCATCTCTCCTCCCTTAACTCCCTTTCACCCCCCTACTTTTTTCCCCAATGTCCCTCCATCCTTCCTTCCCTTCTCTTTTTTTCTCTTGTTGACCCCCTTTTCATTTTCAAAACTTAGGCGTCCAACTTAATTTTTTCCCTGATTCGGGCGGTCCCACCTTTTTTCTTTTGGAGTTTGCCCCAATATTTTCTTGGTAGTTGTTTCTCTTTTTTTTCCTTCCCTCCTTTTAAGTCTAAGGAGTGAGTCGTCTTTTTTACCATCCCCCTTTCTCCCTGTCCCTGACTGGACATGTTGTGGTCTTTTCCTTTTCTCGTTTCCCCTCCCGCCCCCGAGATCACTTCCCCTCCCACGCATTCCCACGCCTCTCTTTACTGTGTGTGGCCTCGTAAACTTCTTCCCCCGCTCGCCCCCGCTTCACATTTCCGTTTCTTTAATGATCTTGCCCCCGGGGATCTGAAAATCTTTCCCCCCCCCTTTCTTCGAGCCCTCCCCCCACCTTTTCCGATTAAGGGTGCAGTTCTTTTTTTTTGGTCAGCTGAAGTATGTCCTTCCGCCTTGCCTTGAATGTCTTCCTCTTTTAGGTAAAGCGAGGTCAGAACATGTATGTATCTTTATTCTTATCATCTAGCACTCCTTTTCCCTTCCCTCTATCCCAGATCCTCATACCCCTCCCCCCCTTATTCTCTCCTTCGTTTCCTTTCTTTCTGTCCTTGCGTGTCACTTTCTTCTTTTTCTTTTGTTTTGTTCTTTTATGGATGAGTCCTCTACTAATGTCTTGCAACTTGACCTTCAGGTCCCTTGTCCCTTTTAATCAAGTTTTATCACGAAATCAGATCGCTTTTTCCTTATATGTCTTCTTTTGGACTTTCCCCGGTTCGGCGCTGCGCAAGTTTTTTTTTTTCTCCCTCCTTCTTCTTTTCTCCATTGTTTTGTTTTTGAAGAGCGCTGGACTGAGCAGATTTTGCCGTGAAGACTGTATTCCGTCCCATCGCCCCGCCTCCACTCGAGTATGGTCTTTTTTCCCCCTTTCTGACTTCACCTTTGTAATTTTTTACTTTCCTCCTGCTGCTTCGACCCAAACGACTCCCACCCCCCCTCCCCGTCTCTCCTCCTCCCTATTGATGCTTTTTTTTTCTGGTCCCCCACGCGGCCTTTTTCCCTGCTTCTCGATTCCTTTCCTCTTTTTTTTTCGCTTTTCCTACGAGCGTCTCTCTTTTTGCAAGCTTGATGGCCCATCGCGTGGCTCCGAGGACTGTCCCACCCATCCAGCGTTTTTTTCATCTTTTGAACATTCTTTTTTACCCAACTAACCTGTTTTCATCTTCTTTTCCCTCCCCTTCAGTAAGATCCTCTTCTCCTTTCTTTCGGTTTCACGCGGCCCCCCTCTCATTCGCGGCGGGCCGGCTTTTATTTGCCGCGGCCGGGCGTGAGACCCTCTTTCCCTCCCATTTTCCCTCTTTCCTTCATCCGTTTTAAGAGATAACCAGGTCAATGATCTCCCATCAGATCTTCCCTCCCGTCCGACTTCCACCTCCACTTCCCGTCCCCCCCTCCTCCCCCCCTCTGTTTGACCCCCTTTTTTGCAAATGGTCTGGCCCCTGCAATATGTTGCTTTCGCCTCTTCGTTTTTCGGCCGCCTGAGAAGAGTAATCCCCCCCCCTCTCTCAGAGACTCCTTCCTCTTCTGTTTTTCTGTTACCTTCCTCTTTCTTTTTTTCCGCTTTTTCTTTACACTTTTCTGTTAAGGAGGGGGTTCACTTCTTCTTCCCCTTGCAGTGAGATTGTGTTGGTGTGTTTTTTTCCCTTTGGGCTGACTTCTGGTGGACAATGGACGTTTTTTATCTCGTTTGCCTGTCTTATCGCTCCTTTGCGGCGGCGCCTTCAGTTTTTTTCGGGTTCGTACCCAGTTCGAAAGTGAATGATTCCTTTCTTGCCTCTTGTATTTGCCCCCCAGCTCTCTGTTGTTTTATTTTTTTAGACTCCCGGAGCGACTTTAGCAGGCCTGTCTCTTCTTTTTTTTTTTTCGGATTTTGGTTTTTCCCTGTTTTTTTGTTTTTGACATTTTTTTTGAGAGAAGATCGAACAGTGATGGGCAGCCACAACCCTTGTACGTGGAGTTATCTTTTTTTCTTTTTCCTATCCACGGCTTTTTTCCTCCCTTCTTTTTTTTATCTTTTTTATGTTCTTGGCCCGAAGTGGGCGGATCTCTCCGCGGTGACTTTGTTTTTGGAGGGCCTCCTTTTTCCCTCGAGAGTTTGTTCCCGTTTGAGTTGTAGATGGGGGACAGTGACGACTTTTTTTCTTTGGAGAAGTCCTTTTACTCCGGGGTTATCGCCTCTTGTTACTCTTGAGGTCTCGAAGAAAAGCTTGATTGGAAACGTGTGCCTCAGTCTTTTTTGCCAGAGTAGAGATGCGTTTTTCTTCGTGGGTTCGTTGTTTGTTGTTTTGCGGTCCAGCCTTTTGTTTTCTCCCCCTTATAACTGACCCTCTCGCTGTTCACAGGTGACGTTCTGTTCAGCTTTTCGCCAGCCACCCCGTCCCGACCCTCAAGTCCGTCTTCTCCTGCGGATGTTTTTTTTCAATCTTTTGGCTTTCCCTGTCTGGAGTTTTTCATGACCCCACGCAGCCTCCCTACTTGCCATTCTTCTTGCCTTCACAGGACCGACGGTCGAAGTTCGTTTCTGGCCCCCCTTTTTCTTTGCCTGTTTCCCCCCCCCCCCTAGTAAAACAAGCTTCCTGGGTCTTTTTTTCTTGCTTGAGGTCTTTCGTTTTTCCTTCTCCAATTTTTTCATTCCCAAGGTAAGTTGAAAGCTTTTTTTTTTCTATTTCTTCCTACTTTTGGTCTTCCCCCACCCTAGTTTCGAAGAGATTGCTGCCCTATCTGTTTCGGGTTCCTTCTGTCCTTTTGTTTGTCTTTCTAACATCCCTGTCCTCCCTTTTCTTTCGTCTTGAGTCCCTCGGTAACAAGGTTCGTCGTTCCCAACCACTTCCCTTTTTCTTTCAGAAGGGTTGTATTCTTCTCTCTTGTCCGGTTTGTTTCTCCCTATTTTGCGTCCTCCTCCCCGGGATTCAGGAAACCCCTGAACCTTCAAGTTTTTGGTTTCCGTTGTGGTTCTCCTTGTCCTCTCCCTCAATCCCCTCTCCATGTCATGCTCCCCCTTTTCTTGCGTGCCCCAGATTGCCCAGGTGATCCTGAACCTTTTCTTTCGGTCCATTCCACAGAAAACCAAGGGTCAACAAGACTCCCAGTCTTTTTTTTTCTTCGCGCCCTTTCTTTCTCCCTTTTCCCTTTTGGTCCTCCCTTATACCCCTCTTGCGGGAGAAAAGAACATGTTTTCAAACTTTTGCCAGTCGGAAGCCTTCCCCCCATAGTTAAGATGCATTTCTTCAGGTTTGCTGTTTGCCTCTTTCCTTTGTCTTGGCTTCCTTTTCTCGTCATTCTTCTCTCCGTTAATTTCCGTTTTTTTTTTTTTGAATACGTTAGCATTACCATTCGAAAATGGATGAAGATAGCCCCCCTCCTTTTTTTTTTATGCCCTCGACCCTTCTTTTTTTAGTTTATTCTTCTCTCCCCCTTTTCCAAGTACCCCCTCCTCTTGGCTTGGTTCGCGAGAACCCAGTGATTTTCTGGCCGCTCCCCCCCCAAAAAGTTCCAACTCTCCCCCCCCCCGTTCCTTTTTTCCCTGTCTGTTTAAGGATTTTGCGTCATTTTTCTGGTTTTTTCCTATACCAGCCCACGGTGCGCCTCGAAACCTTTTCCTCTCCCCCCCCTACTCGTAACAGTTGGGCTCTTCAGCCGTTTGGATCTTTGAGCTTTCTGAGACCCCTCTTTCCCAACAACCCCTTCACCAACATCTTGTCTCTTTTATTTGGTAAAGAAGTACCCGTTTTACGAAGAGATCCACGAACATATGAGAATCTCCCCCGCCTTTGTTTTCTATTAATTCTTTTTTTCCCTACCTTTACCGCTGCATCAATTCCAGCACTCCGTCCCTCATGCCTTTCAATAATGATCTCCCCCCCCCCCGCCTCTTAACCCCAGAAGCTTCTCCATAATTTTCTTCTCCTCTTCGGGTTATCCCCCCCTTCCTAGGAACCTCTTTTCCCCTCAAGTTTTTCCCTTAACCGTTATTTTCTTTCAGGGTCCCTTATCCACCAACTCCTCCCCCATCCCCACAGCTCTTGAACCATTTTAGATAGGTTTGATGACTGCAAAAATTTCCTCTCCCACATGTTTGCCTTCCCGCCTAGTCTTTTCTTTCGGCCCGGGATTTCTTAATAATCATGCCCCCCCCCTTCTCTGCAGTAGATGCGTTTTTCCCCCATCCCAGTCCAGCCCAGATCCCTCCGGCTGTTAACCACCCCCATCTGAAGCTTAAAGGAGATTTCCCGCCCTATTCCCCTTCATTCCTTTTATTTTTTCTCGTTTTTTTTTCTTCTGGTGAGACCAAACTTACGACCACCCCCCTCTCGGACAAAGAAGGACACACTTACTTCTCCCTCTTCCGCCCCCGGGAGGCTGAATCCCATGTAGAAGAGGTTCTTTTAGAGCCCACCCCTTTCTTCCGTTTAAACTTCCCCCCCCTCCCCTCCCTTTAGTCGCCGATCCCCTTTCTCACGCCCCTTTTTTCTCGGTAAAACAGTCCCAAAACCTTCACCTTTTATCCTTAGTATTTTCTAATTCTAAAAAAACTTCACTCCGAGCTCCTATCTCAAATTTGGGCTCCCCTCCCCCCACGCATCCACCACTCACTTCTTCTCCCCAGCAAGGGTTTTCTTTACCCCCAGCTTTACGAAGCCCCTTTTGAGCCGCTCCTTTTCAGATTGGCGCGCACCACCCCTAATTCCCCTTCCCCCGCCCCCCCAAAACCCCAGACTTTAAGTTAAATTTCTATAAGATCTATGAGCCCAAAACCCCAAAATCTCTCCTTTCCCCGACCCCTCCGGACTTTTTTTCTTTCAGCCCTTTGGTACTCACCACTCCCCCATCACTGCGCCTCCTCCCTTATTCAGCTTACAGAAACAATGAGTCCAAATAGGTGGCAACCCCCTTTCATCCAACTTTTCACCCCCCCCCCTCCCTTTTCCCCTGTCTCCTCCTACTCCCCCCCAAGCCTCCCTTCCTCCCCTCTTTTGTCCAATCCTACCATTTTCACCCAGTTTTCGACATAATATCTCTCTCCTCTTAGCGGTTTTCTCCTTTTCCGGCTGCCTCCCAACTCTCCTTCTTACCCAAATTTCTGTCGATGAGAGTACCCATGTTCCCTTAGTTTTGAAGCACCCCTTTTTTTATGGATCTTTTAGAGTTTTTTTGGGAACTTTCTTTGGTACCTGGGCAGCCCTGCTTTTTTCCCCTTGCTTGGATCCTCCTTCCTTCTTTTTCTTCCTTTTTCTTTCTTTTTCCCTGTTTCAAATCCCCTCTTCTCATTTCTTATGCACCATTCTCCGATAGCCCCCTCCTCTTTTTGTTGGTCCTTCTTTTTTCCTTCTCTCCTAGTAGCCTCTCTCTCCTCTTGTCTTTTTGAATCCGTCGCTCCCCTTCGTGACACCTATTTCAAAAACCCATTTGAAATTTTTGTGTCCTCCGACCAACGTCTATTCCTCCTTTCGTAGCTTGGCTGGTCAGTCCCCCCCCCATGTTTTCTCCATTTATTGCCCTTTCTTCCCCTTTCCTCTGTTCCCTCCTCTGACCGCCCCCTTCTTCCCCGTCCGGCTTTCTTTATCCCGGAAACAGTTGTCCCAATGCCATTTTTTCCTTGTTGAAATTTTTTCACTTTTCTTTTCCCTCCCATCTTCTTTTTTATTTTGTTGTCCAGGTCTTTTCTTTTTTTGTTCTTTTCTTGATTTCCTCAGACATTTCCTTCCCATCCACTGGCCCCCCTGAAGTCCTACAGTTTGCCTCGCTACCCCCTCCCCTCTCGGTTTGGTGTGGTTCCTTCTTTTCCATTTTTCCGCGCCTTCCTTTTCGTTTGGCCTTGTCTGTCCTTTTTCCCTTTTCTCTTTTATCTAATTTACTTTTTCCTTTTTTTCGTTTCTATTGCTCGGTTCATGAATAAGTCCCGTTTGTGCTTATTTTGCCTCCTCCCTCCCCTCTTCTCTTTTCTGTGTCGTTCACCTGTTACCCATGGTTCCTTTCTCCCTTTGATCCTTTCTTTCTTCACATAAGTCGGTTTTTTTCTCTCCCCCACCTTATGAGCTGTTCCCACGCCGGACCCCCTTTTTTGGTGAGGTCGGGTAACTTTCTTCCTTCTTGCCCCTGTGTACTCTCCCTTGTTTCTTCTTTTGACCTCTCTTTCCAGTCTCCTTCTAGCTTTTCCTTTCCCCTGCTTGATGGCCACTTTTCGCGTTCCCCTCGTTTCTTCTCGCCCTTTTTTTTCTGCTCCAATTCTTTTTTTTGACATATGTCCCCATAAATTTATGTTTTCTCCCTCCCCTCTTTCCTTAGATGCTCTCTTTTTTTCCCTCGTTCCCCTCCTTAAACTTTTCTAAGCATCGCGATGTGTTTCTTCCTTTCCTTGGCTCCCTTGCTTTCCAGATGACACCTCATTTCCCTTCCTTCAGTCAGCTCTTCCCTCTCTTGATACCCCCCAAAGGGCAATTTCCCCCCACCCCACCCCACTGCCCCACTTTTCCCTTTCCCCTTCTTTAAGGGCAAACCTCACCCTCCCCCTCTCCCTCTTTTCTTCCTTTCCCACCTTGTGTCGAGTCCTTTTCTTCCAATTCCCGTTATCCTTCTCGTTTTAGGACTCCTTCTCTCGGACCCTTCCCTTAGACTCCTCTTGTCCTCTGCTTGGAGTTGTCTTTCCACTTTTTTTCCCCCTTCGTTGATTTTGACCTGGAGGGGAAAGTTCTTTCCATTTGGCTCTCGTCCTTTTCTCCTTTTGGCCTTTTTGTTGGTCTTTGTTTCGAATGCGTCTTTTCCCCTTCTTTCTTGTTGTTCTTTTCTTTCTATGGATCCCTTTTTCTTTTCGCCTTTTTTGTGCGGTTGCCTTGAGCACGTTCCCTTGATTCTTCCCCTCGGTCTCTTGAGACTTGAAAGAGATCGGGTTTTTCTGTGGTAGCAACCCCTTAATAGATCTCTCACTCTTTCCCTTTTGTTGAATTTTCATTTTTCTTTCTTTTCGGCTCGTTGTATTTTTTCGACTTCTTCCCTAGCGACTTTCAACCTACTTTTCCTAGTTTTCCTCGCTTTGAGGGGGCGTTAATAACCCGTTGGCGGTTTTCTTTTGCCTCTCCTTGGTCTGACCTTGTTTGATTCTTTTTTTTATTGAGCGCCTTCCCTTTCCTTTTTGAGGTTTCTCCTCTTCTTGTCGGTCGTGGTTCATGGTGTCCCTGCTACGATTTGTTTAGTGCGTCTCCAGATATCTTTCCAAGGGGTGTCCATAGCCCCTCTTGTGTTGCTTTTTTTCCTCCCACCCTTCGATGCTTGACTTTTTTCTCGCCGGATGTCCCCCCTGATTTGGATTAGTTTCTCTTGGTTACCCCTTCGATTGTTTGTGGGTGTGGACCCCGTTTTTTAGAACCCCCCTGAATTCCCCCCCCGTACCGAGACGGCCCTCCTTCTCTTGTTCCCAGGTACCCTTCTTTCCTTTTTCTTTGTATGTTTTTTGACCTGTCTCCCTTGTTAGGACTTTTCACGAGTTTCATTTTCTCCACCCAATCCTCCTCCCTGACTTCCTCAACTTATTTCTTCTTCCCTCCCCTTTCTCCCCCCCGCTCGGCGTTTGTCACCCTTGGTTTTTCCTTCAGGTTTTTTTTTCCCCCAATTCTCACCCCCCCGACCCAGCGACAGTTCAGCTCCTCTCATGGTTGGTTGGTCCTTTGGCGTTTCCCTTCCCTCCTCCTTACTCCCCCTTTTCCCTTTACCCCGCTGTTCTTTTGCTCTTCGTGTTCTTCCCCCCCCCATCCCGGTAGAGCCCCCCTCTATTTTTCTTCCCGCTTATGCCTTTTTTACTTTTTGTTTGATCCCTCCTTTAACTTTGTCACCCTTTCCAGTGATTGATTCCTTGTCCATTCTTAGAACCCCCAAACTAATAATAGAGGTTTCTCCCCTAAGGTGTTTTCCTTTATCTGCAAGATTATTGGATGGGGAGTAGCTCGCTTCCCTGGTTATTGCACCTTACCCCTTTCCTTTTTTGGGGCTTTTTGTTTTTTTGCTTAAGATTCTCCTGACTCCTCCTCGACCTGAATAGCTCGATTTGATCGGTCTTGTCTTGTACTCTCTTTTCTAACGCACCCTTGATTTTCTTTTGCCCCACCATCACCGCTCAACAAGACTTGCTCCTGTTCCTGACTAGATGTTATTCCAGAGGTTGTCCTTTTTTTTACTCTTCCCCTCCCTCACATTGTGGTCTCCCCTCCATTTGGTTTCCACCCTTCTTCCTCCGTCCTTAATAAGATAAGGGCCTCTTATTCCTTCCAGCTCTTTTCGATCCTTCCTCCTTGTTCTCGGTCGTTGCGCACTCTCTTCTTTTAAAATACCTCCTTTTTTTACTTTTTCGACTAGATTCTCCCCCCCTCTAGGGTACCACTTTTCCCCTCCTCACACTGCCTCTTGACTCTTCCTGACGTAACTTCTCGGCATTTTTCTTGACTTTGCTCTTCCCCAAACAAAAGGTTTACCCCCTTTTTTTTTCCCATTGATTTTTTCTCCTCTTCCCCCCCCCAGGTTCCCCCTCTCACCCCTCTTATTTCCAAGACCTTCTTACTTCGGTTCTTCCAATTTTCTTTTTGTCCTGGTAATCACCTCCCCCCCCGTTTCGGTCCCTCCCCCTAAATAGCCCAGCCCAGCTCCTTTCCCGATTCCCCCTTGTTGACTATAGGAGTAGGAGTACCCTGACACCTCTTCCCCCAAACCTACCCCCCTTTCCCCCTTTTTTTAATTTGCCTTTTTCCTGACCGCCCCGTTTATAGCACGATAGCCCTCCCCTTCACCAGTTCCCCCCCTCCTCCTCCCCACAAACGTCTTTCTAACCTTCTTTCTATATTAGTTTTTATCCTACTTTTACAGATTCCCCCTCCTTCTTTTCCCTATGTATCGTCCCCTCTATATTCTCCCCCACACAGAATCCCTCCCCCCCCCCCCACCCTGACAGCGTTTAGAAATATTGGCCCTGTCCTCCCTCATTTTTTTTTTAATAAAAAGAATTCCCCCTCCCAAGCCCTTCTCGTCTTGTCGTTATATGGTCTGCTAGATAAATCCCCCTCCCCTACCTTCCAACCCATCCTGGAACCACTTCCCCCTTTCCCTCTGTCTCCTTTCCCCCTGAATCCTACCAACCAAGTTTTTTCCTTCTTTCTTCCGGGGTAGTCCCTTTCCCCCTTCCCCTACCTTAACTTACTTCTTCTCGTCCTTCTGTTTAATTCCTCCCCTACTCCTTCCCCCAATCACTTTCCCTTCTTGTCCAAAACCCCCATCTTTTACGGGTAAGAGATCCCCTGCTCTTGTCCTTCCCTTTTTGTTCTTTGTGTTTCTTTTCTCCCCCCACCAATCTTTCACCTGACAAACCCCGAAGACAACACCTCCAGACAACGACTCCCTGAAAGTTTCCCCTCCACTTTTTCCTCGTCACAATTTTATTATTGGCTTCCTCCCAGTTCCCTCCTGCGCTCCCCCGGATTTTAATCGAGATCTCCCCTCGTTTTACCTCTCCTTTTAGTACTTTGTCACCACAAAAGCACACCCATAACCTTTTTTCTTCAATTCTCGAGAGATACCAAACACTTTTCCCCACCCTCCCCTTCTTCGTCATACTTCCCATGTGGGGAAGCCTCTTATCCACACTTCCTTCTCCCACCTACCTGGTGATAGAACCCCCCTAACACCCCCCTTGCCAGTTCTGCCTTTTTCAAGAACCCCCAGGTTTCCTCCTTACTCCCCCCCAAGAAATTTCCCGAACTCCCCTCCTAAGCAAACCCCCTTCCTCTTATTAAACCGCTCTCGCCTCTCTGCACCGTCGACCCTCCCCGAAACACCGACCCCTTCTTCCTCCCTGCCCCACGCGCTCTCCTCGTTCCCCCTTCCTTTCTCTTCTTCCGAACAGCCCCCCGCCTTTTCTCAGCCACCACTTTACTTAATCGTCTCCCTTCCCTGGACCCTTTCTTTCCCCCCTTTAGCTACAACCCCCGCCAGGGCCCCAACTCCCCTAAATTGCTTTCCTAAGAGAATAGTCTAACCCTTTCCCACTTCCTTGTTTCCCGCCCAGCGCTTAAAACCATCCCTCCTTTTTTCCCAATTTCCCCCTTCTCATAGGCCTCGCTCTTTCTTTTTTTCCCTTCAGTTTTTCTTCCCCTCATAAAATCTAACTATTTTTTTCCACCCCCCTCCCTCCTACGGATTCCTCCCCCCCTTTTGAAACTTTTTAGCCAATCTTCTTTGGTAGTGTTCGCTTTCTTTTATTCTTTTTTCCCTTGCCGCGTTTTTGCTTCCTCCCTTCTTTGTTTAGTCCAGTTCCTTTTATCGCCTCCTGTGTAGTCCTTCCCTTTTTCTTTGTAGGGTGGTAAACTTTCTAGGAGAACTCCTCGCGATTCCCCTTCTCACCTCCGGACCTTCCTTCTTTTTTTTTTGTTTCTTTTTTGTTCCCTCGAAGCTTTTCAAGCCTTCTTCTTTCCCATCTTCCCTCCCAAGTGTGATTTTCAAAAGATGTCCCCAACCCCCCCCAATTGTTTTTTTCCCCTCTGACCCCCCTTTCGAGTACTTTTTGCTTCTTTTCCTGGTACTTCTTTTCTTTGTCATAAATTTTTGAAGGAGTCCCTTTCTTTCTGGTACAGCCTCGGTCAGGTACAACTGGTCTGAATCTTGTTCCTGGTGTCTCCGGCCTTCCCTTCAACGCCATTTCTTTCCCCTTTGCCTCTCCCTTTTCCTCCATTGTTCTTCTTCTTTGAGATGGGAAGGTCTCTTCTCAGTTTTGGTTCTTAGCTTTGTGCTCTCCTCAGCAATGAAGGCCATTCCTCTTGACCCTCTTTTCATCTTCTCCCCTGACTCGTGTTTTTCCTCCCCTTTTCTCTTTCCGCCTCCCTTTTTGCATTTGACCTTTCGCAAGTATATCC
>Ga0179593_1588309_pt1 | contig 17361 bp, 12 predicted proteins | sample CZODoug2_1_08_16_FD_185931 | JGI IMG/M metagenome (GOLD analysis project Ga0179593, IMG submission 185931) | Vadose zone soil fungal communities from Angelo Coast Range Reserve, California, USA - CZODoug2_1_08_16fungal (PacBio error correction) | ecosystem: Environmental > Terrestrial > Soil >... | reverse complement strand
ACTGAGCCCCCTTTGCGCGCTAGTGTCAGCACCATAACCCCCTTTTCGCACCCCCTGCAGTTTCTCCAATGTCCCGCCCCTCTCACAGAGTTTTCCCTCGTAATTTTTTTTGTCCCGGCATGGTCTGGCCACCCCCGGCGGGGGATAGACCCCTGGGAAAAGGTAAAAAAACCCCCCCTCTTGAATTAGATGAAGCGGACGGTCCCTCCTTTGGAAGGCGGCGATCCTGTTATTCCGTGTTTTGTACCTCTTCTCCCTTGGATCTCCCCCACACCCAACACTCTTCTTCCCAGGTACCATGACCGCAAAACGTGTCGCTCCGTTCTCTCTGATGCGGAGTAGTGAGCGTTGCTTGGTGATGCCGAGTTTCTTATTCCCTTTCCCGTATTCTTTTTTGGATTCAGATTTTTTCGAGGGACGAGGAACCTAGTAGGGAAACCATCGCGGGGGCGACCTTTTGCCTTGAGCCGAGATGGCCGCTTTTTCCGCTGCTTCAATTTCTACGTTTTTCTTGACCCCCTCGCAGATTCTCACAAGCAGGCGGTTGCTTCCTGTGTAAAGAGGACATTCTCTTCCGAGCATTAACCCCGACCTCTCTGTCCAAAGCCGAAGAGATGCGCGGATTTAGATCTCCTCTTTTTCCTTTTCGCGATCGCTCATTTCCCCCCTTTCTGGAGCCGCGCTCGCCTATCTCTCCCCCGAGCAACAGGATCTAGCGTTCGTAGAAATAATACCCGATTTTTATCTTTTAAGTCTCGACTAGCTCCCTTCAACTCCTACTTTCCCTTTCTTCGTGGTTTCCTGACTTAACTCGCGAATCCAGCTAAAATAAGCACAAGGCCCGGCCGACGCGCTCAAACGATAGGGATTTCTTCATTCCCATATCTTCCCCCCCTCCTTTTTTTGATCCCCCGACGCGCTCCTTCCTAGAGGTCGCGAAGTACAGCGAAAGTCACGATAGAATGAGGGAATCGGTAGAGGATGTGCCTCCTTAAGAATCAGTATTTTCCCCCTTTCTTTTTAGCTTCTTCGGCCCCCCCAATTATCTGATCTCGGGCAAGAGTGTGGGTGAAGAGTCGAAGATCCTCCCCCCTTCGGAGTGCTCCCCTTTCTAATCCTCCCATTTCTCCCTCGATTTTAATTTCTTTCTCTTTTCTGGGTGCAGGAGGATGCAACATTTTCAGATGATAGAGAACCCCGCAGACTCCCCTATTCCCTTTTTTCTGTAATTCGCGGGTGGTTTTTCTTTCGGCGGAACCGCTTTTCCCCAGAGACTCATAGATTCATCACCCGCTTGCCGTTAAAAGGAGAGCCCGTTTTGTCGTCAGCGGGAGGGACGGTGCTCCCCCTTCACCTTTCTTCTGTCAGCTCCCTCGGAGCCCACGGGAACCTTTGGAGACGTCTAGTCGATATGGGCCGCCACAGTGAAACACGTTTTCTCTTCAGTTTGTTTTACTAATGCATGGAATTTGGACTTTTTTCCCGACACTTCTCTCCACTTTCTACCTAGTTCGGTGTAAAGACTTCCTAGGCGGGAAGACACCTCGACGAACACATGAGTACAGATCTTGTTCCCTCAGGCCCAAGAGAGCCTTTTCCCCCCTTGGCTCCTTCCCCCCCATGCTATTATGAATTATTCCCCTCCGACCTCCTTTTTGACCTCTGACTCTGCGAGCGCGAACCAAAAGACGTCACTGCTCTCCATAGACAGCACTCCAGGAGCAGGTGCTTTCCCTCGTTAGGCCTTTTCGTCATGTCCGTCCTTCAGGTGAGACCCCCTCTCCCTTTGGGAGAGGCCCTCTTGCGGAAGAACGAGTTCTCCCGTTTCCTTCCTCCAGAGAACACCTTGGGAGGAGCGCTTCACCTCTCTTTGAGTTCTTTAATCCCCCTTCATAACCCCCCTCCGGCGTGGGGAGACCTAGAGAGGGCCATTACCAGAGAAGATGTCCGGCCACCCCAACCACATCTCGAACCTGTTCCCCGGAGCACACACATACGTTTATTCTCTTACTCTATACCTTCATTCCCGCTTTCGGTGCGATCTAGTCAGTGGCCTAGCTCGCCGCCCGACACCCGACCAGATGCTTTTTTGAAAGACCGTCTCTGCAAACTTTTTAGTGTACGTTCCTCGTTCCTCTCTTCCTGTCCGTGTCGTGCACGATTCTTTCTTCCGCACCGCGAAATTGTCTGCGTTGCCGGAAGAGATTTCTGCAGAGTCAGGCTTTCTCTGCTCCGTCTGCGATGCGCGTTTTTTCCCCGAAGCTCCTCCGTTTTTTCCGGCCTTTTTTTTTTTTTCCCCTCTGTTTTCCCCGTCACAAAAATCCTCCTTCCCTTCCGAGGAGGCGGTAGGTTGGACCGAAGAGGAGGGGTCCCTTTTAACGCGTCGCAATCGAATCTTTTCTCATAATTTTTGTGAGATCTGATTTCCCTCGACGTACCTACTTTAATTTTTTCAAACTTTCTTCGGTTCTCCGAATTTAGGTGGGTGACGTGTCGGTGCTGATCGGCCGCAAGTTGAGAGACCCCCCTTTGGCTCCTCCAGTCGAAGCGCTCCTCCGTTGATAAGCCTTCAGCTTTCTCCTGCTGAACATTTTCTTTGTGTGGAGACGCCTCAGCGTGCACGGCGCGCCGATTCATTCCCGAGAGCTTGTCTCGCTCGCCTGTTTTCAGCGCTCACGAATATGCTCCCTTTTCCCCCTCACTTTTGTCTTTTTTTCTGCTAGCGGTGGCAACGGACGAAGCCTGTAGACCCAGGACCTCCCCGAGTTTTTCAAAGCAGAATGCTTTCCTCGTTTCCTCCTACTCCCTGACCTCTCTTTTTTTTGTCTATCGAGTTCGACGCGGAGTTGCGTAGTTGGGCTCCAGGGTTATATGGCTGCTTTGAAAAAGGTCAGTGTCCTTCTAGTTTTTTTTCTCAACCCTCCTTGAGGGTCTTCCTCCCCTCCCTTTTGATGAGCTTGACCTCCCCCTGGAAACCAATGACCTCCCCCCCTCCGGGACTTCCTAGGTGCCATAATCGATATTCCCCCCTTTTGACCGCGATTTATTCATCGAATTCTCTTCTTTCCGCTCTTTTTTCAGTAGCTCTGCCTTCCGTGACGCCGCGGATGTACGGCGAAGTTGGTGCGGAAGTCTTAAAGCCCTCCGATCATGCCTCGTCCCCCGCCGTGGTGCCCTTTCCCCTTTTCGATTTTTCCTCCCTTCTGCGGTATTACCCTTCTTCCCTCTCCTCGCGAAGGTGTCGACGGAGCGGATGGCCACCACCCTTCCATGAGCCTTCCCTCACAAAACAACTTTTCCCCACACCTTTCCTCTTGTAATACCGGCTTTTACGGACCGAACCCCAAACCCGGTGAGGACCACAAGTAAAGGTAGCTGAGAGCATCCTTATTTTATCTCCCCTTCCACCGTCGTATAGATAGTTCAGCGTCCTTTTTTATCACCCTTTTCATACACCGATTGACCCCTCTCCCCTGCACCTTCAAACATGAGCGCGAGAATACATACAAAAAGGATATCCAAGGAGGAAGGCTTCAAGTTTTTCTCCGATCTCGGGCCCCTTCTCCTTTCTACCTTCTTTACCCCCTTGAACCCCCGTTTACACCACAGTAATTTATCGACGGACACAATCCAGAAAAAGCCGTATAGATCCTGGAAGAATCCTCTTCCTCCACGACGCGTTGAGCGATCAACCCTTTTTTTCTGTCCTTTTTCCTGATCAAACAAGAAATAGTATGTTTTTTTTACACTCTCCCTTCCCAATTCGCGATCATGGATGCGGGCCCTCGGAGAGTGGAGACAGTACGAGGACCTTTGTGAGTCGTTATCCTCTCCCCCTCTCTCGCACCCTTACTCCCGATGATTGCGCTCGAGAAAGGTGAGAACAAGTTATGAAGCGAGGCCCCGGCCTTTCCGACCCTACCCCCCATCGTGACAGACTTTCGTGAACCTTCCTCGAAAATGCACCGAGGAGATACCTTACCTTCTCTCCCCTTTAACTACCGTCCCCATCATTCGCTGTTGACCCGCTCAACTTCCACCAGATTAGACGCCTTTTCCCTCCTCGTCCGCCTGATGCGAAGCTAATCTTACACGATTTTACCAAGACACTTTAAAGATCGGGTCGTTTTTTCTTCTTCTCTCCTTTTCCCTTCCCTTCTTTACCTCGCCCCACGGGCGAGCCCATCAGGCCTCGGCCGAGTCTTAGGGAAGTCGAGACTGACCCGTTCGCTGACTCCACACTTTTGGGCTTCGTTCGTCCGCTTTCTCGCTCCTTTTTTTGCGAAGCGGCAGCTTTCCCCGATACGCCCTCGTCCACAATACAAAAATACAACGCCTCCAGGCTAGACCTCCTTCCTCTTCATTCGCCTGTCACGATTTCAGGGCTCTATCCCTGTCCTAGGTTAAACGCAACCGCGGGGAGAGTGAGAGAGTGATATAGTTGGGGGCATGCCTCTCTAGCCGCGGGAGCCCACCTCCCTTTAGATTCCTTCACTCTGATCCCTCGGCAACCACTTCTAGAGAGTATGGGCCGGGACGAGGGCCGTTATAGGAAATCGACCCACCTCATATACCCTCACTCTCGCAGCTAGCCCCACCTCCCTGCATTCTTTTCCCCCTTCTCCTATGCTCTCACTCTCATAATGAGCACCTGAGCGAAAGGGGCAGGTCATTGTAAATGGGTAATTTCGTTAGAGATGGCCTCCTCTTTTACTTTACCCCCACTGGTTCAAATTACTAGAGCCCTTCTCTTCTTTCCACGGTTCCCTCCACATACCTCCCCATCATACTTTTCTCCAACGAATGTTGTTTTGTTTTAGTGCCCGAGCCGGTCGCGCCCCAGCCGGGGGCAATCCGCGCCTGTACTCACGCCCCCTCCAAGGACGTATGAAGGAGGTTTTTCTTTTTTTATATATCCCGGAGGCCCATTGTTTTGGAATGACATGTGTTTCGGTTTTTGCCTTTTTCCCAGGTTTTCACTTAACCTTTTTGCTGAAACGAATTCCTTCTCGTCTTTCCTCCACCTAAGAGGGATAATCACACTTCGTCGGCGTTCTGTCAGACACGTTAACACTCCCTTCACGCGGGTCGGCAGGACCACCTGGCCTTTTGACCTTCCTCCCCAGCCGACGCCCCCTGAGCGGGGTCCGTCTTTTCCCGCTTTCCCCCTTTGGTTTTTTTCGCCAAGATGCTTGCCTTCCCCCGGCGGGTTTCTCTTTTTCTGTTTCCCGTCAACCAACCCAATTCGTGCATTTTTGCGCGGATCGGAACCGGGACCGGAGAGAAGGGCGCGACGTTTTGTGCGTTTTACATCTCATAGATAGGTCCTCTTCAGACTCTCTTCCCCCTTCCATCACCGGTCCGATAATGATGAGGACCGTCTCTGATCGTATCATGTGCCTTTCGAGGCGCCGGAGCAGGAAGTAGGTTAAGGAGTCCCTGGATCGAGGGACCTTTGCATCGCTGTTCAACCCAACCTCGCGTGTTCTCCCTTTCTTTCCTCGCCCGATGGCTTTTTGATGACACTAGTTTCCGCGCAGCGCTTCCCGTTTTTGTTCAGGACAAACCCCCGCCATCTCCCCGCTACGTTTTTTTTTTTGTACCCTGGCCCTTTCTTACGCTTTTTTTTCTCTCTCGTCTTTCTTTTTTATAGAGCTTGTAGGGGTCCTGGACGATGATATGCATTCGGCGGAGCGCGCGAAGTCGAGACCAGAGCCCCATTTCCGCTTCTTTGTCCCATACCGCCCCGAGGTGGGCCTCTGCTTTCCCGCATGATCCTCCCTCTTTCCCCGGCTCAAGCCTCTTGCCGAGGGTCCGTCCCGGTCTTTTATTCTCGAAACGAAGCGGCCAGCACCAGGAGCGCGGAACAGAAGTTGAGCCCGAAAAGATCGGGTTTTCCGGGAGGGAGGACCCTCGGCTCCAGAGGGCTAAAAGGTCGATACACTGGTCTCTTTGTTGGAGCGTCTTTTCCTCTCCGGTCTTTTTTCTGCTGCAGAGCCGGGCAGATTTCGCGGAAGGCACCGCTAGGCAGCGGAGGAGGTCGGGAAAGGGAAAGGAGTGGCAGGCAGATAGACCCCCACCCCTCCCCCCCAAACCCTCCCCAAATTCCCCCCCCACCAACCCCCCCAAACCCCCCCCAAAACACACCACCCCCCACCACCCCCCCACCCCACCCCCCCCCCCCCCCCCTCCCTTCTGTTGTTCCTCTTTGTTGTAGGTTGAAGCTGATCCCTCCTCCGACAGAAAGGCGAGTGCCAAAAGATCCTTCCCAGAATAAATGATAGCTCTTCAGACTCAACCAACTCGAGTAGGGGGTTTATTCTTTTTTTTCCACCCTCCTCTCTTCTCTCCCTCTCCCTTGATAAATTTCGGCAGGGTTCTGGTCACGTCGAGCGCTGTAGGATAGTTTATCAAAACGCGCGTTGAAACTTCACTCTCCCCGATTCTCACGCGGTCCTCCTTTAGAGCCCCTTGGTTCTCTCCGCTTTCCAGGGAGGGGTTTGATGAAAAAACTCGTGAGACAGCTCGAAGGTTTTCAAGACTCTTTCTCGACCCTCACTGTTTTCCTCTGCCATAGTTTATTTTCCAAAATTTCCTTGTCTGTCAGATCTTCATCGGATAATGGACATGGAAAGACCTTCCGCGAACATTCTGTCTCCTCGGTTGCCATAGGAGGTCCCTTCTTCTTCCTCACATCGCCTGCCCACTATTTCGGCGTTTAATGATCTTCTGAGGCGCTCTTCCCGAAGCAAGATGAAAAGCTTACGCGGCCCGCGCTATTTCCAGCCTGACTTCGCTTTTCCGCCTTTGAGCAAAGCCGTCCGTGCCTTTCGAGACTAGAGGGTTAACCTAGGAGTCCGTATTTTAGTCCGTTCTTCAGCTTTAGACGACCTAGAGGCAGCTCCCTTCGACGAGGCGTGCTTAAGTTTCCTAAGTCGTGGCGTCCTTTTTTTTTTTCTTTCTCACTGGGTTTTCTTTCTTCCTCCGCCAAGAAGCCTTCAAAAGGACGTCCTTCCTTTTTGACGCGCTAGTCTCCCATTCTTTTCCATCGACGGAGGTCGTTTGCCCATCCCCTATTCCAGACTCTCGGCTTTTATTCTAGTCCCTACTAGACGGACTATCCGAGGGAGCACATTTTCAAAGCGCACATTTCCTCCCCCCTGAGCGGGAAGATTTTTAGTCTTCTCACGTTCCCCCCCGCCCCTTTCTTCACCTGAGAGCTTTTTTTTTTTTTTCGCCCCAGATTTGTCGCAGCGACAACAAATTGGTCTGCGTGCCGTGCGCTTTAGGAAGAGTAAGGCGGTACCCCATTACTTCTTTTTCAGCTCGGATCTAACGTCTCTTCCTTTTTTTCTAGCCCTTTCTTACAAAGTCCCACCTTCTACCTTTTCTTTAGGAGTTTTGGCCGAAGAAGGCTTTTCAAATAGACGAGTAGGACTCCCCTATAAACACCACCCCCATACCCAACTGGTTTTTTCCTGCTTCTTTCTTTTTATATCCTACAACAATTCGTGATCCCCTCCTCATTTCGGCAAACCTTGAACGACTCCCGAGAGAGGTAGAGGGGGGTTGTGTTTTTTTCCTTTTTCTTTCTCAGGAGAAGACTGTACATTCCCGGTTTCATTCTCAGAGGCACGCCATCATGGAGAGGTATATGACGCTGAAGATAGCTGCCGCAGACATCTGGTCCCCTTCAGCCCCATCTACTAGTTAGGTGCTTCTTTACTAGAGTTCCTGATTTCCCGTCCCTCCAAGAGACTCTCTTTCTTGGTAGAGGAGGCGAGGCGGGGACAAAGGATCGCATGAGGCGTCTTTTTGACTTTTTTTTAATACAGCGTTTTGACTCCTCTCCTTTTTTGTTTTTTTTAGGCTCCCCCTTCAGGAGGGGCTCTCTTTCGGGATGGCGGCTGCGGTACCGGTCCGGGGGATTAGATCGTGATAGATATACCACCCTTTTCTCCCTAAGGCACTTTCGGAGTCTTCCTGACGCTATCGATCCCTTTTCCTTTTTCGACTTCGCTTTACTACCTGCCTTCCCCTCGGTTTTCTCCCAGAGGTCCGAGAAATGAGCTTAATTATTCCCACACGGGAGGCACGCTCCTCAAGTTTTTTTCAGTGTGGCTTTTCCCTTTGAATATTTTTTTTCAGCGTTTGCTTTCCTTTCCACGTTCCCTTCCATGCCAATCTTACTTCTCATCAGGAAGCATCGTGGGTCCGTCCGAGGTCAAGCTTTTTCCTGGGCGGACCCCCCGCCTACCCCTTCTTCGGACGAAATCTCTTAGGCCGTCCTATTCTCAACTGATATTCCCCCTTCCCCCTATTAATGTTTCATTTTTCCCCCCCCCATTTTTTTCCCTTTGGGATAGTATCGCCGTCGGCAGGTCCACCGTCCAAGTGTCGCGCGAGGCATGGAGCTCCCTTTTCCGCCCTGAGTGGGAACTCGCCTTTTCCCCACAGAGCTCTTTTATTACCCAATCCCTTGATCTACGGTTCCCCTTCCTTGCCAGAGGGTTACTGGATACACAGAGATGGCGTTACATCGTTGAGAGACGAGAGTGCTGATTCACCCCCTGCCTTATCCGACAATTCCCCAGACCCGTTTCAGGACGTCTCTTGGATCTTCTTCTGCTCGTCTCCTCGCAGCGAGGTTTTTAATGTATGATAACCCCTAGGCGTGGTGGACTCAAGTTCTATCCCTTCTTGGGCTTCCCTTCCTTCTTTTATTTATCCGGCCCTGTCATGAACCGCAGGGAATTATTAAGCATAAATGGGATCTCCTCTCCCTCCCGAGCTAGACGGAATCCCTTTACCTTTTTCGCCCTACATCCTCTTCCCCTTTTTTGTTTACCTCCTGGACTTCCGTCCTCTTCCCGTGACAGGGAGTCGAGACCTACCCTGAGGAGCACGCCTCCTTTCTCCCCTCAGCGTTTATCAGATGTGAACTTAGATTTCTCTCGGTTCTATTTCTCTCCCCCCCTTTTCTTGGGGAGGTTTCTTTCTTCCTGTTTGCGCGCCTGGTATGGGGTTCCGTGGGAAGGTAGCTTTCGGGCAATCCCACTCGGACTGGGTCCTCCGTCTTGTTCTCTTTTCCAGTTTCCTTTATCTTGGTATAATGGATGTTATCCCCCCCCTTGGAGTTTTTTTCGACGGACGCTCGGCATGTACTGTGGCGAGACGAGCTTTGCTCTATTTCAGATTGAACTTAATTCCCAATTTCCCACTCCCTTTTTTCATACCTCTCCTCCGTGAGTCCGCATTCTCTTTTTCTCGGTTTTTTATTTTATAGGTCCATCTTGCAAAGAAGGGCAACTGTGAGATTTGAAGCATCTCTGGCCTGAAGACAGCAACTGCCCCCTTCCCTTTTTATCTCCCCCTTAGAGGTTCCGGTAATTCTTTTTCCCTTTTTATCAGCCCCCGCTCGTGGTGGACTGATTCACGTCTCTAGAAGTAGTCTCCGTCTTTGAGGCCCCCATACGGCAGGATCCTCTCCCTTCCTTTTTCTACATTCTCCGCCCTCAACCCATATCGAGCACTCTAGGTGGTTTAATGTACATGGTTTATTCGTCGAGCTGGAGCCTCTGCGATTTAAACGAACCCCCCCCATTTTAATACCCCCGCGCCCCTTCTCTCCCCCCCTTTCTGCTTCCCTTCTTTCCTTTTTTTTTGGGTGGCCCCGGCCCTGTCGAGCCCCCTTTGTGTGAATACACCATGTATCAAGAGCGATCGCGGCTCTTTCCATATATGGCGTGCTGGGATGAGGTAGCCTTCCCTTATTTTGCCTCCCCTCTTTTAATATAGTCCTTTCTTTTTTTTTTTCAGATATTCCCGCTTCCCCTCAATCCGTTTGTTTCTCTCTCTTTTTTTGTTTTTTTTTTTTTTTTTCTTTTAGAGCCATTTCGCTGTCTTTTTAAGGGTTTCAAAAATGCCTTCTCTTTTTCCCAGAAGTCCTCCCTTTTGGCACTTTCCCTTCCTTTCTTTTCCCGTGGCGTGAGGAACAGCGATGGAAGGAAAACCAAGGCGTTCTCCCCGTTCTTTTTGTCCCCCCACCCAATCCCCCCCCCGTTCTTTTTGCTTATTAGGGAACTTATTGTCTCCCCTTTTTTTCTCCGGTTTTCGTTTACATCACTAGACGTCTCCCGCAGACTCTCCAAAAGGTACATGCCAGAGGTTTTTTTTTGGGGTTTTGTCTTTTTTCCGATTTTGTAGTGGGTCCCCCGGTTCTCTCCCCTCGGTCGAGGTTTTTCCTCTCCTTGAAGTATTTTTCCCCTCGCATGGATCCCGAAGTAGAGGCAAGAGACGGCCCCCGGCCACACGAAGAGGGGCCCTACTTTGGGCGATGCAGATGCGATGGCTTTTCCCTTTTGAAAATCTCCCTTCCCCCCCCAAAACACTTTTTTCCAAAACCAACAAACAAAACAACCCCTTGAGGATTATTCATTTTGGCTCTGGCCGGAAGGTCCACCAGCCTCTCTCCTTTATCTCGTTTTCCCCTCTTTTTCCCGATTTCCTTTTCCTCGTCGAGCCTTTCGACGACGATGATCTAGCTCATTGACGAGGATAGAGCTCTGGTCTTGCCACGTTAGGGGTTCCTCCTCCCTCTCTCTCTCCAGAGAACCCTTCTCTTTTTAGCGACCACCCCTCAAAGAGTCTCCATCTTCTCCATTTGAGACGCCGTGAGTAGACTTCCAAGAGCAAGACTCCAAGGAAGAGGGTCTTCTTTATCTTTGTCCGCTAAAAGACGTCCCCCTTCAAATCCCCCATTCTCACCCCCCCCGACTTTTCCTTAGGGAATTTTTTTTTCTTCTGCTGGAACCTTATGAGCGGGTCAACGGCGGATAAAAGCGGAGCGGTGGAAGGCGCGGAGTCTTCTTCGCCCCAGTCAGCTTTCTCCTCTTATTGGTCGTCCTTAGGCCTTTCTTCTTTTCTTGCACCCGGGATGGATAGAGTCTGTGGCGGCTCGTCCCAATTCTGAGAGATCTTCACTTCTTTCTTTTTTTCGATATCTTCCTCCTCTTTTGATCCTGGCTCACTATACGCCCCCCCTGAATACATGATAGGGTACCAACTCTCCAATGCTCGGAACCCTCCCCATTTTCCAAGAGTCCTTTTTTTACTTTTGACACCCCCCTATCAGAGTCAATCCATCACCTCTAAGACACTCCCCAACAAGGTTCTCGGCCCTGGCATGGTCATAACGAGAGCGTGTGGATAGGATCGTTTTTACCTATCATACAACGACCCTAAAGCCCAACTCGATCGCAATTTTCTTCCCCTAACCCCTCTCCCTTTCTGATTTATTCTTTTTTCGGATATTTTTCTTTCTACGTTTGGGCTCTGTGGATGAACAATAGGAGAGAGTCTCTTCGGAGAGCTCCCTTTCCATAATCCTTTGCGACCAATAAAGGTCTGAGACTCCCCTGGGTCCGTGAAAATTTTATTTAGATCACCTTATCGGGCTCCTCGATCATGGAAAGGAAGGCCTCAAGAGAACGGCGTCTCTTAGGAGCCCGATGAGGTAAATCCCCCGCTAGGAGGCTCACTTCTTCTCACCCCTCCCGATTTGTCAAGGTTTCTTCCTCTTCTCATTGACGAGAGGGTCTTCTCGCAGCCCCCTCCATAGGCCCAGCCCTATTGTCAGGATCTACCTATCTTCTTCCTGAAATTACTCTACCCTCAGGACCTCCTCAGTGATAGTCCTCCCCTTTCGCGAAGAAGGAAGTGCGCTTCTAGGAGTTACCCCCTGGGTCTCGGACGTTTTCGTCTTTCGCGATTCCCCCTTGACCAATCGCCGGGGGATCGAGATCGGCAAGAAAAGAGGACTCTCCCTATGATTTCTCAGGACCTTGCAGGAGGAGTTAGCCGTTCCTCCTCTTTTTCTCATCCAACTTTCACGCCCCGCCGCTCCTCCCCCCCTATACCTAACTCCTTTCCCTCCTAATCACCCACTCGGCTAACCTAAGGCGGCCGCGAAGCCTAGATCGCTACAAAAGAGATGAGGTCTGCGGCATCCTTGTTCTAACACAGAATGTTATATTTATGGCCTCCCTTACGATCCCTCACTTAGGCGAGGCGAGCCTATGGCTAAGCACAACGAAAAGCCCAAAATGGACGTTCAGTAGCTATTTTCTTAACTCTCCCCTCCACCCTCCCTCCCTTTTCTCTTTTCGAGCCACCACTCCTTTTTAATCTTCTCAAGAGCAACCAGATGGTTGAGCTGCAGGTATAGGGAAGAGTCAGGATTATCTAAAGAGAGAGCCTTGTTTTCCTACCAGAATCCTTTTCCCTGAGGATGAGCTCCATCCTTTTCTAAAACTCCCCCGGCGCGTTACGGAGGTATTTGTTCCTCAGAGGAGGGGCCTCGCTAAGCTCGAATCGACTTTCCTTGTGTTGTTTTGTTATCCCTCGATCGATTCCTTTTTTTCGTTCCTATTTCACATCACTGGTCCCCCCCCTCCCCCCTCCAGGACGTCTTGTTGTGGGGTTTGAACGGGTAATTTGCTGCGGATGAAGAAAGTTTTGCGCCGGGCTCTTTGAGAAAGCTCGAATCTCCCTCCGATTTTTCATTCCGGGACGATTCCCTTCCTTTCAGGCCGCATACCATTGTGTTTCCTCGGTGCAAGATAAGCGTGCTTTTTCTTAAGGCTCCTCCTCCTTTAGGTTCCTCCCCTCTTTTTTTTAGCGTCTTCCCCCGAGCGTATTTCCCGCATCTTTACGGTCGGTTGAGGCGGGTCTCCGGCCCACGTCCCCACTCTCTCTCTTCCCCCTTATCTGAACGCGTAACGTTACGATAATATTTGTCGTTTGAATCTTACCTAGTCTTTGGTGATCTATATGTCATGCCAAAAGACCTTGAGTTTTTCCCTAAACACCTTGCGTACGGAACATCTCACATTTTCATGTTCTTCTAACGGTAGGGGGCCCTAATAGAGGAGTGATAGATCACCTAATGAGGAGTGCCCTCTATCCAGCATATTCACATAACACTGTACCCCCATCTTTCCTTTTTTCATAAGTATTGAAGCATCCATGCCTTCCCCTGATAAAGTTAAATCGCCCCACTTTTACTAAACTCTCTCGTAAATCACACCCTAGGTGAACATTTTTTTACCGCCTCGTCAACTAACCAAACCGACCTGAGAAAGTCTATTTGATGCACTCCGACTTTTATTTTGGATTTTCTTTTTCTCCTCTCGATCCTCAGATCTCCTATTTCGGTTAGGCGAGTGGGCTGAGGGTAACTCCCCTCACAAGCCAAGCCAATCCATCCTCACGCAAGCCTCCCCCCCTTCTCCCCTGAGCCTTCCTACCGCCTCCTTTCCTCCTCTTTTTTTTCGCATCGATTTTTGTCACCTCTGGCTCCCCGAGCGAGCCCCTGCGAGCCGTTCTTGGACGACAGGGCATAAGCTCCCCAGTGTTTAACAGTCACCTTAAGTAGCTTCACCATCTTATTTTTTTTTTTCCCCACCTCCCCTACCTTAGCACCATTTTTTCCCTCTTCTAGGTTTAAACCACGCGTACCGTCCCATCGAAGAGATGCCCCTGGAGAGCGCCTCTTGATCTGTGGGACTTTTCCCCAACTATCCCGTTCCTACCATAAAAACCCGGTGCTCTCGGAGGACGGCAGAGTAGCTTGATATCCTCCGTGAGGATTTTTTACTCTGTTGCTGATAGCCCTCTCCACCCCCCCTTCTCTTACGTGACCCAGGAAGAGTAATGTATTTATGAGCGCTTTTTCTCCTCGTGGTGGTGGCCGACTGATTCCCCAACTCAGCTTTTCACTTCGATACTATAATCTTCCTGAAGCCCTCTATATTCCCGGCGGACCCTTGTAGCCCCCCCAACCTCGGCCTCCCCGCACGGATCATTCTTTATGAGGAATCTGACCTCGGATCTTAGTGGCCACCAGAAAGCCGCCCCCTCTAACTTATCTACCTATTCGGATCCCACGTCACCCTCCCCTCTTTCCACTCCTACCCCAACCCCCTTACACAACCATCTCCCGTGATCATCGACGCCTGAGAATACGAGGACAGTTACAGGTGCCCTACCTAATGCCCCGAAGTTGAACCTTTCCTCAACTTGCCCCTTTTCTATTGGGAGCCTTCTTTCTCCTAGCCTAGCTGAGCCACCGGCGCCCGGCCAGTCCCGCAGAGTGTATAAGACAAGTGACGAGATGACTAGTTCCGAGTTTTCACTCCTCGGGGGAGGGTCCTTTTTTTCTTTTTACTCCGCGCCTGGGTTCTGGTCCTTTTTTTTGTCCTTCCCCCCTCTTTTTTTCCGAGACTTCTCTTCAGGCGAGTAGGGCGGGGGGAAGTGACGTCCCTTGTTGCATAGAGAACCCCCTGGGGTTTCAGTTCCTCCCCCTTTTTTCGGTTTTTTTTTCTCCCCGTCTGAGCGCGTCAGAACGCTCGATTGAAGATCCCCAGGGACCAATATTCATTTCTACTGTCCCGCCGTCCCTGAGTATTTTCTTCGGGAGATTTGCTCCGATACATTCCCTCCCCCCCCCTCGCTTGACTCTTCGTGTGAGATGGAGGATAGAGTGGTGGGCAATGAAGACCCTCTGGTAGCGATTAGATATCACTCACTGCCTCGTCCCTCCCCCCTTCAGCTCCTTGGAAATCTTCTCGTCCCCCCTTTCGTTTTGGACCTTTAGAGGCCGTTTCTAGGCCCTCGCCAGTATAGATCAAGGCTGCCCCACACTTTCTGAGTCGTTCTAGCCTCCCCCATTTCCTGTCCCTCCTCCTCTCCCTTTTAGCTTCCTTTGAGCCTCCTTTTAATATTCTTCGATTGGTTCTCGAGAGGAGATTAAACGCCCCGGAATACCATACCTCTCCCTCCGTCAAGGTTAACTCTCCCCCCCTCGGAACGCTATTCCCACCTCTTTGTACGTGCCGTCCCCCAGCAGTTTGTTGTGCTCCCTCAGCTCTGTCATAAAGACGAGGAAGTTTATACCCCCGTATTGGTCGATTCTTCTGCGTTTAGCTTCCCTTTTCGGACTACCCTCTTTTCACTTTTTCGTGATTTCCGAAGCTCTGTATATTCCCCTTCTCCTTTTTGTTGTGAGCCCTTCTTATCCTTTTTTCTTCTTAGTGTCCCTGTTTCCTCATTTTAAAGCGGCTCCGGAAACACATGGCAGGCGACGCCGCCTACCCGCACGAGAGGGGGCTACCCTTCGGCCCCCTGGCGTTATGACAGCGTTCTTTCCTTTGAAACACCCCTTTTCTTTTTCTTTTATAGGCCCGTCCCCCCCCCCCCCCCAAATCGTTTCCGTTCCCGGTTTACGGGGACGGACCGCTGGAGAGAATCCCCGGAGTATAGGATGCCGGGGTTCAATTGAGGCCCGCGAAGATCTTCCCCCAAGTTATTACCTCCCTCTTTCTTTTCTCGTTTTGTGCTTCCTATCCTGGTTTTAGGCTCCTTCCGGTCTTTCAGATCAACTCTTAGGTTCAGGATTATGACTATGGTAATCTCCCCTCTTACTAGACAGGCCGTAGTGACCCCCTCATCGGGTCCCCCGTCCTTCTTTCCAATCTCTCCCTCTTAGTCTTCCTGGTTTTTACGCGTTAACTCGTGCGGCTAGATCGCGGCTCTTCGCTTTCAGGTCCCACATCTGATTAGATCCCCCCTCTCCTTCGTAGTTCCCCCTCTTCCATGGAGCGAGCTTCGCGAAGATTGCGACGAGCAATTGGAGGTAGCGTGTAGCAGTAGGGAGTCTCCTCATATTTTGAGCTTGACTCTCTCTCCCTCCCGCCCCTTTTTTTACACCCGGCGATCTTTACCCCTTTCCTCCCCCTACCCTCTTTTCGCGCTTTTAGGCGCCAGCATGAGACGACCGTCGTCACCGAACATCTACCAGGCAGCTTTGTTTTTTTCCTTTGCGTCCCTCCCCTTCCGGCCAGCACCTTCTTCGAGGACACCGTAATAGCACGCGATAGGATTGTTTTTGACCTAGCGGACCGACCGTTTACAGTCGCATTGCGTTCCCTCGGTTTTGCGCTTTCTCCCCTGCACTTTTACTTTTCGCAGTTCTCCTGGACCCCCTCGTCTCTTGAAGGTGATTTAGGAAGACGTAGGAGAGGGCACCTGTCCCGTGGGGCCTTCTCCTTGGATTCTTTTTCTCACGTCCTTTGCGTACTATTCCTCTTCGGTCAGTTTCCCAGCCCCCCTCCCCCCTCCACCTCACGGTTCTCCCACTATACGCAGATAAATGACAGACCTAGTCCCGTTTCTTTACAACACGCAAGCGGTTCTTGTAGGTCTTCCATTCCCCTTTCCCACTCGCTTTCTTGATCGTCTTCGCAAGTCGAGCGCTTTTTTGGCTATAGGTGTGATAAGAAGCGCGGCTCCTCGTCTTTCATGCATTAACCTCTGCCCTCCACTCTATCCTTTTGGGATTTCTTCCCGCTCGTTCCTTTATTTTTTCCAACCTGCGCAGCTAGACTTTTGAGATAAAGGCCTCTTTGTTTTGCCACGTTGAATTTTTCCGCCCCGATTCCTCTTTCCACCAAAGCCCTTTCCTTCTCCTCTCTTCCATGGGAAGATGGCACAGGGAACTGTCCTGCACGGAGATCATTTTCGATTCTTCGCTTTGTAAGAACCTTCTATTCCTCTCCTTTTTCGCCCCCTTCCCTCGGATCATGGAGTTTAGAGGGCTGTGACGCTCTTCCGCAATCCTCTCCGACCGTTCGGGGGTTTTTGGGTTGGGGGCGCGGAAAGCGCGAGCTGAACACGACTTCCACCTTTTCTGTGCCTCCGCCTCTTCCTTTTTTCAGTCCTTCTCTGCCGGTCGCTTGACCAGAGTTTTTAACATAGTACCTGAGGGTAGTCTTGTCTTTGCGACTAGCCTGTTGACTCTCTCTCCTTGCCAAGCGTCGCGTACGACCGTCTTACGTCTTCCTCCTCCTTTTTTTTTTGATTTCTTTTTCTCCAAGCCCCCTTCCTTTCTCCGCATAGAAATGGTAAACGGACGGATGTTTTTTGGCCAATGCCTCCCCTGCTTTGCCCTTCTCACCCTCGCCTGAAGAAGGTAGAGTTCCCATTCATCCTTTTCCTATGCGCCCACGTGTCCTCTATCCCTTCCTCTCCGACGGGTCCGAAGTAGACGGTAGTCGTCAGTCACGTACGGAGCTGTCTCCACACTCTCTTCTCTCCCTTATTAGAGTTCTCCCCCTCCCCCTATGGCTTTTTTGGCAGAGTCGGAAGCGTAAGTAGTCTAAAGATTCGACTCTGAGGCAAGTACCCATGAGGAGCTCAGTTTGCACTTTCCTTTTCCCCTCGTCTTTTTCACCCAAACTCTGTTTTTCCCCTTCATGGAGCTGGTCCTTTTTGAAGAAGATTCTGGGGGGCATAGTAACTTTT
>Ga0179593_1567025_pt1 | contig 17362 bp, 13 predicted proteins | sample CZODoug2_1_08_16_FD_185931 | JGI IMG/M metagenome (GOLD analysis project Ga0179593, IMG submission 185931) | Vadose zone soil fungal communities from Angelo Coast Range Reserve, California, USA - CZODoug2_1_08_16fungal (PacBio error correction) | ecosystem: Environmental > Terrestrial > Soil >... | reverse complement strand
CGGGTGGGAGTTGTGCCCTTAATCGCGGTCACCCATTAGGCAATTACGGACCCCCCCTTCAACTCGATACTTTCCCCCCATTTGACACCCGCCTCAAGAACTTTTCTTTCCCCACGTGACTGTCGTGGGCACTCACCTGTTTTCCCCATATTAAAAAGTGCATCCGCTCCCAAAAACTGTGCCTAACGCACGTTCATAACTTCACTTTTCCTTATCTTAAATAACTGGTACCGTCGGCCTGAAGAAACCGCGTTCACACCACCGACTTCTTTATTCCGGAGGCTTTCTCCTGCACCTTTCTCCCGTCCCCTTCACCTTTAGTCCATAACCGGAGTTTATTGGGCCAAGCTTTTCCCCGGCATTCTCCTGAGACTTTCCGCTCCCCCCCGCTTTCTCAACCGTTTTTTTTCCCTTTTCTTATTTCCCTGGCAACCATTTTTTGGTACGTAGCGCCCCTCCCCTACCCCTCCCCGTTCGCGCGCCTTTGTAAGCGTCTCGGCGCGTTCCCTTTATCTTTCATCACCCTGGATTTTTCTCACCGGAGTACCCACCAAAACCGTCATGCCCAGGCAGTGTGCAAGTGCAGTTTTGTGTGTACAATATGACGGTATGCCTGGTCTGCGTATTTTATGTGTTTTTTTCGCTGATACACAGCGCCCCCGCCACGGGGCCCGATGAAAGCGGAAAGGCCCGGCATCCCAGCTGCCCCTGACACAAGGTTTTTTTGAGAAGTTCTGTTAGAGCCTTTTCGCACACTGCGGCCGCTAGTATGCACTCCCGGACATATTCATGTTTCTCGTTTGGAAAAATTCCAACCCCAGTGTGAAAACCGCCTCCACCCTCTTTTAGAACAGAGACAAAGAGATAACCCCCACAGATAAGGCAAGCACAGCGTGGTACACACAGGACGGTTTATGTTTCCACCGTCCGTGGGTGGTGCCTCTGCCTAGGGCCCTTATTGTCCGGACATGATGATTAACCCCCCCATTCTCTGATATTATTCCTCGAGCCAGGGCCACCCCCCGGATGTCATTTTTTTTTTTTTCCCTGCTTCCCTCTTTCATTTACGTTTTGACGTGGGAGGATTTTTGTCATCTGATGTCCGTTGGTAACCTATGAGTTCTAACCATTCATGATTCATCCTCCTGGATGATCGGACCCTACCCTTATTTCCGAAATGAAGACTTTAGAATTTGAGATTTCTCGCGTACTTCATACCTGTTCTCATTAACCAAAGTGGGGCTTTTAGCTTTTCCTCCTGAAAGGTGAATATTTATCGAGGCTCCATGCCCAAAACACCCTAGACTCCAATGAAAGGCGATTTTTCCCCAAACCTACGCGCTTTACCGGCTTCGATACGGACGGGGAAGATTCTGGGGACCGTGGAGCCTGGATGAGTTAAGGCAGGCTGCTGAACGGGATGTACTTTTAAATTTTGGCCTTTCCGTGCCCATATATGCAGCTCATTTCGCCACCATTAACCTCGCGCCCCGTTTGAATGTCTAATGGGCTTTTTTCGCCCTCGAGAAACCCCAGCTTTCCTGCTTTTCTTCCCAACTCTCGGGGTCCCCCCTCTTATTGAAGTGCGATCGTCCCTCAAGATTGAAGTGCGTCCCGTAGGCGCATATATAGACTCGTTTGCGCCTGGCCAGGCTGTTTTCCAGTTTTTTCCTCGGCAGTCTTAAGGAAATCAGTTTCCCTCGGCTGCCCTACGACGTCCCTTCTTTTGAAACTTTGTAGCAAGACACTCTCCACTAACATATGGATTCTCGCTTTGCCGAACGCCAAACCGCTACAGCAGCCTCCCTTTTTTTTGTACGGACCCCTCCCGATAGTGTCCTGATTCCGCCCGTTTAACTTTCAAAACCAGATTCTACAATCTTTCCCCGGTCTTTCCAGTGTCGGACTCTCCTTTTCTCTTTTTTTGAGTCCTTTGTAGACTTGAGCCCGCTGTTTTCCCCCGGTCCTGATCAGGACTTTGTACCTCCTTTTTCCTGTATCTCTTTAAACTTTTTTAATTAAGCACGTTACCCTTTTTCCGGGTGAAATTTTTCATGCCTCTTTTGTCTCTTTTTTTTGTTCTCGCGCCAATAAAATAGATTCCTACTACCCTTCCATTTTTGTGTCGCAATTTTTTTATAGCAGGCTTGTTCCCCTGATTCCGCGCTGGCAGAGAACTCTTACACTCCCGGACGATCCACTTTTCACTACGCGCCTTTCTCCACCCCCGGCAGACTGCGTCCCCTAGAATAAACCAGTTTGCTTATGCCCTTCATAATCTCGGCACCGATGACGTATGTGATATTCCCCCTTTTCTCACACCCCCCCATTTTTTTCCTGACAGTGAGGTCTACCCAACCTCATCTCTTTTGACTAGGTAATTTCACGACTTCCACGGTTTTCCGAGAGTCGAAACGATCCGTAGCCTGGCTGTTTTACTTTTTTTGACCGGGAAGTAACTAAGCATTGTTTAATCTCCCAGATGTACAGTGGAGATAACCCTGGCAATCGTTTTATGTTTGAGCCCCGTCGCGGCACCAGCGGTGACGAGAACCCCCGGTGATCACCCGGGTTAAGGAGGAGATCGCGGGGCACTTGCGTGAATTTCTCCCGTTCAAAGCATCATATATCGCCAAGTGTATGTCCCTTTCAAGCTCATGTAGATGAAGGGACAACGCCTGACGGGAGTCGATTATTGGCAATTTATATTGACCTCCCCACCACCCGCGCTCACCCCACAACATTAACCCCCTTAAGCGTCGGACACCACCCACCCCCAGGTCTCTGAAGGGTCTTTGCTCTTATCGCAGCCGTGCCCCTTAGCAAATTTTTAGTCTAATTCAGCTAAAATTGTTTTATGAGCCAGCCTTTGAATGACACAACTTCGCAGGCTTCCCCCTTAACTCCCGGATGAAATAAGAGGTGAAAGGTTTTTTTTGTACCTCTAGATATATGCTACCTTATGTCCACAACCCTTTCCCACCGATCAATGCGCGTGGCCTTCTGTTTCCTTTTGTCTAGGGAAGGTCTAGTGCACCTCCTTTTTTTTTGTTCCCAGTACCGCCCCAGCCCCGGAACCGTTTGAGATGCTCGCCACCCCCCCCCCCACTTGTTTTATTGGCTGAATCTAAAGTAGTCTTGTTATCATTCCCACTCTTTTCTTTATATGTGGTTTGGTCACTTTTTTTTTCATTTTTTTTCCCTACTCCCCCCCCCGCGCCCGTTGCCCCCCCGGTTCGTTTTCTACCGCCGATCCATCCCCCATTTCCGTTTTTCCGTCACGACCCCCCTACCAACTCTGCTATCTGCCCACTGGAGGTTGGTCCGGTCGCCGCCCCTTTTTTTTTACCGCCCCCCCGCCCCCCCTCACCCCCCCCCCTCACCCCCCCACCGTTCCAACGTAACGCTTCCGCGACCCGATGGTAATCCCATTTTCGTTCACTTTGACCCTTTATCGCCAGTCCCCTCCTTCCCGTTGCTTGAAAATTTCCCTATTGTTTGATGTGCCTTGCTAGTTTTGTGTTCAAACTTAGGCTTTTATTTTTTTGAACGAACCCCATTGCCCTCGATGACACGCGGCATCATAAATCACCCCCCAACCCACCTCGCCCTCACCGCACACCCCCCCCCAGAGCCCCCGCCCCCCCCCCTTCTCGGTGCTGGGTTTAATGTACTTTCCATTTCACCCCGGCCTGCAAACACTGCTTTTTTCCCCCTGATCGACTACTTCGTATTGCGGACCGAACATTGATCGTTTGGCCCGCCCCCCCCCTACGTACGCGCCCACTTTTTGGCTCTTCACCTTCGCCTATGTCCCCCCCTTCTAAGGAATAACGTGAGGTGTATTTACAAGCTATCGGTGTTTTGCCTTTTTTTTTCCTTTTTGCCCGTTCCCCGGACTCTTTTACTTTCCCTCGACTTTTCTCTTCTATGTTTTCTGGATCCGCTCCAGTCTGTTGAGAAATTCGTCTTTCGTCTTTTACCACCCATGGTTCCTCCCCTGTTCCTGTTCCGTGTCAACTTTTTTTCGGAATATCCTTCTCGCTAAAAATTATTTCAATTTACTCCCTCTCTTCTTTCCCATTTTTAATTTACAGCTTGGGCTTTGAGCGCTTGAGTCAGCGATTCTCCTCCGTATTCGCCGTCCCCCCCTTGCCCCCGCGTGAATAGTCTCCTCCCCCCTGACCACCCACTAGTCTCGTTCCCACTACCATCGCACGACTTCTCCCTAAGCGTTTGGCCGCTATATGTGATGTACGGTAGCTGACCTCCCTTTTTATCTTCCCTCTTACCATCCGCAGCACCGCTTACAAGTTTTACCCTCTTGGATATCGGCCCCTTTCGTCTACCCTACCTAGAAGAGATTTTTGGCATTTTTTCCTGTCTCTTTTTGCTATGTTTACTATCTGTTTTATCGTAGCGGAATCCAAAGAGGCCTTTCTCTAGACGTTTCCATCTTATCCCTAGTGCGAAGAGGTTTCAGTGCCGCGCGGTAGAAGTCTTCAGTTAAGAGAAAGGGCCGTGGAGGGCTTCTTCCTACTCCCACTTTTTTCGAAAATTTTTCACCTCTTCTGGATCGCTAGGTATCCTCCCTTGAATTTGTTTCTCCCGTGCTGCTTTACATTTTGATACTTTTTACGATGGCGCCTATCATCTCCCTTCTGTCCCTTTGCTTTTTTTCTGTCTCTATGCTTTCAGCTGCTGCCGAATTTTTAGTTTTTTGTTTGCCTTTTTTGGCCCATAAATGGCGCCGGCCCCGTTTCCGCGTTTTTTCCTGGGCTCCATCCTCCTTTAGGAAATGACTCGGGGACTTGACAGGGGACGCCTTTGATTCTCCTCCCGTAACACCGAGTTCCCTTTCTAAAAGTGCCCCTTTGATTCGCGGTGCCTTTCTTCCGCGTCCCTACTAGACGTGAACATTGAAGCAACTTTTTTCAGACGCCTCTGCCCCTTTTTCTCTCCCCCGGAACGCTTAAGTATATAATGGGCCGACTGACCCCCCTTTGCTTAGCGCTTATTTATCCTTCTGTTTGCGATAGAGTAGGGAGTGCGTTTTGAGAGGTTCTTCCCTCTCTAATGCAGGTGTTTCCCTTTCCCCATTCTCACTTCTGGTACTGTCCAGAGGTTAGAAAAATTTTTGTTTCCCGTTCCCTTTCTCTCCCTTTCCATCGGACCTGCTCTCAAAAGGCACCCCGTGAGGATAGGTGGAGCAATTATTTCGTATGCAACAAGAACTGTATTTTGGCACCGTTAGTCGCCAGTTTTTTCGATCGATCCAGTTTTTCAGAGTAATTTTAACCAGTGCGTTTTTCCTTCCTCCTTTTCTCCAGATCACTTGGATTTAACCCCCTTCCCCCCCCCACACCCCCCACAAAGCCCCAGCAGAATAGAAGCATCCCCTCCCCCCCCCTGACCTCGATTTTATCTTTAAAGTCGGCCTTTACTCATCAAGAGGAGCTAAGCCGGGACCCAATTTAATGGTCTTTCCCCTCCCTGTCATCTCCTCATCACCGTTCTTCGTAAACTGGGGCAGGAGGAAGTTCGACTTGCAACCAACCCCCCCGCCCTCTTCTTTTTTTCTCCTTTTCAAGTCCGGTACGCATGCGCGAATTTGGTGCCCTCGTTTTTAAACTTGGCCGACCTTTGTTTTTTTTCTCGTGGCGACATTCGACCCGTACCTTTTGGGCCCCTCTAAAAGAACGTCAGAAAAAATTTTTCCTTTTTTCCGGCATTCCTCTTTTCTACCTTCATCTTCAAGCGGTGTTTCCAAACAGACGCAAGGCGTCCTAATAGAGAATGGCCGCGTTCCCCCCCCCTTTGATAAGCCTTTTTTAGTCAGTATTTAGTACTCAACACCATTCCGGAGTCCTCTTTTTTTTCCAACCCCCAATATAATGCAAAACCGTCCCCAATTTTCTCCATATTCATACTATATAGTGGGAGACACCACCGGTGGGGTTTCTAATGGTTAGTGAGTCAGGCCAATTAAGCCCTTTCCCCTGGCAAAGATCAAGAACCTTTCCTGTCTGCGTCAGCGTTTTTTTTTTTTCTTTCTTGTATTCTTTGGTTTTTTTTTGGTTGTTTTGTTTTTTTTTTTTTTTTTTTTTTTGTTTTCCTTCCCCCCTTTGAATGACCCCCCCCCTTAGAATTTGTCCCCTTCACCACAAACATTTCGGAAGTTTAAGCCAGAAGCATACATTTCCTTTTTTTTTCCCCACTTTTTCTCACCCACTGTCCCAGAAGAAAGTGTATAATTGAACCAAAATGATAGAGTGCAACTCCTTTTTTCCCCCACCCACAACCCATCCCCCCCCTGCAGTCGATAAAATTTTCCCTGCCTCAAGTTCGCGGACGCCTACAAAAACACAACACGGCCCGCTAAAATCAGGACAACTTGAAGCCCCCTTTCCTTCTCCACGCGTCCTTCTGCCCCTACCCTACCACGGGTTTTCTTTAGCCCGGTCTTCCTTTTTTTTGTCACTCACTTTTGGTTGAATGGAAAGCGGGTCTTTAGGAATGCGTCTGATACTATTCGTCTTTTTCAAACCGGTTACCCCGTCCCTTTGAAAACTTAGCGGACGGAGAGTCCACCAACAAAAAACCCCCCTCCCGGGCCTTCTAGGTCACGCCATTCTTTTCAGTTCTTTCCCCCCCTTATCCGTAGTACGTACAACCCAAAATCAAGCTGGTCACCCTCCGGACCAAACTTTCTCCCTTCCTTCCCCTTTCCCTATGTCACCATCCATTCTTCACGTGGTCTGACCTTTTCTCCCTGCTGCGGCACTCCCCATTACCGAAAGATTTCGCAAAATGCATATGTATCTCATCTCTTTCTCTTCTTTCTTTTTTTTTTTTTTTTCCCTTTTTACTTTCCCCTGATCACTTTTCTTTCTACCGGTTCTTTCCCCTTAAACACGTTTCCCCCCACACGAAGGGTTTGCACCAAACTAGTGAAAACACATTAAAAGCGACTCATCATTTGGTTCCCCCCCCTTTCCCTTTCGAGGTTCTCCCCCTAGATACTCCGAGACCGGTCAATGTCACTATGATATTCCTGTAAATGAGAAAGGGATCATTAAGAAAAGTCTGCGCTTTTCACTTTGGTGTTTTTTTTTTTTTTTAATGGGACGCCAGCCCAGGTTGCACCCCACTGCGCAAGGTCTGAGTTTGGCAAATCTTCCGTTTGCTTTTTTTATCCGCTTCATTGTGGAATAAAGCAACAACCCCTTTTTTTGCTGGAAGGGGTTACCTTGCTTCTCTTCCTAATCTCTGCGTTCGCAATTAGGTTATTTTTACGTTTATATAAATCCCAAGTACTTGCTTGGACTTTGGATGCCTTCCGATTAAAAGTTAATATTTTTATCGGCGTTCACCCCCCCACCCCGCCCCTCACGTTAACGCAATTACTCCTTTCCCACGTTGGTTCCCCCCTTTGAACGTTTAAGTGGTATCTCGAATTTGTTTTTTTTGTACGTACAGAACCTGTCGATTAGCCGTCATGTGTTCGGCGACTTAAGTTTTCGGGAGGAACCTGGATAAGGAACATTTCTGCCGTCTTCTCCCCCCCTTTTTTTTTTCCCTTTGCTTTCTTCCAACTGTCATAGGGCTTACGATGAGGCATTTCCCAAAAAAACGTACCTCTTGCCATTCTATGACTGGATGGCCAATCCAGAGAATAAGACAGCCAAGGAAATGGCCTCTTTCTTTTTCCCTTTTTTTTTTTCTTTTTTTTACCTATGCAAGCGGACCTCGTTCCAGAAGACTTCGACCTTGGAGCCCTTTTCTCTTGACGCCCGGATAGAAGCGAGACCGAAACCCAAAATGTCCTTTTCTCCCCCTTTTCGTTTTTTTTCTTTTCAATGTTATCTTGAGTCAGGCGCGATTTCAAAGTTATGAATAAGCAGAAATTGGAAAACATATTACCCCCGTTCGACGCTTGGAGTTCCGTGAGTTAGATTTAATAATCCTCGTTTGGAAGAGGAACTCTCTGACTTTTTTGGTTTTTCTCCCCTGTCCGGCTAGGAGATTTTCTTATGGATTAAGCGTTTTTATGGCCGCGAATTTCTTCTTTCTTCGTTGCAACCTCTATGTATGGTCAACTTCGCTTCGGTACGTTTTTGAAATGATGTGTCCCCCCGCGGAGTTGGTTGTTACGAGGCAGAATTACGGCAGGGAAAGTTTAGTTAACCTCCGGCAGATGGTCGTGCGTTTCCCCTTCTCTCCCAACACCCTTCGAGGAGAAAATCATTCGACCTCTCCGTTCTCCACCCCAGGCGTCACTCCTTTCGGCGCTGAGTCTGAATGGCAGGCCGTACAAGTTAGTACCCTCACATTTTTCCCTTCAACCCTGAGAAGGTTCGAGGTGAACCATCTTTTGAGGCGAATTCGTCAACCTTCGCGCTTTCTATGGCAAACTTTCCTTCTTTACCGAGCCAGTTCCCCCAGTCCCCCCTTTCCCCCTAAAGACAATAATCGTACTGCGTCATTGCTCCCTATTGCGATCGGTCGGTAACTCCTGTCCGGGTGGAGCCCACGTAGATTTCGATCTTTTGACTGAGACATTTTTAGTCTTTTTTCTTTTTTTTTCCTCTGTCCCCCCCGACCATTCCCGTACATCACTCAGCGCCTAAACAAAGGCTTACCTTGAGGCTTCCCCCACTCTTCCTACCACACCACTGCCATCGTCGTTTTTAACACCGGTACCAGTTTGCGGTATTATGACGGAAGCCTTTCGTTTTAGGAATCAAGGGGCAATTGTTGCTCCCTTTTTTTCCCCCCCCCCCTCTCTTTTCTTTTTCCCCCCCCCTCTCCCAGCGTTTGAACGCCATCAGACTCTCTCCTTGTAAAGGCATCATGCAGGGTTGCACGTTGAGGGAAACCCCTTTTTATTTTGCATAGTCACACGATTTTCCCTTTTTCTTTTTCCCTTTTCTGCTCTCCCTGAGTTCCGCCTTTAGCCCACGTGGTTCCTTTGTGCTCTGTTCCCCCATTGCACCCTTGCCCGACGTTTTGCCCTCTGTATAGGTAAAGATCAAATGAGAAAAGCTAGGGCGTGATGAGAGCCAACTGACTTCCCCCCCCCTTCTTTTATCAGTTCCTTCTTGTTTTTATTTGACGAATCGGTTTCACCATGCAGTTTCGTGATTGGACGTGCTTTCCTAAGAGTCCATCACTTTCCCCATTTTCTCCCCTTTTCGTTCCTTGAAAAAGTTTTTCGAAGTGCTTTCCCTTTTCGTTTTGTTTTTACAGTTGTCCGGTGAGAACCTAACAAAAAAGTTTCCCAGATACTTCTTTTGTTTCCCCCCTTGACCCTTTTCCACTGGAGTTGTTTTGTCGAGTTCCCTTTTTTTTTTTTTTTTTTCCTTTTTCCGTCCATTTTTCGCGGATCGGGAGGAAAAAAGGTTTTTCGTTTTTTTTACTTAGATGGCCCCCCCCCTTCTCCGCTTTTTTAAGTCCCTAGACGTCCATACCCTTCATTCCGTGCGCCGGATTTGGACATATAAAGTATCCGGGCCAGATCACTGACTTTTCCTGTGCTCTGGCCCTTTAAAGGCTAGGGCCTGTAAAGTGCGGAACTTTCGTGTGTTAGCGGCGTCCTTGAACATTGAGTCTTGATTTGTGCTTCTTTCTTTTGTGCATCCTTTTTTCTCATTTCCTTACTTAAGGCTTTGAACCGTGTGCCGCCGCTGCTCTATATGTCGCCGAGTCAACCTTCTTCGCCCCCCAGTTTTTGTCCTTTTGCCAGTGGATCCGTCTTAGTCCTTCCAATTGGTGACGTTTTTTGTGACGAAATCAAGTACCACTTTTTTTTTCTTCTTCCCTTTCCCTTTTCGTCCTCTTTGACGAACCAGAACCCCCCCACGGGTGTCCTTCCAACACGCTCCTCTAACCGGTTTTAAGTTTGACGATGATTAAGATGAGGAACGCTGGGTCTTTCTCTCCTTCCTAGCGTTATGAGGCACCCCCCTTCTTGAAAAGGTCTTAGAAGTCTCTTAGAGAGCTTTCTGTTTACGACCGATGAAGCTTGATTTCGAGACTATTAGGGGTCTTCGTCTGCCTTGATTGATAATTTTTCGTGCCTTACCGCCCCATTCTTCTTCTGTTCCGCGATGCTATCAGTTTGAACTTCGGTCCTGGGAAGTGTTGCTCGGAGACTTCGCGAGTCACGTGGAAGTACGTCCGGAGATTGGGGTTTAGTCTCGTCCCTTCCCACCCTTTTCCCTCCTCAGTTTCTATAGGAGGGCCAGCCTTGGAGCTGAGCGCATTGAATGAAGCACTAGCTCCTGTTTCCCCTTCCTTTTCTTTGTCCCCCAAAAAATTCTTAATTCTGTTAGCATCTTTTTCTGTGGTTGGTAGCAAAAGCGCATGAAGCCTGTGCTTCTGCATTTGCGGAGGCTGAAATTCGCCACCCATTAAAGTGACGCGATGTTTTGACATCCCACGAGAGTCGATCCCTTTTTCACTAGTTTCTTTCTGTTTTCTGCCTTACTTGCTCTATCATCAGTAGTTTCCCTATCGCGTTTCTTCTTGACCTGTACAGCCGAGCCGATTTGGTGTGGATTGCAGCAGAAACGTGAATTTTAGAAGTACTGCCTTTATCCCCCCCCTTTTTCTCGTCCCCGATTCTATATTTCATCTTTTTTTGCGTTATTATCGGATTCGTGCTACAATGTGCTCAAAAACTAGAATTATACGTTTGTGAGTTAAGTGGGTCACCCTTCCTTCTTTCGTTCTTTTCCCTTTCTTGCTGTTTTTTTGCCAGACCCAGCGGGCAAGAGTCGAGGCAGTATTTCTCCCCCACCTTGGCTTCTTTAGACCGTGATTCCGTCCAGATCAAGCCTCAGTACAATTCACCTTTTCTCCTTCTTCCAGTTCAGTAGTGCCACAGGCTTGCGCTTTCTAGGCACAATTTACCCCCCCCACCCCCCACACCGCAACGGCTTTGGCATGCTATAAACGACCAATTTTATTCAGATGAAAGTTGGCCCACGTGCGTTTTCTTTTTCTTTTTTTCCTCACCTCTTTGTCCCCTTCCCCAGGCGCCATAATCTCTCTCTGGGGACAACTATTCTCGTTTCCCCACATTGGGGAGAGTCCTTGCCTTTAATAACAACCCCGCCACCAATAATGAGGGAGGGACTGCCTGACCCTTTTTTTCTCTTCCTACGTCCGCGACCTTTTGATGCAATTCCCCAGATGCTCGGACCCTCCGTTTGCCTTGCTACTCTTATGCTAAGTGACACCTACCCCTACCGCCCTGTAACATTTCCCCCCATCTTCCGGAGGTCACCCCCACCAGCTTACGAAGGGTCTGGGGTAACGCCGTGTTACCTGTACGTTTGACGGAGCCGTAAACATTGGTTTTTTTTTTCGCGCGGTCTGGGGATCCCCCCCCCCCTTTTAATTGTCCTTTCCCCTTTCCATTTATGTACGGCCCAAGCTAGGTCTAAGGCTGCGATACCACACTGTTTGTTGGGTTTAGAGTTGGGTAGTGCGACTTCCCCCGCCAATTCAAGCTTTTTTTTCTTTTTTCCCTGTTTCCTTCCGCAGCGGCCGGCAAGATCGTTTCTAATTCGGGCTAGGCCCTCGGGCCGTCCCCAATTGGAACCCGGTGGACACAGTACAAGTTGGCACCAAAAATTAACGAGACCCCCCCTTTTTCCCGTTGTACCTTCTCTCCCTTCGACCGAAGGCCACAAGGAGGGCACCCTGCCTTTCCTGCAAATTGCGAGTATTTTTTAATTGCAAATTGAGTCGACGTCCTTTACCCCCCCCCTTTCCCCCTCCGTAACAGCGAAGTTTTAAAACAGAACTCCCGAGTTGCGCCTTCGTTGCGCAAACAAAAAACTTAGAGGTTCCGCTTTTACCCAAAAGGAGGCCTCCTCTTCTTTCCCTTTTCTAGTCACTATCGTTTTCCACTCAGCACGGTCGCCCCGCCGATAATTCTCTCGCCGCGATTTTGAAAGCGGTTAGCAGCATCCTCCTCGGCAAGACTCTTTTTCGCTCATCCTCTTTCCCCCCCTCCCCAAGTGTTTACCCTTCAAGTCAATTAGTTGACAGGGGAGGGCCTCCCACAAAACACCCCCCGTTTTTCTGGGCAAGACTGTAGATTTTCTCGCCCTCCGTTTTTTTTTTGGGTGAAGCTTTTCGTTTTCTGGGGATTAACAGCAGTACCCCCAACAACCCGGCCCCAGCCAACAATCAACTTTTTCAACGTTCCCCGCCCTTTTTCGCAGGGAGCTGGGTTCCCCCCATCTCCTTTTTCACGTTCCCCCCCTTTGCAAACTTAGGCACCTCGGCACCCTACATCGGACTAATCTGATTAGAAAGTGATGAAATATACGCACAGCACGCGTATACGACACGCGACCTAACGCGTGTTAGTCGGTCCTTTCGCATCTCGTCGATTTTCGGAGTAGGAATCCTAGACATACGTCGCCCGTTCGCGTGTTTTTGGCAAAATGCAAAAAAACCCGAGTATTGCCTTTTTTTTTGTTTGCAAAACCCAAAAAGGGTTTTTTCCCCCCCCCCCCCCACTCCTGTGAACCCTCAAGGTGCATCACCCCGTGACGCCAGAACCGCTGTGCCCCAGCCTGTTTGTTTAGGGAGTCGCTTTTCCCCCCCGTCTCTCTCCGTTCCCCAAGACTCACCTGTTGATTATCATATTAAATGGACGCCCCCTTTGAAATCGCAGAACTTTCCTTTTCCTCTCTTCGGTTCATTTTACACACGCATGTTGCTGGAACGAAGGAATGGCCTGGGCCGCCGTCATTTCGACGATGGTGGTAAAAAACGAGTCTTCTCCCTTTCCCCCCCCCCCTCCTGACGAACAGCGTCTTAATCGCCAGCATGGGATCCTTTTAGGGTTTTCAACCTTTTTTTTTTGGTCTTCTTCTCTCCCAATGCAATCAAAATAGCTTGTTTTTTATATCTGAGTAATAGTTAGACTTTCTTATAGTTTCTCTCCCCAAACGCCCAAATCCAAACGCCCCTAGAATGCCGCATTTTTTGGCCCGATACCAAAAACGGAAGAGATCCGGCGTCTGCTGAGTCGTGAGCTTCTTTTTCCTCCCCGCCCTGTTCCCCCCTTCTCCCCCTTTCTACTGTGGATCAAACAGGGTAGGCCTATAAGGGATGTTGACGGTCATATGGACCGTTCAGTCCCCCCCTTCCCCTCGTCTTCCTCCCTTCCGAGTTTAAGGCAAACGCATTGCGGTCGCTTCGTCCCAAAAACGTGTTTTTAAAGCTTCTCTTGGCAGCCATTTGATGCCCCCTTTCTCCCTTCCCCTTCGTCTTGCTCCTCCTTGCGCGAAGGGTCTCGACTTTCAGTAAGCTACGTTCTCGGGTAAGTCAGAAGAATAATTCAATCGAGTTTTTCTCTCCTCCCCGTTCCTCCCCTTTACTTCCGAGACGGAAGTCCCTGACTATCACGACGGCGACGGGAAGAAAGCCACCCCCAAAAATTCATAATAAATAACCCCCCTTTTTCTTTCCCTCTCCTCAATGCTTTTGTTTTTCCTGATGAATAGAAGTTGTATTGAAAAACCCCAATCCGATCTGCATATGAGTTCGAATCTACCATCTCTTTCCCTCGGGTTGTTGCTGACTGTCCTTTTCTTTCTCTTGCCCTTTTTCCCCCCTCCCCCTTCCCCTATGGACTGAATTGTATTTTCAGTTTAGGCTCGCTCCCCCTACCAAATTTACATGACCCACTCTGAGTGCGGACCGTTCTTCTTTTCCGCTTTTATTGGGTTGGATCTACCATAAAGCGAATCGCAATGGTGCTGCGCCTCGGTCGCCTGGGCCTCTTCCTCCTCTGTCCCCCTTCTTTTCTCCCCTGCCACTAAAACGCTGCGTCCACGCCCTCAGATTCGAAGTGCGATGACAGCCCTCGACGAATTTTTCTACGCTTTTTCATAACCACTCATCTCCCTTTTCCCCCCCTTCCTTTTTTCCGCGGAGACAGTTTTCTCTTCGCGAACCTATACTTCGGCCCTCGTTCGCGAAATGACGGCGTGTGCCCGCGACACCTTTCCCCTTTTCCTCCTCCCCCTGTTTGAATTAGGCCCTTTCTAGCGTCCTCCCGTCAAGCGAATCGTGCGACATGAAGACCCGAAGATTTGAGGGCCCCGCTTTTTACCTTTTTGTGCCCCCCCCCCTTCCCTTATTAAGGTCCCGGGGGTGGGATTGGGCTTGCGGACCAACCACCCTTCCCCGGCAATCGAATAACCGTTGGGAACCCGAAGCCGGGTTTTCCCCCCTCCTCCTAACAAGCGATCACCCAATCTTTCCGCGCAACCCCCCCGCCGAACAGAGGGGGAGAGTATGCCTTGAGCGAAGTGCCCGAGTTTTTTTTTTTTTCTTTTTTTTTTTTCTCCCCGTTTTCTCCCCTGATGCCAATGGACACACCCCAGTCGTGTCCCCATCCGCCCCACCGCGTCTATGCACGCTTAAAAGAATTTCTTTCGCCCCCACTGGAGCAGTTTCCCCTGTCTCTTTCCTTTTTTTCCAGTTTTTTTCAGGACCATAGGCGAGAGAACCGGGCGATCAGTGCGGCGGCACGCATGGACGGGTCTTGACACGGTATTAGCGTCGTCTTTAAGCACTTTCGTTCAACCTCCTTTTTCTTTTTCTTTTTTTTTACCTTTTTGCCACTTCCCCCTGCGGACCTTCCTGTTCGTTCCATCTATACCCAATCGACGCGATTGAGACACCCACGGTCGGTTCCGACCCTTTCCCTTTCTTTAGTTTTCTTTGTGCCTTCCCGTCTAAGAATTTACAAGTCGGATGCGATCGGCACTGATCAGTTACCCTCTTTTTTCCCCCCTTTTTTTTCCCTTTTCTTAGAATTAGAATTTGCTCTAGCTGCGCCTGGTTTTTTGTATTGAAGATCCTTTAGATTTCGGTGTTCCCCCCCGAACCTGCTTTCACAGCCCTGGGCGGGTTCCCCACATAAACATGCCGCGCAGGCGGTTGGTTTTGTGGAGCTACCCCGTCCCCCCCCCCATTTTTTTTCGTTTTGAGATTCGAGCGTTAGGAAACCGGTTTCGGAACCTTTTGATGTACCTCCTAGATTAAGCATTGCGGCGCCGCGTTCCATTCGCCGCCGGTATTCAAAAGTATTTTCGACAGCCCGAGTTTTTTCCCGTTTGCCCTCTCCCCCCTTCAGAGTTTCGTTGTAGTTGACTGGCCGTGATTGTGGACCCGTAGCGAAACTAGATTACTGAAACTCCCCTTTGCTTTTTTTGCTTAATTATCCGCATTTCCTACTCTCGGGCTCGTGACCAGGTGGAAGCCCGTATGGACCTTCTTTTTCCCCCCCCCCTTTCCCTTCGGTAAGAGCCCCCCCATATTTTTTGTCATAGTCCTTCATTTCGACTTTGCCTTGTTCTTTTATTCTTCTTTACCGCGCCTCTGATTTTCCCCCCCCTCTCGTTGCGGCCACCTTCTCACTTGCAGAGAATAGCACGTGGATATTGGGCTACCGCAACCAGACCCCCCACAATACGGTGACCCCTCTACATTGTTTGGGCGTTTGTCTATGCATTTCGAGCGTCACCAGACTTTGGGTGGCGACGTTCCCCCCCCTGTTCGAGCAACAAGCTGGCAGGTATTTCACCTCTTTGCTTCTTTGCCCCCCCTGTCCTCTGTGTCCTCTGCAGTGTTTGAAGCGCTTTTACTTATAATGCGCGGGCTGACTATTATTTTGCTGCTCTGCCGTAGACGGAGTGGAACCTAAAGCTACAGGCGTTTTGGTTTTGTTTTTTCTTTCCCCTCTCCTGGCTTCCCCCCTATGAATAGGCTCCGGCTCTCCGAAAGTCGCGTCGGCAGTCTTTCCGAGGGGGCGGTGAGGGGTTTCGCATGTGGCAGACACCTCCCCCCTGTCATCCTCGTTTCCTTTCTTCTCGCTATCGATTTTTTGCAGTGCCCGAAATTTTCCGACTTTTAAACCTCCTTGTCCCGTGCACTGTCCATTTCTAACCATTTCCTTTTTTTTCTCTCCTCTTTTCTCCCTTTCGCGTTGGTTTTTTTCCTCTTAGGGACAGCTGCTAGCTATATGCGTTTTTAGCTGCATGCCCCTCCAACATGGCACGGGGCTCATTCATTTTATTTGTTGTCCCCTTTCTTCTATCCCCACGACCCCAACCGGAGAAGATTTGGGATGCTCTCTCACTCAATAAAAATCGGGGCACTGGTTCCGAGGCGCATCTGACTTTTCCTCCGAAACCTCCTAGTTTACGAGCGGGAATCAACGGTTATGCGGAATGCGAAGACGTCCACTCTGTAGCCGCGCTCTCTGATACTCTACACTCTTGTCGACCCTCTTTTTAGTTTCTCTCATGATCTTGCCCTTCACCTGGGATAAACCCCGTAGGAAGTTTCCGGCCCTGTGGTAACTGCGCTATTCTGCGCTTTCCCGTCACACCTCGGACACAGAGCCCTGTGGAGAGTATTCGCCACTGCTTCTGCGGTTTTTTCCGTGATACGACCCCCTAAGCTTCCCCATTCTCCCCCTCTTTCCTTTTCGAGGGTCTGAAATCTTTTCCTGAGCCATTGCAGCAAACAGGCCTTCAGCTTTGCTGCTTTTTTGCAAGAAAATCGAACACCAAACGCAAGGTGTCCTTCTTTTGCCCCACCTCCCCCCTGCCTCCATAAAAGGAGAGCCCTTGATAGTTCCTGAAAATTCCACTGGCCCCATACCCGCTTTGTTGATAGCCTAACCTCCCGCGGCAGACGACCCCTTTTTCCCCGGTTTTTCTTTAGGTCCCCTTGCCCCCAAAAAGCATCGGCGCGGCTGCAGTCGTCCTGGCGGATCCGAGGATCGCAATCTCCTCACTTTCCCTTCCCCCCCTCATCTTTTTGGGACCCATACGAACGGTTTTTGATAGTTGGCCCTCCTCCTTACCCAAAGGACGCAGGGGCAAAAAAATAGCACCCTGCGTGACACATTACTGCGTCTTTCCCCAAGCTTCACGCCAGGTCGAACGTCTTCCCTTCCTATCTTTTCAGTCTCTCTTAACCCAACCACCTTGCATTTAGAGGCTCTTTCTTGTCCATCCACCCAAGCGGGGTCTGCAATACCTCGTCCAACGCCAACAAGTGAAATAGTGAGAGTAAAATGATATTAGCTGGAACCAAGAACCCCCCTTCTTTTTTTTTTTTTTTTTTCTTTTTTCTTTCCATGCCTCGAGTTTTCTAGGCAGTGAGACTGCGGGCCAAAAATGATGTAATTTAGGTGATCTGTGCTTCGCCCGGCGCGCCGCACCACCCTTCACCTTGTTCCCCATTTTGTTAGGGCGATTCTAAGAAGGCCATGGTCAAAACCTTACGAAAATCCTTTTTTTCCTCCCTTCAGTAGGGA
>Ga0179593_1491041_pt1 | contig 17362 bp, 24 predicted proteins | sample CZODoug2_1_08_16_FD_185931 | JGI IMG/M metagenome (GOLD analysis project Ga0179593, IMG submission 185931) | Vadose zone soil fungal communities from Angelo Coast Range Reserve, California, USA - CZODoug2_1_08_16fungal (PacBio error correction) | ecosystem: Environmental > Terrestrial > Soil >... | reverse complement strand
CCTCCTCGGTTTTCCACCCAATCGCTTCTTGCGTCCCTTGTTTCGCGGTTATCCAGTTTGATTAGCCCTCTCTTTCCAGTCTGCCCCCCCTCCTTGGACAGGACTCGTTGCCTCCTCCGATACCATCTCCACGTTCGCGCCTTTCTACAGTCCTGCTTTTTGTTCCTTTCTTTTCCCGCCATCTTCCACCCGAGCGCTCTGTCATTGTCCCGAAGGGAAACCCCGCCGTACCGTTTCCACTATTTTGCACCCCGAGGCTTCTGAGGTAGGTTCTTCGTCCGGCGTGGCAAAGCCCGGCCCCTTGGCTCCTAATTCTCCGCTTTTCCGACCCCCCCGATACCCTCCGCGCTCTGGCTTTCGTAACCCACCCTTCAACCCCGAGAGTGAGCGCCGTCGGTAACCCCTCCTCTCCCCAATTTTGCCATACTTGCCCATCTCCCCTTTAACGAGAGCCCTCTTCTCCAAACCCAGATTACAATTACGTACTCCGCACAAACGCGCAGTCATCTCAGTCTTTCGCCATTAACCTCTACTCCCCCAACCAGAGATATGATCCCTTACACTCTCGGACCCCTGATTCAAGCGAAACCTCCTGCGCCTTACTTCCAGCTGTTTTCCCATTATCCCCCTTCCCATTTCTTCCAGCGTCGCTTCTCTGTGACATCGAGCAGATTTAACGGAGACCACAGGTGAGAGCCACCCCCCCCCCCCCCCTCCCCTTTATTCGTCTCTCCAAGTAGCCGCAGGTGTCAGAGCAGGAAATGCTCCTTATTCCCGATGTTACTCCCCCTTGAGTTGCGATCTTTAGATCATCTACGGGTCAGGCTCGCGACACTTAATCAATCTCTCCTTTTGCAAGTCACCTTTTTGCCCCCCGTCCATCCTTCCCACGTGCCCTCCCGGATACCTGACCAGCGAGCCTTCCCTCCCGACCTGAAGTTGCAAGGTAACCTTGATTACCTTAAGATCTGCGACACGTTGAGGCGCTTGCCTGCCCCCCCTCCCGTCCTCTTCGAACCGTGTCACTTCATTAGTGTGCCAGTGGCTCGGCATTCTCCTAAGATTTTTGTGACCTTTTCCTACATCCCCCCGTTCCACGCTACCTCCCACCCCGTCTCCCATCCCTTCTGTTTAGCCCCCTCTTACACACCCTAGGCGTGCTCCGCCCCCTCATCGCCTGAGAACGGTACCAAATCCCCATCGTTCGCCGTCGGTTCTAAAGTTTTTCGTGTCAACGTCCTCCCCTCACAGCCTTCTCGGCTCTCCGCACCCCATCAACAGAGGACATTCTTCTACCTGCTGCCCCCCCCCCCTCGCCTCCTGATAAGCTGCTTTTCCCCCAGACCGTCTCTCCCTTAGTCGCCGATACCCTCAGGCACCACCGTTTTCCAGTTTTTCACTGCTCCCAAGCAGACCCCTTCCCTTTGCCGACTTTCCTGTGCTTTAACCCGCTTGTCCCGTCCGAGTCCGTCCATTATCGGGCGACTCGTGTCGTCTCGCAAAGTTTTGCCCAGCTGCTCCCTCCCCCAGGTCCCCTTGCGGGGAACTCTCCCCAGTAAAGCCATCGTCTCAGTACGAGCGCCCCCGCCCGTTTAGCGCAACTCCGGACGTTTTACCCCCCCCCCTTTTTTTCGACCGAGTTTTTTTTTCATTCGCGGTTACCGGCACATTAGTCCGGCCGTTTTTCCCCTTCTGCCTCCCGACGCGGAAGAAAACGGATATCTTTTCCTTCCCCCTTTGTTGTCCTTTTTTAGCGCTCCCACCCCCATGTTGTCTCCCTCCCATGTTGCTGACGTCCAAAGATTCGCATACACGGGTATCTTCTGACGCCCAATGAAATCCCTTTCGGGCGAATTGTGGTGTTCAGGAGATGGGCGTCTACTGGACCGGTGCCCCTTCTTACCCATGATCTTTTCTTTCGGTCCCCGCCAATCGAGCTGTTTTCATGCCCGGTCTCTTCGTCTCGTCCGACAACCTCTTCTTAACAGCATTATTCCCTTGACAGTATTTCCCCCGCTTGCAGCGCTCCGTCCGCCCTTGAGGAGGTAAACCGACTGTCCGCTCCCCTTGAGCGCACTGCTTCGCGTCCATTTACTTTTCTTTCTGTCAATCTTGACCTGCATCCCTGGTCAATAAGGTACGTTCCTTACCCTTTCTAACAGTAACCCTCCTTCCCCGATCCGGAATCCCACACCCTCCTGTAGTCCCTAATCTCCCCTAGTCCTTCTTCCGTAGCCTGGGATGCCCACCATTCGCGCTACCTCGGCTGCCCGTCTTGTTCCTTTTTTTAACCCCCGATAGAGTCCGCACCCCCGCGTTGATCGACACCGCTCGCGGCAGGCCGAAGGAGGAGTGCTCGCGCAATGAAAGCGCCGATGCCACAGGTTTTTTTTTTTTTTTTCCCCTTACACTCCTCCTCTCCTTCCCCGATCTATGATCTGATCGCCCCGGCCAGGTGGTCCGTTTTCTTCCCCTGATCACTCGCATTTCTCTTTCACACTGGACGGTCCGAGACTCTTCACTTTCCCTGTGCTGGCACTAGACATCGATCTTACCGTCTTAGTTTTCAGAAATCGCACGTCTTTTTCACGCCTTGGACCCCCCCTAGCCGCCGCGCGCGCGCCTCGCGAGACCCCCCCTTCCCTCACGGCGACACGTCGTTGTCATGAACACCTTCCTCGACTCATCCTTCCCCCCTCCGCCCTAACCGGCCACGTCTTCCCTTCTACCTCTTGCACGATCGAACCTCCTTTTAGACAGGCCGTTATCCGAGAAGATGCCTTGGTCCTCCCCTCCCGAGGCTTTCTCTTTATGATGCACTTCTACGTTGGAGGCGCCCTGATTCCTGTCGCAATTTAGCCTCATTCCTATTGTTTAGCCTCGAATGGAGATTTGCCCTTTGGACTTTCGTAACGCCCTCTCCGTGGAAACGGCTCTGGAGCCCCACCGCTTCCGCCCTGATGCTTTTGGTACTGCAGACGACGGGATGGTTCGTACTGGCCTGCCACCCCACTCCATTAGTACTTTCCGGAGGAACCCTTCCTCCCCTTTACTCTTCGATGCGGCCCCCGAAGCGCCGTGCCCCCGCCGCACGACATCCCAACAACCGCCCTTTCAATTTGTGAATCACTACGTCCCTTGTTTCGTTCCTACACGCCCCCCCTCCGTCGCCCCTCCTTTCTTTTACCCGACTTCCTTGTAGAGACAGTCCCTTCTTCCCAGCTGCGTTCCTTGGATGCCGGACCCCGCGCCAATCCTAGTATGGCATGACTTGTGCCCCTTGCCCGCCTGGCCCTTCCGCTTTCCCCGTCACTTGTTTCCCTCCTAGTCGTTATTTTGGAAGCACCGTCTTTATAGGGCGCTGCGGTACCCGACCCCAATTACTGCCTTCTTCTTGACCCCTTTTGTTTTCACACGCTATTTCCTTCTCAGTCCCTCGATTTAATCCCCCAACTCGATTCCCCGTTTCTCATCACTAGTCAAGGTCGACGCTTGAACTTTGAGGTAGACGCCCCTAAAGCTCCCCCATGCCGATTTCCCAGCTTCACCGTTACGATTTGTTCCCGCTGTCCTTCTCCTTTCCCCGAGCACCTCTAAGTATTGGCCTCTCGTCCTTCCGATTTCCTTACCCCTCCCTCCCCCCTTCCAAAGGGCTGTCTTCTCGGTGATTGGCTGGAACCATTCCCCACAAACGCAGTATCGCCGGCTCTTTCGATTTACCCCCCTTTTCTGGTCGATTTCCGAGCCGAGCCTCCCTAGTTCGGTCCTTTTCCGTTCCGACTACTTTCTGCGGACCTACCCAAGGATCACTCCGTCCGTGCCTCTCTTTTAGACGTCGCCACCCCATATTGCTCTCCATCAAGGGGGACTTGCTTCTAATACACTCCCCGACTCCCTTTTTTTTCGCATGACTTCAGGTTGTCTCCCCCCCTGTTTTTTGAGACGACAGTGCACTGAATATTCGTCTAGAGGGCCGGCATCCCCTCTGCATCCCCCCCCAAGAAACTCCCGCCCCGATTGAGCCTTTTTCCACGGTTTCTTCCCGTGGAGCCCCCGCGCTTCCCTTTTTTAGTTGATTCAATTCCCTTCTCGCGCTGCCTCTCCCTCTTCCAGCTCTCGGCCCCCAAAGTTGTGCCGAGTTGCAGGACGCGCTCGTTTCACGCCCGATGCCTTCCACTCACAAACCCACTACGTCCGGCTTTTGACCTCTCTGATCCCCCCCCTTCGTCCTGGATACCGATTTCCTCGGGACGCGACCTCCTGAAGAGGGGATCCATCTTCCTTTTGGTCGTTTTTACGGCATCAACGCATCAAAGTGGATCTCGTACCCCCCTCATCCCCTTTTTCATCAGCCCCATTAGGGTTATCTCCTGCCTGACTACTGCCGCCTTGACCCCCCCACTTCTACCTTCTGAGGAGACCTCGTGCCCAATCCCATCCCTTCCTCCCCCTCCCCTTTGGTCGTGCTGTTCACCGCCCCAAAGTGGCAAGGACTTCAAGTTCGCGCTGCTCCTTTGCTTTCCTTCTTCTGAGGCTGAATATCCTCCGAATCGACCCTCCCCAGTTCCCCCTTCTTGTCCGTACTTGTCGGGGACTAGGAAGAGACTCCACATGCGTGTATGAGATCCGCCCTCAGTGAGCCACTCTCTACTCTAGTGGAACGTCCTTCGAGGACTAACTTCTCTTTTTCTACCCCCGATCCTGAGCCCTCAAAATTTGCCTGTGCCTATGACCGGCCGCTACCGGCAGTGTGGGTGAGGCACCATTATTTTCACTTATACGCTTTTTTGAGAGAGCTGCCTCCCCCACACTCTTCAGACCTTCTCGTCCCCCGTTTGAATTTTGTGAGGCGACCATGTCCCTCCTTTGTACATCCTTAGTGGCCCGTGCCAGTCTAACGTGCTCTTGTCCCTTCCCAACGCTTGCTTCGCTTTTCCCTTTTTTCGTGTTTTCTGCCTCCCATCCCCCGCCCCCTGCCCTGAACGCATTTTTAATGCTTCAACAAAACGGCTAACTATTCGATGAGCTGAGTTCGAAACTCAAGATGACGAACAGAGTCTCCCAGTTCTCCTTTGTGCACAGTCCAGCCTTTTCCCACCCTACCCGCCTCGACTATGAGGCCGGTTCACGCCTGACTCCTCACGTGGTGTTTTAAAAATCATGCGTCGAACCAGACTCTCGCGACCCCCCACCTCTTACTTTTGTTTCGTGCCGTCGTCACGTAGCCGGTGAGAGAGACCCCTTTGGCCCAGACCTCTCCCATTTACCCTATCTCCTTTTGGTTCCGGAGACCTCTCTTCTTATCACCCCTCCCCGATACCCGCCCCGTTAAACCCAGGACAGAAGAGTAGGCTTTGTGCCGTACAGGCCCCCGAACTTCCTCACCGCCCCCTTATCGCCTCTTTCCCGCTTAAAACGGTGACGCATTACCCTATTTTTCTTCGCTCTCGTTGCCCCCGACCCCTCTCCCTATCCAGATTTACGGTGTTGTAATTTCCCCTTGCCCGTATGCTAATTGACCCCCCGTGTACACCTCAACCTTCTGCCTTCAGTGGCGTGACGGGCTTCAAACCAGCCCTCTGTCGCATCAATTCTGCCCCCCCGGTTCCCTCACTTTATAGACTGAGCCCCCCCTAGCAACCCCCTCTTTCAATCACACAACTCCCCCCCTGTGCCCGCACGAATCCCCGTCCCCCTTTTTTTGACGACTCCTTTTTCTTTTTTAGACATGCTCGTTAAAAGGCGATAAACGCGGTCTGCCCTGCCGGCTATTTTCCTTTTTTCACCCGTACGCCCCACCTTACCATGCTCCCCCCACTAAGCCTTTCCACACGCGACGCAGAACCAACCGGTTAATCCATCCCCCCCGTAACCGGTTCTTACCCATTTCTCCCTTCCTTGCGCCTTTACTTCCCGGGTCTTCTTCCTTTCCCCCCCCCAGTCACATAACCATCCCAAAAACCCCACCCCCCCCTTGAAAGCTTCTCCCCCTCCAATTTTTACCACGGGTTTCCCCTCCCCATCCGCCTGAGCGTACTTTTCCCCCGCGTACCCCCTTCCTTCCCCCGATCGTTTTTTTTGATACCTCCTCGGCTTGAGCGTGGCTCCCGCTTTTCCTCAGAATGCCGCCTACCCCCCCCCCCCCCTACCGATAGCTCCTTTTTTTTTTTGTTCCGTACCAGCATCCCTTTCTTTGAAGATTCCCCAAGCTGCCCTGGGAGCCTCCCGAACCAGAGAGCCGGATGTGTCCACTCGTCGCTTAGTCCTATCCCCTCCTCCTCTCATTCCCACTAAACTCTGAGGCCCTGTGCGCCGTTGGACGGCAGCACAGGGCCACTTCACATTTCGTGGGCCCTTCTGTCACGAACACCTACTCCCCCGTCTTTTCTGACGCCAGCCCCAGTCCCCTTCAAAACTCTTGCACGTCTTCTTCCCTTACCCGAGGACTTGTTTATCGTCCAGAACAGGTTTTTCCCGGAGTCGCCTTTTCATTCCTGCACATCTCCGGCGAAACCGAGGTGACTCTTTGCCTGGCGGTTCTTCGTCCCTGAGTGCACGCATTTTCGCCCGCGCCTCCCTTTCCTCCCAACGTTTTTCCTCCCCTTTCCTTTTGGGAGGGGCCTTTCACCGACTTACTCTCACCAGCCCTTCCTTCTCTTCGCCTACCTGGTACAAACCCAACCCCGACATGGTCACAGGTTCACCGTCCCCCCTGTTGGTTTTCAAGTCAAGTTAAAGAGAGCCTCTCTACTCACACCAAGACACGTTAGATCTTCCCCCAAAGCGTAGCCGCAACTTCACTCTTATAGGCCCTTCCCCCCTCCCTCCCCCAAGAGTCTGCGTCTCCCCGTAGCGCTCATGTATCTCCCCTCATGCCTCTCCTCGCGATAGTTCTGCAGACCCCCCTTGTTAGTTTGAAATCTGGATCCTCCTTTAAACCTGCTGCCGTGGTTGAGCGACGCTTTCTGTCGGCTCCAAAAGTAGAATGAAGACCCCATCAACCCGAGTATAGTTCTCTACCCCTAGACGCGTGTTTTCCTGGTACCCATCTTCCCCCCAGTACGGGTCCTGGCGGGCTGCCCCACATAATCCTTTGTTGCCGCCGGTATCAGTCGCCCCGTGCCGACCCATGTCCCCTCCCTTGATCCCAGACCCCTAAATTTGTGTGTCCTTCTTTTTTCTGGGCACCGGTACCCCTGCCTCAACTTTCCCTCACGCCTTGCCAGAGGCGAGGCGCCTGCTTTTCGCGTAGCACTTGGAATGCAGCTCTCTTCCTTTTTCGCGTCCGCCTTTCCTACAGAGGATTTGCCTGCCAATCTCCCTTTCCTATTGGTGCGACTCACCTACGTTGATCCCTCCCGCGGAGTGAGCGTCCCCATGGTCGCCAGATTTTCTCTCCCAGCCTTTTGCTTTTTGTCCAGTTTCTCCGTCCGCGTCGTTTTGCAATCCCGTGGAGGGCTTTGGCGTTTTCACTTTTCACTTCGAGGAATGCAAAGGACGCTTGATGTCTTCCTGTCACTTACAGCACCTTCCTTTTGATCCCCCTAGTCATTTTTCCCCCCGTCGCTTCTTTTTTCTCTCCCGTTTTTTCGGTTGCCCCTCCTCGAAGGTCCTTAAGCAAATTCGCCTCTGGTCACGCGCGCTCCCCCAGATGCCGTTCTTTTTTTCCCGCTCGCCCATCCCAGGACCAAGCTTCGCTCAGCACGTTTGTACAACCGCTCAAAGAACTAGCGAGACGACTCGTCCGCGTGTCGCCTCTAACAATTATTTTTTGACATTTTACCACCCCTTTTTTTCTCTGGCTCTCAGTTTCGCTCCTCTAGCTGGTGAGAGGCGCAAAGGTTTCTCCACCAGGTCCTATATAGTTACCCTTCTCTAAGTACACTTTTTTGTTGATCGAGTATAACCTGTTCTGATACCTGCCCGTTCCCCCTCAGTTAGCTTGTCTTTTCCTTTTCTTAGTCAATGCCACGCCGCTCCCTTATCAGGTTTTTTCTCGTCCCCGCTCCGAGAAGACGCGTCGCGAGTTACATGCGCGCCCTGCGCACTTTTCCCCCCGGTCTGTCCCCTCCCCCCCACTGCGCTTTCCGATGTCTTTGAGTTCCCGAGACGACAACACTTGGCCTCACCCTTATAGATGTCAACGCTGAAGTCTGCAGCGCTCCCGGGCCTCTTAGGACGTTCTTTCCCACCCCCCTTAAAACTTCTTTCATTTTTCTTGAATGGTTTTCCCCCTAGTAGGATGTTGTGTGTGGACGTGAAGTGACCGCGCCCCTAAGGCTGGTAAGTCCTGTCTGCCCCTCTTCTCAATTCGACGAAGCCGTCCCCCACGCACGTGATGAAGATTCCGCGTTTTGCTATTTTTCCCCCAGACCCGTGGAGCCAACAACCGACCCACCTCCTTTTGCCTTCTTTTTTTCTTGTTACTTTACCCCACCGATCCGAGTTTCGAGTTTGACCCCCTAGAACCACCATTCCGTAGATCTTCTCTGCGTCACGAGTTCCTTCAGGCGCCGCCCTCCCCCCTACCACGCTAGCTGCATTCCCCTTTTCACCGCGATCAGACGCTCTGCCTGCTCTAGCCGGGAAGGGTCTTTTAACCCCAGGGCGATGTCCCCGCCCCTTTTTTTCTTTTCCTATTGGAGGCGCATCCATGGTGTTTTTCCTGACCATAAGCCGCGGCAGGCCCTGGGGAGTTTTTCTTCCTACTCTGTCTCAAAGCAGCCGTTATGGCAAGGCTCTTTCCCTCCATACACACAGCCTACCCTTCCCTCCCTACTATTGCCTTTTTCTACGCCGACCCCCGGTGACGGTTTCCACGAAGGCACTCCTCCATGACGCCGCCTTCTCTTACTTCTCCCATCCCACACACCTTTCGTGACCGCTGGCCTAGCACGAACCGACGACACCGCGAGCAGTTCTGCTTCTTCCCCTCAGTCCAGGCCCCGCGCCGCCTCCGTTCACCCCCGCCGCCCGAGCTTTGGACCCTGTTGCACAGAGAAACCCACCCAGTTCTTACGTTGCGCTTCGGCATTACCCCTCCCCCCTTCTAGAGAGAGGTCGGTAACCTGTTTTGCACGTTAATCGTCTCGGCGGCCACAACCCAAACGGCGAATGAGCCCCCTGATGGGTTTCGACACGACCTTGCATCCCGTCCTCGATTTCTATCCGCGTTTGTCGATATGCGGGACCCCCCCCCTTCGCGCCACCCCCCCCCCCATCCCCCCGAGTATGGAGGAGGGCCCCACACTTCCCAGATCTTCTATCCCCCTTTGAGACCACCCTTTTTTCTTTTCCGCCTCTGTCCCCGGTTTCCAGACCCAGAGAACCCTCTTTCTACGCCTACATTGTCTGCCCTTTGGTTTTACCTCCATCCCGAGCCGTCGTCTTTTAGTTTTTTATGAACTGTATGCTTTTTTTTTTTTCCCCTCGTTTATGTTTTGAGATCTCCGTTCTCCTTTTCCCCAGCAAGGTTCCCCCCCCTCTCCCCCGGCGGCGTGGACCATTAGTCAATTTTTTACGTTTGTCTTTTTAATGGAAATTTTTTTTTGTCTTTTTGGTTTTCTACTGTTTTTTTTTTCAACCGCTGTGCTTCTCATTCACCCCGTTCCTTTTTTACTCGAGGGGTGGGAAGTCTGGCCGTTGGCCCAAGTCGGGGCACAAATCCTTGCGCAGGTCGGCTTTCTGTCCCCTCAACTTTTTTTCCGTCTCCCTGTTGCTCGACTTGTGGACTCCAGCGACTTCATATTTCAGCCAGCCAATGCTTTAGACGGATGCGCGGGACGCGCCACCCTGCTAGCCTAATTCTCGAACCCCATAAGCCCGCTGTTGTCTTTCTGAGTTTCTCCACGTTACCGTTTTTTTGTCGCGGCCACCCTTCCAGTATAGTGACGAGGCCCCGTTCTACTCTTCCCCCTTTTTGCCTTCTTGCCAACCTTGTTAGCATTGTGCTTCTTTTCCCACCCATTGCTCACCAATGCCCGTCCATTCCTCCCCTCTTGGCCCTTTTGGCTCCCTTTTTTTCCGACCCTTTTTGCGTCTTCCTGTCTTCGGCCCCGCCACGTTCCGGAATCGACCCCCACGGATGGTCCTTTGACGCGCCCCCTGTTCGATCTTTTGCCCAGTTCCCCGACAATTTTTTTATAAGGGTGCCTTGTTCTTTGGTCTCCTCTGTTCGTCTTTTTGGATTCACGGTGGATCGGTTTTTGCCCCCTTTAGCATCCTCAGTTTTTGCTGTTTTTTTACGCCTACCCTTTCCCCCCTGGTTACGAGTTTGCTTTCCCCCTTATTAGTTTTTCAAAGAACTCCTGATACCAGTGCTCCGGCCCCCGGAACACGGTGGCTTCTTTTCGGGTGCAAGCGGGACCTCCTGCGTAGAGTGCAACCCATGACACCCCGTCCGAGACTTCAGGAGAATTCTTCATCCCCCCATTTATTGCGTTTTCTCTGGAACTCTCTTTGTTTTTTTTGAAGCTGGCAAAGATCCTAATTAACCCTCGACGACTCGCTGTGGACTTGGCCCCATACTCCTGCTCTCTCTTGACCCCCCCATAGAGGTGTATGCCCCCGTTTCCCGCCCCTCCCTACTTTCCCCCAGAGCGGTTCAGGATTCTTCCCACCGTCTACACGTTCCCTCATTCCATCTTTGATCTCCCCTCCCTTTTAGCGTAGGAGTCCCCGTCCTATTCATGTCCTTTACCCACGAGTTTCCCCGCGTCTTCTTCGACACAGCTCCTTGTCGACTTATGTTTCCTGGACTTGGCAAAGTCCGGCTTGAGGTTTCGCGCTTTGATCAGTTTGCTTTTGCGGTTTTGTTTGAACCCCTTGACTAGTTCCCCCCCCTACTCCGAGTTCCCTGGCCCCCCAGCTAGTGTACCCCTTTTTTTCGTTCCTTTTTTTTACCCTGTTTCTAGCCTAGAATGGTCAGCCCGCCTTGTTTCCTTCGGGGAGGCTTTTAGATAGACCACCTCTCTTGAAACTTGACAAGGGCCTCCTCCCAAGGAATGACACCCCCTGCAGAGCCCCTTATCTTTCCCCCTGCGTTTGGTGTTTTCTTCTTTATCCCCCCTACCCTTTTCTTTTTTTTTGAGATAGACCCCCCCCACAACGCCTTTGAAGAAATGTTTTGACCGCCCCCTAGAAGCCTTTTCGGGTGTTTTGTTGCTGACGGGCCTTTATCGCCCTTTACAGATTCTTCCCTCCGTGTTTCCACCCCGTTTTCCTCCCCCCTTTCTTTTTCTCCTGCCGCACCTCACAGTCCAACCCCAGTTTTCTTCTTCCTCCCCGCTCCGCTTCCCCTCCCCAACGAGCCCCCATCCGGCGCCCTCGGTGATTACCTATTGCATCTTGCTTTCCCCAACCAGAAATCCCGCTTATTTCTCCCCCCCCTCGTCCTTTTAACCCCTTAAGGCTCCTCTTTGCAAGACCTAGGACCCCCCCAGACCCCGACTCGGCTTCCCTTTCAGGCCAGTCCGACTCTCCGGTTTTCCCCCCATGTCGTAGACATCACTCTCGTCCTGACCGCGTAGATGACCTAATCACACGTCTGCAGTACCCCTGTTTTTTGCCCCCCTCGACCCTGACTACTTTTCCCCCTCCTCCCCCCCCCCTCTTCGCTGCCCTCCAACTTCCCGGGCCCCTCGCCCCCTGTCTAGTGACCATTGTCACACAGCCCTCCCTCTTCCGGTGTTTTTTTTGCCACGCCCATCCTCCCCCGATTAGTTCTTTTACAGTACATTTTTTCCGTTATTTTGGATTATGGCGAAGTTTTTCTAGCCAGATCAGCGGTCCCTCTTGTTATTGTCCTTGCTCGAAACTGTTCTCGTTCTTTTTCGACAGGACCAATACGCGCTCCCGTCACCCTGTTTTCGTTTAATGTTTCTTCAACAGCGTTTGTCTCCCAAAGTCCGAACGGCCCTCCCCCCCCTTTTATTCCTCCCCCCTCCTTTCAGAGACACCCCAGAGACGCCACCTTGCACCTCACCCTTCTAGCCCCACCAGCCTGTGAGGCAAGCGCGTCCCCAGAGGGTGACCCTCTCCGCGCCCGGCCCGACTGCTCGACCTGTTTTTTTAGCCAAAGCCGACAAAGTTTTTCTCTGACTAAGGGGGTATTACTCTCCCCCCCCGGCTCCGTGCATGACGGACGCTGTCATCGTCCTGCGCCGGTCCCCCCCGGTTCCCTACTATCCCTCGTTTCCTCCGTATTTGAGGCGTTTTCTCATGGGGAGATAATGCTCAACAGGTTTCGTCGTTTTTCCACCCGCACTTCTGCGGTCGTCCGCTCCTTTTCAGTAGCCTGGGAGTTTTTGCTGATTTCTCTTCTTCCCCTCCCCTTCCTTCCTCTTTCTCTCCTTTTTCCCCTCCCCTTTCCCTCTGCACTAGCCCTCGAAGGCGTTCTCCCGCTAGAAAGGCTTCACTTCGAGTTTCATCCTCTCTCCTCCAAGTCCCGGCTTTGAGCCCGAATCCCCCTGGTTCCTTCCTCGTCCAATCGTCCCCGCTAACGATCCTCCGGGTTTTCCATTTTCCCACCTACCTCCCGGGTGAAGAAGATGTTTCTGGCAGCCACTCAGCGCTTCTTGGGCAGCCTGCAGACATCTAATTTTGATTTGATGTGATCCTAATCCCCCCCCAGCGAACCCCCCCCCCCATATGAGCACTTCTCTTATCCCATATAGGTCCCTGTAAGCTTTTTCCAAGCGTTTCTTCCGCCGGTAGTTCTCACCCAGCATGTTTTGTTATACCCTTACTTCTTCTTGACCCAACGGGGACCCCCTCTTTTCTTCGTTTTATTTCTTGCCTTTTTCATAGGTTTTCTACCCGATAGCCTTCTCCGGCTGGCCGACCCCTATGCCTCCCGTTGCAGGGTGGCTCCCTGATCCGCGCAACTCACTCCGTCGATTCTTTTCTCGCTCCCCAACCCCATTTGCGCATTTCGCCGGATCGTGTTCCCCGAGCATTACCACGAGGTAGATTGATCATCACCCCGTATCACAGCTCTTCCCCCCAAGCGTCACGTCCTATTCGGATTCTCCAGAGCTATGCGCTCCGGCTCGTACCGCTTGCGCTCACTAGCTGCTAGTAGATTTTGTTTCTATGCTCCGCCTGGAGCTAGTTGCCCGTTGAGCCTCGCTTCAAATTCTCCCTCTGTCTCATCCCCGATCCTTCTTTCGTCGAACCTTTTTATCGTCAAGTTATTTTCCAGCCCCCTTTCCACGCCTTCTCAGCGTTGTCCATGGATGTTTCCAATAGAGGCCGCTCCTCTGGGTCCCCTTGAATTAACGTGTCGGCGTCCGAGCACCATATACGTACGTTTTTCTCCTCCCCTTTCTCTCCTTGTCCCGGGGCCTCCCCTCTTCAGTCCTCCCCGGTCCACGCACTCTATCTCTCACCCTGGTTTGCCTTACCCCTTGCATTAGTATCTTTTTTTTTTTTTGCCCCGCGTTTTTTATAGAGTCTTAAGCACACCAGTGTATGCCCCTTCGCTTTCCCCGGCTCTTCCTACAGTTAGCCCGAGAGGCGGTTCGCCCCGCTTCTCGTCTTTGGCATCCACTCCTCGTGGGCTCCCTCCCCCTCTTTTTTTTTTTCGCCCCGGTCCCCCCGCGCCCCCATAGGTCCTGATCTTTTCGTTTCAACACGTATGACGAAGTCCGCTGACCTATATCGACCCGGCCCTGGCTGCTCCGTCGTCTTATGCCTTGACCGCTTTATGTCCCGAATAGCCTTCTTTACCCTCGCCCCGCACGTCCACTCCCAAACCGACTCCCGGCCGTTTGATCATTATTCACCTGCAAGTGGTTCCTACTACGGTGCCGGACCTTGCGCGCTGCTTCCAAGCTTTTTTCTTGGTCTCCTCATTCGTCTTTTTTTCCCCTTTCACCCATCCGGTATCCCCCCCCCTTTTTCACTGCCCTTTTTCTTTCCCCTTTCAATCCCCCCCTACAGCACTGGCTCTTCCGCGCGACCGCTCACCGTCGCTCAACATCTCCCCTTCCCGCTAAAACCCCCACCATGTCTAGTTGGCGCTTGTTCGCAGGTCTCTGCTACCTCCTTTCCTAATTCGAAGTCTTCTTTCCGCACACCCACCTCGAAGCTAGACAACCGGATCTATCTTTTCTCCCCCTCCGTGTTTTTTTCATTTTCGACCCGTGTCTACCGTTTTTCGCCCTCCGTTGATAGGTTTCGGCTTGGAGCGAAACCTTGACTCCCGGCTGCACTCCCCCGTCCGGTTTGTTTCCCGCAACGGATATGTTGTCGACCTCCTCCCGTTCGTTTCCTGTAATCGAGCGCCCTTCCCTACCCCCGTTTGATTGCTTTTCCCCTCACAAATGCCCCTTCCCGGTATGCCGTCTCGTTCTGTTGTGTCGTTCGACACTCTTAGGCCTCTCCTGCGATGCACTCCCCCGCGTAACCCCCCTCTTCCAGAGTCCTCTGCTCTTCCGCACGTGTAGGCGTTCTCGGCTTGAAGGCCCTCCTCTTTTCTTGCACTTTTCCCTCATCCCGGCCTATTGACCCTCTCTTTTGTTCTCGTGTTTTCAGATCCCTTCCTTTGACTCCTTGTAATTTGCCCCTGCGGATCCCCGTTGATCCGATTTCCTACCCGCCGTCGTATGAAGCACTCATCCGCGGACTTTTTTTTTCTCTTTTCGATCCGCCCCACCCGCTGCACCTGCCTTTCTGCGCCGATGCTTTACCCTTTTTTCCCCCCCCTCGAGAATGCACGACTGGTGATTATCGCCCACACCTGCCTGTCTTTCCCTTTTTTTCTCGTCTCCACAAAACATACGCGACGCGGGAGCTTCTGAGCAGGCTCGCGCCAATGTCCAGAGAGCTGACGCCCTTTCGACCCCCCCTGCCCCCCCATATGACCCTCTCGAAAAGATCTTGACCTGCCTCTTGACTTTCCCTCCTCACGTGCCTGTCTCTCCTTCCCCTTGGATCGACTGCCCGAGGTTTTCCTTCCTCCTGTTTTTTAGCGGCCGATGACCCCGGGGGTTGTTGGACCCACCCGTTGCTGACACTTAGTCCGTGCCCCTTCCCCAACCCCAACTCTTTGGTCCCCCCCCCAGCACGTCCCCCCCGTTTCCGCCGCACGCAATCACGCCAGCTTTCGGCTAGGTGCTACCCCCACCCCCCCTCCGGCTCTATTCTTTTTGCCCCCCGTTCACCTGCTTTTCCGGTGCCTAAGCCTCATTTCCCCCTCCCTCCCCTCAGGCGCCGCCCCCCGTCCCCATTATTCCGTTTTTCTTCTCCAGGCGCGGGTTTGTCGTGCCCTCCCGAGGCGAGAATGACTGTTGCGCGCGAGTCCTTCCGACCCTTTTTTCGCTTAGGTCTAAGCCCTTTTTTGTCCTGGTCTTACATTTCCACCGACGAATTGACGCCCCCCCGTCAGATTCCTGGAAGAATGAACATTTTGCTAGGCTTCCCCGCCCGGTTTCTTTACCGTCACAGCCTTCTGGTTGAACTTCCTGATATTTTTTTTTGCCACCTCGGCAAGCCCCAATGCGCCCCGCGGGTTGACCGCTAATTAAGATAGCACCTAGGTGCTTGTTTGTGGATCGCTTCCATAAAGTTATTGAGGCCTGAACACCGGGAGACTCTGTCCGCTGAGAAGGCTGTGGCACGAGTCCTTCCAGGACCCCCTGAGACCTTCCCCACGGTTTCCCTACAATTTACTTCCTCGTTCTCCCCCCTGTAGGGTCCCGAAGCAACGTCGACGTCCTTTCCTTGAAGGAGCATCGTACGAGCTGCACTCTGATACCTCAGCTTTGAGACTACCCCCCTGTGTTTCCGATGATTGCGGCCCTCCTTGATTCCGGAAGAGTTTAATTTTGCCCCGGCACAGAGATCGCCCACCCCATTGTGCGCACCCGCCCAACGTCAACCCCCTCGCAGGCCCCCCCTCCCTCGTCCTTCCTGGCGAATCACCCCGATCTACCCCCTTCTTCATTTGACTTGGAACAAAATCGACTCCCCGTGCCGTCCCCCCCCCCCCCCCCCCGTGCTCCCGGAGGGCCCCTCGTACCCCCTCCGGCTCGACCCCGTTCGGATTAATCTCCGGCCCCGGTCACCGATGTTTTCTCCCCGGAGAACCTTTTTTCTTTGGCTGAAGCGTTACGAAACCTCTTTCCCTCCCCTCCCACTCTCCCAACAGCATTGTCGCGGCAGCTGCCTCCTTCTCTCCGGCCGCTCGACCCCCCCCCTGTCTCTCCCCCCTCTCCCCGATTGTCTATGCTTCCTTCAACGTGTGTCTCTTTGGCCGAAGTTCCTTTTTTAACATCCCACACCCCTGCCCCGCTCGATGCCTTCCGGGACCGTCTAACAGTGGCCGTCCCTGATTGACGCCTTCCCCTTCCCCTTCCTCGTTCCCGGCTCTTTCCCCCTATACCTTTCTTCCATTTCCCCATTATATCTCTCCCCTTTGTGCGTTTTTCCCTTTCACCCACTGTAACCCCCCCCAGAGAGACTACCGCTCTTCCTCCTTTTCGTGGCACTCAAGTCTTTGCCTTGCTCGACTCCGGTGTCGCACCGTCTTTCTCTTTTGCGACGAGCGAGCTGGTTCCTTGGTTACGTCCTTCTTCGAGGCTCCCTTCCTTTGTTTCCGAAAGTCGCCAGATGACTCCCCCCCGGCACCATTTTGCGTTGTGGACAAAGCCCGCGCTTGAAAGATCTTTATAATGGTCACCGCTTCCCACCACTGCGACATCTTTTTTCCTGAGCTGCGCTTATGCATTCCCCACTCTACTACTCTGAAACCCCCCTGTTTGAGCTCTCCTTTCCGACGGAATGCTTTTTGCTGTTCCTTTCCCACCTATTCACCACCCCCCCACCCCTCTCGCCTGCACATTGGCCTAGTTGGATTAGACCTTTGCTCCCTACCCCCGTTTTCTAGATTTCGCCCCTCTCCCGCTTTACTTCCAGCCTTTGGCCGCTCACCTTGACGAAGACCTGAGGATCCAGAGACCCTCCAGCTCTTTCGCCTTCTTTCTCCTCCTTCTCTGTCAACAAGTATTTCACCCCTTTCCCTCCTTATATGAACGCATCCCTCCTTCCATACTCTTTTCGGCGCCTGTCCGTTGACCTTATGACTGAGGTTTAGCGTAGTTTAATTATTTTTTTCGGATGTTTGGCTCAGACTTAATAGAATTCTTCCTCTCCCCACGTTCCAGTCCCTTCCGCTCTCGTGCTGGTCTCCTTCGCTACCTACCATGTTTTTGTGGAGAGCGAAGTTCCTGACCTCCTTCTCCTTACGGGACGTCCTACCCGCCTGTTCATTCAACGAGCTTCCGAGAGACCTTTCCCCCCGACCCTCACACAAGAGTGATTCCCTACCCTTGCTACGTCGCCCCCCCCTTGGTTTTTGAGG
>Ga0179593_1353048_pt1 | contig 17362 bp, 21 predicted proteins | sample CZODoug2_1_08_16_FD_185931 | JGI IMG/M metagenome (GOLD analysis project Ga0179593, IMG submission 185931) | Vadose zone soil fungal communities from Angelo Coast Range Reserve, California, USA - CZODoug2_1_08_16fungal (PacBio error correction) | ecosystem: Environmental > Terrestrial > Soil >... | reverse complement strand
CCTTGCGTCCCCCCCTTTTTTTTTGCGCCGCTTTTTTCAGTCCCCTTTTCTGTTCCTCCCAATGTTACCCGCGCCCCCTCTTTGATTGCAGGTTCCGCTTGGCCTTTCCAATTTTTTGGCCACTTATATTTTCCTGATCCGCAACCGGACCCCCTGGTGATCGGTGACGAAATTTTTTTTTTTTTTTTTTTTTTCTTTGACTTTTCTTCAGAAAAGTTATCAGACAGGGCCCTTGTGTTACATGTTTCACTGCAGGTTTTTTTCCACATTCATATCTTAATTGCGGATGTCTTGAGGTGTTTTTTTTTCCCATTCGCCCCTTTTGGTCCCACGAACGACCCACAGTCCCTTGATGACCGTAAATTTCTTTGTTGTCAGACGTCTCAAAAGTTGTGGTGTTTTGTTTTGGCCCGTATCCCCCCTTTTCTGTGATTCTCCAGCGGCGTTTTTTTGGTCTTGTAGCTTTCCCACAGAAGCCCCCGCCTCCCCCAGTTTTCGGCGACGCACTTTTCGAACCCAATCCGGATTCACAGCCAAGTTTGATATTCGAGGGACTTTCGCTTGCTCGGACCTGGAAAATTCTTCTTCCCCTGTTTCCCCCCCCTAATAGGTTTTGCGCGCCATGTGCTTTTTAAGTTTTTGGCTTTACCTAGCATTTTTTTTTTTTTTTAGTTGACGTTTCCTTTCTGGAAACCCCACTCTTCCGGACTTCTTCCCTTACCGCATTTTGCCGGTTCCCCTTGAAGGGGGCTGTTGGGGATTTCTTTTTCGTCTGGATTATCGCTTGGGTCCCCACCAAACGTTGAGCATTTTTTCCCCTCTAGCGGACGCGTCTACTTATTTGTTTTGCCGTGCCTCATTGGTTTTCCCCGTTGGTGGTGATCCCACTAACCTTAGGCGGGCTTTGTGTTTCCGCGTCACTTTTTCTTAGTATTTTCGCATTCTTCCTTGCCTTACTTTGCTGAATAGTTTTTTTTTATGCCTTGAAATCCTGACCAATCCAGTCGTCGTGTTCGTTGTTCCCCCCCCTAAAACTAGTTGTTTCGTTGACTGCACGACTCCAAGAGGTTTTTTCCCTGGCGGGCTTTTTCGGGATCCATTTCTCCTTACTGCTTCCCTCCCGTGATCTTGTCCTTTTTTCTGCACTTTGGCTGGGGGTTTTTCTTTTGAAAAAAATTGGCTTTGCTCCCTTTTTTCCCTCCCTTGCGAGTTGATCCCCCCCCCTTTTGTTGTAACTATTTCACAGATCTGCTTATTTTTTTTTGTAGTACGTCCTCCCCCTTGCACGTTGTGATGGACTGCTGGCTTTTTTTTTTCCTTTTTTCCCCCAACGTCCACTTGTCACTGCAAAGTGACTGCCCCTTTTGTTCCTCCCAAACCCTGGTAGCCCCCCCCCGAGAACAGGCCTTTTCCTTCCCAAATCGTCGAGGCGGACCCCTCCGTCTTTGTCCTCTTCGCTGTTTTTCTTTTTTCGGTCGTTTGACGCTTCTTTCCGGATTCCTCTTTCCAGGACCCTCCAGGACGCTTTTTTGCTTTCCCCTTTTTTCAAACGATTCCCGTTAGCGTCTTTTCGAACTCTTTTTCCGCCAGCATCGTCCCTCCTTTTTTACAGTGTCCTCTTAAGCCTAACTTTTTTTGGTTTTCCGCAGTGGAAAGCGACTCTCCTGTTCTGGGCTTCTTTTCCTTGGCAGATATTCTTCTCCCATGAGTGCTCCTCCGCCCCACGGATGCCCGCTTGAGTGTTTCACGGCGTGAGAATTTTTTTGTCTGGTCTTTTTCCCCACTCTAACGTTTCCCACCCGTACTTAGCTGCAGAAACCAATTCCGGTTACCCCACTTTTTGAGAGTCTTGAGGGCAGTTCCGGAAGCCCGTGGCTCCAAAAGCTTTCTAGTCTTCTCGCGTGAGATCCTAGTTGAAGCTCTTTGTCAAAATTTTTTTCGCGTTCTGATGCGGAGCACAAGTGCCCACCCGGGCGGAAAATCGTGCTCATCCCGTCTTGGGTTTAACCCCTTAACAAATTGCTTCCCCTCTCCCCCATTTCGCCCCCTTCCCTTTTTCCTCTCCCGCCTTTGCGTGGCGAAGTTCACGACGTTGGAAGAATCCAGCTTCCGCTTTTTTTTCCTGTAGGATGACATAAGACAAATTGGTTGTTTTTTGGCCCCCATTAGCAGTCTATGGAATCACAAACGCTGACAACCTTTCCACTTTTCGCCGGGGCTTGGGACCTGCTCCCTGAGGCTTGTCTACCACAGAATTGTCTGTTTTTTCTTTTTTTCCCCTTTTCAGCCCCCCCTATTCCTTCCCGCCCTTCTGAGAGAACTTAGTGCACCCCCTCTTTAGGAGGATGTCGAAAATTTTTCCTTCGAGGACAAGAGCGGCTTTCTTTCCCCCCCTTCATGGGATTGCCGCTTGACCCTGTTATCCTCTTAGTCCCCCCCCTTTTTCTCGGGGCGATGGTTTCTTCCTGAGGTTACTCGTCCCCCAGAGAATTGCTTTTGAGGGATCCTCGCTTATTGGCTACCAGAAGTCAAATTTTGTTCAGCACCCCCACAATTCTCTTTCCTTCGGTTATTTTTTTTTTTTTCTCCCCAATGGGGTCAAGAAAAAGAGACCTCTCGTTACCCCCGAGGCTTATACCTTTTTTGAGATTTGGCAAACCGCCCCCCCCCCCCCGCGCCGTCCCTCACCTTTCTAGCTGATGTTTTTTGTTTTCCAGATTTCTTCATTATAATACTTCCCCTGGTTGTTTGAGCCACGAGGTTGCCGATTTGGCTTATCGATGCCCTCGCTCTTCCGTTTCTTTGTTGCCATGCGTGATTCTGTCGGTCCTAACGAACGCAGTCTGCTCGTTCGTCTTCCCAGATACCTTTTGGCTCGAACTTTTTCAAAGGCCTCTTTCGAACCCGCATATTTTTGGGCTTTTTCCTCAATTGCTTCCTTAGGTTTCGGAGTAGTGCTTTCTTACGGGGGTTCGGGACTTTTTCCTCCGTTTGTCTGTTCCCGCTTCAAACCCTTTAGGTTTCCCCCTGAGTGGACCAGGTTGAGAAACATTTTTGATTAGTGGTGAATTTCCTCGCCCCCCCCCCCTCCGGTTGATGTCTCCCTGAGTTTCCTGCTCCGCTCTTTCTGAGAAAAAGTTTAAATTTTTCGTTTTCGAGATGTTGTGTTCCTCCCCGGTTTATTAGAGTTGTTTGGTCTCAATTGTTCCGCACTTTGCGGGAATTCGTGCTTGCAGTTGGCGCTTTTGACCTTGTGAAAACCTTCTGGCACTTCTTTTTTTTTTTTTTTTTTCATTAACAATCTCCAATCTCTCTCCTCGTTTGCCCCAAATTCCTTTTTCTTACTGATTTTCTTTCCCCTAGAAAGGGAGCTTTTTCAACAATTGGTGGGGTACGCCTTTTTTTTTGCCGATTCAACTTAAGTCTCCCCGCTGGTGGACGATCCCCCTCAGGGCTCACTCTCCTGGCTTCTCCTAGGGAGATAATCCTTCTCTCCTTTTGAGGACCAATGTGCAGCGGGCCCTCTCTTTTTTCTTTTCTCCAACCTTCTCTTTGCCCTTCCCCTCTGTCAAATTTGAGAGTCTTGTCCCTCATTAGGGCTGACTAAATCGACCTGGCGGCTCGGACTTGGCTCGCTTCTTGAATTGATGGTTTTTTTGCGTTCGGCTGGGACAAAGTAATCTTCTCCCTATTTGAACTTCCTTTCCCATTGTTCTAAGCTTGGTCTTCGGGTTGTCTCCCCGCCGTTGGTGGCTTAAAAATTTGCCCCCTCAACTTTTTCCCAGCCGTGCCTTCCCCAGTTTTCCCTCCCTACGACCCTGTGAAGTTTATTTTGGGCCTTTTTTTCTTTAGACCTTATCTCTCGTCCCTTGGACACTCCCCCCCCCCCGGGTCCCGCTTCCCCCCTTTTTTTTCCCTGCGCATCCCTTTTAGTTTATTTTTTTTGTCCCCGCTTCTTATTTAGTCGTTTCTTCTGCTCTCTTTCTGGGCGCTACCTCTGGTCTCCCTTTTTCCAAGACCCCTGCTGGGGTTTTGCGGGTTCCCCGTTTCCACCCCAAATTCTTGTTAACCAGGCCTGCCTTCCTTTCTTCCTCCCCCGGAACGCCCACCAGCGGACTCGCCTCCGCTGGGGATTCCTCGAGCTTTGTTTTTCTCCTCAAAAGCTGACTGAGTGACTCCTGGTTGGCGTTCCGCCCCCCCCCCAACCTCACCCCTTCAAAACCCACCCCCATCCTTTACTTCACAACCCACACCTGTCTTTCCCCACAACGAATCATCAGCTCCTTTTTTCCCTCATTCCCCCACACCCGGGGATTGATATTCATACCCCCTTCCCACACCACCACGCCACTATGACACTTACGTACATTCACAACCGCCTTATCACTTTCCTCGGATTTATCCCGCTCCCCCCTTCCCGGATGGCGCCCACCGCGTCCTCTCATCCTTCCCTCCCTGTCACATTTCGCATTCTGAAGCTCCGGAGTCTCCCCGTTCTGAGCTCCTGATTCCTGCCCTCCCAGAAAGCCCCAACTGCTTTCGGTCGGTTTCAAATGTATCCCCCCCAAGCTATTTAGTTTGGACGGCGAGGACTCCCCCCTCCCCGACTGGTCATTTTCGTGAACTCCTTTCTCTGGCACAAGTTCAGTATTGGTTGGCCACGTTTTTTTTTCAGGAGAGGCTCTGGACACCCCCCTTCCTAAAACCTCCCCCTCCTGCTTAGCACCCACAAACATTCTTCTCCCCACTGAATGTCCCAATGGCGACCCCCCAGAATCTCACCCAACCTTTTCTTGCACGTCTTCTCGTTCCCTCTGTTTTTCCACCAGGATTAATTCCCCCCTCGAGCACCCATATTTCTTTGACAATTTTTTCGAACCCTGGGTTTTGTTCCTTATATTCTGGTTTCTTTATACCAACATATGGGTTTTTCGTTCCCTTCTCTTCCTGTTGTACACCCCTGAAACATCTACCTGCCAAATCCCCCCCTTGGTCCCTACTTCAACCTGACCCTTTTCGCAGTAGCCCCCCTCGACCCCTCTTTTTCCTTTTTGGATGTCCCCACCCTTTTTAATACCTATTGTTTTCACCAGTCCTTACGGTTTCCCTGATTGCACTTTTTTTTCTACGCTTCTTTGAAACTTTCCCCCCCAATCGCCGCCCACCTTTTTTTTCCTATTTGCCAATCCTCCCCAAGACTGCCAGTCGGGTGAGATTGGAATCTTCCCTTGCAACCCCCCCACCCACAACAAAGAATCTCTTTTTTTTTCAGCCATAAATTTACGTTCCCCTCCCTTCTTTGTTGTAGTTCTTTACCACCCCTTTTTTTTTCTTCCCTACGCCCACATTATTAATTGCATCTGGTGCTTCTTAACTTGGTCCTTTTCCCTCCCACCACCACAATCCCCCCCCCAGATTTAAGGTCCTCCCTTTGTCTTTCAATAATCCCCTCCCTTTCCCAAACGCGTTTACTTTTCCTAGGAATTCACCCATAATTTTTCCCTGTGCTTCTTCTTTTTTAATCCCACGCGAATGAACAGATAATTCGGTCGGTGAAAACTATCCCAGAAAAATTTCTGCTTTTCGCTCCTTTCATCCATGCCATCTTCTCTCTTTTTCCTAATCAATAAGTGTTGTTGGTTTCTCATAGCTTCCACTCCCTCCCCCCCTTTAGGGGATGTTTTTCAACACGAAGGTCATTTCGTTTTTCGGGGTCGGGGCTCCTTCTTTCCCCACTGTATTTTTTTTTTCCTTTTCTTTCCCTCCCGCCGTCCCGTCTTCGTTGACGTGATTTATTCTTGTCCAACCCGATTTGTCTTGGTTCGAATTGGAAATTTGCCCAGGGCTACACATCTTTCTCTTGTCTGAGATGATTGAGTGTTCCCACCCCCCCCCTCTTGCACCCCCTCCCTTCCCAACCAACCGTGCGAACGTTAAATTGATTCTTGGCACCCTTAGACACCCGACCTAGTTGTTGTGGTTTTTCGCCTTTGCCATCTGTCTTCCTTTCTGCATGCGAGTTTGTGCGTGTTATGTCACCCCTGAGAAACGCCTCAACCAGTGTATCGTGCGTTCTCTTGGGAAGTCGTTAATTTGAGCACCCTCCCCCAAGATAGTCGTCAAGGGGGGCCTGAACCCCTGATTCTATTACCCAGGAAATAGAGTTTTCCCCCTGTTTGTGCCATAACCCGTTAACTTATTTTTATTCTGATCTCCCAATGAATTTGATTTAGGTGTTCTTCCCCGAGTATATGGGGTTTTTTTTTTTCTTTGACGTTTAGTCTCTTTTACCCCTTAAAACCCTAGTTTTTCTTCCCCAGGAATTAGTGCCCCATCGTTACCGTACCCTTTTTGGCTTCCTCGGAAGGGTTGTTTGGAGCGCGTTCATTATAGATGGTGTTTGTAAAATGCATTTAATGGAGCCCGCCCCTAATAATGATTAAGTCTCTGCCATTAATTGTTTTCCTTTTTTTGGTTTGAATCCCCACTTCCGGCGCGGTGTCGGTGCTTCCCGGTGTTCCAGACTCTTCCTTCCCTTTATCGGTTGGCACAAAGGTGCATTCCCCCTTATGGATTACCCGGACTTTCTGAGTAATACCCACCATTCCAGGAGTCGGGTCCCGGCGTCCGTCAATAGTTGTTCCGCGGCAATCCCTCCCGTGGAAACCGCGGTTCTTCCTTTTCGTTCTTTTTCCGTGATTACCCCCCCCCCCCGGGCGTCGGCGTTGTTGGTTATGCACACAAAGTTTTGCTCAGCGATCTTTTTTCCTATTGTAGAAGCTCACCGTTTTTTTTGTTCTCACGTATTAGATTTTATGGGGTTTCTTCGGAATAGACCCATCCCATTGACTGTTGACTACCTTCTTGATGTTTTTTTCATGTTTATTCCCCCTTTCATTTTTTTTTTCAAGTAACATTTTTTTTTTTCAGTTTTGGTCTGGCCCCCACTTCGAAACTCCTTCGGATTGTTAATTTCCCTGATGCAAACTTTTTTCAGTGATTCGACCCCCCTCTTAACGAATGATTTGTCTTGCTATTTTGTGGACTGAAAGACCGTCGGTTTACCCCCCCTATTTTTGTCATCCCCCCCGTTTTTTTTTTTAGTCGTTCAACGGTCCCCGCCGCGAGCCCCCGGTTGCGACTATTGGGCGACACTTTGCAGTGTGAACCTTGTTCGCAGCTCTCTCATAAGCGAACAATGCTTGTGTGCCATTTTCAAGTGTCGGTCTCTTTTTCCCCTTTCACTTGCTTCCCCTGATATCGGTTGCACGGCGGTAAATACTACCCCTCGTCCTCTTTTACGATGTTTGCTTCCTGGTGCTTTAATTTAGTTTTAGTTGAAGAGCCCCCGGTTACCCACACTCTAGAGCCAATTTCCTAGTCGGTGCACCCCCAAGGACGTTTTTTCTTGGCCAAGCCTCCTTCCATTCAGATTCTTTTCCTCATCCTCCCCTGATCCAGGTGCCCCGTTTTCCGCGGTTTGATCTTTGAAGAAAGCTTGTCCTGAATGGGTGCTTCCTTGCAAAGTCTCCACCCTTGTGGTTCAATTCTGTCTTCCTAGCAGCCCTCCCAGCCCCCTTTAGGTACCAGCCCCCCAACTCTTCCTGCGGGCTTTTTCAAATTCGGCTCTCCTCCGTGTTGTTTTTTTTGTTTTGTTGGGTGCGATCAGAGAGTTGGCGAGGTGAGGATCTTCCTTCGTCCCTGGCTTCACTTCCGGGTGAACACCCTTTTCCCCCCCAAGGCCGGTTCGAAAAACCGCTGACTTCAGAATTTGAGCCGCACCACGGGACCGTAGACCTAGATTTTTTCCCCCACGTACAGTGCGAATATTTTCAATCCCCAGCAAACCCAGATATTCCAAGCGATCTAAAAAGGTATCCCCCGGGTTTTTGAACACATTGAGCTTCTACCCCCTTTACTGATGAGAGACTGAATTCTTCTGCGTCTACCCAAATAACCTTGGCTTTTTTTTTCGATTCACCCTTGAAGCGTAGTGTTTCCCCCGTTTTTTTAGGGCACAGGACGAGTTAAAGCGATGCGGGAAAAGTTACCACCCCACACACTAGCAAACAAACCCAAATACAACAAAAACAAAAAAAACTAAAACCACCCAAACAACCACTAACCTAAAAAAACAAAAAAAACCAATAAAAACACCCCAAACAATAACCAACACAACATACACACCTCCATAAACAAAAAACAAAAAAAAAAAAACAAAAAAAAAAATACAAAAACAAAAAAAAAATAACAAAAACACCTCCCAATCCCCAACCCACAATACAATAACAAAAAAATCACACAAGAAAAAACAAAACAAACCAAAATCACCCACCCCCACAAACCAAACACCAAACACCCCACCCCCCCCCAAAAAAAAAAATACAAATAAAAAACACAAAAAACAAAACACAACAATAAACAACAACACCCAAACCCAACACAACAAAACAAAAATAAAACCACAATAAAAAAAAAAACCCCAAAAACAAAAACAACAAAAAACAAACCCTCAATAAACAAACCCCCCAACAAAAACAACAATAAAATCCACCCAACAAAAAAAAAAAAAACCCACCAAAAAAACAAAAAAACAAAAAACATCAACCAATCACAACTAAAAAAAAAAAAAAAACAAAACTAAAAAACAAAATAAAACCCACAAACAACCCCCCCCCCCCAACACACCCACACAACCCCAAAAAAAAAAACACAACAAAAAAACAAAAAAAACCAAAAAAAAAAAAAAAAACAAAAACACAAAAATCTCCCACACACCAATAAAAAACACAACAAAAAAAAAAAAACACAAAACCAAAAAACACCCACACAAAACAAAAAAACCCAACAAAAAAACCCCCCCCAAAAATACCCAACCCCCACCCCACCCCACACCCCACAAAAAACACAAAAAAAAAAAAAAAAAAACAAAAAAAACAACACAAAACAAAACAACAATCACCCCAAAGAAAACAAACAACCCAAAAAAACAACAAACAACACCCCCCACACCACCTAACCCCCAACAAAAAAACACAAAACAAAAAAAAAAAACAAAAAACACAAAAACAATCAAAAACCCAACACCAAAACCCAACCCCCACACAAAAAAACCACCCAAACCAAACCCCCCGCCACCAAGACACACCCCCAACAAACACAAAAAAAAAAAACCCAAAAAAAACAAAAAAAAACACAAACAAAAACCAAACAAAAAAACCCAACAAACTAAAAAAAAAAAAAAAAAAAAACCCAACAACAACAACAAAACCAACCCCCCAACCAAAAACAAAAAACTCAAAAAAAAAAAAACCCCCCCCCCAACAAACACCACCACCCAAAACCATAAAATCCCACCCCCAAAAAAAACCCACAACCAATACCCCCCAACCCCCAATCCCAAAACAAAAAAAAAACCAAAACAAAAAACAAACAAACCAAGAAAAAAAACAAAAAAAAACCCCAACACCCCCAAAACAACCCACAAAACAAAAAACCCAACAAGAACCACCCCCAAACCCCAACACCAACACCCCCAAAAAAAAAGAAAACAAAATAAAAAAAACAACAAAAAACAAACCAAACAACACAAAAAACAAAAAACCCAACAAAAACCCAACCAAAAAAAAAAAACCTACCCCCACCACCAAAAAAACCAAAACACACCCCAAAAAAAACCCCCAAACAAAAATACAAACCACAAAAACAACACAAAACAAAAAAAAACCCCAACAAACAAACACCCAACCAAAAAACCAAACCCCACAACCCACAATCCACCCACAAAACAAACCAACCACAAAAAAAAACTACCAAAACCAAACAACCACAAACCCACAACCAAACAAACAATAAACACCAAGAAAACCCCAACCCAACCCCACTAACTAAAACAATCCCCCCAAAAAAAACACCCAAACCCATAAAACAAAAAACCCCAAAAAAACTACCAAAAAAAAAAAACACCCCACAACCACCAAAACAAAATAAAAAAAACAACCAACAAACAAAAAAAACTACCCCAAAAAAAAAAACAAAACCCCCCCCCCACCCCACCAAACCACCCCCCAAACCCAACCAACCAACCCCCACAAAACAAAAACAAACAAAAAACAACCCAAATAAAAAAAAAAAAAAAACAAATAAAACAACAAACCCCACCCCCCACACTACAACAAAAAACCATAACCAAAAAAAACCCCCACAACCAACACCCCAACCAAAACCCAACAAAAAAAAAAAAAAAAAAAAACAAAAACAAAACACCCAACAAAACACCACAACAACCCCAAAAACACCCAAAACAAAAAAAACCCCCCAAACCATTCACCACAACACCCAACCCAAAAAACCCAAACAAAAAAAAAAAAAAAAAAATGAAAAACCAAACAATAACACACAAAAAAAAAAAACAACCACATAAAAAAAAACCCCCTCAAACAAAACAAAACAAACCCAAAAAAAAACAAACCAAAAACCAAACCCAAACCACCAACCCCCCCCAAAAAAAAAAACAAAAAAAAAACAAAAAAACAAACTAAACCAAAAAAAACCCCCCCAAACACCCCACCAACCACAAAAAACCCACAAAAAAACCCCAACACAAAAAACCCACCCCCAAAAAAAAACCAAAACCAACAAACAACAAAAAAAACCGACACACCACCCACCAAAAAACAACCACCCCAACACCCACCCTAAAAACCCCATACCCAAAACCCAAACCAAAAAAACAAACCACCACCCAAACACACACAAACAAACAAAAAACCAAACAAAAAACAACAAAAAAAAAAAAAAAACTAAAAAAAAGAACAAAAACCCACAAAAACAACCCAACCCCCACAAAAACCACCCCCCACACCAAACCCATAACAAAACAAAAAAAAAAACAAAACACCAAAAAAATACAAAATAACCCCCCAAACCCCAAACAAAAACCAAAAAAAAAAAAAACCACAAAACAACCAAACCCAAAAAAAACCCCCCCCCACCCCACCCACACCACCCACAAAAAAAAAAAACCCCCCCAACCAAAACAAAAAAAAAAAAAAATAATCAAAACCCAAAAAAAAAAAAAAACACCCCACCCAAAAACCCCTCCACCCCCCCAACCCACCCACAAAAACCCACAAAAAAAACACGACCAAACCACCACCACCAAACAACTCACAAAAAAACATAATAAAAAAACACTGAATAACATATAATACAAAACCACCCCAAAACCCCACCCCCAACCCACACCCAAAAAAACAACAAAAAAAACCCCCCCCCAGCAAAAACCACCATCCCCAAACAAAAACACCCCCCAACCACAACCCCCGAAACCCCAAACAAAAACAAAACAAAAAAAAAACACCACCACAAAAAATCAAACCACCCCCACAATCAAAAAAACCCCAAAAAAAACAACCCCCCCAAACAACAACCAAAAAACAAAACCCTCCAAACCACACCCAAAAAACACCCAAACCCCCACAAGAAAACAAAACCCCCCCCCTACAAAACCAAACCCACACAAACCAAAAAACCCACCCCCCAAAACCCCCACCCCCCCCCCCCCGAGTTCTCCGAGTGCCCCTTTCTACTTGGGGCCTTTAAACTTTTTTTTTGTCCCAGAAGAATCCTCACACCCCCGCCCACCCTTTTTTCCCTTCTTTTTCTTTCCCCGCTCCCCCAAGTTTATTGATGGGACACCCCCGCACCCGTCTGAGAGCCCCCTCGCAGACCCCCCCGAAGGACACTGTTACCCTTTTTTTGTTTTGTTGCCCTTCGGATTCCCCAAGACCCCAGAGGACCGTGAACGGGGGGGCGCGCTTTTTAATTCCTACTCGAAACTTCTCTCTCTTTGTTTTTTCAGTGAGAGATTCGATTGGGAGGGAAGAGATGCGCGCCCCCCTCGTCGGCAGTTTTATTTTTTTTTTCCATGCCTCTGTTCCCCTTTTTAGGGAATCGGCCCTCCTTTTTTGTCTTTTCGTTTTAGTATTCCCCCTTTGGACGTAGTAACCCAAGCCCCGCCGCTTTATGGCACCATTATTTTTTGTTTTTATGTTTTTGGCCTATTTCTTTCTCTCACTTGGTCTACTTCGGTTCGGGCAATCGGGCGTTTTTTGGTCTCCTTTGCTTCAACCCCCCCTACGAGGTGCCCCACGAGGGAATTGCGCCCCCCCCCCTCCCTTTCTGTGAAACCCCTTTTTTCATCATCTTTTTTCAGGTTTCTGTGGCCCCCGAACGGTCCGCTCCTGCCTGTTCTTACCAGCCGTTGAAATTTTTTTCCCCCCTGCGGCCTTGAGCGGTCCCCCATGGTTTGATCCCTTTTAGTTTTGAGTTTGAAGAGCACAAGCTTAGAGCTTGAAGTTCAAAACTTTTCGAGAACCTCGCACTTTTTTCTAGGTTTAGGCACCCCCTTTATACCCCAAAGCCCTTACTCTGTTCCGTTTCCCATTAATTTCTTTTTTCGGCGTTTTATTACCCCCCTAGACCTTCCCCGGTGTAAAAATTTCTTAGTGACAGGGCCCGGTTGTTCTGACGCCATTTTTGTTTCACCGTGCGCGGAGAACTCTCCGCCACCCTTTTCGTTGCTCGCCCGCGGCGATCTTTTCTTTTTTTTTGTTTCCTCTCGGTCTTTCCCGAGACGATTGTCTTCTTTCCACACGTTGATGCCCCAGCTGACACAACTTCCTATCCTGCCCGGTTGGATCCCCTCTTTTCTCTCCCGCCGCGCTGGCCAACAAATATGTTTAATTCTTCCTACACTTTTCCTCGGCTCGAGTTTTCCCCGGCTTTTCGAATTTCCCTTCTGGTTTTTAGTTTTCCCCCCCGTCCCCATTCTCTCCTTGTGCACCGCTCCTGGTTCTTGGTTTTTTCTCGCTCTGTTCTGTGGGTTTAACCCGTCTTTTTTTCTCTTCATGCTTGGTCCCCCCTTCTCCCGCCTGCCCAGCTTCTCTACTCCCTGTTTTGTCTGGTCTGCCGCATTTGTAACTTGTCCTATTCTTCTCCTGAGCAGCCCTTCAGTTGAACCGAGTACCTGGGTTTTTACTGGCAGGACCAAAATTTATATTTCGTATTTTTTATGGAGATCTCGGTTCCTCCAGTTTTTCCCGCGATGTTTGCTTCCCCCTATTTCAGATGGATGTCTTTCGTCTTAACTTTTTGTTATGAAGGAACCTCTTCTTTTGATTGCCCTTGAGTTTTCCCCCCCCTTTTTCAACAAGTGTGTGGCCGCTCTCACTGACACGTTCCCCGTTTTTGGAAGCCCAACTCGGGCCCATCCGCTGCCTTATGAGTTCCGAACCTCAGATATTTGCAGGCCCCTGTGCGGGAACCCCTACTCCTTCCCTGTGCCCTTGCTGACTTCGTTGCTTATTGGTTTTTTGTTGACTAACTGCCCCCCCGTTACCATTTTCAAAGTAATCATAGTTTCCTTTCCCCCCAACACATTCCCCCCCTTTTCATTTTCTTCAACCTACCATACCGTCCTTCAGTCACGCACCCCGTTTGCTTGCTTCTTCGATCCACGCCCCCCCCCTCACGCCTACTGCCCGGCCTTAATCCCCACGTTCTCACTTCTAAGGAGTGTAATCTTTTATGCCCCTCCGCTTTGCGCCGATGCCCGCTTTGCTGCCCATAAGCATAAGACCTCTTCCTTGTCCCTTCTCAGGAGCCGTCCTCTAAGCACACCCAAATTCATCTCACCTTGCTTCTCCCCCCCCGGGAGTTCCTCGGGCCAAAACTTGCTCTTTTGTCTTTCCCAGTGCGTCTCCCCCTCCTACTCCTGAGTTCCTTTTCAGCCTCTTATGGCCGACGACCTTTTTATTCCTTGAAAAACAGGAGCGGATAAGGGCGGCTAAACCTTAACCCCTTCACTTAAAGCTATGTCGGCCTAACCCCACAAAACGAAACAAATGACTTTGGGCACGTAGTCCAATCACTCCCTCCACGAGAAGCTTTTTCGTTCTTTCCTCCCGCTCCCCCCATCTCCCTCCCTCTTAAATCCAAAAACAGCTCTCACTGCCCCCCCCCCCCCTTTTTGTCGGTACCCACCCCTGTTGGTCAACGGGTATACCATGACAAATGAATAACTTCTTCAAACATTACAGCCATCCTCTGATCACTATTTTGTCTTCGTATACGTCTGTAAAACGCCATGGCAATAGCTTTTTCCCATCCCCCAGTTTAGACTGCTTAAGATTGGCATTTCGCACTGTCTTCGACCAAGTGACGCCTTTTCAAATCAGTTTATGGCCCCAAACGTGAACTCTACCATTTTATAGGTTCCCTTTCCACTTTCTTTTCCGCCCGGCCTATCTTTTTTCCTTTTTCGATTATACCTTTTTTTTCCCACATGTGCCCATTTGGTGCCAACAATGTTTCTTGGTCCGTTTTGGGTGTCCCCCTCCTCAACACGGCTTTATCCAGCCCTTGACCCTACTTTTTTCTTCCAAGGAGCCCCCAACCCACACCCCCCACCCCCCCCATTTTAGATAGTGCTAATCAATTTTCTTCCCCAGTAGTGGGTGTTGGGGTTCTTTTTTTTCCAAGGCCCAGTTCGATGCATCACGTCCTTTTTTTTCTGCAAATTCTCTTTTTCTTCGCCTGGGGAATTTACCTTCCCCTTCCACCCCACCCAGCACCGACTTCCGGTTTTAGGCTTTCGTTTCGGTAAGCAAATCGTTCCACCCCCCCGGGAGCCCCCAGATTTTTTCCGGTACTACTTCCTTTTTTTTTTTCCTGACACTATCCATTTCGTTTTTCGCTATGTGTACGCCTCCCGGCAATTCCCACGTTTCAGATGCGGAATTTCACCCTTCCCTTCCACTAAAAGTTTCTTCTTCCTTTTTCGAAATCTTCCTCCCAATTGCCATCTTCTCTCCTCTTCCACTTGACCCGAGATTCCTTGGCAAGCGTTTTCTTCCGTTCAGGACGGTCCGTGCATGTTCCCCGTTACCCTTACTTTTCCTCCCTCCTCGATATTCCCTTCTTTCCTTTACCTTTAGAGAAAACTGAATCTTCCCCCCCTGATCCGAAGGTCCAATCAACAGTCCGTCCTTGACCGATTGTTTTTTTTTCTCCGCCCCAAGTATAACCCGGTCACCTCTTGTGGTTCTTTGGTATGAGGCTCCTTTTCCCCCCAATCTATGTAATTGGTGCTATTGCGTTTGTGGTGGCCAATCCGCTGCCCGCTTTCCAATCAACCGACCCCCAACACGGTTGCTTGAAAGGACATTGTGGTCTTTCCTCACTCGCTAGGCCTTTCCTTTTTTTTTTGTTGGTGTGGGGCCCTTAATCCCCCGCTTCGCCTGCTGTATCCAGGCGTTGTGTGCTTTTTCTTTTGCATCCCCCATCCCCCTTCAGCAAACACATTGTGTCCAGCGCGGCGCTTTTGGTTACAAGTCGACGCGTGGATTCCCCGACCAAGCAGTCGCGAAGGAACCTTACCCTTTGATAGGTTCCCAGGATCCTCTTTTTTCACGTATTTTTTGTTGAAATCCAACCCGTACCCTTAGGTGTTGTGTGCGAGATGCGAAACAGTGATGCCCCCCTAAGGAATTTTGGCTTAAAAGAGTCTTTTCTTTTAGTTGGGGCCTTCTCGAGTGTAAAAGACCAAAACCCCATAGCTTTCAACAGGACGAATTCGTTGCCCGGGGTACCCTGCCACTTTTCCTCCCCCAGCTTTTTTTTTTGATTCTTTGACTGCGGTCTTCTTTTTCGTGGGGAAAATTCATTTTCAGAAGACCCGTTTTCAGCTTCTTCTGAATGATTCGCGCCGTGAGGGCCTCGTTTTTTTTGTGAGTCCTTCCTTCATCGTTTCGTGTAGGCACGGGGTCCGCGTCTCGTGCGCTTTTGCCGCCCCCCTTCTTTGTCAAGGGCTTCTAATAGTTTAATAAGCATCCGCAACATCCTCTTAGGGATTTTTTTTCTCCGGAACCCACCTTCCCAGAATCTTGTTTTTTCCCAGTGCCCCTGGAACGAGGCAAAGGGCTACAGCGGTTGATGAGTTTTTTTCTGTTTTAGGATAGATTCTATAAACGTTGCCCCTTCCTTCCGGGGGCGCGTCTTAGACCTGTCCGCAAACAAAGAACTTTATTTTCACCACTTCTCTTTAGCATGGACCCAGCGGAAGACCCCAAACCCCCCACCCACCCCCCATCACAACCTTTCCCAGCCGCACAAAATACCCTGGACGTCTTCAACGTTCCTGGAGGTACCACGGTGCTTGTGATTTTTTCATCGATTTCTTTTTCTTGTTTTTTGACCTAAACTGAGCCACATCCGATTTTTCACCCGCCCTAGTTGACTAATGCTTTATTTTTTTTCCCCCTTTTTTTTTCAACCCGTTTCCCGTGACCTTCACTACTTTCCTTTTTTCTTAACGTTGGCGTGGCTACCAAACAACCCAGGACTCCCTCGCGCTTATCCCCTTGGCCTCTTGCCAATCTTTGCTTTAACCCTCCGCCCCTAGTCGCTTTTTGGATTTTCGTGATACAAGTCAGTTGGCCCCCTTCCCCACGCCCCCTTCATTGGACCTCCTACCCCACGCATGGCGGCCTGTTCCCCAGACCCGTCCTTATCTAGTCCCCACCGTCTGATATTTTTTCAGCAGTTTTCTTGGTCGAGCACTTTCCAGTCCGGAGAACCTCCTCCTCAAAATGTCCACTTTTTTTTGCAGTTTCCCGCTGGACAATGTTCCCCTTGGAATGTGATCCTGTGCTGTTTTTTGCTTTCTAGCCTACGAATTTTGTGGCTTCACCCCTCACAAACTGTCGTGTGAGATATGGAATTGGAGGGCCAGAGGTTTTTTCGGCCAGAATTTCGCCCTGAGGTGAATCAGCGACCAAGTTTTCCCCCCCTTCCATTTTACTATTCTTTCAGGAGCTGGGGAGTGGAAAACCGGCCTTTAAAGGAGGAAGGTTTTTGTTCAAGGAGTTTGCTTTTCTGCGGGCACGTCAGACTGCCCCTTAGTCCCAAACACCTTATTTCCCAATTCTCTCGAACGTTCTTCGTTCGTCTCTCTGTAGTGCGCGGGGGAAAACGATTGCTTGCCATCCTGATTGCCTGCGGAGAACTCAGGCGCCCACGTTCTTATCTAATCGTTTTTTAACTTTTTCCTTCTCCCCAGGAGCAGTGTGGATCAAACAAGAACAAAGTTGGTTTTCTATCCGTTCTCCCTTTGTCATTCTGCCTTTCTCAGCCGATTCCGGAGCTTGCAGATCGTTGCGCCTTTTTTTTTTTTCCCCTTCCGTTTTCGCACCGGTTTGCTTCATCCTTCGTGCCCCCTCCCCTACCCACTTTCCCCCCTTTTTTCCTTGGGTTTTCCCCCGTGGAAACCCGTTGCACAGGCCAATTCACATTGCCCCCG
>Ga0179593_1570402_pt1 | contig 17363 bp, 19 predicted proteins | sample CZODoug2_1_08_16_FD_185931 | JGI IMG/M metagenome (GOLD analysis project Ga0179593, IMG submission 185931) | Vadose zone soil fungal communities from Angelo Coast Range Reserve, California, USA - CZODoug2_1_08_16fungal (PacBio error correction) | ecosystem: Environmental > Terrestrial > Soil >... | reverse complement strand
TCGTTCCCCGATTCCATCGGAGCGTCTCCCGTTTTTCCCTTTTCCCCCATCATGTTTTTTTTGTTGGTCCCAATACGTTTTTTTAAATCTGCCTTGTTAACGTGTCCTAATTCCCTGGTTACAGTACGCGTCGAGTACCCTTCCCCCTCGCTTCTCCCTTTTTTTTTTTTCCCAACCGAGTTTTTTCACTACCCACCCCTTTTTTTTCCCCCCATTCAATTTGAATCCCCCCCCGATAGGTGTGCCCCCCCCCATCGGGGACAGAAAGGAGAACTCTTTTCACATCGGTCCCCCCCCTTTTTTTTGAGCTTTCGTTTTATTATTTTTGTGAGATGGGCCCCCGTCGTTTTGTTGTCTTGCATTTTTCCCGACGCAGAGTTTTCTTTTTCCCCCCTTTTTGAAGTTCCCCTCGATGGAAGCACGTCGCCCAATCGTATCGGGGTCCGCAAACACATATTTTCCTGTTGAAACGGGGCTTCCTCTTTTTCCCCTGCTTAGTTTTTTCTTCCTTCCTATGTCTCACCCCTGAGCTCTCCAACCGGACCCCGTTGTTTTTTTTTTTTCCCTGGCGGCTCGATTTCAGCCCGGTATTTCTATCTGCCTATGGGATAATTTTCTACCTCCCGGGAGTTCCACCCTTTCCACTGTAGCTGTCAGACGCTACCGGCCACATCCGGAATGGTAGTTTTGGTTTCAACCGAATGACCCTTTTTTTTTTCTCTTGGACCCTCTTTCCCCCCCGCCTTTTGGCTTTTTGATACCTGGCGCCCCACCACCTCCAGATATAGGTGTTTCCGGCTGAACTGAACCCTCCCAAAGCACTTCAAACAGCGTTCTAATGTCGCCCCCGAAAAATCAAGTTTTTCACCACCTCATTGCCCCCCCAGGTGAAACGAAAACACTATTTTTCTTTCTCCCTTTTTTTTTTTTTGATTTTATGGCCCCCTTCCCCCCCCGTTCTTGGCTGACAGAGGAGATTCCTCGATCGATCAGACCACTTCCTCCCCCTGCCCTTTTCAAGAGCAAATCCCCCCCTACAAGTCTTGTTTATTGTTTGCTGGGCGGGGTTGTCGGTGGTTTGGGGTTTTTCGGTGGGTGCCCTTTTATGCAAACCCCCCCTGTTTTTTCCTTTTTTAACAGTTTTTTTTTTTTTTTTTTGAGATTCGCCGCCGCGCGCAACACTTTCCCCCCCCCCTTTCCACCGCGGCATTTTTTGACGGCGATCTACCGTTTTTTTCTTTTCCCGTTTTCCCCCCCCCCATCCTCGTTTTTCAGAGGGCGGCTTAAAGCCTTCCTGCGACGGCCGACTTTGCTCGTTACACACCCTTCCCGATTTCGCTTTCCCTTCCCCCCATTTTGATTTTGTTTTCAAAGAAGACACGCCCGACCTTTTCGTCTGGATGTTCTCACTCCTGCGCGAAAAACGTCCAATGGTTATTGTCGTGAATTTTCCCCTTTTTTGCCCAAATTTACCTTCTCCCCCCCCCATTTAACCTTAGTTACCCGCCCCTCGAGGAAATCCGTTTCCCCAGCCCTCTTTTTGACTCGGATTGGAAAAGTCCTTTTCATTCCCCACCCCTAGTACGTGACATTGTGACCTGACGTTCCCTTGTCTTGGTCCGCCGCACCAAGAGTCCGGTCGTTTCCCCCCACACTTTGGGCACTTTTTCTTTGTTTCTTGACCTGAACTTCCCCCTCCCCCCGTGTTTTTTCTGGGAAACAATTCTGGTCGCGGGGTGTCAGCCCCGGGTCGTCGGTTCCATTTACAGACGCTTTCTCCACCCGTTTTTTTTTCGGTGAATTCTTTTTTTTTCAATTATTTCGCCATGATCACGGCGGGTGTACTCCCAACTCTTCTAGTTCCCCCCTTCACAGATCCCTCACAATTTTGTTTCACCTTTTTGCCCTTTCCACCACCCCATTTTCTTATATCCCGGTTCTTACCACGTAAGGACTCCGATGGGCTTTGTTCATCAGGGTGCTTGAAAAAGGTCCGTTTCTGGTGTATCCCTCTGGTTACCCGAGAAACATCAAATTTTTCCCGGTCCCATCCTTCTCCTTCTTTCCTCTGGAGGTTTTTTTAGTCCCTTTAGGGAGAGCGAGCCATTTCCTTGGAATCCCCCTTCTTTTTTTTCCCGGTGGGCTTTTTGTAGGCTCCTTTTTTTTGTGCAGTTTTTCCCCGCTTTATCCCTTTTTTGGGTTCCGTTTTCGTCGTGGTCAGGCTTGCTTTTGCCCGACTTCCCCAGGAACCCCTCTTTTTTCCTACAGTCCTTTTTTTCAGGGTTATTTGTTTTTCTAGGTCCAACCACTGGTTCCTCGTCTTCCTTTCTTTGCGTTCTCGGCCAGCCAGCCCACTCGGTTTCAACGTCTCCCCAACTAGAAAAGTAGTCCCGACCTCTCCTTGTGTTTTTTTCCCCTTGGTCCCTCCGGTTCTGTTCTCGTGATGTGCCCCCTGTTTCCCTGAATTCCGGGACCGGGCGACGATTGCCCAACCCAGGACAGATTGTTCCCCCTCAGTTTTTCCCCTTGAGAAACGTTATTTTCGGAGGCCCACTTCGGTGATCCTGCCGCGGTTTTCCCCCATAAGGCCTCTCCCTCTCACTTTCCTTTTCTATTTTTCCTTTCCGTTGTGGTCTTTTCAGTTCCATTTCGTTCCCCTCTTTCTGTGAGTTCCCCACGCCGTCATGATCCTCTCGACAAGTCGTTGTCTTTTTCTCTCGTTCAGGGTTTTTCATATGGTGGTCAAGTCGCAGATTCCCCCTCCAAGGGTCCCCCGGCTTTTTTTCTCAAATGTCATTTCTCTGCATCTTCTTCTTTTTGACATGGGATCTCCTTCCTTTACCCCCTCCGCGCACGCCGTGCTGCGGAAACCATCCCCCCTGTTTCCTTTTCCAAAACGATGATTCCTTTTCCCAGTGCTTGTTTTTTCCCCTGTCGCATAGTTGTTTGCAGCACTCCCCCAGTGCCTTCTAGCGAACGCTGGCCCGGGTCTGGAACCTTTTCCTTTCCAACCCGGCTTGACAAAACCACCAAGACCTCCTTTCAACTTTTTTTTTTTTTTTCGCGACTTGAACCGGCCCAAACCTTGCGCGTTTTTTGACGCCTTTTTTGTGGGGTGGGGCAGGGCCGTGAAAATCTGTTGCCTAATTTTTGGAGATGGTCTACTGTTTTTTTTTTTTTAGACTTTTCCCCTACTTTTCCTTTTGGCACTCTTGAGGTTTTTCAATTTTCCCCCTAACACAACCCCCACTGTGTCCGTGTCTCTCCTCCGCGCTGTGTGCGTGCTGAGTGGAGTCACGTTACCCTTTTCATTTAGTCCTTCCTTTTGCATCCCCCTATCTCCTTTTTTAACATACCATTGTCCTTTAAGAGTTTTGCCACCAGGGCAAAAATTCTCTCCCCCCCCCTTGTTTTGCAAGGGAAGTGGAGGGGTTTCCTTTTGCCAGTCCCTCCCCCCTTTCGCTCAACCACCTCCCCATTTTAACGTCACACTTCTGGATTCGGGTATCACCCCCTCACTGGCTTCTCGTCGGGGAAAAGTATTGCAGTCTTTCCTCCCCATAACCCCTTTTTTTCCTTTGGTTAGGCATTCGTTTTGTCGGTTTTGTCTTTCCCTCAACGTTACTGTCCGCCTTAACGGTGTGCTTTGTTGGCGGGGAATTATTTCGATGGTTTCCTTTGGCATTCCTTCCCCCATGTTTACCCGTGGTTTTGCTGAAATCATATTTCACTTCAATTACAACCTTTCCTACTCCATCTGAAAATTAGGTGTTTATCTTTATTGGTACCCCCCCTTTTCCCCGGAGAATTCCCTTTGATTGTGGCCCCCTTTCAACCAGCGCAGTGCTTTCCCCCCCAAGAAGTGCTTTTCGCTTTGGGGGGATTCCTTCCTTTCTTTTCATCTCTTTTGATAGTGTATGTGTTTCCCTTTGTGTTTTGGCTGTTATCGCGATACTCGCTTGCAAATTCCCTTTCCCACCCTGGAGTGGCTTTTCCTATTGACTCTTTTTTTTTTTAGGTTTTTGTCCAGTGTAGTGCTTAGCTCTCATTATGAACTACTTCCAGGCCCAACGCGATCTTTTCCCTTCGATTTCTTTTGTTTGATGTGTCTGCGTGCCCTCCTTGTTGTTTTAACTTCGATGTTTCGAGATGATACGCCGGTTGGCTTGGTTTTTTTTTATGTGGGCATTTCTTTCCTTCCGGTGGTTCCCTTTTTTTTCGAGCAGCCGTTGCGTGATCCTCAACCCATATTTATGTTGGCGACCTTTCTATGATGTTTCCTTTTTTTTTACTTTGTTGTTCCCATCCCCCCCTTTTACGTGGCGTTAACAGCGCCTCTGCCAAGGTTTTTTTATGGGTTTTTTCTCTGGACTGGTCCCTTTCCCCTGCTCCACTAACCTCCATCCCCCTGGTCTCTCAGGCCGATTCCGCAATGTGTTTCCAAACAACGTTGCTTTCTTGTGTTTTTCTCTTTTTTTTTCGACTGGGGCGTTGATGCCCGCTCCCCCCTCGGTTATTTAATCGTTCTTCCGCTACCGTTGGTTCGACGTCTTTCCCCTTCCATGTGGATGACACATTAGAATTTTTTTCGTCCAATTTCATTCCCCTTTTTTTAATGGACTTTTTTTTTCCCCTGCCCCCCCCCCAATGACCCACCCCCCCCCGAGAAAGGTCTCGGCATGTCCCCTATCTTCCACCGCGGGCCGTATTTCCGTGACTCCTTGCCCTTGGGGCCCCCCGATGTGCTCCCCCTCTGATCTCTGTTTCTTTTTCCCTTTCCCATGGCAGTTTTTTATTTTTTCCCCTTCACCCCCCAGGAGATATTAATACGTGAGGTGGACTAGGGAACTTTCCCCCCTTCCCCGACATGCCCACTCTTTTGATGTTTCCCACCGATTCTTCCCTATTGTTGATTTGGCTTCCTCGGTTTGATCGTTAATTGTAATCAGAAAGACTCATCTTCCTATTTTACTTTTTTTATTTTTTTTTTTTCAGTCTCCGATGCTCCCCCCTCCTTGAGCCGCTGAGAGACCCGGCACATCAATGATTCTCCATCGCTTTCCGAAGGCCAGTTGGCGGTCTTTTCCCTGTTCCCCCCTCCTTCCTTCCCACCTGGGAGTACCTTTTATTCCAGTTTATGTTTAATTTCTCTTCCTAACAGCACCCTCCCTTCCCATGTTAGGCCCAGTGGGGAAGCCGCGCCTTCTTTGTTGCTTTTTCCACCCTTTCTTGTGCCAATGACCCCCTCTGCATTCCTACCTAATGGTTTTTTTTGTCGAGTTCCCTAGGCGAAGGTCTGTTGTGATTTGGGACGCCATTTTGTGTCCTCTGTCCCTTGTTTTTTTAGCTGACGCCAGTTTTGGAATTTTTTTTTTTCCCACCATTTCGTGGTCCCCTTCCCCCTTTCTCTTTTTTTTTTTTTTTTTTTTTTTTTTTGACAGTCCTCCCTCCCCCCCCCATCTGTTTGTAATTCGGCATGCCCCCGATTTTTTTGCAGCACCCCTTCTTTCCCACAGCCAACTTCCCCCTTTTCTCCCCGCTGCCTCCACACCTTAGCTTCCAGCCAAGGACGCCCTTTTTTTCCCACTTTTTTTCTTTCCTCCTTTTCACCGGAACCCAACCCTTTTCCTTTTCCATTAGTCGCGAATGGCCTCGCCGACGAACAGACTGGAACCCCCCCCCTTTTTTTTCCCAGGGAAAGGTATTTAACTTTCTCCTGTCTTTTTCCCCTCCCCCTCAAGTTGGCTTGCCTCTTTCCTGAGTTAACCGCCTCCCCCCCCTTTTATCATGTGGAATTATTTACGGCGCACAAACAAAGGAGATCGTGGGGCGATTCCGCAGACAGCAGCTCCCATTTTTCCAAAAAGTCTATATCATCAAGTTAGTTTGAACCTAGAAGGGTACCCAGATAAATCCCCATCCCCCACCCACCTCCTACTTCAGATTATAGTTCTTCCCCTTAAAGGTTTTCGTACGGTTATATGGGAGGATACAACAGCAGTACCCATTTCCAAGAAACTCCCTTCACCCCCCCTATAGTCCCCCTGAGACGGTCTCATTCTCCCCCCCTCTTATTTTCCTCCCTCCCTTTCTTCTTCCCTCCCCTTGCCAACTCCCTCCCCCTTCACCAACCCCCCTCTCTGCTCTCGCCCCACCTCGTCCCCCTTCCCATCACTGGTCATCTAAACCCATTTCCTTTCCCTTTCCTTGCCCATCAAATAATTCCTATTTTTCCATCCATAAACTTTCCCAAACCCCCTTTTTTTTTCGTACCCCCCCCCCCCCCCACCCCCATTCCCCTCTTTGGCTTTTTCAGTTTGATGTTTTCTTCTCGATCGCCTCAGGGGCGGAAGACCCCCCCACGTACAATTCCCCCTAGGCAAAGTTTTTTATTCCCCTTTTTTTTGAACACTCTACCAAACTGACCCAAACCGTCTCCGTTTTCCTCCCCAGTTTGGGCCCTTACCCTAAGTCTGGAGGCTGGTTCACGGTCCTCCAGATTGGCCTCCTGCCTTCCCTGCGAGGCCCAAAGGACTGCTACTGTCCTTTCGATTTTTTCCTTCTTTTTCTACTACGTACGGGTTATCGGTTTCGGTAGCCCCAGAGATCTTTCCCAACTCTTCAGCCCAGTTCCCCTTTTTTATTGTATTTTTCCCCCCTGTTGGCGACTTTTTCAATGCGGCTTGGAACCTCCCCCAATGCCCGGCCAGGTGACTCCTGTCCCATTTTCCGGGGTTGGGCAACCTGCCCTTCCTGTTTCACATACCACCCCAAGTCGTCTTTCCACGGTGCCCGAACACACACCCCACCAAAGGAGTTTCTTTTTTTTCCCCTTCACCCAAGCCGTCACCATGGCGAGCCCGTGCGTTTTTTTTTTTTGGTTTCATTCACGATAATCGTTTTTGGTGTCCGTTGATTTTCCCATGTTTCGCTTTTTGCAGGTCTTTTTTTTTTTTTTCAGGTTTTTTTTTCCCCTCCCCCTCCCCCTTTTTCTCCCCCAACCTTTTTTTTATTTCGGACTTCTTTTCCCACTCCCTGCGCCACCATCTGTCGTTGTTTTCCCCTTCTATCGGCTGTCACGCATTATGGACGGTTTTCCCTCAGTAGACACTTTAATCAACAATTTCCCCCTTTGGATCCGTTTTTTGGGGTCCCCTTTTCCCTCCTCCTCGATGGCCTGGTCCCGGGTGACGGGGGGGGGGCATGTTAGTGGGGCTGGGAAGGTTGTTTGTGTTGGTTGGCCGTGGTTTCCTCGAACCACCTCCATAGGTGACCCCATCGCCGAGGGAACACACAGAACTTTCATTCCCTGACTTTTTCGACGCTCGGTTTTGTCCCCAAAAGTTACGTTCCTGCAGCACCCCCATTTTGTGGCTCTTTTTTTTTTTTTTTTTTTCCGGACGCCCCTTATTCCGTTCAAGACCGTTTCCCCCCCTGCGGCCCTCGTTGCAAAGTCCGGGTCTTCTCTCCCGTTACAGACCACTGCGACATGGGATTTCCGACCCCGTCCCTGGTCTTGTGGGGTTTCTGTTTTCTGGAAAAATAGTGACTCATTTTTTTTTGAGTTTGTCCCCACTGTTTTAGTCCCCCCCCCCTCCCCCCCCCACCTCGGGACTTTATCCTTTCCTAAGCTCGTGTGCACCGTGGATCTTATTTTTTTTCCGGACTGTGCCCTGCGGGCTTTTTCCGATTCCCCAAACGAGCTTGCCCCCCTAAGTGGTCTGCGAGCCCGCCTTGTAGACTGACGTTTCTTCCTTGCCTTTTTTTTGTTGGAATACTGGACGTATTCCCTTTTCATGCTCTTTGCCTCCCTTCCCGTGTTGATCAGACTGAATGCTTTCATCGCCCTTTCTGGTCCCCCCCCTACGGCTCCGTTCAAGTACAATTCCTTTTGCTCCTTCTGTAGTACAAAAGACAGGATTCTGTTTTTTTTTTCCGTCCTTTAGGTCCCATAGGTCCCCACCCCCCCCTTGATAAAACGTTTTGAGTCCCTGGCGAGGATACTTGTTGTACGACTTTGAAGATTTTTCTTCCCTTTCCATTTTTCCTTGACCTGAGGAAGGAAGATTTACTTGACTCTTTTCCCCCCCCCGCCCCTCCCCGATGCCTTTCCTTTCCCTCTTTCACCACTCCATGTTTCGTTCTTGTCGCTTTTTTTCAGCCGGGGAACTTTGTTTCTCTCCTATCTGCCTCTTTTTGTCCTTCGGTGAAATTTCACCCTTTTTTTTTTTCTACCCCGCCCCTTGCACTCGTGAGTCCTTTTTAGACCTGGCTTTTTTTTCCCCACGCGCGTCTACGCCGGTTGCATGGTCCTTGTTTTGTATGAGGTTCCCTCCCCTTACTTTCTTTTTGCTAATTCTTACTCCCTCCCCCTCTTGGCCTTTTGCCCCTTGGCCCGCCCACACCACAGCTATCCTTCCCCTCCTTTGGAGTTCTTACGAGGCTGTCCTTTCCCCCGCCATTTCACCCAGGTTCCATCTCCTGCCTGGACACCAACCCAGGCAATGGTATTGCGCACCATTCACATTTTTTTGCACAAGCTCCAGTTTTCCCCAATGGTTTTTTTTCTCTTGGGGGTCTCCGCCCCTTTGTCGAACCCGACCCATGGTGTACTCCTCGGACACCACCGTGTCCCCTTTTCCTGGTATCACCCACGCACGGTCCCATTGGGCTTCCCCACGTATCCTTTTTTTGTCGCCATGAACTTGTTTTCCGGACCCGTTTCCCTTCGTATCCCACCAATGGTGTTGTTACGTAGTAGTCTTATGGTCCCTCCCTGATTCACTTTTTTGTGGGCCCCCCCCCCCGTTAACTTATTTCCCGTTTCCGTTGAATGGGTCCATACGGCCCATTTACAATCTTTGGCCCTTTTGCCCTTTAAGGCTACCTTCTCCCATTTCCCCTGGCCATGACGGCCATCCCAAGCGGAGTAGAGTCTGGTACCGTTGCTCCAAGGGCGACCTTTTCCCAGGGAGGGTTCCGCTTTGACACCCTCCCCCTTTCTTTTTCGTTTCTTATGTGATGGCCCCCCCTCTTTCGTTCGTTCCCTTTTTCCTATTTTCTGCAGACTTCCTGCGCATGTTCGTTGGCGTGTTATGAGTTATTTTTTTCGGAGGCCTGTTTTGTTTTGGAGATACTTCCTGGCCGTACTCCCCCGCGTGCATTGTTGAAGGTGACCGCGGCGATTTTTCGTCCTTTTTTTTTTGGTGCCAGTTGAGTTGTCGAGTCTATCGTTATCAATAGTCTCTCCTGTGGTACCCCGTCGATTAGCGTTTCCCTTTTCCTCCCTTTTTTTCTGGGCAGTTCATTGCTTATTGCTCGGGGACGTGCTGCCTCGCCTTGACTTGTGTTCTGTTTTTTAATGCGGATCGTTTTTCTTTTCTCTTACCGTTGATTCCCCTTTGGTTCGTCCTGTCGCCTCGCCCCGATGGGGTTTCTTTGCTTGTCCCCCAAGGCCCCCCCCAAGGGATAGTTTTCTTTTCCCCGTGCGTTCCTATGTCGGAACGTATTGCTTCCTTTCGTTTTTGTTCGATCCACGCACGAGATCACTTCCCTTTGGCATCTGGAGATTCTCCCTTTTTCCCCCCCACCTTGTTTCCCCCCTTCTTTTCGTTCTCTCGTGTTGCGCAGGCGAACGTTGCTAGCCTCTTTTTTTTTCCGCGTTTGACACCCTTTTTTTGTTTTTGCTTCTTTTTCAGTCCAGGCGCTTCCTTTTTTTTTCGCCAAGTCGTCATTTTTTGTTGGATCCTTTCCCTTCCTTGTGGGCGACAACTTTACTCCCCCCTTTGTCCCGTAAGTGATGCCCCACCCCTTTCGTTTCCAATCAACCGAGGACTTTTTTCGCAGTTTGCTTCCCCCATCACATACCCCAGTACTGTTTTGGTCCCGAGATGTGCCGGGAGTCCCCTATTGCTAAAACCTTTTTTTTTTCTTTCGGGCTGTCTTTTCTGTACCATTCTTTGAGTTTTTTGCTTGTTTTTTTCTTGGTGCAATTTGACATCGCGGTTGGATCTAGGGCTACAGGCCTTCGAGTTTCTCCCCCTTAATGGGCTTTTTTGAGACCATTGTGTGCTTTTTTTCTAGGGGCTGAATTTCATGATCTTCTCTTATTTTTCATACTCACTCTGTTTTTTTTTTTTCTTATTACCTACAATTTTGCTTCCGCCACCCGTGTCCATCAAGTTCGTCGGGCGCACTTTTTCCCCCTCCCCCCCCTTAAGGATTTTCTTTAACCGGGTCTTTGGTCCCTTCCCCCGTTATTCCGTCTATTCTTTTTCCTATTCACGTTTTTTTTCTTGCCTCAGAAATCCTCCAGTTTTCCTGTGAAGTCATGACGAGCCATTTTTTTCTCCCACCCCCCCTTCCTGAACCCTCCCTCCCTCATCTTCGTTCCAATTCGCCCGCTGGTTTGTAGTAGAGTCCCCGCTCTAGTGACTTGGTTCTTTGGTTTTTATGACCTGGCCCTGGTGTTTTTTAGCCTTCGGTCCGTTATTGCTCCCCAATTTTTCGCAACAAGGCCCTCCACCCCCTTTTCCCCCCCCGATACCCACTTCGATCACCCTGTGGTTTCTGACTAACTCCTTGTCCCCGGACGCGTTATCGCTTTTTACCCAGTTTTTTCCCTCCCGCTTGTAAATGCCCCCCCCTTGCTCTCGCCCCAGTTTTCCCTGTGGGACATCGGCGAAATAGGCGTTTTTTTTTGAATTTCCCTCCCCCCAGTTCTACTTGCGCTTCTTCCCCTTTTAGGGTCTTCCCTACCCCTCCCTCGCCTCTACACACCCCATCTCCGGCCTTAGTTTCCGCCCCCCTTTGTACTTTCCCTCCTGCCTTTTCTGTTTGGCTTGCCGGGTTTTTGTTTTCCATCCTTCCAACTGCCCTTTTTTTTTTTTCAAAAGGGGAATGGGTTCATTTATTTTCAGAGGCACCCCCCGGGGTTGGAGTTTCGGCGCGAAGAACTTATTTTTTTACACCCCCGGCCCTTACCCTCTTGCCAGTGGGCACATCTGTAAACTACGCCACCCCTATTGCTGGTCCCCCGGGTCCTTTCCCCCCACCCCTCTTTTCCGTTACCTCGAGTGGGCTTGGCCGGTCCACGTCTATCCCTTTTTTCCCCGATGTGCCCTCTCCAACGGCCACTGCCCTCAGCAACAGTTTTCCCTACTGACCCATAAGCGACCCCCCTTTTCCCCAAGAGGCTGGTTTTGGGGGGTGGGGGGGCCCCCCTTCCCACCACTCCCTTTCATTCCCCCTTTTAATTTGAAGTTTTGTGTCTCGCAATCTTTTTCCCACTGGGCAGGGTACTTCAACGCCACCACGGCCCACCCTCAGCCTGAGCGGAAATAGTCCCTGACTCACAAACACCCCTTCTTTTTTTTCACCCTGCTTCGTTTCCGGAACGTGCTTTTCCGTCCGCTTTCTCATTTTTGCATGTGCCGTTCCCCATCAACCGCTTTCCCCCCCCTGTCCGTACGATGGATTCTGTTGTTCCCTCAATTGTTATCTCCCTTTTTCGGGTGCCGTTCCGAAAGTATTGTTTGCACGCCTTTCCCCCCACTGTTTGTTTTTTGCTCGTCTTTCCCGCAAGACCCCCCCCGACCCCATACAGCCCTTGACCAGCCGCCTTTGAACTTTCCCCCACCAGGCTGACGATTTCAACACCCCCACCCCCCCTTTAGAATTTTGAACCTTGGCCGTTTTCATGATTTACAAAACCACAACGTTTTTTTTTTTTTCCCCTTCCCCCGTCCGCACAGATTCCGGTCCCGGACTCCCATTTGGGGAGGGTTCGTGGGCGATTCCCCCTCCTCCCCTCTGTGGTGGCCCCGGGGACTTTAGACCATGTAGTGTAAGAAAAGTTTTTTCTTTCTTTTCCCTTTTCGACCCCGGATTTTTCATCCCCCCAAAAACCCAATTTTTTTTTTTTGCGCTTTTTTTTTTTCCTATTTTGCTCATTACTTGCCGGTTTTTTGTCCCATTCCCACCCCCCCCCTTCCCTAGGCTTTTTTAACCCCGACTTTCCTCTCTCTTTTTCCTCGTAGCACAGCAATTGCGGGATAGAGGGCCCTTTGTGTGGTTTTGGGCCTCGGCGATGGCGTCTCTGTCTTTTGCCCACCCAACTTAGGGCTCCCATTTCGTCGCGACCCCCAGCATTCTTCTTATTTCACCGTTTCCGGCCCTCTTCTTATGTTTTGTCTAACCTAGTTAGTCTTCGTTTTTTCCCCTTTTCCCTCCCCTCTTGAATCGATTTCTGGGTTTTTTTGTCGACTCCGTTGTGTTTTTTAAGGTCCACGTTCCCTTGTTTTGGGAAATCTTGTTCCAGTATCTCCGGGTTCGGTTCTTTCTTTTTTACGAAACGCTCCATTTTGCCCCTACGAACCTCTTCTGTTGAGTTTTCTTGGGGTGGTGTTCTTTTTCCAAGGTCATCAGGATTTTGGGTCCCAACTTTCCAAAAGCTGTCCCCAATAGATCCACCGACCGTCTCCCCTTTTGCACGTGTTATTTCCCCCTTTGTTGTTTCGTCGAGCCTTTGAAAGGTCAGTTGTCTGCCGCTGACTCTCCCCCCCCAGCGCCTGGTTTCCCACCTTGCATTTGGCGAGCAACGATGTTTGGTGACGATCAGCGGGGTGATCATAATCGGGTACTCTCACTCTATACTCCTTTTTCACAATAAGTTTTTTGGTTTTTGTTAGTTTTTTTTTTTTCTTTGTGAGGACGTACCTTGATTCTACCCACCGACGGCATGATTCCCGTTGGTCGACCAGTTCGTGCTATTTCCGTTTTTAACAAAAGTGTCTGTGGTGGTTTCCCCCCTTTCTTTTTTTTTAAGTCGCTTCCCCCCCCTTTCCGGACTCAGTCCCCCAAACCCCCCACGCGCTTCTTGAGGGGTTGCCCCGTCTTTCACTTGTCGTTGTGGCGCCTGTTTCCCAACGGGGGTCTGGACCCGTTCATTTTTCGTGTTACCACTCATTAAGACCCCCTTTCGGGACCTTTATTTCCTTTCCCCTCCTGTTCTCTTCGTTCTCGCGGTCGACTCACTTCCGCTTCGACTGCCGCCGTCGTTGCCCCCTTTCCGGTGCATCAACAGGCGGTTTGACCCCCCCCCCCCCCGTAACGTCTTGTCTTTGGTGATTTTTTGTTTACGCTTCCTTTTCCCCCCAAACTCGTCTCGCCGTGGGCCCTTTTGAAACCTGGCTCTTGCGTTCTCCTGACATTCTTTGTTTTTCCGTCCTCGCCATCGAGGTTTCCTTTTCTTTTTTTTCCAAGCTGGCCAGTTTCTGGATTTGCTGTTGGCTTGCCCTTCCCTTTTGGACCTCGTTCGCACTTTGCTTTCAGCCTTCATCTGTCGGTCCCACACTCCACCCTTGGCCCTTTCCCATGAGCCAAAGGTTCCCCCCACGACTCACCCCGGGTTTTGCTAGCGGCATTGCCGTTTTCCGACCGGTGTCCCCCCTTACTGTCTACCCTCCTCGGACCCTTTTTTTGATTCGTTCAACGTTGATTCTCCTGGGTCGGAGTATCTGTTGCTGCTCCTCACCCTTCGTGTGGTCCCCCGGTCAGGTCACCTTTCTCCGAATGGGTTTCTCGAATCCTTCCTTTGGGCGTGCTTTTGGCCGGGTCTTTTCCTGGTTGCCCCTTTCGGGGGTCCGGGCCGCCCTACGTTACACAATGATTGTGCGTGGCTTTTTTAAGCCTTTTCGTGCCCCCCCTACTTCCCCAAAAAAATCCCCTGCTGCCCGAAACCTACGTATTTTTCTTTTTCACCCCTGGCACCCCTTGCGAATCTTTTTTTTCTTGGGCTTGGTGAACCCTCGTTCGCTTTTCCCCTAGGCTGGCGCAGGACTCCTCTTTTTGGTTAAGTTATATTCCTTCGGCCTTTTGTGGGTGGTTTTGACGTGGCGTTTCTGCCGGCGGCCGTGTTTTCTTGTCCTATCTTCTTTTTGCATTTACCCGGTGCACCTGATTAATTTCCTTTTTTTCGGCTGATGGCCTTTTTGGTCGCTTACGGTTTTCGGCCCTTTTGGCGTTTTTTGGATCTTCATTTTTTTCGGCCCCCGGTCCCCAGCCACTTCTCGGCCTCTCGGTTGTTTGGTTTCCCCTGTTGGTCCTTTTTCCTTTGTTCCTTCGTTGTGCCTGTTTTGCTGATACCTTTTTCTTGTTTTGGGTTGGACCTCACGTCGGCTTGGCCGCTGTCCCCCTTCTTCACTTTAAGGTGTTTTTGCGCTTGTATTTCACTCCTGCGGAATCGGTTTCTTCCCTCGATTTCTCTTCAAAGTCCTACCCTTCGGCGCTTTACCCCGCGGCCTTTGTTCTTTTTTCCTTTTGTACGCTGATTGGTTCGCGGCCTTTTCCCTCCCCTTGGTCTACGGAGACGACATACCGGTGGCTTATCGCCGCTTTTTTCTCCCCGTTGCAATGTCACACCAGCTGATTGGGTTCCCCCGACATTCGGCACGAAGTGTTGGAGCGATTTCCCCCCCGGTGATGGTGTCTCTGGCCCCTGTGCGGCCCGTGTTTTCGGCACGTCGTCCTTATCCGTGGCTTGCTGCTCTCCCTGGGGTGGGGCGCCCCCCTTTCCAGCAAACTTGCGTAGTTTGCCCCCCCCCTGCAAAACTCCCTGCCCTCCACCTGCCCCGCGCCGTGAGCAGGCACAACACTGACGGCGTTGCCGTAATTTTTTCCCCCGAGATTGATGCTGGGTTTTCCCACCAGAGTTGATCAATTGAGTTGCTCATGCACTTTTGTGCTTTTATTTTTCTATTTACACCGGGGTGGCCCCCTTTTGTGATAGCGGTGGACTTGGTAACCTGGAAGTTTTTTTCCCCTTGGAAGGCGGTTTTCAGCGATTCCCCCCCCCTATGGATTTTGCTTTCCGCCTGCTGGTCCTTCCGCCCATGGTTCCCAAGCCTCTATTTTCTCTCTTTTTTTTCCCCGTTGTTGTTTTTTTTTTATTGCGAGATTCGATTTCCCCCCCTTGTTTGGTCTTTCTTTGCCCTCGTGCCTACCCCCCCTTCCCAATGCCAACAGGCCGCAAATTTTTCTGGCCGCCCGGCTCGTTTTCCTTTTTTATGACTTCCGTAACGTCCTGTCCGTTTCCCACCCCCCCGGTCGTGATCATATGTATTTCCTTTGGGGTATCTTTCCACACTTGCACCTCCTCAGTTTTCATAAGCGTCCTTTGTGAGACACACCGGAATCAGCAATCCCCTTCAGGAAATCGGTACCGCTTTGTGTTTTCGTTTCGAGTTCAGATCCGTTTTATTCGGTGTTTTTGGTTCATTTTTGCCGTGGACTTGTTTTTTTTTTGCGCTGTGCCCCCCCTTTTCTTGTTGAGGACATTTTTCCCCACCATTTTCGAACCCCAGGGCCTCAAGCCCGATGAACGACCCTCTTTTTTTTTTTCCCACGATTGTCCCGAGACAATTTGCGGGTTCTTCCCCCCCAGGCTTTCTCTTGTCTTCTCATGCAATTGCAACCCATGCCGTGGTGTTTTTTTCCCCCCCCCTTTGCGTGCGAAATCGGTTCCTGACTCAGTTCCCCCCCCGTTGAACTGCGCTCTCGCCTTTGTATTAGTCCCCTTTGTACCCGCCGAGACCAACTCCGCTTTTTAGGTATTTGCCTCACAGGCGTGTTTTCCCCGGAAACTGATTGTGTAGTTCTGCTCCCTAGGCGACCTTTCAAAATGCATGGGTTTGTTTGCTAGATCCACCCACGTGGTGTTTAGATTTTTGGTGATTCGCGCCTCCCGCCTTCACATCAACAAGTTACCTTTTTAACGTTGGTCTTGATTAAGACAGTCTAGCCCCCACATCGAAACGGGGGCAACAGGGCCCCCTCCCCCCCCCCCCCCTGATGAGACGAATTTCCTTTTTCAGCTTTTTCTGGGTCCACCGTCCCCCCGGGGGAATTGGTGCCCCCCTTGAGTGTGTTCCCCTCCCACTGCTCCCGTCAAGTATAAATGCCCCAAGCCAATAGGCCCGTGGGTGTGGACAATTACGGGGCCTTTTCTTGTCGGGTTTTGATTCAATTTCCCCCTCCTGGTGCAGCGTAGTAAACCCCCCCCCCTTGTCCAACCCGATTGCAGGCGTTTGAGAATTCGCCCGTTAACCGACCCCCCCCCCCCAACGGCTTTCCGGGGGATCCTTGTCCCTGTTCCCCTTCCAGACGGTTCCGTTCTGGTTCACCTTCACCTCGCATGGCTATTCGTGCCCCATTGTCCTTTCCGATTTCACCCCCCCCCCTGAAAGCTAAACCCCCTCCCCCACGCAGCCTTGCTTATTTAATACGGACAATGGTGGTTTCTGTCCCTTCCACTTCTTAAGATCCTCTTTTCCACTTTTGGGCCATTTTTGATGAACGGGTGCCCCCCCTCTGAAGAAATGTAGTAGATAGGCTCCAAAGGATCCCCCGCGTCAACCACCCCCCCCCCTTTTCGTCCAAGGTGACCTTTCGGCCCCCCCACCTAGTGATTGTGGTCGACGCCCGCTTACGTCGAGCGCCCATGTTTTGAGCCCCCCCTGGCGTTGTGATGATACGAACCCCTTGTTTTTGGGTCCTCCTGAGAGACCAAGGGAGCGTTGCATGCAACGGTTTTCTTTCCCACGCCCCATGAAAGAAAAAACCCCCTAGTGGCCAAAACCGTTTTTTGCCGGAAGCTTTTTTTTACATGCCTTATCCTTGGTCCGTTGTTTTTTTTTCCCGGAGTCGTCGGCCTTCCCCCACATTCCCCATGACTCACAAGGGGTTGGACTTTTTTTTCCTCGTAGCCAAGCCTCAGTTTCCGGGGGTTTTGGGTTTTCTTAGTCTCTTCTTTGGAGTAGATCCCCTTCTTTTTGGGGCCGGCACCCACCTCCTTTTTTCTGGGTACCCTCCTACAGGATTTCGTTTGCGTCGTTTGCTCCCTGCCTGTTGGAGAACCTCCCGTTTTCCTGGTGAGCAAAGCGCCACGCCTTGGAAATCGATGTCCCCCGTTATTTGTCTCTGCCCTTTTTGTATTTGAAAAGTGCAAACGCGATTTCCCTCTTCGGGTCTTCGCCTCCCCCGGTCGCAGTCCGAAACGCCGAAATGAGTTAACCCCCTCAGACCCCCCCCTCCTCCCGGTTTCTGCTGTGGTGACGAGGTACATGCTGTTTCGGCGCCGTTTATTGTATTTTCCCCCACTTCCCCCTTCCAAGCACCCCCCTCTAAATTCGGAACACCCCCCTCGCGTTTCCTCGGCCCTCTCCCTGTTCCACGGATCAGGTGGAGTAGAGCAGATGCACGGGCGGCGCGGCCTGACTACCAATGCTCGAGCGATAGCCCCCCTGACTGTATGACATGCGTCTCCAGCGTCTGGGTTTTTGGCTTTTTTCCCCCATCCATGATGA
>Ga0179593_1451645_pt1 | contig 17363 bp, 28 predicted proteins | sample CZODoug2_1_08_16_FD_185931 | JGI IMG/M metagenome (GOLD analysis project Ga0179593, IMG submission 185931) | Vadose zone soil fungal communities from Angelo Coast Range Reserve, California, USA - CZODoug2_1_08_16fungal (PacBio error correction) | ecosystem: Environmental > Terrestrial > Soil >... | reverse complement strand
CCGTTGAAGGTTTTCGTTATGGAAAAGCACTAGCCCCCGACTCTTTCGTCCCCCCCCTTTCAAAATTCTTCCCCTTTTTCCCCCTCCTTTTTATGCTTGACTAGGTTATTACGATATTTTTTCCCCCAAAAACTTTTTTTTTGCCCCCCCTGGCCTTGTGAATGAACTACAAGGCGTGGGCTGCCCCCCTGTTGCCCCCACGTCGGCTTTTCCCCTTTCCCCCGCCTAGTGTTTCACTTTGCCCAGGTGTCGAAGGTCAACAACCCCCCAAGTGCTGGTTTTTTCCCCTGGCTTTTCGTGTCTTTTGGGAGGGGGCGCCGTTTATTCCCCCCCCTTTTTCAATAAGTTTTTTTGTTGCTGGCCATTATGACTTTTTTTTACTTTCGAAAAGCTTTTTTCCCCCGGCCGCCCCCGCTCTGGGTCGTCGTTCTTTTTTTATGTATTTCGACTTTTTTCCTTCCCCCCCCATTCGCTTTTATACCGAATACTTTCTTCCCCCTAATCTTTTTTTCTCGGGCCATCTTTTGTTAGTCAGTGGTTTTTTTGGTTGGGCAGGTCCAATTGGGCCGGTTAGTCTGTTCCCCTCCCACCCTTTTGGGGACTGGGGATATCCCAATCGACAACACCCCCCCTTATTATATTCCCCTGTTTTTTCACTGGTTCTCCTTTTTTTTTTTGTGGAGATGGCTCCCTTTCCTCGTCGCAATGACCTTATGCCTCCACAATTATCCCGGTCTTTCTGACCCTCCGTACTTGGCTTGCTCGCGGCTCCGCTCCAGTGGCGTACCTTAATCCCATTTTGCCCCCCCCACTCATCACAGCTTTCCCAGACCCAAATTACTTTTTTTCGTGTTCCTTGGTGAGGCATATTTTTGTGGTTCTTTTCCGGCTGAAGAGCTGCCCCCCAAAATTTTGCCCCCCTCAGCTGATAGCGCTTTTGTGTGACTCTTGCGAACCCAAAAGGACAGGGATCAGATGAGTCTTTCATTTTGTCTTTTTCCCCGTTTTTTCTGGTTCGATGCCGATGGGTTTGTAGTGGTTATGTTCCCCACAGTTAGGTCGCACACTCAATCCTTCTCCATCAATAGGCTTTCGCGTTAATATCTCTTTTCGATTTGGCTCCCAGTACTCCCCCGTCGGCTGTTTTTGACATTTCTCTGTCGGAACCATTTTACCCAACCCCTTTCTTGTTGGCAGTCCTTCTTCAGTTTGTTTTTGAGTGCCCGACGCCCTCCGCCTTGGAAATTTCTGAGATGTGGTGCCATCGTTTGTTGGTCCAACTATTGATCTGTTTTGTTTTGATTCTGCTTCGGGACCATCTGAGATTTGGCAGTTCCCCAAATTTCCTGGATTATTCCCCCCCCCTTTTCCTTTGTTCGGGTTTCTGGATTCTGTTGTGCTGGCTATATGACAAGCTATTCCTTTTTACCCCTTCACAAGGTTCTATCGCGCCTTTCCACCCCGGGCGCGTCTTCCTTACCCTGTTTCCTTGACACTTGTTCCTTCTCCTTCTTTCATGCCGTTCCTTGAGCGACGGAAGATGTACGATGTTTGTATTGCTCTTGTTTTCCTTGCCTTTCAAGGCCGCCTATTGTTTTTTTATCCGGGCACAACTTTTGATTTCTCCTCTTGCTACATATGCTTGTTCCCTGTTGATTATTCTTTTTACCACCCTATTTTTTTTTTTTCTTTAGTGTCTTAAAATTTCTTTTTTGACCTGAGTTTTCTTCCGCCTGGTGGTTTTTTCTCCGTGTCCCTTTTTTGGACCCACTCGTGGCCACCCCCCCAAGCTGAGGACCATGCTCTGTTGGTTGCGGATCTGTTTGACTTTTCCCCCCCGAGAGGTTGGTATTTTATCCCCCCTTGTCTGTTCTTTTCCTGGATTACTGGGAATTTTCTGGGAGAGGTATGTTTTTCTTTTTCTCCCGCCAGTTTGGGCCTTTTTCTCTCATTTTGGCTTTGGGCTCTTGGCCGTTGCCATTTTGGTTTTTCCCTTTTTTCTTTCATTTTTTCTCTTTTGGTTGGGCTGACCAAGACGTCTTCCCCCTGGATCTTTTCTATGTACATCACCACAATTGATCGCTTTTGTCATGAATTCATCTGCCACTTCGGTCACCATAAACCGGGCGCTCTGACCCCCTTCATATTCCTAGACAGAGTGTTTTTGTTGTTTTTTTTTTTTACCGCTGGTGTGAGAAATCCTGAGTTTTTTTGTCCTTGAAAGCCGGTTGGTTGTGTTCCCCCCTCCGGTGATGTCTTTTCCTTTTTTGTTTTTATGTTTGTCCAATTACCCTGGGATGTTTTTTTTTGAGGGTTCGGATCTCGAATTTTTCCCCGTTCTTTTTTTCCGTCATTATTTGTGTGATTCTCTTTTTCTTCCCGGGTCCCACGATTGGTGACCTCTTTTTCTCGTTCAAATGGCTTTTCTTTTGTCTTTTCCTGCTTCATTAATCTTTTGGCGTAGATCGGCCTTCCCCACCCCCATGCCCTGCACTCCCTTTTCTTTCCTCATGTCCCCAACTTTCCCCCCCTCCAGGTTCACCTCGTCGTCTTTGTCTCTTTTGACGCCTTTTTCTGCTTTAGGCGCAACTCTCCAGTTTTTTTCCCCCTTTTATGTTGGAAGGATCTCCTGACGATTAGAATTGCGGACCTTTTTCCCCTCCAACTTATTTATTCGTACACTGTTGTGGAGGGGCTGTTCTTATCTTTCTTCCTCCTTCCCCCCTTCCGTTTTTTTTGTTTTTCCCAGGATTAAGCCCTCAGGTGATCACTCCAAGCCCCCCATCCTTTTTCATCTTGCGTCGATCGGGTCCTTCTCTTGTTACGATTGTTACCAGCACGAGTGCGTCCTTCCTGCGGACCCTTTTTCCCCACAGAGGTCGCGGCCCCCCTTTGCCGTTCTTTTTTTGCGGCTGTCGTTTGAAAACCCATGCGTCCTTTTTGCCTTTCCTTCAGCAAATCTGAATGACCCGTGCGGAATTCTCCTCCAAGGCAATTCCCTCTGCCTCCCCATTCGTGTTTCGTTTTCTGCGACTGACCACCCCACAATATGCCCCAAAAAGGTTGAGGATTGAGTAATCTCCCCCCCCACTGCCTTTTTGACTTTGCCCCCACATTTGCAACAAATGAGGCCCCCCGCCCCATCGTCCCCACTACCCAAGGGCCTTTCCCCCCTCCCCCTCAAAAATCGGTCCTTTTGCGTTAACAAGGATGACAAACAAACAACCACCCCCCCCAGTCAGCGCCGGACTTTACCAATCAGTCTAGTGCGACATGGCGAGTAGCCCCCCCTGCAGCTCATCCCCCCCCCCCCCGATCAATTTTTCCCCTCCCTAGTGGACCATACTTATCTTTGCTCCCGCCACACCCACAACCCCCCCCCCCCCCACCGTCTCCTATTTCAATTTTCCCCGCACTCATGGTTTTTTAAAACGCCCCCCACAGAACCTTAGACCAATCGCGACACAGTTCCGCCTGTTCTGCTAACCTCCCCTCCCCCAAGCCCCCCTGAACCCAGTATTTGCCTCCCCGACTCACACTTTCGGAAAAAATAACATCGCCGGTGACTTTTCCAACTTCCTCCCAAACCCCCCCCCGTTCCTCCTCGATCGATGCCCTCCCCCCCCGTTTTCAGCCAATAACGAGCCTATAAAAACCCCACTGCATCCTATCGGCCCTTTCAGGAATCCCTCCCACCCCCCTATGTTTCCATCCTCTTTTCTGATACCACAAGCCCTGTTAGCTCCTTTCCCCCTAAAGGAGAATTTCCTTCTCCCAAACCCCAGGGCGCGGTTAGGCACGGCAGCTTTCCAGTCTTCTTCAGGTCCCCTTGCCAGGCCGTCTCCCTACGTTTTCAATAGAGGTCCGATGCACACGAGAGGCTTCCTCGTTCCCCTTTTCCCTTCTTTTATAAGCAACCCTTCTCCGATTTTTCACCTTTTTTTCCTGGCCAATGTTTCCGGTCTCCTTTTTTCAGATCTTCCCAGCCAACAAAACGGATTGAGCCCCTCTTCATTGGCCCTTTCCCAGGGAAGGTTTTTTAAAATTCACAAACTAACTAGGGGTAACATACAGCAATCACCATCCATGAATCAAGTCCCCCACACATTTCTCATCAGATTTTCCCCTTTCCCCTTCCCACTTTGCGCCTCCCGCCTTTGAAGAAAGGGGTACCAGTAGTTTTATGCCCCGTCCGCTCCGGTCCCTGCTGCCGGGGCGTGAGGATCTGGGGAAATATTGCGATTCCCCGACTTTCTTTCTTCGACCCCCATTTTCTTCGCAATAATGGTTGCACCGTTTTTTACACCTTTCCAACCCCATGCTTTTTTTATTTGCCCCTTGAAGGCAACCCTTTTTCCCAGTTTTGATATTGTCTTTTTTGTCCCTTTGAAGTTTCACCCTTTGCGATTCAAGTTAGCTTGATTTTTTTTCCCCCTTTTTTTTTTTTTTTCTACCGGGCGATACCACTGATGCGCAGCCCCCGTCCCCCCAACCCTTCTTTACCGCTGTTCTGGTTGCGGCACCTCTGGTGAATGGATTTCCCCACTGTTAAGCGGGCTCCCCGTATCTCCACCCACTCAACCTTTTTTTCCCCTTACGTCATTTTACTCCCCTTTTTCTCCCAGAGTGATTTTACCCAAATCTCATCATTTGCTACGAGTTGCAATTAAACACAAAACGAGTTTACCAACTCTCCTTTTCCTTCCTCATTTTTTGGAATCCAGTTTCGCCCCCCTTTTTTTTTTTCCCCTCCATCGTTACGTAGATGTTTTTACCCCTCAAGTCCCCCCTCTGTGCTCCCCAGGACAAATTTTTGATAGAGACCGCCCTTGAAGTGGTATTACAACCCGCGCTTTCTTTCCCCCCTAACCGAAAATACATTCACGTCCCCCTCACTGCGAGCCCCTTCTTTCGCCCAGGAAAACACTGCGGAAGCCTTTTTCGTCCGGTTTTTCCCCAATGTGCAAAAACGTCGTTTGAACAGTGGAATTTTCCCTTCCCCCACCAGCCCCCCCCCCAGCGACCTCTTCTCCCGCCGGTCCCTTTTTTCCCCACACTTTCTTCCCACCTCTGATAAGCTTGTCTTCCTGTCGAAGCCTCCTGTCCCCCCACACATCCCTCTCTTGTCATGGATTTCACACTTGAAGTGCCATAGTTCTTGTTGGCAGATAGGTGAAGTAAGACGTCAGTCAATATCCGTTCTTGTGAACTTTTCGACCCCTTTACAGTTGTTGACTCTTCTTGCCGTTGCCTCCCCCCCCCAGATCTTTTTCTCTTTTTTTCCTCACATCCGCTTTTTTTTGGATTTTTTCGAGGACGAGTGACTTCTTTAAAGGCCTTAGCCCCGCCCCTTCCGGCCCAAATTTCTTCACCTTTTTTTTCCCCCACCCCCCCCCTTAAAGGGGGACTTTCGTAATGATCCGTCCGTTTCCCCCCCCCCCCCTACCTCTGGGCCCCATTCCAGTGTGACATCATGTTACTGGGTTTCTCTTTTCCTTTTTGACTTTCCTCCCTTCGTATCTCCTGAAGTTTTATTTTTTTACTGGGGCCCAAACGGCAAACCAGGTCGAAGTGCGTGGGAAAAAGGCGTCGTTTTTTTTTGTTCCTTTCGTTGTTTGTTCTTTGCGTATTTCTTCCCTGTCACCTTTTTCCTTTTTTATGATGCCCCCCCCCCCCCACTCACTAACTCGAACTGAGTTTTGTCTTTTTCCCCCTCCTAAGCGGTGCGATCCCGTTGAGTCCGATACGAGTCTGTGAGTTCGTTTTTTTTTCGATTTCCCTTTCCCTATTGTTTAATACCGAACTTCATTTTTGACGTAACACTTTTTACTAGTTTTTTGGATCCTTGTCTCCCTTTTTTCTGAGCCTTATTTTGGGCACCTTCCCTTCTTTGAGGAAGTTAAGTGCAGTTCCCCCCTTTTTCTGGAAATCCATCGTCACAACCAAACACCCTATGGAAAACTGGGACAGTATCTTTTTTCATTTCTATTGTCTTTTTGGGTCTGCTTTCTTAGCCATGCTTTTTTTTTTGTCCCTTTCTCTTTTCGATGCGGGTCTCTAATGTATGTTCCTTCCTCCCGTTTCTAACAGTGGACCCCCCTCATCCTTTGTTTTTCCCCTCAGAAAGGATGTTCACCCTTGACTTTTTTGTTTTGGTCCCCCCCTTGCGGTAAGGCGTGAGTTCTTCGTGCCTCGATTGCAACACATTTAAAACCAGGGTTCTTATTCTCTCTAGGTGTGTTCTTCCTCCCCCCCCGACAGGTTTGAGTCAGTTGGCTGTTCCCCTCTTTGTGTCTTCTGGTTTTATATGCACCCTCTTGTGTTTACCGTTTTGTCTCTTTGGTTTCAACCACCCGTTTTGAGACCTCTTTATTTTGACAAGCGAATACGGATTTTTTCGCTTTACTTATTTCCCGGGATTGGCTCCCCCCCACCGGGGCTCGTTTTGTCCCTTTTGAGCTGTTCGGACCCATAACCCAAATCCCCTGCTGTCCGGTCCCTTGTGGTCTGTCGGTGTTGGGGCTCGCACCTGGTCCTTCCCCCGTCCCCATTTGGATAGTATTGTGGAAACTATTCTTATGTCGTTCCCTCTATTGCTCGGGAAAATCTGGAGTTTTTTTGGTCTTCAACCGATCGATCTCCCACCTTTTCCTCTTTGGCCTAGTTTGTGATGTGCATAATCGACAGATTCCGTCCTTTACCTTCACCATGTGCTCCATCCTTTTCCCTTCACCTTAGGGGTCGTATTCCCCCCCGGTTTTCCCCCATCTTTTTTGACGTTTAGATTCTGCGGGTTCGGCCTGTTTACGATCGAGAGGTTGGTGCATGTTCTTCCTTCTTGCCTTTCTTTTTACTCTTCCTTCCAAGTTGCCTACTGGTTTTCGCCCCACGTATAAGGGACAGCTTTTCCGATTTCTTACCCTCTGCTTGGGCTTTGCTTGAATCTCTTTGCCAACCCCACATATTTTATTGGAGGGATTCTTCAAATTTCGTCTTTCTGCTTCTCCCGTTGTTTTCTTCGGGCTCTGTATTTTTGATGAAATGATTGGAATCTCTTATCGGCGTGCGGTTTTTTTCCTGACCTTATCGTGATCTGTTCCCTTCTTCTTTTATTGTTACCGCACTTTGCTCGGACTTCGGGCTATACTGTGACTTTTTTTCTCTGCTCTCTCATTTCCCTGACCTTGTCGTCCTTTTCTTTTTTGATGATTTTTTGGGCTTTCCTTATGAGGGGCTTTCGTTTGCCTGTGCTTTTTTTGGCGTTTATTTCCCCTTTCTTTTTCTCTTTTTTTGGTTCCGCGTTCAACAAAAGATTCAGTTTTATTCACGGAGTAGATGGACCCCAACTTTATTTCCTTTTTTTTCTTCCCTCCTGTGTGTTGCTTTACTCGGCCTTCCTCAGCCCCCGATTATATTCAGCTTTTTGTGTTTTGTTTGGAAGGCCTTTTTTTACGTTTCTCCTGACGACAGGAAGTGGTTCCTAGCTTTTTTCTTTTTTTTTGCTTTTTTCTTCCAATTCCCCTGGGCCCGTTGTGTGTTTGTGGCCTCCTAATAATTTTTGGTTGTCCCCCTTATTCTTTTGTTGTGTCTCTCACTTTTGACACGTTGACTCTTGTTAATTTGAGTGACCCGTTACAAAGTTTTTCTGATCTTTCCTTTTTTCGGGCTTTTCTTCAAAAACATGTCAGCATTTTTTGTGTCCGCGAGATACCACGGAACTCTTTTATCGCGCTCTTTCTTTTACGTCTTTGCGCACTCGTTCTTTCCCATCGGAAGTTATCTTAATTCCCCAGAACTAGTCTTCCTTTCCACTCAACTTTCTGGGTGTCTTTTTCTTGATCCAGGAGGGGCGATCTCCTCTCCTCATTTCCCTCCGTTTTTGTGGGTTTTTTCCCTGTGATCAAGGCATGACAATTTCCCATAAGCCCATACTTTCTTTGTCCCTTACAGTCTCTCTTTTTCCCGAATAATGTTTGAAGAGCAGCCACTCTTTGTCTCACTTTCGTTTTCCTGAGAAAGTGGATCGGCGCGAGTGCCGGCTTGTTTGCGAGCAGGTTCCCAAACGGTGCTTTTCATGTTTTTGCCTCGCCGTCGCCCATGAAGAAATCTGTCCTTTTTTCACTCCCCCTACCCTTGATTGTGGCTTCCCCCCCCCTTGCGTGGTTACGTCCTCACCACCAATCCCACGGTGCAACCCGCGGAATGTCCGGACCCCCACCCCCATCCCCAGGGGGTCACCGCCTCCCCCACCCCCAGTACACCCCTGACCAGAGAACTTCTCCATCCCCCATTTCTTAGGTGAACTTCCTGATTTTTCGCGTTGTCCACAACCCCCCACACACCCCTTCTTTTGTGGCGATCGTCCCATTCCTGGTCTTCTTTCGTAAGAAATGATGATTTCCTTTTCCCAATGCGACCCCCATCCCATTCGTGGAATACGATCTTTTAGCGCCAAAACCCCCCAACAAGATCCCTGTAATTACCCCTGATTCCCCGGTGACCCCAATGTCCTAGTCTCACATCGCTCCCCTTTCCGCCTATTTTTTTTTCTTTTTTTTTTAAGTCCTCTACCACTACATGCGAACCGTGAGGGAAGTTAGGACATAAAGCTCCTTCCCTTTTTCCCCCGTGAATTCGCACCCCCCAGTTTTGACTCCCCCTGAGTCCCCCCAGAGAATCCTTTTTCAGCCCCCCAACATTGTTTTTTTTTTTGAAAACCCCTCCCCCCCCCCCCGAGTACTCCTCCTCGAAATGAACTCCCCGAAGAACAAAATGTGTCCCCCCTCCCCTCCCCTCCCCAGAACCCCCTCTTTTTTAGGCCTTTCCGACCTGAAATAAATGCGGATTCAAAAAAACCCACTTCTTTCGTAGGCAATTTTTTTTTTTCCCCCCCTTTCAGCAGAATACCCGTTAAACCTTTCTCAGCCTATCGATTCGGAACTTAGCCGGCGAGGCCCTCCCCTTTATCGCTTCTTTTCCCCGTAGTTTATACCCCCTCTCCCCTTCTGTCGCTCTTTTTCTCCCCCCTTGTGCCCCTTTTTTTTAATGGGATCTTCAGATGATCCCCCCGTCCAACGATTTGAGATTGTTTCTACCCCTAGCTTTTTCCCATTTTGCCCCCCAAACCCTGGCATCTCCCTAATTCCCCTCGCTATGCCCCCACCAATCTCATTCTATTTTGTGCGGGCGTGCGCTCTCCCGCATGCCGGACTGGGAACGGGATTTTCTTCCCTTCTCCTCTTTGTACGATTCAGGTAGTCTCGCCTGGACCCGAACCTCTAATTCCTGTATTGGGTCTTAATCCAGTTGCGTGACCCCTACTGTTTTTTCCCCCCCCCCCCCAGACCACACGTTCCCAACACCCTTTGGCGTTTCTGAACTTGGCCTCCACCATCCCAGGCTCTCTTCCCCCGGGGCGACGTGTTTCCCGCTAGACTCATCGTTTTTTCCCCCTTGGTGTCGTCGATAAAAGTGTCCGCGCAATTCCCTCCCCTTTCATTTCGCTGTCGATTTTTGTACCCCCATTATGTTGAATGGCCTCCACACTTGAAGCGCTCCGGTACTCCCCCCGTCCCTTTTCCCGCTCTCCTCTACCCAAAGATGGACCCAGTTTTTTTTTTATCACTGTACGAGGTGTCACCTCCCCCAAACACAATTCAGTGGAAAAACCCGCTTGGAGTAAGTTCCCCTAGGGTTTTTCCCCCTCTTTATCCTTTTCCCCTCCCCCTTTTTTTTCGCCTCTTCAGGCACCCTGCATTGGCTGCCCAACCTCCGGTCCCCCCTGTCTGGTAAGGTATTCCATTTTACGCATGGAGTTCGGATTAACCACATGGGGCCAAGACCCCCATCTCAAAAACATTCAGCCCTTTTTCCCTGCTGAGCAGGATTCCTCCCCTGCCCTTTTTTTTTGCCTCTCCCGTGTATTTCCTGTCCATCAACCCAACTTCGTGAAAGTGGACCGTCCTTCCGTGACCCCCCCCCCCCCCCCCCCCCCCCCCCCCCCCCCCCCCCCTCCCCACCTTCCCATCCAGTATTCACGCCTCCCTTTCCCGTGAGTTTTTTTTATCAACCGATTCTTCCCGGTCCCGTCCATATGAACTCTCCCCCCATCTATTCAGCCACGCCTTTTTAATGGCCACCTGACTTTTGCCTCTTTTTCATTTTGTTTGAACGTCCTTTTACTCCTCCTTGGAACCCAGCAAACTTTTATTCCTTTGTTTGGGTCCAAGCTTCTGCCGTGACTCTTTTCGTTCCTCAAGGCTTTTCCACTCCCTTTTCAACATCTCTTTTATCTTTCTTCCTCCTACGTTGTTTTTTTTTTTTGACTTAATGCGAGAGAGTTGACTTTAGTTTCCCTTGTGAAGCTAGTCCAATTAAGATTCCCGTAACTGAAACTTCCTCCCCCTTTACCACTTCCTCTGATTTCCCCCTGTTCCCTTCTTACGTCCCTTCCAACAACAGCGGCCCACTTCAGTGTGAATTTCCATGGAGTTTTGAATCATTGTTGCCCCTAAGCGGCGTAATTTTTACGTGCCTTAGGCCCTTTTTTGTTTTTCCCCCACCTCCTAAGGTCCTAAAGGCTTGAGTTTTTACTGTGCCCGGCGTGTTAAGTTTGATTCTTCCCCCTTTAAAGTTGTTGTTGCCATACCTCCCCCTGGGTCCCATCCTTTCCGCCCTTGAAAGTTTTGAGGGCAGGTCAGCTCGCCCGTCGGGCTTATGTATTTCTTTCATCTCTTTTTTTTTTTTTTTCATTTTTTTTACGAAACCTTTTTTCCTGCGTAAATACTCCCTTTTTGTTTTTCGTTCCTTCGTTTTTGTGGAGCTTGAGGTGGTGTCCCCCTTTCCCAACTTTTGCAGGATAAAACCCCCATTTTTGGGCGCGACTGGACCATCGCAAAACCCCACCTTCCTCTGGGAAAAACCTCCTTCATTTCCCCCTTTTTGAGCCTCTTTTTGTTTGTTTCGAGGATGAGAGCCAACCCTCTGCGGTTGCCCTTTTCTCGATTGGCTTGATTCCGGCCAGGGCGTGCTCCCGTTCTCCCCCTCCCAGTGGCTTATTCATTTCCTGTTTCCACCCACCCTTGTTGGGAGACCAAATGACAGTTGTGCACCTTTGCTGCGGCACTTGTGTATGGGACTTTCCAGCCAGCGAGCACAACCCCCCCCCCACCCCCCATTTGCCCAAAGCGCTTTCGTCTCGTTGGTGCTCGCCGGACCCCCACATCATCGGGAGAGAGTCTGTTCTGTTTTTTTGCTCGGTTGTCAACGCCTTTGTTTTTTTTTTTCACCTTTGTTCTGTTTTTTGGGTAAATTCTTTTTTCCAGTCATGGCTTTGCACCTCGTCTTTTCCTGCCGTAATCTCATATTTCACCTTGTTTTCTTATATGCCGCCCACTTCCCCTTTTTTGGCCCTTGACCCGGACGTTGTGCCATATATTACCAACTGCCATTTTTCCGGGCCGGCGGTTTGGTAGAGAGAACTGTTTGGCACGGAATATCTTCTTGGGTACACTTCTTGATCTTTTGATTCTGTCCTCGTTCCCACTTGTCCAGTTTTTCCCCCCCAACCTTTTTCTTTGGATACAAAGTTGTTTTGATTGCTCTGGTGTTATATTACCGATCCTTATTGGCCCTTCACCTTTTCTCATCGCCCGCCGAATGTGGCTCGTTCCCCTCCCCCCCTGTTGTCATGGGCCTCTTGAGATCGTCCCGGTCCTCGGCCCGGCTATAGAGCGTCCTTGACGGGGCTTTGGTTCCGCTTTCCCTGAGTTTAGCGCCTCCCACTTGCCCCATTTTCCCCTTTTTTTTTTTTTTTTCAAGGAAAGTGAATCTGTGGCGAATCGCTCCGTTTTTGGCTTTTGCTGATCGCTTCCCCCCCCCCCCCCCATGACGGGCTTCTTCACTTCGATCTTTGCTGGTCTTCGCTGTTGCTTTTTTTTTTTCGGCTCGGATTTTGGAGGCTTTGGTCCCAAAGAAGCGGCGGCCATGTTTGTTTGGGTGCGTTGACCTCTTCTGTGGAGTTCACCCCTTGTTCGCTTTTTTTCATTTCCCCTGCCCCATTTGTTTGCCCCCCCTGTGCCTAGGTTTTGTCGCGGCCTTCAGGTTCGCCGCCCCCTGGGGGCCTTCTTCCTCGTATTTGTACTCTTTGGGTGGTTTCTTGTGTCATTTTTTGACAATTGTTTTTGTTTTTTTCTTTACCCAATCCTGTGGTTGGCGTTTTTTTTTTGTGTACGGCGTAAGGAATCCTTTCACTTAATTAGAGTTTTTGAACTGATGTAATTGATTAAGCCTTTTCTTCCCTTTCCCTTTGCTCTTGACTGAGGTTCCCGTCCCTCCCTTGGGTTGTTTTTTTCATGGTGAGATGTTCCCATAATGTATTTTTTCTTTAACTGCCCAGGGGCTTTCCTTTTAACCATTTTGTTGGATTTTTTGTTACGTTTCCCCCTTCCTTGAGGGTTGAGGGTTCTGTCCTACCTCGTCTGTTGTGCCCTTTTCTTTTTTTTCTTTTCCTGCGACTCCCCCTTTGGTGTAGGGTTGATCCTACCCTGTGTCCCCCGCTCCGCTTTCTCTTTTCTTCCTGTTACGTGTCAAACCATTGCATTTTGCCCCTTTTCCCGCTTCACCCCACTGGTACCCCAACTTGAATCCTTTCTTTTTCGTATCCAGTCTACCGCTAGGTTCTCACATCGTTGCTGCCAACTTTCAAGTTGTCCCCAGTCCCGACCGATGATGTGTTTCACGCACTTCTGGGTCTTTTGGAACAGTGATTTTTTTTGGGGCTTTCCTTCCCTTTCATTTTTCCTCCCCCTCCCCCTTTTGTTGGTGTGACTTTTGAGGAGATCCCTCCGTGTTTTTTCCCCTAGCCAGTAAATTCCCCTGTGAGCGGGCCTGATCTTCCTTCGACTGATGGCTTTGATGTCCCTTTTTTTCAAAAGGGAGGCCTTGGCCTTGGTCACCTTTTTTTCTTTTGCCAGTGCGGATGTTTTTTGTTTTTTTTTCCCCGGCCCCCTGCAAAGAGGGAAGCCCTGGTAAACTTTTTTGGAATATCCTTCCGCTTCCGTTATTCCCCCTTTCTTTTTCTGTCTCTAGAGTCATCAACCAACCCCCCATTTTTTTTTTTTTTCCCCCCAAACACCGAGGAAGGTAAACCCCCCCTCACCCCCTTCCCCATGGGACCGGGGACCTCCCCCCAGGAAAGCCTGACCCCATTTCTAAGCCCCCCTTTCCGTTCCCTTTGGGGACGCCTTTTCCCCATTGATTTTGCTCCAAACCCAAAACCCGTCTGGCGCGAGAATCATTTTTTTTTGTCGCTGATGGAGACATCGGTTTTGATACATTCCTCACTTTAACTCTCCATTTCCTTTTACTGACCTCTTGCGCGGCCCCCCTGCGTTTTTTTCAGGTTCAAAAAACTTGGCAAACGCCACCCCCCCTACTCCTGCCCCCCTCCCAAAGTTCCTGGTTTCTTTCGGACCCTTTTTTTTCCCTCCTCGTGACCCAGGCAAGTAATTCCCCTGACTCTCTGTTCCAAACCCCCCAGAGAGTGAACGTCCCCTCTATTCTCCACCCTTGCGATTCCCCTCCATTTTTCCTCCAAACATCCCCCGAGAACCCCCCCCCCCCCTCCTGTTTTACTTTCCTTTTATTATTTCCCTTTCCCCTCAAATATTTTTTGCAGAGGATAGTCAACAGCCCACAGCTTTGTCCCTTCTCCCTTTTGACGTTTTGCCCTTCCCCACCAACCCCCCCCCCTTTTTCCTGCCGGTGGACACCAGGCAATTAGGCTCAGGACCTGGCGTCCAGCCGTCTAGTCTCCCATAGTGCCTTCTAGGCGAGCCCCCGCGGTACATGCCTCTTGTCCCGTCCCGACCCCCCATCTGGGCGTCTTTTTTGACCCCTTCCCTTAAAATGGGTCAGTCCTGATGCTCCTCCCTTTCACCCCAACTTCGCGTTTTTATTTGTCCTTCCTCAATGTTTTGGTGGTTTTTGTTGATGCCCCATGCACAACAATCCCAGCTGGGTTTTTAAGCAGTAAGTAAAGCCAGACCAGTGACAACCCCCCCCGATCCCCGTGTGCTGGTCCCTTGTATTCTCTCCTCCTCCCCCCCAGAAGGTCCTTTTTCTTTTTTTTCTCTGCGAAAGATACAGGGTTCCGGTCTCCACGTGGTTCTCCCGCTGCAATTAGGATGTCGCGCATCCCTTGATTTTTGACTCGTCCCTTCTTTTGGCACCTTTCCTTTTACAACCCCGGAAAACCTTTGAGGGGACCTCTCGTTGCCATGATTTTTTCTCTCTTTCTTATTTTTGGTCCTGTCTGCCACCCGAGCGCATTTGTCGTCCTTTTTCCACCCCCCCAGGTAGTCTTTCTTTCAGATCCACCTCCCTTCCGAAGTCACCGTCCACACACCTGTCCACGTTTCCCCCCTCCTTTATTGAGTTGGGAGCCCCCCCTGTATTTATGTATCTTGGAATCAGAGAACCTTCGCCGCACCCCCCTGGTTCCCTTTTTCGATTTCACTCCTCGGCAGTCTACAAGAGCCCCCTTCCTGGTCTACGCTAAATCCCCCCCCACAACGTCCCCTTTTGAACAGAGGGTACCTCCACTTTTTTTTCTTTGGGGACAGTCTCCCCTACCCTTTCCCTTGGCTTTTTCCTTGGTTCCTTTCCCCCCCCCACCGGTGTCCCTTGTTTGGTTCCCCTTTGGATCCCAACACCCCCGTTTAGGTTTTTTGCGAATTCGTTCGGTATCCCCCAACTGTGTCCAGTTTTTCCTTGAACTCGAAAATACCTTCATCCCCTTTCTTTGCAGGGAGGTTTTTCATTATCCTTGTGTAAGCCCTCCTCTGGCTCCTGGCTCCCCACAAAAACGTCGTCCCCACGTGGTAAAGATTTATCCCAGCAGTCCCCCCCCTCCCGTATCCAGCCGCCCCCGGGCTTTCTTTAATCTTCCGTAGTGATACGCTTGCACATTCGAACCTTCCTTGAAGTTCAAACCCCCTGACATGTTCAATTTTTTTTTTTTTTTCACATTTTTTTTTTTTCTTGAAGTTCTTTCAAGTATGAAGGTGGTGACTTTTTTGTTTCAGCTTTGACTCCTTGCTAGTCTTTTCCCCCTAACTCCCCTCATCTCCTTTAATTCATATCGTTTTTTGTTTGTAATTTACAGAGCCCCCCCTCTGTTCCCTTTAGTATGCCCCAGCATACACCGAAATCTTCCTGAACCCTTTTTTTGCAACTTTTTTCTTTAAATACCCCTCCTTTGTCTTTCGTTCTTCCCTATACGTTAACCACCCCCCCCCCCAGCACCCTGTGCCCCCATTCAGTCCCTTCCCTTCACCTTAGTGGCTCTTTTTTTATTTTTCGTATTCCAAGGACGATCTCTGTTTTTCCTTAGTGTCAAGTTTTTTTTCTGGGGTGAACCACCACCCCAAGGGGCGTTTTCTTTCTGTTGCCCGGCGTGGGGAGGGGCCCGTATATATCCCACTCTTTTTTTTTAAATTTGACGTTTGTCTTCCCCCCCAAGGCTCCTGACTTCCTTCCCCCCAGCTCCCTCATTGTGTATTTTCCCTGTTGATCTCTTTTCCTTCTTTCGTCGGTTTTTCTGTATCTATTCCTTTCCTAATTTTGCTTTTTTTTTAACTTTTAAACCTTCCCCCGTAACTTCTATTTTTTGTCTTCCTTGAGCCATTTCGTCCGGTTTTTTTTTTTGCATGTTCCACCTCCCTTCCCGACGTTGATAAAACCCCGGTTCTTCGGCTTTGGATCATCCACGACCAACTCGAAACTTACCCGTTTTCATCGATGTTGTTTTTGTTTTTCTTTTAGTAGCAATGATTGTCCCCCCTTGCTTTCAATTCCGGTCGAGTGTCGGAATAAGTGCCTTTCTTTGTCTTTCCTTACCTTTTTTTTTTAGTATAGGATTTTCCCTTCCCTCTTGGGGCACTCCCCTGAACAGCGGGTGTGTTGAAAACCAAAATGACTTCGTTTTGCCTGCTGCCGTTTGGATCCTCCTCATTCCTCTAAACCCCTTTTCCACAAAGTCCGCTTGATAGCGGGTTGTGCTCAAACACAACTTGGTATCGCTGTCCCATGATTTTTTTTTTATTTTCTTTACCTCCCCCATGGTTTTGGTTCCCCGGTGGGTGTAAACCAGTGTGTGCTCCACTCATTTTTGATCTCTAGAGTGCGGCAACCTCTCCATATTTTTCCCGGGAGTCCATCTTACAGAAGGTCTTTCTGGGCTTCTCTTCGGCCTAAACATTACCGCCCGTTCCGGCATGCGGGTGGTTGATGATCCATATCCACTAACTTTTTCCCTTTCTTTTTTCTTGAGCCTTTGTTCATCCCCTATTGATTCTGCGTGTTTGTGATTCTGCTCTTGAAATTTGTGCTTGTTTTTTCCTTTCACCTTTTGATCTTTATATCATTAACTTTTGGCCCATCTTTTTTTTTTTTTTTGTGGCTTGCTCTTTTGTCTTGACGCCAGGTCCCATTTTCAACCTCACAAGGTTCTCCTGCCTAAGTTTGGCGTTCCCTCACCTTTGATGTCCGCGGTGCCGTTTTCTGGTTCTTCCTTTCCTATTTCCGATCGTACTGAATTGGTCTTCTCATTCTTGAGGCCCTTTCTCGTCCTTTTATTTCCTTGACCCCGCCGCACCCCCTTCCCTTTTGTTTTCTCCCTTCCCTTTGCTAATCCGGTTCTCCAGATTTTCTCCCTCCCTCTTTTGAGTTGATGAGTTTTGTCCCCCCATATTTTATGTCTTTTCTCTTCTACACTTTTAGATCTGAGTTCGCATTCTTTTTTTATTTTCTTTTCCTTCTTTTTTGTGGTGAACTGACCTTTTGGCCCAAGTCTCTTAACCCTGAGCGCGGTGTGTTTTGTTGTAGACTCCTCTTTCCGTCTTTCACGGGCGCTGTATTTTACTCCACACCCCCCTTTTTTTGTCAGTAGGTTTTTTTTACAACCCCAAAAAAAAACAAACCCCCTGGCTTTCGGTCCATCCTGTCTAGCATTAGACTCGGCCTTCTTTTTTGCAGATTTATTCTTGTCGGCTTTTCCTGGCTTGGTTTCTTGCCCAGGCTTTTTGCGTTTTATTTTCCCCCCCTCGTGTTGTATGTTGTTTTTTTTCCGGTAAGAAAACAACCTTTCGTCTTTTTTTTTTTGCAGACACCTTGATTCTCTTGTTCACTTATTTACATGTGCCTGATATATCAAAGGCTGCTAGACCCCTTTACTTGCCTTGTCTTGTTTTTTTCCTTTCCTCTTTCCCCCAAGAAATGTTGTTGAGAATTCACATGATTTCCTCCCAGGGGTCCATGTTTCTGAGATGGATGAGCTTTCCTGTTTGTGTTTTGATCAACTC
>Ga0179593_1740195_pt1 | contig 17364 bp, 24 predicted proteins | sample CZODoug2_1_08_16_FD_185931 | JGI IMG/M metagenome (GOLD analysis project Ga0179593, IMG submission 185931) | Vadose zone soil fungal communities from Angelo Coast Range Reserve, California, USA - CZODoug2_1_08_16fungal (PacBio error correction) | ecosystem: Environmental > Terrestrial > Soil >... | reverse complement strand
ACTTTGATTAATAGGTGGAGTGAAGCTCATCACTCTTTCCCTTTTCTTTTCTTTTGAAGGGACTTTCTTTCCCCTTTTTTTTTTCCTCCCACCCCGACCGACGTCGTTATAAATGATAAGGGGAGGTCGCTTTTATGCGGCTCGTCATTCCTTTTTTTCGAACCCCTTTTTTTTCCCTTTCCTTTCCCTTCCCCCCTCAGTTCGCCTCGCACAGGTGAAAAGGGGACATCCTCCTTCTGCGTTCCTCTTCTTTTTTCCTTTCTTTCTGTCGGTTTCTTCCCTCTTCTCCCCTCCCACAAGACGCGATAGATGGAGTAGATTCCTCCTCCCCCCTTTCTCTCGCGGCCTTTCTTTCCCTCCTTCCTTCTTCCCCCGACTCTCAGTAGAGTAATATAGGTCGCCGCCGGACGGGCTCTTCCCCTCTCCCTTCCCTTTCTTCTCCTGCCCCTCTTTTTTTTTTTCTTCTCCCCCCCGACCAGGGCGCTGCCACAAGAAAAAAATGACGCGAAGTCCGCGATCAATCTGTTTTCCTTTCCTTTCCCTTTTTCTTTCTCCCCTTTTTCTAGGAATCTTCCCTTTCCCCTCCTTCCCCCTCCCCTGCGCCTCCAACCCGGGAGGAAGGGACTCGCGCTCCCGTTTTTCCCCTTTTTCCTCTAGATTCTTTTTTTTTTTTTCTTTCCCCTTTTGGGGGATAAGGGTTAGATCTCTTTTTTTTTTTTCTCTTTTTTTTCTAGTTTTTTTTTTTTCCCTTTTTTTTTCCCCTCTCAGCTCGTCCGACTAATAAGGGGGGAGATCGGTGTACTTCTTTTTTTCAACTTCTTTTTTCCCCCACGACGAAAGAATAAGGGAAACCCATCCTCTTCACTACCTTTTTCCAAAGGAATGATCCAGGAGGGGGAAAAAGTCGTCCTTTCTTTTTTTCCTCCATCCTTCCCTCGAATCCGGGCTGAGAGGGGGCCGACGGGGCCCCCCCTCCCCTTTCCCCTCCCGACTTTTTCCTCCTTGTTCGCGGTATTGGTTTGGCCGCGGCCGCCTCGGGCGTTTCCTCCAGCCTTTCTTTATCTCGAGTAGGAAGAGATGGAAGGCGGCTCTCCTCCCTCTTTTTTTTTTTTTTTTTTTATGATTTCCCTGAGTGAATGGATGTAGCCGCCCTCGTCTCCCCCCCTTTCTTTTTTCGCCTCCTTTTTTTTTCCATCTACGTAATCTTCGCGACCGGGCGTGACCGTTTTTTTTCGAGGAAAGGAAGGAAAGGGTTGGGAAGGCGCATTCTCGGAATTCTTTTTCTATTAGAGGTTTAGGGGGTTAGGAAATAAGAGGCCCCCTGATTCCTTTTCTTTTCCCCTTTTGCCCTCCTTCTATTACTGGGTGTTATCTTTTGGCTTTTTTTCTTTTTTCTTCTCCCCTGGGGCGGCTCAATAGGGAGGGAGCACCGCGCCTTCCTCCGTTCTTTCTTTTTTTTCTGCGTCGAACCCCCCTTCTTCCTTCCTTCGCTGCATTCTCCGTCCGGCGGAAGAAGCAGAGAGAACCCTAGTATTGTGCCCCCCTCGTACTTCTTCTTTTTTTGGGAGCTTCTCCCCCAACAGAGACGGAGGCCGGCCCATTCCTCTCCCCCCCTTTTTTTTTTTTCTGCGGCGGCGGGAATATCGAAGGCAATCGATTTCTTTCCTTTTTTTTTTCCCGATTCCTCTTTTTCCCGGATGGGCCAAATAAGAGGACCCTTTTTTTCCCCCCCCTTTGGGGAATCTCCCCCTGGGGCCAATTCTACAAGACGGGGCGCTTCGTTCGCGGGTGGATTTCCTCTTTATTCCCTTCAGACCTTTTCCCCCCCCTCTTTTGCGAGTACGAGGAGTTGAGAAGGAGGGGAGAGGGAGGATCATCGAAGCCCTCTTACGGTACCTTTCCCAAAGAGCAGGAGGTGAGAGGGGGTTTCCCCCCCTTTTTTTTTCCTTACCCGGCCGATAAGGGAAGGGGAATCAGGATGAGAGGGCCTTCCCTTCCCCCCCTTTTTCCCCGTTTTTTCCTTCCCGAGTTTGCCACGCACCGAGGGAATTCAGATCGAGTGTCACCTTTTTTTTCCTTCCTTTCCCTTTTTTTTTTTTTCCGACGCGCACGGTCAGAAAAGGAAACCAACGGGCGGACGTGATTTTCCCCTTTTTCCTGGACCCTTCCCCTCTTTTTTTTCACCGGGATCGTTAGAGATCAGGCAGGGTGTCCCACTAATTTTTTTTCCTTTTTCTCAACAACCCCTTTTCTTTCCACGGTCATCAGGATAGGAGAAGAGTAACTGATAGGCTGGAGGAGAAATAATTAATTATTCCTTCTATTTTTTTTTTTTTGGTAGAGAGGGAGAGAAATCATCCTTTTCCCCTTTTCCCCAAGCTCCTCCCCCTCCCCCCCCTTCCCCTACACCTTCCAGGGAGATGGGAGAGGAAGGAATGAGGCCAGATTGCGGCCGGTTTTTTTTTTCTCCTTTTTTCCCCCCCCCCCCCCCCCCTTCTGGCTGGTGCCGGGAGGCACGGAGAACATCAGCAGTGGGGGCGCCGGTCCCCCCTTTTTTTTTCTCTTTTCGGCGCCACTTTTCCCCCCTTTTTTTCGGGGTATTCTTCGCCACGAGAAGGAAATGGCTGGATGTCGGGCGGAATTACTTTCATTTCCCCCTTTTCTTTTTTTCCGGGTTTTCGCGGGCATCGCACGTTCATCGCTCGTAGTTGTAATTAATAACTCAGTTGTTTTTTTTTCTCTTCCTCCAAAGCCTCCTTCTCTTTTTCCCGCGAAGGGCAGGCCATTCCTGGAATAGGGAGGAGAGAACGGCGATTGAATGGCCTTTCCTCCCTTCCCTTTTTCTTTTCGCCTTTTTTGTTTTTCCCCCTGGCACCAGGCCCGGAAAGGTTGGTGGTAAAATCACCTCCCGTTGACCCTTTTTTTTCCCCCCCGCGCTCTCCCTTTTTTTTTTATCTTTTTTCGTTTGAGGTTTCGTGGCTTGAAGGGACCCACACGGCGCAAGGATGCGGCCAGTACCGCTTCCACGGATCCCTGCCTTCTTCTAGTTTCTCTTTTTTTTCTTTCCTTTTTCCCCCCCCTTTCTATCATGATGAGGTTTCGCTGTCCTCTGATTTTCCCTTCCTTCTTTGCTTTCCTTTTTCCTTCACTTTTTACGGCCTCCTTTGATTTTCCACACTTCGTGAAAAACGGAATGATTCCTCGAACTCCCTTTACTTCCTTCTTTTCTTTCTCCCCTGATTCCCCGTGCCGCGGGGTTTCAGGTCGACGGTGCGGCGTCGTACCCATTCTGGTTTTTTTCCCCCCTTTTTTTTTTTTTTCTCTTTCCTTTTTCTTTCCTTTCACGAGGAACATGGCTTCTTTTCCTTCCCTCAAATTCTTTCCTTTCGGCCGGTCGGCGGAAACAACAAAGACCGGAGTAGTTTCTCCCTGCTCCGGTTCCTTTTCTCTTTCCCCCTCTTTTCCCCCCGTATGACTTTTTTTTCTTTTTTTTTCCCCACGCCTCGGACTGCAAGCGGCAAGAAGTTAGTTCTATGCAAGTTGAAAAGGAACTCCTCCTTCTCTTTTTTTTTTTGAAGAGTGTTCCCTTTTCTTGGGCCCATCCGGGCGATAGTTTGAGAAAGACGCACCATTCACTTTTTTTCCTCCGGTTTTTTCCTCCCCCTTCTATCCTCCATTCGGTAGAAAGGAGACGGAGGATGGACGGCCTTCCCGGTTTCCCCTTCTTTTCCCCCGACTTTTTTTTTTCTTTTCCCCCCTCCCTTGACGGAGAGAGGCACGAAGAATGAAGAGTAAGGAAGAAATATTCGAACGAGCTACTCCAGGCCCTGCGTTGCTTCCTTTCTCTCTTCTCTTTTTGCGATGTCTTTTTTTCCTTTTCCCTTATCTTCTGGGCCTGCTCGGAGGATGATGCAGAAACGACCGCAATCGGCAGCCTCCTGATTCGTTTTTTCTTTTTTCCTTTTTTCCCTACCCCCCTCCTTCCCCTTTTTCCTCGCGCGAAAAAGGTAAAACGGAAAGCCGCGGATTTTTTTTTCACGGATCCCCCTTTTTCTTTTCCGGCAAGAAGGGAGATCCCGCTGTTTCGTCCTCTTCTTCTCCTCTTTAATAATAGAAGGAAAAGGGGAGGAGAGGAAGAATGAATCTCTTCCCCTCCCCCCACTCCGGTTTTTCCCCTTCCTCCCTTAGGCGTGGGGGGAGGAGGCAACCTCCTACCTTCCCTGATCGGAATTGTATAATAGGTGAAAACGTATTCCTTCTTTTTTTCTCCCCTCCTCCTAAGGAAAAGGTGTGGGCCGTTTTTTTTTTTTTTTTTTCCTTCCCCCGCCGATAATAAGTTGAACCGAGTACAATTCGATCCATCGGCTGGGTTCTTTCTCTTTTTTTTTTTTTCTCCTTCTTTTTTTTTTTCCCGTGGAAGGGTTTCCCCCCCCCCCCGTCACCGATTATACACAAGAGGAACTTTTCTTGATTTTCCCCTTTTTTTTTTTTTCCCGAGGGGGCGCAGAAGTATGAATGATGTTTTTTTTTTTTTTTTTTCTAGCCCCCCCCCCCCCTGCGGATTCGAACGGATTCCTTCCCGGTTTCATTCTTAAGTAATATCGGCGGGAACGGTTTCCTTCCTCCGAAGGGGAAAAAAGGAAGAAAGGGGGGGGAGGCCGCAGTTAGTCTTCCCTCTTTTTTTTTTTTTTTTTGCTTTTTTTTTTTTTTCCTTCCCATCAGCACCAAGAAGCAGAAAGGAGGATTTTTCCCCTTTTTTAGTTTTTCCCCCATGCGAAAATGGTGGGATAATGAAAGGAGCAACAACGTCCTCCTCCTCCTTTTTTCTTCTTTTTTCCCCTTTCCTTTCTACAAGGGAGTTTTCAGGGACGCTGCAGGCGTCTCTTCCCCCTTCTCCCTCTCTTTTTTTTCTATGTTTTCTTTCCTTTTTGTGAGGGGGAAGAAGGATGGCGGTTCGATTTTTCTTTTTTTAGTTTTTTTCCCCTTTTTTTTTTTCTTTTTATGCGGAGGAGGATAGGAAGCCATTTTCTGACTCCTTTTTTTTTTTTTTTTTCTTCCCTCAAACTAGCGGCGCCGTATTTTTTTTTCCCCCAGCGTCCCTTTTTTTAGGCGCGACCTGCCAATCTACCAGCCGTTCTTTCCCTTTTTTTTCATGGGACAAACGTGAAGAGGACGAAATGCGTGGGCCGCTCATTTCCCTCTTTTTTTCTGTATCCCCCTTTTCTTCTATCGGCATTTCTCCGACGGAAAGGAGCAGGGCGAGAACGACGATTTTCTGTTTTTTTCTCTTGGTCGCCGGACCCGGCCGTCCGCCGTTTCCCCCCTCCCCCTGCACACTCTCATGAGGAGCGAGGGCAACGCCATGGGTCATCTTTTTTCTTTTTCCCTTTTTTTTCTCTGCGTTTTTCCTTTTTTTTTTTCTCCCCGCCGCGCTGACCCAGACATGGGGAATGGGTTCCCCTCCTTTTTCCCTTTTCTCCTTTGCTTTTCCCCTTTTTGTTATCGGGCAGTAGGAGGGAGAAAGACCAGGGAACACCCCTTTTTTTTCTGTTTCTTTCCCCAGTGGTGGAGAAATCACGGAGCCGTCCCACTCTTTTTTCTTTCCCCCCCCAGGGCCCCTTTTTTTTTCTCGGCGGGGGAACGTAATGATTAGGGAAGGGCCGCGAACCCCTCCTCCCCTTTTTTGGGACCTTTTTCCTTGAGGGAGGAGCAGAAGAAGGACCCATCTTTTTCCCCTCCTCTTTTTGAAGCTTTTTTTTTTTCCTTTCTTTGTGGTCCTTCAAGGCCAAAAGCAAAGAACCAATACAAATTCCAGGGGACTGGGAGGAGAAGGCCTTCGCCCCCTTCTCTCCCCCCCTTCTTTTTTTTCTATTTCTTTTTTTTCCCCCCCAACCCGGTCGGGATGGTGAAGAGGAACGGGGCCACGACATCCTTGCAAGGTTTTTTTTTTTTTCCAAAACATCTTCCCTTTCTTTTTTAAGCAGGCGCAAAGGAGGTCTAATGATTAAAGGCGCGGTCTCTCCCTCCCCCCTTTCTTTTTTTTTTTTTTTTCCCCCCCCCTTCCCTCATGGCCGGGGGAAAAACACGACGGACGACGGTCACATGCTGTTGGCTATTCTTCCGACACGCTTTTTTCTTTTGAGATCGATGAAACGTGCGGGGCCGCGCTTTAGCAACAGGCCTGGGGAAGTCGCGGTTTACCGCCGGCCCTGTGTCTTCTTCCCCCCTCCCCCCTTCTTTTTTCCCTTTTTTTCCTTCCCCGCGATTTTTTTCTTTTTTCTCTTTCACCTTCTGATGGTTGCGCGCCACCAGGCAGGATGTAGGAGTGCTCGCCACAGCCAGACCTGGTTTTGGGTGTCCCCTCCCCCCTTTTTTTTTTTTCCTGGAGAACTTTTTTTTTCTTCTTTCTGTCAGTTCCTTCCTCTAACAGGGACTGGGAAGGGTGTAGGGGGGAGGTTGCGTGGCTTTCCCTTTTCCTCTCCCCCCCCCAGTACTTTCCCTTTTTCTTTCCTTCTTCTCGCGTCTCGGAAGACGAGAAGGGGCCCAGCATCATGATGATTTTTTTTTTCTCTTTTTTTTTTTCCCTTTTTTTCCTCCGTGTGCTTGAAAGGTGAGTAAGGAAAAAGCTTGTAAGGCTCGCGTGATTATCACCAACTTTCGTGGGTCCCTTTTTTTTTCCCCCCTCTCCCCTTGGTCCTGATTTGGAACGCACACGAACGCCGATCCCCGTCGCGTGGTTCCGGTCCTTTACTTTTTTCGTCTCTTTTCCTACTTTTTCTTTTCCAACAGTATAGATATGATCCTCGGGTTTCCTTTTTTTCCCCCCCTGGCTTCTTTTTTTTCCCCTCCCCCCCCCCTCTCCCCCTCCTGGGGATTTCCCTTTCCCGGATCGGTACGGTCCGGCGACACCCCGACGCCGTCGTTTTTTTTTTCCCGATGCGCTCTCTCTTCTTTTCCGCCCTCGAAAAAGGAATGCGAAACGCCTCTTTTTTCTCCATTTTTTTCCCCCCCGGGACCTTCATAATTAGAGAGAAGGATGCGTAGATTTGGTCCGTTTTTTCTTTTTTTCCACGTTTTTTTATTTTCCCCATCCTGGGGACGAGCTCGTTGAGAGAAAGGCGCCACCCCCAGGCCCCTTTCTTTTTCCTTTTATTTTCTTCCGCAGACTCCTAATAGGGTCGAACAGGGCGACGGCGGTTGGCCGTTCCCTCCTCCCTTTCCCCCCCGACTCATCCCTTTTTTCCCTTGTCCTGCGCTGCAGCGAGCCTGCAGGCGTCCGGCAGAACTCTCGACGCGCTCCTCCAAGCCCGGCGGAGGCTTTCCCTTCTTTTTTTCTTTCTCCCCACTTTTTTTCCTCCTTTCCTTTTTTCTTTGTCGGCTGATTGCCCGAAACCCGACACCGCGATTCGTTTCCTCCCCTTCTTTTCTTTTTCTCTAAGCCCCCCCTTTCGGAAGGGTATAGAGAGCCCCGTTCCCCTTCCTTTTTCTTTTTTTTTTTCTTGCCCCCCCCCCTTTCCCCCTTCTTTTCCCGGCAGATCCCGTTTCCCCTTTTTGTCCCCCTCCCGTAAGATCGACGCCACTTCGGGCGGATCCTCTTTCTTCCGGTCTTTCCGGTGCCGAGGACACCGTCCAACGCCCGAGTCCCTTTTTTTCCCCTACTCGAGGAACCCATCCGATGGACTCCGGGATTGTAATAGGTGAAAAGGGATGTCCTTTTTTTTTTTTTTTTCGAAGTTTCCCTTCGTTTGTTTTTTTTTAGGTGAACTGTCACTCCGTTGTTTTTTTTTTTTTTCTATTCTTTTGCCGTGGACGGGGAAAGAAGAGTACATTCCCCCCTTTTCCCTCCCCAAGATTGTGTTCCTTCGTTTCGGGCCCTCCCTTTCTTTGAAAGGGTTTTTCCCCCTTCCCCTTTTTTTCCTTCACACGAGATGAAGGCGGCGCTTTCGCCCTCTTTTTTCTTTCCTTTTCTCCTCCCCCTCGTTCCGAAACAGGGCGGATCGAACGGGCTCTGCCCTTTCCTCTCCCTTCATTCTCGGAGGACGGGCGTGAACGTTTTTTTTACCGAGGAAATGCCGCCCCGTCTTTTTTTTCCCGAGCGCGGCGCGGGACGCCTCGAGTTTTTTTTCTTTCCTTCTTTTTTTTTCCTTCCTCCAAGGACCCCGCCCGAGGCAGGCAGGGAGGGATTTTTTTTTTTCTTTTCCCCCTTGTGTTTTTTCCCTCCCCCTTGTTCTGTCATCGGAGCGGAGCACGGGGCCGCCTTCCGCCGGGGTTTCCTTCCTTCAAGACTTTTCCTTCCCTTTCGGCGGGCAGAACCATAAGGATTTTTGACGCGACGGAAGGGTCCTTTTTCCCCTTTTAAGGATGGCGTCGAAGGAGGAAGGGAGGCGGCAATCCCTTTCCTTCTCCTTTTCCCTATGTTCTCCTTCTTTTTCTCCTCCATTTGATAGAAGGATGGTGGCTCTTCTCCGGCTCCGATGGGGGAAATAGGAGATGGGGGGCGCTTCCCTCCTTCTTTTTTAACCCATGCCGAGTGAGAAGATTTTCTCCTGGGCCCTTTTTTTCCCTTTCTTCCCCTTGAGTAGAGGGTGGAGCAGGAGAGTTCTCTTTTTTTTTTTCATTTTCCCCCTCTCCCTCCTCCCCTCCCACCCGGAGGAGGCAGGGCGGTTTGGAATTTTCTTTTTCTCGGGGGGGGGGGTGGGGCTTTTCTTCTTCCTGAAAAAGGTCCCCCTGGGCCCTTCGTGAGAAGGAGGAGGCTCCTTCCCCCCCCACCCCTTTTCTTGATGTGGAAAGAGGCACGGCCACCGATTACTTCCCTTCCCTCCTGAGTCTGGTGATTAGAAGCGGCTTCCCCCCCTCCCTTTCTTCCCCTTGAAAATTTATCTTTTCTTGTTTGCTTCTGCGTAGTGGGAGAACGCCCCTTCATTTACCACCCGATAGATGAAAGGCCGAGATTTCTACCCCTCTCTTCAGGTCTTTTCCCCAGAAATGGTTGAGGAATAACCTCTTTCCCCCTCCCCTTTTTCCGGGCTTCTCCCCCTGTCCCAATCCGAGATAGGAGAAGGAATGATTCGTTTCTTTTCTTTTTTTTTTCACGCGACCTCAAATAAGGCAGGAGAGGGGGAAAGGATGACCCAGGGGCTCCTGGAGGTAGACGAGAGGCGATCCCTTCCTTTTTCCTTTTTTTCCTCGCTTCTTTTTTCCTTTTTCCCCCCCCCCGCATTTAATGGCGCGGGGGGTGGGGACTTCAGCCACGCCCCCTCCCCCCCCCCTTCCCCCCCCCCCCCCTTTTTCTTGGGAGGTTTTTTTCTTTCCCCCCCCCCTTCCACTTTCTCCTAGTGATTAACGGAGGGTGAATGGACACCCACACCCTTTTTTTTTTTTCCCCTCTTGCGCCCGCAAACATGCAGAATGGAAATCTCAGGAAGGGAGCTGGGGCCTCATTTTCCCTTTTTTTTTTTATTCCTGCCCCCTCTTTCCCCCCAGGGGAATGGCTGCTTGTAGGGGAATACATCATGGGCGGCTTTTCCCCTCTTTTTTTTTTTCATGCCTGTGTTTTTTTTTTTTCCTCTTCCCCCAATCCGCCCACGTGAATTATATATATTTTAATACTCCTCCGTTGTTGTGTTTTTCTCCTCTCTTTCCTTTTTTTTTTTTTCTTTCTCACAAGCCCGTTTCTTTCCCTCCTCCATGCAAGCAATTCTGGATCGGGCGGAGACCGCCGCTTGGCCTTTTTTTTTTTTTCCCCCTTTCTTTTCCCCTTCTACTTTTTTCCCCTTTCCTTTCTTTTTTCGGAGTGGCTAGGCAAAAAAGCACGACCTGGTTGGTGTCCCTTCCCCTTCTCCCCCCTAGGAGTTTTCTTCCTTTCCCTCCTTTCCCCCCTTCCCTGAAGGTGTAAGGGGGGAGGGTTGGCGTGGAGTGAAGGCCCCCCCTCTCCCTTCCTTTCCTTCCTGCTTCACTTTTTTCTTTTCTCTGCTCTTTTCCGGACCCGAGAAGGGCCCCGCGATAATGATGAGGTCGGTTCCCTCCCCCTTTCTTCCCCCCCTTGCTTCCCGTTGTCCTCCGGCTGGAAAAAACGTGATACGGCAGATTTTCCTTTTCGGCCCCCTTTTTTCCCCCCCCCTTCCCCCTTCTCTGAACTACCCGGGAATCGTCTTTTTTTTTTTGGCGTTTTCCCCTGTTCCCCAGGGCGTGGTTGCCGGGGTAGAACCGGTTTCCCCCTTTCTCCCCCTCCTCGTCTACCAAATTATTCGATCTCTCCCTTTTTTTTTTCTCGTTTTTCCCCCTTCCTCTTTCCCCTTCTTTCATGGAATTAAATATCAAGGTTTAATGATGACCTTCCGGATTTTCTTTTTTTTTTTTTTCCCTTTCTTTTTCCCCCTCGTAGTTCTTTTCTTCTTTTCCCTCTTCTCCTTTCCGTTGTAGTAAAGGCGAGATTCGTCGATGCTCCTCTCCTCCCCCTCCCCGACTTTTCCTCCTTTTTTCGTTTTCCTCTGCACGTTTGCCCAGGAAAAATCCTTAGCGCGCGGCTGGTAGATTTTTCCCCCCTTTTTCCTCTTCCCTTTCCCCAGGAGCTTTCTTTCTTCCCCCCCCCCCACATCTGACACCAGATGAGGATTAGAGGGAGTCGACTTTTTTTTCCTACTACCCTTTATTCCCCCCTCCTTTCCCTCTAGGAAGAAATTACTATAAAAAAGAATAATAAGTCGAGTCATTCTATGGTTTTCCCCCCCCCTCCTTCTTCCCTTTCCCTCTACGACTTTCTCCTTCCTCCTCTCCTCAGCAACGGCGGAGGGGCGGCGTGCTCTTCGATCTCCCCCTTTCCCCCTTTTTTTTTCTGCCCCCCTTCCTCCTCCTCCTGGCATGCTCGGGGCGGTGATGGCCGAAACCCTATTTTTTCCTTTTTTTTTTTTCCTTTTCGACTTTTTTTTCCCCCCCCCCTTCCCCTCCAAACCCGGGGGCGGCAGGTCCTCGCGCCGCCCCGCGTCCCCCCCCTCCCCCTTCCCCCTCCTCATTTTTTTCCTTCCTCCTTCCCTTTCTCTCGCTGTTTCGACGGAGGTCGGCGACAGCAGGCCGCTTCAGATTCCCCCCCCTTCTTTTCGTGAGCGCCCGCCTGAAGATTTCGTACGACTCCTCCTTTGCCCCTCTTCCCCCGGTCCACGGCCAGAGGAGGCCGCGGCCCCCCTCCCTTTCTTTACTCTCCTTTCATAGGATTGTAATAGGTGTTCCCCTTCTTTTTCCCCCCCGGCGGTTTTCTGCTGCCTTTCTTTCGGTCGTTATTTGTCCGCCGCCGACGGGGGGGGGGGTGAGAGAGGCTTTTCCCCCCTTCTTTTTTTTTTTCCGACCTTTTGCTCCTCCGGGGCACTCCGTGAGGACAAGGCCGACCTCCCCTTATTTTCTGGGTTAGAGGTTTTCCTTCATTTCCTAAATTCTTCTGTAATAGGAAACAGATAACCCCCCTTCTTCTTTCTGACTCCTCCCCCCCTCTTTTGAGTTAGATATGATCTTCCTTCTTTTCCCTTTTCCCCCTCCTTTTCAAAACCCTTTTTCGGAGTTTTCCTTTGATCGAACGGAATTTTTTTCCTTCCTTTTTTTTTTTTCATTACGTCATCTCGCGGGCCTTTTGACTTCTTGCAGCCCGCTTTCCTTCCCCGGGTTTTTTTGCGGCGCCGGAGCGGGGACGCTTCGAGGCTGCCTCTTTCCTCCGGTAGGGCTTTCCCCCTCTGGCAAGGCCAGGAGGGATAGCGGACTTCCGCTTCTTTTTTTTTTTTTTTTTCTTTCCCCCCTCCCTCCTCACGCAGGGATGGAGGAGCGCCGCTCTCTTTTTCTTTTTTTTCCCCCCCCTCCCCCCCCTCTTGCATCTCCGTCGGCGGCAGGGGAAACCCTAGATGACGCCGAAGGAGTCTTTTTTTGGGAAGGAGAAAGAGATGGGCGTCGGATTCTTTTCTTTTTGGGGGGGGGGTTGCCCCTTTTTTTTATCTCTTATGATATGAGGAGGAGGGGATAGAAGACACAATTTTCCTTCTCTTTTTTCCCCTCTTTCTTCAACAGAGGGAGGGAAGAAGGAATGTCCCCCCCCCCCTTCTTCTTCTTATTTGAGGACTCCCTTCAACTTCCTTCCCCCCATATGAAAAGGAAGGAGAGAGGGGAGGAGGGAGGTCCTTTTCCCCCCTTTTCCCTCTTTTCTCTTTTCAAAAACTTTTTTTTAATCCTTTCAAGTTGCGCAGGGAGGGCGTGGTTTCCCTTCCCTTCCCCTCCCGTCGCCCGGAGGTCGACGCCTTCTCCTCTCTTCCCCTTGAGAATTTTCCCCCCCCCTGTCTTTTGGGGGTTGGTAGGAAGGAAAGGAAGATACGGCCTTCCCCTTTTTTCCCTTTTTATTGATCTTTTTTTAACCTTTTTTCTTTTTTCCCTCTTGAGGCTTTGGCAAAGAAAATGGTATAGTGATCCCCCCTTTTTTTTTTTTTTTCCCCCGACCCTTTCTCTCCTTCTCCTACGAAGGGTGATCAAGACAGCTCTTCCCCTTCATGGTCTCCATCCCCCCCCTCTTAAGGTGATAAGGAGGTAGTGGGATCCCTCCCTTTTCCCCTTCTCCCCCCCCTTTCTCTTCCCTCCTAGTTCTCTCTTCCCTTTTGGTTTTTTTTTTAAACCTTACCATTCTTCCTCACCCCCTTCCTTCCCTCCCCCCCCGTTACAGGCCGGAGGAAAAGGTAATACGGATCGGCGACGTGTTTCTTTTTTCCCTCCCCTCAATCATGATAGAGGGGCCCCTGCGCTGTTTCTTTTTTCTTCCTCTCGATATAACAGAGAAAAGATAAGTGTGAAGGCGTACTTGTCCCCCTTCCTGGGGGGCCCCCCTCCCCCCCCCCCCCTCCCCTTTCCCAAGGGCATGGGAAGAGGGAAAGGCATGCGCCCTCTTTCCCCCTTTTTCCCTCCTTTCTTTTTTTTTCCCGGGGAGGTGATGGAAACAAAACCAGGTCGGGGTTTTTTCCCCTTTCCTTCCCCCCTCCTTTGGGGGAGGCGCAACATGTGTCCTCCCCCCTTCTTTTCCCCCTTTTTTTGGAACCCTCTTTTTTTCTCTCCGCCACGATCCAAGGGGAATGGGGATCTTTCCCCCCTTGGCGGAATTCTTCCAGTCATGCTGTGACGCTTTCCTTTCCCTCTTTTTTTTTTTTTTATTTTTGAGAGGATGGAAAAACGTGCGGCATGCCGCGACTTCGGCCCCTCCCTTTTTCTTTCGGCGGTTTTTTTTCCCTTCCCCTTTCTCTTTTGCGGAAGGAAAGGATTGATAATGAGGAATTGGTCTTTTCCCCCCCCCTCCCCCCCTTTTTCAATTCTGCTCTTCTTTCTTCCCCTTCCCCCCCCAGCCAGGAAAATGGTTGGTGTAAATAAATAAGTTCTCCCCCTCTTCCCCCTTTAAGGTCCCCTTTTCCCCCCTTCCCCCCTTTTTTTTCCCCCCTTTCCATGGGAGGTGTAGGGGGAGGTGAGTGGGAATTGAAGGAACCCCCCTCTCCCCTTCTTTTTTTCCGTCCCCCCTCTCTTTTTCCCTTTTCTCTACAGAGAAAGGGAAAAGAGATTTCCTTTCTTCTGTCGCCTCTTCCCCTTATAACCGTGTCCTCCGGATTGGGGGAAAGTTGAGTCCGGCCCTCCCCTTTTCCCCTTCTTTCTTATCCCCCTTTTTTCCTTTTCTATAGAAATTAAAGGGAATAGAGCGGGTCCTCTTTCTCCCCTACGCGACTCTCATTTTTTTAAGAGGTTAGAAAGGTGGGAGAGTCTTTCCCCCCCTTGGGTCCCTTTTCCCACTTTCTCTTATGATACTAGGGTGGAGTTTTCTTTTCCCTTCTTATTTTTCCTCCCTCTTTCTTTTCCCCCCCCTTCTCTTTTGGAGGGAATACCATATAAATAATGATGAACTTCAGGATAGGCCGGTTTCTTCTTCCCCCCCCCCTTTTTTCTTCTTATTCCTTTCTTTTTCCCCTCTCCCGCGCGATGTAGTCAGATGATTTCCCCCCGCTCTTCCCCCTCCCTTCCTCCCCCGCGGGCCCGCAGTTCGCATCTGCACGTTGACACCCAGGGGACCTCCTTTTCCCCCCCTTTTTTTTTCCTTGATGGCTTTTCCTTTTTCCCCTCTCCCCCAGCGCGATGGCCCATCCCGGGACGTGATAGTTGAGGCAAGAGCCACCCCCTTCCCTTTTTTTTTTTCCCCGCCGCCGAAGATACTAAATCGGGTCAGGACCCCTTCCTCTTTTTCCTTTTCCCTTGAATCTCCCCCCCTTCCCTCCTCAGTCGTATATAGGGTTATGAAGAAAAGGACGGAATATTCCCTCCCTCCCCTTCTCCTTTCCCTGATTCCCCCCCCCCCCCCCCCCCCCTTCCCCTCAAGGGAGGGAGGAGGACGGTGCTCCTTCTTATCCCCCTCCCCCAACATTTCCCCCCCCTCCCCCATCCGGAAGTACGCGATAATCATTCCTTTTTTCCTTCTTCCCCCCGATCGGAAAGAAATAGAGTCTTTATCCCCCCCCCCGAGCCCCTCTCCCCTCGCGGGGCCTAAAACCGGGGGCCGTGTTCCCTCCTTTCGCTTCTTTCTTTGAGATGGGACGTAGATGAACCCGGCTTCTTTACCCCTTCCTTCCCCCCTCTTTTCCCTGCGACGCAGGAAGATAAGATTCCCTCTCCCCCCCTTTTTCCTTGGAGTTTCTTTTTTCTCTTTTTCCGAGACAAACAGTTAAACGAACGAGGAGGCAGCGGCCACCGCGACCTCCTTTTCCCCTTCTTTTTCCTTTTCTGGATTTTCTTTTTTTTTTTTTTTTTCCCCCCCCCCCTTTCCGCGATCGAAGAAGGATATCTCTCTTTTTCCCTATCCCCCCTCCCCTTTTGTTGTCTTCTTCCTTTCCCCTCAGCACGAAGCGGGGGAAAAAGAAGATCCATCCCCTTTTTTATTTTCACCCCTTTCCCCCCCCTCCATTAGGATTTTTCCCTTTTTCTTTCCCTTTTTCAGCCCTCGGGTAGTGGGAAGGGTGTCTCTCCCCCTCTCTAATTTTTTCCTTTCCTTCTTTTTCCCTCTCTGCAGGGCCGGAGATAAGCCACGAGGGGCTCTTCGTCTTTCGTTCTTTTCCTGGATTTTTTTTTTCCCCTTGATGGAGTTCCCCTCCCCCCTCTTGTGATAGAACCTTCTCCTTCTGCCGAAAAGAAGGAGGGTTCCTCCTTCCCTTTCCCCCTTTTACCCTTTCGCGCGAGAGGACCTGCCGCCTTTTTTGTCTTGGTGCGCGCGGCGCGGGTCTTCTTCGCGGGCTTTTTCTCTTTTTTCTGGCCCATCAGCCGACCCCCCCTTTGCCCTTCCTTCGGACTCCGTCCCCTCCTGTAATGAGGAGGAGGGTTTTTTTTTTTGTCGGCCAAGGGGAGAAAACCCCCCCTTTTTCTTTCTAACCTTTCTTTTCTTTCCTCCCCTTTTTTTGGATGGACGCGAGTCGGAAGAGTTTCTTTCCTTTCCGCTTCTTTTTTTTTCTTTTTCCCTCTGCAATCTCAGTAAGGAGGCCAGAAACCCTAGTCTTTCCTGTCTCTTTTTTTGCTTTCTTTCCTTGGGAGAAGGATGGGAGACTGGGCCTTTCAGAGGAGGGCTTTCTTCCCTCAATACTCTTTTTTTCCTTCCACGATGGAGGATTACCTTCTTTTTTTTTTTTTTTTTTCCTCCCTCCCCTCCCATCGATGTCGCAGGGCTGTTTTTTTTTTTTCTTGCTCAAAACTTTTTCTCTGAGATGGGAAATTCGCGTCTTTTTCTCCTTCAAGCAGTTTTTCTTTTTCTTTTCCCCCCTGCGCCAATTATACAAGAAGCGAGCGCCTCCCCCCCCCTCTTCAAAAAAGTGAAGGAGGAAAACAGGAGACTGCGGTTCCCCCCTTCGCCCCTCCCCCTTTTTCCGGCGTTGCGGAAGGATGTTTTTTTTTTTTCCCCCCGACGAAAATCGCGCCGGATTTTTTCCTTCCCCCGACCGGAGGAAGGGAGATTTCCCCTTCCTTCTTCCTTTTTAGAGAGGAGGAGAGAACCCCTCCCCTTGGTCGGGTTTCCCCTTTTCCTTCACATTCAGGAATTGGGAGAGGGGAGGTAACTGCAAAAGGACCGTTTTTTTTTTCCCCCTTTTCCCTCTTCCGGCAAAAAAGACCCTGTCATCTTTCCCCCCCCTCTTAGACATTTGGCTTCTCCTCTCCCCCCCCCCCCTCCCTCCCTGGGTGCCTTCCACTACCCCGATTCGAAGGAATGTTTCTAGTTTTCTCTCCTTTCCCCCCGACGCGCAAAGGTAGAACCGGAAACAAAAATACGCTGAAATCTCCCCTATTATCTTGCCTTTTTTTCTGGGCCACACACACCCTAGAAGGGCATTCGGGGGAAACCCTCCCTCCCTATCTCTCTGCCCCTTTCGCCTTTCGCGTCCCTGTATCTCCCCCACGGCCGCGTGAACTTAAAGGATGTGCTCAGGACTCCTCATTTTTCCATCCCGTCCCTCTCCCCCCTCCGTTCCCGCTCCCCGCTTTGCTTTCGTATCCACACCCCCCTCCATCCCTCTTCACGTAATCAAAATCCGCATGATACCAACCTCTTCCTTTGGCATTCACTTACCCCAGTCCAAAAAACGTTCCCCCCCTCTTACCTGTAACGCTCCATTCGCCCCAACTTTTTTTCCCCTCCCCACCGAAGGCATTAAAAGATGGGGCCGTTGTTTTAGCTCCTTTTTTTTTCGGACCACGGGTATACGGGATGGGAGGGCCATCTTCCCGCACAAAGAGAAATTAATCATGATTTTTTTTTTCCGGGTTTTAGAGATCTCTCTTTCCCCCTGCCAACCTTTTTCCTCCATCGCCCAGGCTAAAGTGAATCTTTCCTTTTTTTTTTTTTTTCCCCGTTTCCCCCCCCTTTCCCCCCCCCCCCCACCTCACCTCCCATAACAACCTTACAGGGGGGCCTGGTTTTCCTTTTGGGGAGAGGAAGGACTTTCGCCTTTTTTTTCCTTTTCCCCCGGTTTTTTTTTCGTCAACCGGCACGGTCTCTATGATAACGGTGGGATTTTTGGTGATTGGACCCCCCCCCCCCCTTCGGTCTGTGGTGACCCGAGGGGCACGGCCCCTCCCTCCTTCCCTTTTTTTTTGTCTCCACCCCCATGCAGAATTTCAATCTAATGAAGGATTTCTTCCTTTTTTTTTTTCTCCCCTTTTTTCGGTCATGCTTCAGAGAAGTATCTTCCCGCCCCTCTCCAGGTCCCTTGTTTCGGCGGAGCGTCAAAGAAGAATACATCAGTGGGGCCGGCTTTCCCCCCTCGAAGGGCATTTCTTTTTTTTTTTTTCCCCCCCCCCTCCTTTTTCGAGAAGAGGCATGGCTTC
>Ga0179593_1543975_pt1 | contig 17365 bp, 17 predicted proteins | sample CZODoug2_1_08_16_FD_185931 | JGI IMG/M metagenome (GOLD analysis project Ga0179593, IMG submission 185931) | Vadose zone soil fungal communities from Angelo Coast Range Reserve, California, USA - CZODoug2_1_08_16fungal (PacBio error correction) | ecosystem: Environmental > Terrestrial > Soil >... | reverse complement strand
CCCGTCTGCGTCTTCTTGCCCCGATGTCGTGGTTTCCGTCGTAGAGAGCGGAATCGTCGTTTTTGCACCACGTCACAAAACCTCCCTTTCTTCACCAGCCCGAATCCCACCGCTACGCATGCCGATCAAGCCGGGGAACGTACGCGGACAGGTCTTAACATTCCTTCTACAAGCGAGACGCGCAGTTTTTTTTTCCCTTAGTCAGTCAGCGGTCAGCCGTCTTCGCCCTGTTGGTTCTGGGCGAATGGCGATGCGACAGTACCCCGATTCTAGAAACCGGCAGCTTACCCGACCTATAACTTCTCAGAAGTATTAGTAGAAGATGGCGCGATGTAGGACATGATCGTTGGTTTTCGGTTCCGGGGATCTAAGCAGAAGCCGCTCCCCCTCCAGTTCGGCAACCGTCGACGCCCGATGTTGAGAAACAACAAAACCCCCCTTTCACCTTTCTTTGTAATGAAGTGCCATCTCAGCGGCAGGAGGCTGCCCCCCCTCCCCACCAGAATCTGTTTTGGTCTTGTTGCATCCGTTTTGATGAGGCGCGCTCTCTGGCTCGGCGCGTTTTGAGCTTCGTTCGTCTCTCCTTTTCTGAGGCTTTGCACGGCTTCGGTCCCCCTAATGCTTGGCGGTTTTTTCTTTCCCAGTCGCGCCGGTCACCCGGGAGGAACGCCAACCCTCTCAGCTGCGAGGCGACCCTTTCCGGTAGAGTTCAAGCTCCCCAATGCCCTACCCGAGTTTGACGATTGAGAAAGACGATCCCCCCCTCCCTCAGTTGCCCTCGTACACCTCCTGGGAGGCAGCCAACCGGAGCTCTCCTGTCGTCCCCATCAAGACCCCCCTCTTCTCGCCGCACGGTACGATCGTCATCACCCGCCGTTTTTGCCCACAGGAGCCGAGAGTGATTTCTCTTCTCTAGTACCCCCTTTCGTATGCTTCGCTCGCCTGACATACGTGCCTCTCCCCATACGCCTTTCCGTTGACACACGGCGATGACGGCAGCCACTACAACGAGATCGGGTCGACCCGAGCCAGTTTCAGGGCTCGACCCCCAATTTTACCGCCCGGCAAGCAGCAGAGCTTCGGGTCCTCCGCTTCTTCCTGGCTTTTACGACCCGTTCTGTATGAGAGGCTTTCCCACCGGCGGGGAAATCCACCATGAGCTTAACGACATAGCCTTCGACGCAGGTTCTTCCTACAGTCAACACCCCCTAAAGACACGTATGACACTCTCCACGACACAAACGATCTTCTTCTCACCAAGCCACAAGACCTATTGTTCGCTTCCTCAGGCTCCCCCACGTTGCGTCGCTCCTCTGCCGGTCACCCACGCTATCATGGTAATTAGGGCTCAAGTCGACGCTCATGCTTTTACGGACTTTTTCCCGGCTCGATCCTTGGCGACATCGACATCCGCGACACAATGCTGTCTCCGAGATAGTCTAGGCCCTTCCCACTTCCACCGATTTTTCCCCTTCTTCGTCTCTAGACCTAAGATGACGTATGGATATCGCGCCCGACTCCGTTTCAGGAGTGGTAGAAACGTCGTGGACGGTAGGATTGTCCACGACCCCCCTGAGCTTCTTTTAGGCGGGCGCCCAACATCCTTTTGTCCTCGCGCCCTGCACGCCGTCCCAGCTTGTTCGCCGAGTAGCCGACGGAACTCCGACACCAACCGGAGTTTCGATCTTTCCTATCCTTCATTTCGCCAGGCCGTCAGCTAAGCCGTGCTTCCCCAAAAGACCGGTTTGCGTACTCTCCCGTTTGTCTTCGCCGAAGGTCGATAAAATTATCTCTTTTCCTCCTCCGTTTTGGTTGATTTTGATCCGACCGTTCTTCGGCGGAAGACGACAGTCGCTTCGTTTCGGGGGACCACTCCCTATGCCCTCGCGACGGCCGCACGCATGCCGGAGAGGACTCCTGCCCCACCAACCTTTTGATGTAGAGGGTGCGGTCGGACTCGTCGGAACAGTCCTTTCTGGCGACGGGAGGAGCCACCTTTCTCGAGTGAACCTTGTCGGTCGGTGGATTGCAAGCGGGTGGTGGACCTTTTTCCCGACACTTTGGTCGTTAACACGACTGAATAGGGTTGCGTTTTTATATGTCCCTTTGATGTTCTCGATACGCAAGGCAGTTTTTGAAAGCCTGGTATTGGGAGTCGCGGCGCCTCTTGTCAGTCCGTGATGTCGAGGTAGGACCCTTATACCCACGATTTAAGTCGCGTCCGGACGCGTGCATTGAGCGTCGCCGTATTCAATGTCTCGGTAACTCGCCGGCGGCGAAGTCCCGATTTCCGTCTGGAGGACCTGTGTGGCGGCGCATTTTTTTGGCTTTTGCGGAAGGAGGCAGCGGCGTCCAGTGCCATGTCGGTGGAGGTTTCTCTCGTCTTTTTTAGTATATTTCGTTGTGTTTTTTTGACGGCAGAAACTGTTTTCGTTGGAGATGTAGTGATCGCCTGCCTAATTAGGTCATTCCCTTCCGTTGGGCAGCCGACGCATATCCCTCGGCGAACCCTCCGGCCTCGCGCTTGCGGCAGGCACCGGACCACTCGAGTTTTGAGCCATCCATCCAGCTCCCAGTGGAGGAGGGTCGACCCGCTTCTCGATATTTAATCGACCGTGAGAGTCGCCCCGTTCCCCTGAGGAACTCCTGTCAGGCGAGCGTCCTCCGCCCGCGCTGCTCTCGGAATTAATCGAGCAATACTTGGCTCCGGTAGCCACAGGTTGGGATCTATAGTGAAATTGTCTCTACTTTTATAAAGTTCTCAGATGCCTCCATAGGTTGTACTTCCCCCCCCCTTGTACTCATTCCAGCTCCGATCACTCGTGAGGGCGTGGTCGTCGCCTGTCGCTTTTCCTCTAGTTTAGCGGACAGTCAGCTGTGCCTTCTCTGACGCTCTTTCCTCCCTTCCCCCTTCTAATTGGTCCTCATGCGTAGTAGAAGTGTGTGTCTGCGCAACCCCCGTCTGGTCTCGACCCCGAGACGCCCCGCCGACGCAAGCCGAGCGGATCTGCCTTTTTTTCCTTTCTGCCGTCAATCGAGCAGTCGGCCGTCATAGTATCACTACGTTTCCCACGGCATAGAGAGTGGTCGTGAAGGCGCCGCCGGCCCGTTTCGCTCGTCCTTCCCCCTGAACAAGGAAGCGAGGTTTTTTCCCATAGCCCTAGATTCGTGGCGATGCTGACGCCGGTCTCTGTGTGAACTCACAGAACCGTGTGACGCTACGACCAGAGCGCATGGCACGAACCACGTCGATCTTTCTTTTCGAAGGGACTGGAGGACCAGCGCTAGCTGATCCTAGTTCCTCCCCCTTTCCTTCGACTGGCGGAGTTGCATCTTTTTCCGAGGCCCACGTAGCCCGTCGTTTCCCCTGAACGCGAAGTTGACGATTCGCGCTTCCAACGCACTTTTTTCTCCTCGTGGATGAAGTGGCGACTGGCCTCTTTTGGGCACCCTTTTTCAATGCTCCTTTTGACGGGTTTTCGCGGCCCGGCCCAAGGGGGGAGTCCGTGGTTGGTCGTGTTTTTTTAACCTTCGTCTATTACTGTAATCCTCCTGATCGCCGACGTGCCGACAAATCTCTTCTTTTTTACTTTGTTGTGTTGTTAGATTTGTCGCAACGGGCATCCTGCGATGTAGGTGGCGTGGTCGCCGTTTCGTACGTTGAAAAACGTACCCCGACAAAGGGTTGGGCAGGAGGTAACTCATATCATTGATTCAAGCCCGTGAAAAGTCCTGATCCCGGCGTTGATCGCCCTGATCCCGAAGAGCAGCGCTTCTAGCTGTCTACGTCACAAGTCTGAGGTAGTCCGTCAGGCGCGGCGCTTGACAGCACACGTTGGTGATTGGACCCCCTTTCTGCCAGTTCCGATGCCGAGGAGAACCACCTTCCCTCATCCTTGTCCGGACTCCCGGAGACGATCTTAGACGTCTGCCGATGTCGGTTCAGAACTTTTTCCTTGACGCACCGGTGCCGTGGTTCGAGCAGCACGCCCTGGCTCCTTTCTTTACGCTCCTCCTGACGACAGCCTCTAGCCACCCTCCTGTCGTGCCACGAATCCGCGGCCGGCGATGACTGCACGGCCACCAAGCCCTTCGGCTAACCAAGTAGTTGAATCCGTGACCCCCATCCGGTCTTTTGCTGGTCGTCAGTCCCTGAGTTGAGCGCTTCCGATTCGCTTCCTCTTTTCCGTGTCGACGAAGATGCGCGCCCCTCCCACCCGGCGAAGTACGTCACCGGGAACGCCCTCGTTTCCGTAGGCGCCCATCCGGTTCCTGTCGCCCCACTTGCCGGACAACAGAGTGCGAGAAAGCGGACCAGCAAGCCCGCCATTGCTCCACCTTACACCGAAGGTGATCTCAACGAGAGTGCGTAGCCCTCAACGAGTAAGAAAAGGGTCACGATCGTGCCACCAGGCGTGCCACATAGCGCGATTTGAACCTAGTTTTGTCTCCCCCCCCCCCCCCCCCCCCCCACCCCCCCCCCACCCCCCCCCCCCCCCCCCCCCCCCCCCCCCCAGCCGTCTTTGGAGCTTCATCCGTGTCCTCACGACGACGTCTACCCCCCCTACTTCACACACCGGGATGAAGACAGGCCTCCCATCCCGAGGCACAGCCGGTTCTGACCCCCGCCACGTCGCGTCATAGATGTCTTCCAATTCTTTTGCTGGACTCCTTTCGCGCCGACGATCTTCCGCATGACTCTTCTATTGGATTTCGCGAGGCTGCAACACCGCCGTTCTGCCCTCCTGCGACTGTCGCTCCCCCTCATCGTCCGCAGGCACGAAGTTCTTTCTTAGAAGAGGCACCAACAAAACCCTAGCCCCCCCGACACCCCCCCACGATGAAAGGCTCGCCCCCTTCCTGTCTTCCCACACTCATATCACCCTTTCCCGCCCGACGAAGTCAGACTGACTTCGCGCCTGGCCATTCTTGTACTTCTTCTCTTAGTCGACTTTCTTTTAATCTCTTTTTTTTTTGGCTCTCGGCTCGATCGCAACTTTACCCTCACCACGTCGAGCGCGCCCGCATGACAATGAGCCCTAGATGCTCTTCTTCCATCTTCCAGTCGTATCAACCTCGCGCTTTCCCTTTCGGAATCAAGCTTTGCCTATACCGCCCGCAAGCCGATAAGGCGTGTGTCGACCCTTCGTTCCCATCTTTCGCACTGCATCACCGCATCTGCCGGCTCACCAACATCCCGCTGTGAAAGGTTCGCGCCCTCCCCTGCCGCCGTTGTTACCGACGAGCTAACCCTGACAGCAACCCGCGGATCCTGAATCATGCGCCAGGCCGCCCGCGCATCTCTCCCGCCCATTAGTTTTGGGCACCAACGTCCCTCCAGCTCTAGAACAGAGTCGTCTTCCTCGCCCGGTTCCAACATCTATTCCCTTCCTTTGTTGTTTGGTGTTGAGAGGATTTGTGTGTCGGCGATGACTCCCCCCGACGCCCGGTGACGCTATAACGTCTTTTGTACCATTCACGACTTGCCGAGATCTACGGCCTGGCGATGAAGTCATAAGCCAGGTGGTGCTGTAGGTTTGCCTTTCGTCAGTCCGCCCCGATCTTGGACGGCTGCGCTGTAGCTATCGCCGCGCGTTGTGCCACACCGGAGACTCGGGGTGATCAGCGGTGACTCCCCGCCCTTGGTCCCACGCTTATTTTTCCTGCCCCTCAGATCCATCTTTGATGTCTTTCAGATCGAAGTTAAGATGGCAGACGCCTGGTTCAGAAGAGACGCTCGGCGCCTTTTTGCTTCCCTTTCCCCTCTGGTGAGTCTGATCGTCAGCTCCGTTCATCTCCGAGCCCCGTCCCTGACAGGCATGGAGTAGACCCGAAGGAGGACCCATGATGTTCGTCCCTTCAAGTAGATGTCGACGCCGTCGGGCTTTTTTCTTGGTTACCGCGCCGGTCGGGCGTCGGACGGAGGAGCCTCGCGATGCCTCATCTGTTGGTTTTCTTTATCGTGGTCTCTTTCGTTGTATTGTTGTGTGAGGATTTACCCTGGCACCTGTCTCTTTGGGTCTCCGGGAGATTCTGATCGTTTATGGGGTTTTTTCTGGCCGGCCGTTTGGGCAGACGACGCATCGGCTTCGTGTCCTTAGAAGCGATGCGTCCCGCGTTCTTCCTGATCCTATGAAGCGTCCAGGTGGAGAGGGTCGACTCGTCGTGGCTGTCCGCACCCCCGCGTTCGTCTTTCTTCTTCGAGAAAAGATTCAGTCGAGCGAAAAGCAAGACTCTTTACGCGCTCGTGATCCCCTCGGCCTCCCGCGCTTCGATGAACAGTGCTTTTCGTCCTTTGACCCGTGTGCATGACATCTCATATGTTCCTAATCGCTGCTGCTCGGTTGTCGGACCCCCTCGGTGGTACCAACGCATCCTGCGTTGGTAGGTGTCTACCGCACGTTGTCCGTGAAATGTGTTCTTCTGCCAGCGGTTAGAATCACTAAGATTTCGTTCATAGGGTGACGTAGCCCGGTGTCTCGTTAAAAACGCGTGCTCCCTTTTTTCAAGTTAGGCCCCGCCACCCCCGTGCCTGCCAATCCCGCTAAGCTCCACGCAGCCGTCATCGAAGATGTCCCGCCAGAGACCCAGATGCACGATCCCTTTGCAGGTGGTTTTCCGTGCCTTCTTTCGCCGCGAGATCGTGCAAGTAAACGACCGTTTCCCAGCAGAGGAGGTATTGTCGACGATCCGTTGGAGTTCTGCCCCGTTTTTCTGCCTCTCCACGACAGACACCGGTGCGTCCCGACATCATCCGACATCGTCCCGCAATCTTTAGAAGATCAGTCAGGCGGGAGCTGATAGTCGTTTGCTTGAACGCGTGGTGAGACGACCCTCGCCCTTTCTCCTTCGGCTAGTCAGGGAGGCCCTACACCCACCACGACGCATGCTACGGTGACTGAAAAGACACCTGCCGGATCTTTAGACGTGGATGAGACTTAGCTGTGCTCCGGTACGGGTCCCCCTCCAGCGAGCGCGTGGAGATTTTCGCGGACCCTCCCCAGGCTTGCCTTTGTCGGTTAGTGGTGCAAGCTGACTATGCACGATAGCGAGGAAGCTCAGCCACCGACATTTTCCAGAAGTTGTCAAGCTTTCATCATCCGACTTGTTGTTGAGGAGAGTCTCACGTCCTTATTGTCGTGTTGAAAGTAAGCTTCCCGTAGTCTCTCCATAGCACTTACAGCCAACCTTTTTTGCGGAGTGTAACTCGCGCCATGACTCCGCGAAAGAATTGACCAGTACAGGAGTCCAGAGACGTTTCCTCTGTCGCCGAGACGCCCGAGGAGTGGATGTAGCTCTATACGTTCTCGTGACCTTGCTCCCGTTGGAGGAATAATGGTCCCCCGATGACGGAAGCCAGTTCGATGCTGGCCCACCGGTTTCCCCTACCCTCGATCACGTGAGCGGGGTCACTCCCCCCTGCCGACTTCTTCCTTCTTGTATGTAGCATGACGAGGCGTGCGGTGTTCCCGGGTGCTGTCTTTTTCGCCTCTTCCTGCCAGATGGCAAAACGGACTCGGACGCCCGGTTTTTACGACCCTCCTTCTGGCCTGTCAGTTGACGTGCAACTATCTTCTCCTCGGCCCGCTAAGCAGGGCGAACACGTTTTCCTTCTTTGAGGCGTAATCGATCGTTCCTCCTCCCGCTTTGAGCTTGCGAGCCGATCGTTCCGGCCGGTCTCTCCGTCCCGGGTTTTCGACGCACTATGCGCTCGGTTGACGCACTCTCGCGACCCTTGAGAACGCACCAACTTTCAGAGTTCTTTTCGTGCACGCTCACACGCCCCACTTTCTCCGATTGCGCCCCAGCGAGCACCTCACTCCCCTCCGCTCCGGCGTTTCTGCCAAACAGAGTACCCCCTGGTTTTCTTGCGGACCAACCGATTTCTCTGTAGTCACGCCAGCAGCCGATGAGAGCTCTTCACGATTTCCCCCCCGTAAAACCCGTGATCGGCGGAGACACATTGGCTTTCCCCGACCGAGTAAGCAGAGGCGCTTCCCGACTCCCCCTACGCATTCCATCGCGACCGCGCCTTCGACGACGGTCACCGCATCCCACGAGCAAAGCCCCCGGTTCCGTCTCCTTTTTTTCCTCGCTGGCTAGACAACGGATTCCATTCGACTTTAAAAACCCTTTCTCTCCGAACCAGTTCGTCCCGGATCTTTTTTTTTTACATATCTGTCTGCCGTGTCCGCTTTCTGAGCGGCTCCCACCCTTTTTCTTTCATGGACCACCCATCAGTCGCAATGTCGATCACGAACTCTCCTCCTTTTCTTTACTTTTTTAAGCATGGGTCCCACCGAGAATGACACTCTCCACTCCCCGACGACTTTTTCTACCCTGTGACTTTCCTCCCTTCCCCCCAAGACCATGGCGCCGGCGAAACATCGCCTCGACGGGTTCCTTCGCCAGCGGCGAGTTTTTTACCCGATCGGGTCAGTCGGGATCTGGACACTCTTCTTTGCATGGAAGCTCGAACAGGCTGACCCTCTCTCCTTTTTTAAACCCCCCCCCCCCCCCCCAGCGTGCCCAGAGCAGTGACCTGAGATTTCCTTCGTCTTTTTTCCCCCCCACTTTCCTACGATGACGGCTCGCATCATTTCATATCCCCCCCTCACTCGCCATCTCAGAGTGGGTATCCCGTGGTCTTGTAACCTTGAAATCACTCGACCGATATCCGCCTCGGCCCCGTAGATAGCATTGCTCGCCCTCGCCAGCCGTTCTCGTCCTAGCCGACCGGCCATGGGTTTTTCCCCATCCACCACAGGCGGCGCCTATCCTTCGCGCCTCCTGCGACTCGGCCAGACCACGATGGTCACCACACGTTTTGTCGGCAGCCCTAATAGTTTAAGGTAGCTTTTTCCTCCTCCGGATCACTCTCTCTTTTCCTTCTGGTTGTGGTTCTTTCCCCGACCGTAGGCGAGGAAGACTTGACCGCGGTGCGGTTAGATGTCAGACACAGTTTAGGGTCATGGCAGAGCTCGCGTACGACCTTTGCGGCGTCTGGATATCCTGTGGTGCTGTCGAGGTGACTTTTCGGCTCGTCCGCGCCCTCTCTGGGGATTGGAGAGGGAGCTCGGACGCTTGTGATGCACGCCGGAGAACTGGCTTTTGATGCAAGCGGTGCGACAAGAGCGGCAACGACGTCGACCCCCCACGCCTGCTCGGGCTTCGGGTCCCTCTTATCAACTTCAAGCGTAGGAACGAGGTGCCCTCCTTCCCCCGAAGCCTTGAGTGACCTGCTTTTCTCCCCAGCTTGTCAGCTTCGCTCTTCTCGCTCGGTGATGCGAGTATGACAAGTGAGAGAGCCGAGAGTCAGAACTCCGGACATCGAGTGCATGAGCGTAGACTCGCCGATTTTTTTCTCGCGCTCGCCAGGCCTGACGAGTCCCTATGCCGGGGCGATGCCCCTGTGTTCGCCCCCGGAGCAGGTATTGGTGGCGTTCTGAGGTCCGTGCATCTGTGATGTCGGCTGTTCTTCTTTCCCGTTTGGTGGTGGGACTGCTGACGGACCCAATTTTTCGTCGGACTCGTGATAGCTCGGCTCTTGCAGGTTTTCTTTGCGCATCCTCCCTTCGGTTTTCCCAGCGTTAAGCAGTCTGACGGACCTCCTTTCCTTCGGAGAGAAACGGTAAGTGGAGACTCATTGATTACTGTTCTAGCGCTGAAGCGCCACGCGTTAGGAGGGTCGCCTTGCTGTCCCATGTCCTTGGCTGCCAGTCTTCTGTTTTTGTTATTTTTTTTTCTCTTTGGCCCCCCCCCCCCCCTGATGTCGCTCGTCGGCCGTATGTAATCGACCAGCAGACGCCCTTTTTGTCTCTTTCGCATCACTTTTTTTTTTTTTCCCTTGTTGCTCCGCTTTTCTGACGTCTCGGACCGTGATGCTCTCATCGTTCTGGCTGCCTACATGACTCTAGTTGTCCTCCCGGCGGTTTCTTTTTTGCAGACCTCCGAGCCGCTGAGGGGCTGTATTCCCGCCTCCTAGTGTAAGGAAATGTTTTGCGTGCTTCCTTTGAGGGGATACTACCTGTTATGAGTTGTCTTTCTGGTTGCCGTTTCTTCCTCCCCGGTGTCGTGACCGCCAGCTTCTTTCTTCGACACAGTTCGCCGAGAAAGACTCATCTATACGACCCTTCTAATCAACTCCGTACGCCCATCGCGAGCGGCACGAGAAGAGTGTTTCACGCGCCCCTCCTTACCCCTCCACCCCACCCCCCCCTTCCCCCCCCTGCCACCCCAGGCCCCTCCACCCCTCCCCCCCCCCCCCCGCCGTCCCCCCCGCTGGTTTGTTGTTTTTTTGCAGCGCTGCGTACGAACGCCTTCTTTCTTTTCCGCTGGTGTTATGAATTTATAGCGGTGTTTGAGGAGGTCATCAGTCTGCCCGTATGCTTCTTGCTTGCGCGACTAACGACTGGGACCCCGACAGATTCCCTTGCAGACCATTCCCCCTCCGCAATAGTAGAAGTTATTTTTGCCACAAGGCTCGTTGAGTCTTCGGCGAAAGGCCGGTTGAGAAAGCACGTCCTTAGTTCTCTTCCGAACCAAGGACGCAAGCAAAGCGCAGCGACTTCTCTCCCACGCGATTCGCGGCGCGACAGGACTGGCGCAGCGTACGATGAAGAATAAGGTTATTTGACCTTGTTCTTCCCTGACTCGTGATCTCTATGGCCGGCTCGTTGCACTCCCTCTTCCTTTGTCGTCCTGACAAAGCAGACGATGAAGCTAGCGGTTGCGTGCACGCAACAGCCTTGATTAGTCTTCACACCAATCTCTCTTCTTTTAACGACGTTGTTGTTTGTTTTTGAGTTTTCGGCTTCTGGAGATGTTCTTTTTCTTGCAAGTAGCCCTTTTCTGGCCTCGTCCCCCCGAAATTGCCCCCTCCCTTTCCGGCCGGAGGTTCACTCGACGCCGAGATCTAAACTTTCTGCCGCCCTCTTGCCCGTCCCTGAGGAGTCTCGAAGTAGATGTCCACGGCTTGCTTGCAGAAGTCGCGTGTCTTTTCGTAAGAATAGGTAGTCGAGTTCGCCGTTCCTTTCCGGGTTTCTTTCCGATGTCGGATTCCGACAGTCGATGGTCAAATTCCGACCTCTATCAACGCTCCCCGAGGTGGTTCCTCTTTCAAAGGTGGGGGACCGATCGTCGTCATATCCCTTTTTTGCGGTTTCAGCGACGCACCGGTGCTGCGTTCCCGCCGACTGCGCGCTAGTGACAAAGGATCGTTCCCCGCCCTTGAGCCCCCATCTGCGCCTTGTAGGTCAATCGATGTCCTTCCTGTTTGACACACGCCCTGACCGTGTGACCCACGTCGTGACCTCTTCGATGCGCCGCGCGTGGCGACCCCGTGAGCGTTGATCTCTGATGCTTCTGGAGGAGGCTTCTCTCCGTTGGCTGGCGGTGAGCTCACTTTTTTCTTCACCGTGTTTAGGAACGCCCCCCCTCAGCGTGCGGTATTCGAATTTGTTAGTTAAAACTGGCGTCCCCTGTAGCTATTGCTGAAAGCGTCGAATCAATATTCTTTTTTTTTCAAGCGTGACACGCCGGGTCGAAGACCAGAGAGCGCGGATTTACGGTCCACGCCTCCACGCTCCCGGTCACGATTTAATAATTGGGCCGAGATCTTGGTGAGCCGGATAAAGTTGATTCTGAGTCCCTTCTTCTTTGAGGGGGAGCCTCGCCTCTTTTTTCCCCTCCCTTTCCGCTTCACATCGACTGACCGAGACCCGTTATGCAAGTCCCCTCCTCACAGAGAGTGTCGACTTGCAGCAATTCGTGGTTAATAGTGCTCGCCTGGATCATGAGGGCGTAAAGTGAGAGCTTCCCTTCTCTTCGTTACCATCTTTCCGAAGAAGGGATCTCCGAATTCCACACGTTGTCTTTCCCAAAAATCCGTCGCATGAGATCTTGACATTGCCCGTCCCGATCCTTTTTCGTCACCCCCCCCCCCCCCCCCCCAACAAAGAGCCCTACCCGTCCCCCAGGATTCCTTCCGAATTGCCTCATTCCGCCCCAACCACCACCGGCGCCGGCTTACACACCTGTTAGCACGACGGCGTCGAAATTCTCCTCCTCACCACTCGATCTTTCCTTCTGATCTGCAGTCGTGGAATGGCCTTTCAATCCCCTTTTTTTTTGATCGATTAACTTGGCGACCTCGAAATCCATTTTCTCAGATTTGTAGCTGACTCTTTTGCGAAGCGATTTTTATAGGATTCATATTCCGTGCTTTCCACCCCTCCTTGACCTTGCGGCGATCGAGCCCCCGCTGCAGATGTTCTTTCTTTCTCCGATGGCGTGGGTAGAACCCCCCGTTTGTTCCCTCTAATTTTTCCACCGGTATGATCACGCTCTCAACAAGCGCCGTCTCACAGTCCCCCCCCGCCGCCCCTCTCTTTTGTTCCTTCTCCTTGACAGGCAAACTCTTGCACCACTTTTTGATCCTTCATGTAAGGCCGGACGCGAGCTCGGTCTTATGGCCCCACGACATGTTTCGGACTACTCGCCCCGCTTTTCTATACGGTCGGATAAATCTCCTCTTCCTTTTGAGGAGAGCGTTTCCTACCCTTTATCACTACAGAACTCCTGTGCTGCTTTTGGCAAATTCCATGGTCGTGGTTGCACATCAACTATGATGGACGTTTTCCTCGTTTTTAGCCTCAGTCGATGCTCCTTCGGTCTCTCTTGTTCTCTTTTCTTGAGACGATATGGCCTTTGCTATCCCCTCCCCGACCCCCGCTGTTTTCTTTCCTCGATCCTATTTTGGTCTGCAAGCTTTTTTTGTGTGCGAAACCGACTTTCCTCCTTTTCCCCTCTGATCTTGATGCGTGAGTTGCGATCCCCATTTCCCGTCTCTTTCCCGTCCCACCGTCAGCCCTGCCCGCTGTTTGTTGCATTTTTTTTAAGATTTACGACGAGCTCCTCGCGGCGTTCCTTGTAGTCTTCTTTCTTCCCTTTGATGTCGATTTTATCCCCTTTGATCTCCCGCTGGTACGGTCGAGGCGTTGCATTGAGCGTTTTTCCCCCTTTTTGATTTTTTTACCCCTGGATGAACTTCCCTCGCGGCTTTCCCCTCTCTTTTCCGATTTTTCTGATGACCTGTGTACGACTCATTCCCCCGAATTCTTGCGTCGCCCTTTTGTCGGGGTTGTGGTTCGTTTCTTATCCCTTGTTTAATTTTTGTTTGGGACATGCATGACTTCCTAACTTTCCGCGTCTAGTGTCGCTCATGCCCGGGTCTCGTGTTTTTTTTTTTGCACTCATCGAAATCATCCCCCGTGGCTCCTCTTCTTGACGAAGAGCCGTCATTTTTTTTTTTTCCCCACCTTTGATCTTGGTCGAGCCCTGATTTTTTACCTCCCTTTTTTTGGTCACCCCCCCTTTTCAGCGTCGATGTCGTTTTAGTAGTACTCGCTTTGCGTTTTCTCCTCCTCTTAGTCGTGAGGACCCTTCTGTCAGGAGCGACGTCTCCTTTTTTTCGATCCTTAGCATCTTCCTAACGAGCAGATCCTGTTTCTTCCACTTTGTTCGTGATGACGATCTTGATTTCTCCTTTTTTCCTAAATCCCCCCCCCCCTTGCTTTCGGTTGTATTCCCGGGTTAGTTTTTTTTTTTTTTTGACCACTTCCCGCGGCCCCGCGTGCGGGTGTATTCCCATCTCCTAGCGAAATAGTTGAAGCTAGTTGGTCTCTCGCGTCTCCCTTCCAGAGGGGTTCGAGCACCTTTTTGAGCTTGAACGGTCTGACGTAGTCTCCGGTGTTGATCTTTTCCCCCGCAAGTCTTTAGAACCTGAGAGCAGAAGAAGAAGCATCCGTTACACCTCGGCACCCCCCCACACGTCCCCCCCCCCCCCCAACCCCCCCACCCCCACCCCATCCACCCCCACCCCCCCACCCCGCCCCCTTCTCAGATGGCCGAATAGAATCCCGTCCGTGGATTTCCCGTCTTCGTTTTGTCAGTGAATTCTTCCTTGACCTCCGCGACTCCCTCTTAGTCGTTCACCCCCTGACACTGCTGCAGAGGTGGCAGCTGTTCGTTTTTTTCCTGTTGGTCTATCTTAGCTGAGGATTTTTTTGATGAGACTTACCCCTCAAGATTTTTTTTTCTTCCCACTCCAGAGCCATGGCCGACCCCAGCTGGAGTGACCACCCCGAGCTCGTATGTAGGGCCCGGGCCTTTTTCTTCAGATTTCTTTTTCCGAATCTTAATTTAGGGACCACCCTCCAGACCTCCTTTCTTTTGAACCGAGACGGTGAAGTTTTTCCGTCCTCCTTCTGTTTCCCCCCCCTCTGGACGACGAGAAGTCAGATACGCCCCTGGATTTTTTTTTTAAATTCCTCTTTTTTCGAGAGAGCGCTGATACTATGCGGCGATTTTCCCCCCCGGCCCCCTCCGGTGGAGGGTAAGTTTGGTCCTTGAATTTGAAGTCCCGGGCACGCCCACAGACCCGAGTCAGCCTGTTTTTTTTTCCTCCTACTTTTTTGTTTTGTTGTGATTCTTTTCCCCATTTCTATAAAATTGAGTTTCTTTTCCCTCTGCTTTTACGAGAGAGGAAATAGTCCAACTTCTTTTGGGTTCCTTTAGGTGAACTCGCAGCCACCTAGATCTTTTCCAGTCCCTCCCTCATTTTCTTTTTTGGCACGTTGACTCCTGCGAACCGAAGTCGTGTCACTTCAGCCTTTTCCTGGTGTCTTAGAGATTCCCAGTTTGCGTGCTTCTCTTTAGTTGATTGACGCTGGTACAGACTCCTTTTTTTTCACCGTCCGTTCCCCCCTAGTGAAGAGCGCGCGTTTCTCCCGTTCGCGGTTCTCGTCCCCCCCCTCTTTCCCCCCTCCCGAGGTAGTCTTGAGCGACTGCTTGTCCTTTCTCCGGTGTCGCAGCAAGCCGAGTCCGACTTGTCCCCAAGACTCGCTTCTACTCGATCTTTTTCCCAAACATACCGTTTCCTTCAGTTTTTGATGTTCTATTTTTTTTCCTGCACCCTTACCACGATTAATGATTTTGCGTTCTTTCGCTTTCTGCCCCGCTAGATGCGACTTATTTCTTTCGAGTATCTTCTTCGGATGAGGCTTCCCCCTCGGCGTGTTACTTTCTTTTGGCTTGTTGCGCCACGATCCTCTTCGCCCTCCCTTTAGAACCACGAATTCTATTTCCTTTTTTCACCTCTCCTTCCCGACCCCTCTGAAGATACAGCTAGCACCCGACCACGACCCCCCTCGTCTGGATGCTTTAAACAGAATGTCTGCGACACCCTAGTCTCCCGCGCCTTAGTTCTTCCTCCCGATGTAAGCAATGTCCCCCCTTATCCTTTTCGGCCGCCACATTGAGCGCTTTTCTTTCGAGCTTTTTTCATCCCCCGTCTGAGGCCCGCTCGTGACTTCCCCTTTTAGACTTCCCCTCAGCTAGAAAAAGGCCCCTGACGGCTCCCCCCATCGACGTTAGCACGCTCGTCGACCGCCAAAACCCCCCCTTTCCTCCTTTCTGTACTAGCCCCCCCAAACTCTACTCGTTAACCATTTTCCCCTTCTCGCGAAAGGAAATTGTCCGGCCCCCACCTCTTGGAGTTTTTTGCATGATCTTCTTTCCCCCCCCCTCGCAGTCCCCTAAATCTTCTCCTCAACGACCTAGAAGGACAAGTTCACAGTTTCAGGGCCACCACTGCCCCCCATGACCCCGACGTCTTCCCTTCCTCTCCGAATGAAATCAGTTCCGCAACCGCCCCCCCTTCTTTTTTTCAGCCTTTACCGCCCTGAAGGACGTCGAATTGCCCTTCTCCCCGCGCATGGGTCTTAGTGACTGGCCCGTTATGTTCCCTGAATTTTTTTCCTGAACTTTTTCAAATTGTTGAAACTAGAAACCCCCTAGATTTCTCCTATCCACTTGGAATGCGCATTTCTTCATATAGGGCGTTAACCCCTCGTTAGTTCCAGTGAGTCCCCCTGCAGCTTCGCCTAACCCACCCCCTCCCAACTCTTCTTGTTTTTGTTCCCCCCTGTCTTGCTTGTACGCCTCTCCACCGCTCTCGATCTCCCGGGTTAGTTTGCCCCCCCCTCTTTTTGCATCTCCTCCCTTCCGCCCACGCCCCCCCGATCGTGTTTTTTCCTTCACCCTAGAAAGCCGCCTCTCAGCGCCTTTTCCGTATCAGATTCGGCCTTTTCTCTTTCCAACGACTTTGGTCCGGCAATTCTAACCTTCTCCCTCGCTCCCGGCGGATCACATCTCTCTCTCTCCTTTGAGTTTCTCCGACCGTTGAGAGTGTTAGTTTTGGCCCAGAACACGGGTCGTGGTAACTCCTTTTTCTCGTAGAGTAAGGCCTTTTTCCTGAACTCTTTTTCTTCTCGTTTTTTTTGTGTGGTCGCAGTTTTGTATTGTCCTGCCCCCCGAGGTGCTTCTTTTTTCTCGGTTCGCAGCCCCATGAAGACCTGCTTTTCTTCCCTGTATAGCTCTTGTGACTCTTCAAGCGAAAGTGGAACACGAGTGGTCCCACTTTTACTTCGTGCAGGTCTCGATCCCTTTCTTTCGTTATCTTTATCGCCGTAGCGTATTATTTTGTTTGACAGATTCCTCCTTAGGTCCTCCCCTCTTTCCCAATGCGGATTCTTCAGTGGTGATGTAGTCTTTCCCATTCTCCTGAGAAGATCCGAGGTACACGAGGGCCTCCGTCCTTTCTCGATCTTCCTTTTGGATCACCCATTACCAACTAGCCTCCGGAGAAGTATGATGTCTCCAGCCTGTTCCTCTTGCTGTTGTTTTTTTTTTTTTTTTTTTGTATTCTTGTCCTTCCAGACCTGTTCTTGTGGGGTTGGGACTCTTAAGCTGGGATGACTTCTTTCTTCTTTGTGTAGGATTGTCTCCTTTTTCTATTTTCTTTTCTTCTGGGGATGCCATTCCTTTTTTTTCGACTCGGTCGTCCCGGTGCGATGTAGTTTTCGAGCCCCTCTTGGCTCTTTTCTTGCAGTCCTGATTCAGCGTCTCATCCCTGAGGAGTACTGTTTTTTTGTAGCACCCTTTTTTCCTTGACATCTCTAGAGTTCCAATCCTGAGCCGTTTTCCCGCTCCAACAAGAGCCCTTTTGAGGGGTCCCCTCTCGTTTTTCTGATGGCTTATTATTTTTTCTCCCCTTCCGTAGCTTTGGTGTCTTCCCCAGCTGTACCTTCCCGCTTTCTCACATGGCGTCGAAGATAGTGATATCTTATTTTTGGCTTCCTATCCCCCGTGTTTAGTTTATGACTGATTTTGCAGTTATTCTTTTTTCCCTCTTTTTGTGACTAGCTGTCGTGCAGGAAGCCCTTTTCTTCCCCCCCCTGTTCTTTCAAGGTGCGGGAAGTAGGTTTTTCAAACCTTTTTCTCCCCCTTTTTTTTTTGCTTGAGG
>Ga0179593_1394936_pt1 | contig 17365 bp, 25 predicted proteins | sample CZODoug2_1_08_16_FD_185931 | JGI IMG/M metagenome (GOLD analysis project Ga0179593, IMG submission 185931) | Vadose zone soil fungal communities from Angelo Coast Range Reserve, California, USA - CZODoug2_1_08_16fungal (PacBio error correction) | ecosystem: Environmental > Terrestrial > Soil >... | reverse complement strand
ATTATTTTATAGTTGTCGGGTCGAAAATCAGGGGCCGCTCTCCGAAATCCCAGGCCCCCTTCCTTGTCGTGGGTGTTTGACGCCACACAGGCAACAAGGATCCGCCATCCCCGCCACCCCCTTCCCCGTTATTTCTTTTTTGTTCGCTTTTTGATGGTTATTTTTTTTTTTTTTTTCTATGTTTTTTTTCTTTGTTTTTGGTGGTTTATTTTTGTTTTTTTGCTTTTTTTTGCCTTATTTTATTTGTGTGCATTTTTTTTTTTTTTTTTTTGTTTGTCTTTTTTTTTTTTTTTTTTTCTTTTTTTTTCTTTTTTTTTTTTTTTTTTTTTTCTTTTTGTTTTTTCTCTTTTTTTTTTTTTATTCTATTTTGTATCCTTTTTCCTATTTTTGTTCTTTTGATTTTTTTTCCTTTGTACTTTATTCATTTTTTTTTTTTTTTTTTTTTTTGTTGTTTCTTTTTTTTTTTTTTTTTTTTTTTTCTCTCCCCGTTGTCAGCGGAGAACGCATGCGTCCGTCCCCTGGAGCAGAGCCCGCTTCATGGCTAAGGCGTCATCTGTCCATCCTTTCCCCGCGAGGCTGTTTGTTTTATTCTTTCTCGTAACAAAATGTTCCTAGTTCCTTCCGCGTCCCCCTACCTCTTTTTTGTGGACCCCCCCAAATTTTCCATTATTATATATTTCTGTTTTATATATCTCCTTAGTGATGATTTCCCCCCACACCATGTTTATGGGTTCTCTCCGTCTTTTTAGTGACCCTGTTCCCCCAAGTCATCGTGACCCCAGCCCCTTCTCTTTGGGTAGAAGGTTCCATCCTCTCTGCCGATTCCCCTCCGTCCGCTTCTCAAGTTTCGTCCGTAGCTTCCTATTCCGGCTTGCCCCCGTTTCCCCCTCCTCGTTTTTTTAGTTTGATTGGCCCTGGATATTACCTTTCACGAAAGGTAAGGTCCCCGGCCAGAGAGCCTTTTCGTCCTCGGCGTGGTGCAGTTTGCTCGAACCCCCCCCTCCCCCCCCCCCCCCCCCCCTTGTTTTCGGGTGGATATCACCCACCCCACAATGGTCTGCCCTGTTTGTCTGTAATGTTTTCGTGCCTTTCAGTTTGTCTTCCTCAATTAGAAGGTCTGCTTTCTTAGTCCGATTTCCAAAATCCTGAGACTATGCCCCGGTTCTCTGGATGGCTCTGGAAGCAAATTCCTCTCCCTTTTGCCTTATGTGTGGTCGGTTAGATCCTTTTCCCCGAGTTTTCCTCTATCCCGACCCCCTGAAGGTGACATCGATGGATTTTTTTTGGTGAAGCGTAGGTGCCAGCCCTCATCATTTCCTCTTTTGAGCGTCATGGTGGGGCCCCCTTTTCGAGTGGTTTTCACGATTAGGCATAGGGCCCCCAGGGATGTGGGTTCTTTTTCTGCATCCGCTCTTGGCCTAGGGGTACTTACAGAACTTGAGTTTGGTTCTTCCCCACACTCGTTTTAAGTCTTTTGAGTTTCCGAGTCTTTATGTGACCTCAGTTCTCCAACCATCCCAATTCCTCCCCGATTCCGACCGCGGTTGTGCCCGGTTTTTTCTTTTTTTTTTTATTGGTCAGGTCCATTCCTTGATTTTTTCCCACCCCTAGTTCAAGGCTCTTGACGTGAGCAAGGTAACTTTTCCTCCTCGACGAACGGCCTTTTGACGGCTCTCCTTGGCTTTACATGACTTCCCAATTCTTCCTGTGCGTACAGTTCGCAGATTTGCCTCTTTTCTAGTTAGTACGCGTACGCACGTTTGAATTTCCCTATTGTCATCATTGGCAATTCTCCTTCCTGTGGTTTTCCCCCCCCCCGTGGTTTACCGGTCCTTTGCCTGAGTAAACGGGTGTTTCTTTTCCCGCTCTTTCACCCCCTCCTGACGCGACCTTTTTTTAGATTGAACCCTTAATGGTGGAGAGCCGGACCTGTCCTGCTCTGTAATTTTACTGTTCGGAACTGAGAAATACCACTAGGTTTTCGACCCTTTCGTCATAGCTTGTTCGTTTTTTTTCCTGAACGGTTCCCCCTTGAGGCCCTATTACATTTTGAACTGAGGAACTCGTTCCCAAACTTTTCTACTGCGTTCTGATTTTTTGGATCGCCAAATTGCTCCCCTCCCTCTCGCGAAATCTTGTTTCCTCCTATTTTTGTATGTCTTTTCCCACCTGGAGGCGCTGTCCCCCAATGAATCGCTCCGGCTTCGCGGTCGCGATTTCACCTTTTCCCCCATACCACTTTTCTTGTTACTAATTCTTCTCCTGGCCGCCATATCCAGTTGGCTTTACGTCAACTCGTTGTAATTCCCCCGCCTTCCCATGATAATCCTTTGCCCTGCGCAATGTTTTTCGCCTCTGGTTCATTTTTGAGCCCGGTCTATATCGGCCCTCTTTGGCCGCGGATACATTACCGGTCCCCCCTTTTTTTACCTTCCGGTATTTTTGGCCTGCATAGGATCGTTAATTTTTTCTCTCAGTTTTTGGCCTGCCAGTATTCTTGACCGGATTGTTTGGCGAACGCTTTCGTATTTTTTCCCAGGGCTCTGCGCGCCTCCTCTCCGTTCGGCTTTTGTTTTTTTTTCCAAGTTGGCAGTTTTCGTTTTTTCGACTGGTTTCCTTCCTGTTCCTTCCGCCCCAGAAGTTGGTTGCGGTCCCACTCTCTTTTGTGGATCTTAAGACCCCCCCCTTTCTTTTCCTTCTCTTTTCTCCCCACTTTTTTTGGGTATTTTTTTTTCGCGTGTTTATTTACCAAACGCGTTTCTGCTCTTTGGCCCTGGTTGTCTTCGGTCTCGAAAGTTTTCCCCGGTTTTTTGATGACTTTCTTCCCTGTCCTGCTTCCTCTGCTTTACCCGCAGAGAGATGCTCGACATTGTTTTTTTTTTCGCAATGCAAGGGTAGGTGTCCCTGCTTGCTCTTTCATATCCCTTTTCCCGTTCGTACCTTCTCTTTCCCTGTTTGTTCTGTTTTGATCGACCTCCTGCGTTTCTTTGGTCACCCGATCACTCTCCTCTCCCTCTTCCGCTGTGCGCTTCTCCGGTGTTTCTCTTGTCCATTTCCTTCTCCCTTTTTTAAGTTTCATTGTTCCTCTTTTGTTGTGGCTTTTAGCTTTCACTAAAATGACGTCTCACACCGACCTTTTCTGGAAACTCGTTTCTGGTTGTTCCGCCGTACACAGTTCCCCCCCCTAGACCCCTCCCCCCCTCCCCCACCCCCCCCCCGTACCCGCCACCACGCACCCCACGCACCGTCGCGCCACCGCCTTTGTTTCTCTCCAGAAGGAACCGACACCCCCACACGCTACATTTTCCACCCTTCCGACGCCTTCCACCCGCCCCCCGTCCCCCCGAGATTAAGAGCGGGGCTCGGTTTTGCAACGGCCCAACCCAACCACCGTAACTTCATCTTCCCCCCTTTTCCCCAGAGACGCCAACCTACAATTTTCGGCTATAGAGTCCTTTCTTTTTATGTATATGTTGCTTGCCCCTGCGAAATTTCCTGAGTTTTCTTTCTTTCTTGCTGGTTTTTTTTTAATGCTTATCCTCCTTTTTCATAGCGGCACCTTCATTTCCCAAAACTCATAGTTTCGTCCCCCCCCTTCTCTCCCCATTTTTGTAGGTCTTCGCTCGCATCTCTCATGCGGGTGGAATGCGCGTCTGGTGTTAAGAAATTTTGCTCGGATCCTTTTCTGCCTCCCGCATGTTTTCCACGCCCTCAGTAAAGGAGATCCCTCAGTTAGTCGTTTTGTTGCACGGGGGGACCCCCGTCTTCTCTCCTTCTCATAGTCATTAACTCTTGTAGCTTTACTTCCCTCTGAAACCCACTGAATTTTTCCTTTCTTTGTTGTGAGTTTTTTCATTTTTTTTTGTAGGCTCCCTTTCAATTTTTTGGACTTCTCAATTATAAAAAAATTCGCCTCGCTCCCATGGGTCCCCCCTCTGCCCCCATTCACCAAATTGCCTGACTGCCGTTTGCCAGACCGGGTTCCTTCTCCTCCTGGTCGTTCCCCCTTTCATTTTACACTTCATCTATAGCGATCAACTAAAACCCTGGCGCTTCCCCCCGTTTTGTTTCAACTCTGGCGTTTGGTCAATTCCCGGCCCTTTACTAACTCTTCTGATTTTCCATTGACAGGCCCTTCAGTACGTTCCCTTTTTCATTTCGGCAGGCTTTGTTCTGAGCGGTTCCCTATACGTGATCCCGAAGCCCCCTTCCCTTCGTACTTTCTAAATTTTTTTTTTCCCTTTTGGTCTTGCATTTTCGTTTTCCCCCCTTTGGGTTGGCTTGTTTCGCCCGATCAGCCAGTTCTTCAGGGCTCGGCTTTTTCATTATCTCCATTGAAGGTATGTCCTTCTTCCCTCCCCCCGGCGGAACATGTTTGGAACTTGTTGGATAGCCTGTGGTCTCCTTTTCTTATTTCGGCCCCCCAGGCGTCCACAGTTTTTTTCAAGTCCTTTGAGAACTTTTTTAGTGACCTGCTCCCCCCACCGCATGAACCGTCGTCCTCTTTTCCTTTTGCAGAGTGAACCATGGTCGAAGGGCTTTCCAGATATAAGTCCCCCCCCCCCCCCTACTTGCTGCCATTTGATTTTTTTTAGCGCTTCTTGATGTGGCTAGGCGGGCCGGCCACAATACGCCACGGGTTCTTAAGAGGGAGTATTCCCCCCAGACCTCCATCAGGCAACCAGTTTATACCCTCTTTTCCGTCTTACGTTTTCTTTTTTTTTTTTTTTTTTTTTTTTTTTTTTTTTTTTTTTTTTTTTTTTTTTTTTTTTTTTTTTTTCCCCTTTTTTCACATTTTGCATGTGAATTTCTCCCATCCTGGGATTTAATCCCCCCCCTTCCCTTGGTTTTCCTTTAATTGAGTGCTTCCCGATTTTCTTCCTCTCCTTTTTTCTACTTGAGCTTATCTCCTCCTTTTTCCCCTGTCAGAGTTCCAAATTGGGACCCTTCCGCCTTTGTCTCAAAGACGCCGCCTCACCTTTTTTTTTCTGGCCTGCTCACGGCTCCTTCTTCGGACGGTTTGTTCCGTTCCTTTAGCCCGATCAGGCAGTGAGGTTGTTCTTCCCCTTTAATTAGGACTCAGGTACCGGTCCCCCCCAACCCCAACTTTGGTACTTCCCGTTTCTTCCTCCATACCATACCTTCCCCCCGTCACCTCGAATTGTCGGCAAGCCTCCTTCTGGATACGTTTTCCGAGATCGTTCTCTTTTTTAAATACTATTTTCCTTTTAGAGCCCCCCTTCAAGTTGGCGATCCCCCTTTTTTGCCGGACTACTCACCTGGAGTCTCCTCTTCAGCGTTATCAGTCCTCCTTCCCCCCCCCTCGCCTCCTCGATTACACTGCCTCGTCTGCTTAGGCCGAGGCTGTTGGCCTTTTCTCCACCCCCACGCTGGAAATGATCGTACCTTTTTCTCTTTTTGTCCATTGCTATTCTCCCTCTTTGCATGCGTGCGTTCCCCCCGCCCTACCGATTGCTGGATTTGAGGCATCCTTTGATAGTCCCCGTTCTTTTTGGTTTTTTCAAAGATTCTGCCTTAGGTGTTCGCGAGATCAGGTGGCCAAGACCTCCTCTTGTCCATCCAACTCTCCCATGACTCTCGTGAGGGTTTGATCTCACTTGCGTTCCTCAAAATCTCCCTCCCCTTTTTAGAACCCCGTTTTCATTTAAACCGAGGACTCATAGTTTTTCATTCATTCTTGCCGGTCCTTTTTTCCCACAAAAACTTACCACCGTTGGACGCCCAGTGTCGGTTTTTTTTTGGAGTTTTTTCTTTTGCTTTAATGCATTTCTTTGTAACCCAAGTCAGAATATCGGTCCCCTTTGCTTTGTCTCTCCCGTTCTGCGTTTGTTCTTCCTCGAGGGAAATACCCCCCCTTGTCCTCGTCATGCCTTTGACGTAACCCATTTCTGCCCCTGAATCTACGTTTCATGTCCCCGCCTGCAGTACAGCGTCGTGTGTTCAGTCGCGTCCTAGCGGAGAATCGTCCCCCACATGGTTTTCGACCCCTGAACTTTCCCCTTGACTCGTCATTTTTCGTGTGCCGTCATTCTCGCACCTTGTTTCCTTTATATCCAGCCTCCTTCCCGGCCTCCTTGAATTTTTTGACAAAAGAATCATGCATTCCCCCGCCTGCCACCTTTTACCGCCGATTTTCGTGACACCCTCCCGATCCAGGGCTTTCGTTTTGCGATCCTGTCATCCCTGATAATTCCGATTAATACTGAATCCCCCCCATTTTTACTTCCCTCAAATTTTGCGTATTCCTTTGGGCGTTCAGCAAACTGCGCCCCTCCCACGCGTTATGAAACTTTTTGACCCCCCCAATCATTTACTTCCCTTAGTCCGTTTGCAGTGACGCTCAAACCAGTATTCCTGCCTTTCCTGACCCTCGATCGTTTTCCCCCGAAATCGTCCACTTCGGTGTATCGCCCCCTTTCCAGGTTTTGATCTTTTTTTTCCCCCGGGCTCAAATGAGTGAGGCCCGGTGCTTCCTGCTCCCCAGTCTAAACCATACCTTTTCCTTCCCCTCTGTTGCAATCGTTTCCCTGTCTTATTAGGTTTCTTTGATTTTTACTATCGTAATTCCCCTTCAAGCCATTCAAGGCTGCCATTTTTTTTTGAGCTTTACCAAAGGAAAATTCTCGCCCTCCAGAAGATCGAAACTCTCCCCCGTTCCCAGATTTGTCTTTTTCTTTCCCCTATCCCCCCCGAATTCTCTACTTTCAGAATTTCCGAAGACCTGCCTCGTGACGATAAGTATCTTAACTTGTGCGTCCTTTTTCCGGATCCCATTCCTTCCCTTCTTGAAATTTCAGCCAGCGAGGTGTGTGTAGTATACTTCTTGATAGGAACCCGGAGTCATAAGCCGCCATCTTCCGTCCATCCCTCTTTGTGGACCCTGCCTCACCCCTAGCTAATCTTTTCCCCCCCCGTGTGTTTGTTGATCTCGACTCCCTTTCGATTCTGCCCACACCAAGTTTTGGTTGTTCGGATAGACGGCCTCTTTTGTGACTCTGACTTTTACGATATTCCCGAATTCCCCTCTCGCTGGTCTTCTGGCTTGCACTGCTCGCCCTGCCATCAGGCGATTTGCTCTTTTCCTTTTAAGATCCCCAGTTGCTTACTGATGCCCCCCTTCGGCGCGAAGTCGAGCTTTTTTTTAGCGTAAGCTGGATCTTCCCCCCTAACTGGTCACCCTTCAGAAGGATCGCTACGTTTTCTCCTTAGTCCTTTTCATGATAATCCTTGGTGGATTAAAAACCAAACCGGTCGCGACACTTCTTTTAGGCTTGCACTTATTCTGACAGATAATAAGCCCGGTTTTTTCCCTCCAATGTAAAGATCCCCCATCTGTCCTCCTTCTGGTTTCTCTGGCTGGTTTTAGTTGAACGGCTTCACTCATTTCGACCTTTCCCCTGTGGTACGGTCTATTGAGTCTTTTTTGCGACCTCTCGATTTTAATCGATTGCTTATTTTTCAGGTCAGCGCGTTTGCAGCACGCGCTCATTCCCCATTTTCTTTTAGATTCCTGCTTTCCAATATTCGTCTCTTGGTTTGAGTTTTTTCCGGTTTCCCTCCTTCCAAGGGACTGGGTTCGTTTTCTTCAGCTCCGGATCAATCACCGCCCGCGGATGATCTGGGGTCTCTGAATGTTGACATGAGGCTTCGTCTTTTTCCATTCTTTTATTGGTCTGCCTTCGCTCCATTCCCCTGTATGAGATGCCGACCTTTCAGTTAGTGCGGGGACAGCCTTGGCGGTCCTTGAATAAAGGTTGCTTCTTTGCCACCGAGTTCATTGCTCGACGTGACTTTACTCTTCTACTTCATCGATCCCTACGTTATTTCAGGCGCTAACGGCATGACCGACGACTTCACCAAGGGATTCTTAGAACATTTCCTCCCATTTTCTTGAAGCTTTTCTCCGTCCTTATAGGCACTTGACTCAACCTCCTTGTCCCCGCATCGGACAATCCGGTTCCTTTTTTTCGGGGGCCCCAGTGGTCCGTTTCGTTAATCCGGGAACCCTCCGTCGTTTGGTTCTTTAAGTGACTCACCAACCTTTTCTCCCTGTTATTTTTTTAAGCACTTTTCTATCGACCTTTTGACTCTGTTTTCAGCTTTTCTCACGTGGAATTGTCATCAACCTCCCTCTTTAACGTTCCCCCGTTAGTACTCGAATGTGTTTTTTGGTTCCCCTTTTGAAAATTGACAGTTTTTTGAGACTTGACGACCTTTTTTCCCGTTCATGTTTTCCCCCACCCCTGTTTTGGTGTTCCCTCGAGTTGCCCATTTTTCCCTTTCTCCCTCATCGCGACTCTTAGATCAGCTGAGGAGCTTAACACCATGATTAGTCATCTCTTCCGCTTCGATGCTTGGCCCGCACCCCCGCCCCCGGACGATCGGTACTCAGGACATCCCCCTCCCCATCATCCTTCGGGATTAGCCAATCCGCGTATTGAGGATTTCCCGGCCGCTTTTCGGGCAATTTTACCTTTGCTCCCACTGACCTTCCCGTTGACATTGGACCATGCGCGACTTGTTCGATGGGCTTTGCCCGCTTGTTGCGGAACCTTCCTTCCTTTAACATTGCCGTTAAGCGAAGGATTCTTTCTGAGCTCCTTTCCCGCTGTCTGGCTCTTCCCGGTTGATATGCAGGTCCTGCCGATCGCCAGGCATTTAATTGATGGGCCAAAAACGACTCTTTTTGCTGTTAAAGGCACGCTTCCTCTCCCTATGTCCTGAGTCTTCTTTTTAAAGTTTCTTGGACTTTCCTTCACTTTGCTACACTCTTACCCGACCCGATTTGTTGTTTCCGACCCCTTACCCGGCCTTGCGACTTTATATCCCACCCCTTCATAGGTGATCCCCCCCACTTCTGTGGGACCCGGCCCGACTTTCGCTGATTTTCCCCCATCTGTCCGCCTGCCCTTTTTCACCCGGCAGCGTTTGACCATGCTTAGTCCCCTTGCTTGTACTACATCTGTCTGTCCATGTCGCGATCCCTCCCTGAACATTCAACCCTCCCTCGAATCCTATAGCACCTTTCCCGGAACTTTTTTTTTTTTGCAATGTCTTAACACCCTTTCGGGGTCGTAGCCCGTGTTCTTTGGTCTGATTCACTTGTCCACTTTTCCCTTTTTGTACCGCGCAGTAGGCCCCCCTTGACCTCCTACTGCTAGAGCCAAACGATTCACTTTTATTTTCTTTCGGGATTACCACGACCGCAACTTCCCGCCGATCACACTCCGCCGTCTCAATACCGGTGCAGGATTGTCTTTTGATGAGCGCCCTCCCTCCCCTTAAATATGTTTCCACCAAAAGTTCACCTATAGCAGTTTTGAAATATGTGCGGTTGTTAGCCGATTTTCACTACTGTCGTTAGACCTCCTCCCTGGCCGGGAAACTGGTTGACGCGGTTTTCCGGGTTTGCAGCAAGTCTCTCCCAAATTCCTCTTTTCCCACGTTGAAGTCTGTTGGTGACGCCGACCTCTTCCCCCCTTGTTGGCTATGCCGTCGATCCCGGCCGCGGAAGCCCCATGAGAGCCGGGTGAAATATAGAAAAATCCCCGAAAAAAACAACACCCCTTACCTCCCCCCTTTTATCAAATTTCAACCGCCTTGGGTGCAAAACTTTACCCTTTTCTCCCTCAGACAATTCTTCGGAGCCGTCTCTTTCCAGGCCCTCCCCTAATGACAGCAATTTGCTATTCCGTCTTTTTCCTGCTTTTTGTCCTATCTCATTTTTTTGACTAGCCTTCCGGAATTTACAAAACCATTCGTCCGCTTCCCGGTCGCCCCTTGTTTGTCTTCAGCAGCATTATCTTGCCGGGTTCCTATGCGAGGATTGTGCCTCCTTTTTCCCTGAGCAATTTGCTCCAGGCTGTTTTAACCCCTTCCGTCAAGGCTTGTCAGAAGTTCTCGTTCTTTTGCGGTTCATCCTGCCCCCCGTGGCGCGCCGGCCTGTAATTTCTGGAAGATGGTCATCTCCTCTACCTCACTGAATGAATATTACAATCCTGTCCTTCCCTTTTCCCCGTTGTTGTTTCTTTCGTTCTGTCCTCATTCTTCTTTCGTTTTCGCTGTTTACCACCCTTCAATTTATTCGCCGGAGTTCCGCCTGGTTGTCACGCTGCCCCCACACTTCGCCCCTTCTTCCTCCTCTGAACTCCCCTGATTAGGCCCCCCCTTCCTCGGTCTTCAAGAGCATATTGTCCCCGGACATACTTTAGCGATAACTAACCAATTGCGACGTGTTTTTAGCGTAACTCTCTGAGTTTGGTAAATTCTTCCTGTATCCTTGCTTCCTCCTATCTCTAATCCTTCCTCTTTCAGACAAAGCCCACCCTTTTCCGTCAACGCTTCGGCAGTCACCCCAGACTCCCCCCCTTTCCAATTTTATATATAGGCCTCACCACTGTTTTATTTTTGGTACTTTATTGTTCTATGTGCTTTTGTTTTTTTTTTCGTTATCGCGATATGCTTCTTCCGTTTTTTCTCGTTGCTGACACTACCCCTTGAATTTTCCGCTGCGACCCAAGGGCACCATCTTCGTGAACTGGTTGGATCTCCTGTGGGTTTCTTCTTGTTTCTCACAAAAGGCGTCCCCAAGTTTTTTTTTTGGCTGATGCGTGCGTTGACCACGTTGCTACAAAGCATCCTTCAACAGTCCTCTTTTCCAGTCCTTTCGACCTTTGTAGAAGTGAGATGGCCAGATCCTAATGCCTCTGCCTTATGGAGCGAGGGTTTTTCTTGCTTTTCTTTGGAGTGTTTTTTCTTTTTGGCCTTACTACCCTCCCAGGGTTCCGTCAGTTTCTTCTTCAATTTCGACGCGGCACCCAGGGCCTCCTTCGGTCCTTCTTACTTTACAGTTTTTTTTTAATATGATTCTCCTCGTTTCTTACTTCACCTTCAGGGGTTTCCTTGACATTGTCAGTGTTCCCCTCTTCGTTTTATCTCTCTCGGTGTTGACTTCTTCGGGGACTCCGCGCCATTGACCTGCCCTATCCAACCCGTTGACTTTCTCTGTGTTCTACAATAACTCGACTTTTTCCCCCCTTTCTGGACCGTTGTTCCTTTCCTTCCCTTCTGCCTGATGTCCCCCACTCATTTTGTCGAATTAGACCGACCAGGCCGTTGTGGTTTGTCTGATCCCAGCTTCCGATCGGTTTACTGGGCCAACCAAATTGCTTCCGTGAGTCGCACTCGTTTGAACTCGCCCATTTCACTAAATTGAGCCCAACGCCCTCGCTTGATCGTTGTCCTTATCCGTGCTCTCAGTCGTGACCCGCTTCCTCCGCACCGTCCCGGAGCCCCTCATTTACAAGGAATGATCGTGATTCCCTTTCTTAAAACCACTTCCCTCCTTGTCTTACGCATTCAGTTCTTTTTGGCCTTTCAGAATCCTGCCTTTTTTACGGCCCTTGTTATTCTTTCTGTGGCTTGCCACCTCTGGAAGAGACATATCCCCCTATTTCCTTTTCATGTACATTTGATCTGATGTTTCCCCTGGCGGCCTGTTTGATCTTTGTCCCTTTGTGTTTGAAATCCCTCGATTTTCTAGCCGTGCTGGATGTGGCCAAGGTTTTACTTTTTTCCCCTTCAATGATTTTCGGTTGTTTCGGCACAAAGACCAAACTGAGCAAACACCCACCACAAGAACACTCTCTCTGCTTTTTGTCCTCTCTTTTTAAGATTTTTTAATTCCGTGCGTAATACTCCAATCTTCCAGTCGTGAGCGTCCCGTTTCCCCTTCTGATTAGCTTTTGCGCCCCTCCCCCCCAACTCCTAACTCCTTCGAAAAACGTTTTTTACTTACGATGCCTCTGGATTTCCTGCTCGGTCCTTTTTTTTCGTGGGCCCCAACCAACTGCCACCACATTCGATTGACGGCACGTGTTACTTTATCCGGAGGTTTTTATTCGCTTTCCTTTCCTTAAAAGTCCCCACACTGCCTAGTTCTCCACAGTTTGCTGGGTCGCTTGCGCGTCAGGGATCTTGGTGTAATCACCAACACTAGCTTACTCAGGAATGACAACCGCCTTCCCCATGGTCCTTGCAAGAGACAAGCTTGTCTTTTCCCGACTTTTACCCAAGCGGGGTCCGTTACCTTAGTGTCGCCCTTTCCCACTCCTGTGCCTCTTCCAGGCTTTCCCCCGTCAGTAGTTAAGGACTATGGCGCCCTTCCCTGAATTTTATTCCCTTTCGAGAAGTTTGCGTCCTTTCCCTTCCTTTTTGCATTTTTTTGGGTGACTTCTACTCCCTTCATGTAACCAGCCATACCTGCACTGTACCTCGAGACCCTTAGGTCGATCCCTTGATTCTTGTTTGAGTCTCGGCATCCTCTGTACATTTACCGTCCTTCACCGGCACGTTATCCCCCTCCAAGGTTTTTCAGTAGTCCGCGCTCTATGTACCCCTGACCGCCCTTCACTTGGCAGAGTAGACCTCTCTTTGAACCCCTCCAAGACTTGGCCCAGTCCTTTCGAAATGGACACCCCCATCCGGATACTCCTCCTTGGATTTGCTCATATCTGCTCCCCTAAACTACATCGATTACACCACCAGTTGTGATCTACTTTCGCACCGCTCTACAGTGAGGATCGTCCCGTTACAAAGGTTGAATTAACCTTTTTCTTTCATGTTGCATTTCCTCATCCATCCCGCGACATTATACCCCAGGTTTCCCTCGTTGGAAATTGTCCATGTAGCTATAGGTCCTGGCTTCTCGTTGCGTATATCGGGCATTAGTCCCCTTCTTTCCACGGAGTTTTGTGGTGTGTTTGAGTACACCCCTTTGACATGTTCTTCCCTCCCGCGGACCTCCCCGTATTTCTGGACGGGTCCCCCTTCAGGGGATCCGATCCATCCTCTTACCCCTCTAGAATTTCCGCATTCATCCCTTCCTCTCCCCATATTCGGAATTTTTGAATCGACGTTGTGGCGAAGGCGACTGTGCAATCCGCACCAGCGATGGCCTTCGAATTCGTCCTTGAAAACCCGTGTCATCGGTCCGCATCTTGCAAGTTTCCTACTCCAATTGTGGTGGAACATTCACCCTTCCCCCCTCCTTTTATTTTTGTTGTTTGGCTCCCGGATGTTTTCTGTGGCCCCACGGTCTTTTTCGTTGATCGCTGGCCGTCTGTCTCCCGGGTGACCCGTGTGCCCGACTTTTCGACAGAAACCTCCTTTGTCGCTTTCGGCCCACTACTGATTCTTCAGCTTCAATTCCCGCTCTTTCGCCACTTTCGAAGCTGTATATCGATGCCTTCTGCGCGAATCGAGGCGTTGTTTAGCTGTTTTGGATCTTATTCCCTTTCCTCTGAAAGGGGGCGGCCCGTACTTCCTCGTTCTCGTTCTCTCTTAGGGGGCTTTCTTTTTCTTTCCATGTTTCCGGTTGATCTAACCACACACGTTCTCTCCTTTTCCAATTAGGGCTTTTTAGTCCCGCCTGATTCGACCTCACTTGACCTTCCTTGACTTTTTGATTTTTTACTGTTTACGCTTCCAACATCTGGACGACCTTGTATGCGTTTTGATTGATAGGGACTCCGTACTCCCTTTTGATGCTTGGTTTTGCTCTCCCGCCTGCCGGTTCCCGTTTTTCGATCTCCTCTGCCCAGTCCGGGTGTTACCTCGGATGGTTTGGGAAGTTGTGGGCCATGCCGAGGACTCTCCTATTTTTTTTTTTGTAAATGGAGGCCCTTTTGAAAGAGAGTTTTCCCCGATTTTATTGTCTACGCGTCCAAGGGGTTTGCGGTCTTTTTTGCCCTCAGGCTTTCTCCAATTTTGCTTTTCCAGACCCTTTTCTGGTTGGTATCTTGACCCCACATGGGGCTGCATGGATTTCATTTCTTCCTCGGATGCCTCCAATACTCCCTGTTCTAGATGCCGACTTCCTTCCCGTTCCCCTTTGGCAGTTTGGCTTGTTACTGACTAAACTGGTTCTGGGTCCCTGTTCAGGCTGCTTTGATTTTTTTTATTGCGTCTCTCCCTTCATCCTGCGGTTCGCGTGAAGGCTCTATGGCTCCTCCTCTCAAGGTGATTCTGTTGCGACCTTGACCATATTTTACGTTTTCGCTTCCCGTCCCCTCCTCAAAAGAACGTTCAGAAATTCTTCTGTTTCCACAGATATCGGTGCCGTTGGGCCACCCTGTTTTCCTTTGTTGTTGAAGCATACTTTTTTTTCCATTTCCCCAGTCACACGCTTTCTTTCGTTCCCGCGCGTTAAACCTGAGTGCCGGGTTTAAATTTTCACCCTGGTGGAGAGCCGGCATGGTTCGTTTACTGTTTCGCCCGTTTTTCTATTTCTCCGGGACCTCAACCCTCGGATGCCCCCCCCTACACTTTTTTTTATTGCCTTTTGTGTTTTTTTTTTTGCAAATCCAGGCAAGAAGTTTGTGCTAATTCGTCACGTTAGGCCATCGTTCATTGGTCATTCCTTGCGTTATACTCATTTGTATTTCTCCTGTTTCTTTCAGCATGCTCTTACACTTTAGATTTTCTTTTATTTGACCCTCATGCTCCTTCCCTGCTCTTCGACCCCTCTTTTTCTAGGTTTTGATCCCCCCCCCTCCCCCCTGACCGTATTTTTCGCGCAGAGTTGATCCATTTTTCCGATCACCGCAGTGCCCGGGTTTCCTAAAATTGGCTTAAAGACCCCCTTCTTTCATATATTGTGGAACCCTTCATGTCTTTTTTAAACTGATTCGATGTTTCCTGCCTGGACCCTGGAGGGGTTTTCGATGGGCCGAGCGGTTGGGCTGGCTCCTTATACGAGTGTGCCGGTTAAGATGCAGCTTCTTCCGGTTCCGGGTTTTCCCGCTGACTGGCCCCTTAGACCAAGTTGTGCTCGGTTTTCCCCATGCCTCCCCTTCTTCCTTCTTTGGGCGGTCCTTTTGGTTTGCGTTCCCAATGGAGCATTGCAGAGCCCGCTCAGGCTCCTGAGGTCGGTTTTGCTTTTTTTTAATTTCCGATTGTATTGTGTTGCCCCCTGGAAATTCCTGAACTTTGGTTTTTTTTTCAAAATGAGCGTCTGACTCTTTATCCAGCCCACCACCACCGGCCCGTCCTCTTTGTCTAATCGCCACTGTTTTGGTCCATCCGGCCCCTGTAGCTATGAACCAAACGGTTTCCTCGCTTCCAGAGCGTCTTGAGAACCCCGCCTTCTTTTTGACATTCTTGGCTTTCACCTTGCCTCCCGCTCCCTCCGTCCCCACCAAGGAGAGATGATCCGCCCTTGGAAGCCCACTGCGCAATTCCTGGAAAACCTTGAAACGGTTTCGTATCCCGGTCCAGAAACCTTTGGAATTTTTTCTAGTCATTCGACTTAGGGCCCTTTGGCCGATTCCTGGTTTGCTGAGAATTTTCTTCCCCTGGAGTATTTATTTCCCCCCCAGACCACCGCCTTCGATCTCTTTTTTCCCCCCCCCCCCCCCCCGCCGGAACCCTTTTCTTTGCTATTAAAGTTCCCCTTTGACCAAATCGTCCCCTCCTGCCACCGGAAGAGAACTATGAAGGATGTTGCTTATGTTTTTTTTTTGGAGCCGGTTTCCCCCACTTTGTCAAGTTGCCTCCCCCCAAATGGTTTTGACCTCTTTTGCCTGACAGCTGGCGACCCCTTTCCCGTAACAACCCCCCACGATGTTCGCCTTCTACTTCCCCTTGCACGACCTCACTTGCCTTCCAACGCTTTATGCTTTTTCCTCAATGCTTTTGGTTATTCCCATCAACCCTTCACACCCCAAAGTTTTCCCCCCCCCGTAACTTGCTCCCGGATTGACCGTCAAAACATACCAAGTGTCCTCTCCTCCTTCCTTTTTTGGAACGTTCGATCTTGCTCTCCTGCCGAAATTTTTTTGGTTTTCTCAGCGGAATGGCTGCTGGACCTCTAAGAGATAGTTTCTCCGTTGTCCTCGCGGCCTGTCCTTTTTAAACCATTGGGTCCTTCCCAAAACGGAGCTACCTTTTAAGAAGTCTTTTGAATTTTTGTTTTTTCCCCTGACCGGTTCCTCTGACAGCAATGGCCTCCGTTCGTGGTTCAAACCCAAGCAGCCCCAACCGGCTTATCTTATTCCAGTTCGAGAGTTTTTACCGTTTCAGCTTTCCATTTCGTTGAGACGATATAGAATTGAAGATGGCAGCATACATCTCCCCTGTCCTCAATACAATCCATGATCCTATTCTCCCCCCTCTTTTTTGTCCTCTGATGGTATCTATTAAGAGGTAGAGGAGATTTCAACTTCAATCTATTTCCCTAGGCGCCCCCTTGCCGGGTCATTTTCCGCCCACGGCACGCGGCATTCTTCATCCCCCCTCCCCTTTACCCTGCTGGTTTGAAAAGCTTTCGGTTCCAATTGCTTCAGCTTTGTCGCCACATCCGTCCCCTCTTTTGAAACCGGTCTTCTAGCTCTAACTTCCCAACAACTTTCTCTCCCGTCCCTCATGAGTTGGTTTCATTTCCCTTCCTGCTAGGTTTGGTTCCCCCCTTCATCCTTAGATTCGCAGGCCACCGCCAGCACGCGACCCCCCCTTTTTGAGGTCCTCCCGATCCCCCTTTTGCCATTCACAATTCTCCCTCCCCTGTTAGGTTTTTTGCTTTGTTTCCGTTTTGTCTCCTGTGTCTTTTGGGTTGCTGGGATGGCTGCCCGAGTTCCATACCTTCCTTCTTTCGCTGCTTTGCGTTGCGCCTCTTTCAAATTTGTAAGGCTTTTTTTTGGGGTTTCTTGGTTTTTTGTGGGTCGTCGTACCCTTCGACACGCGTGACTTTTGGTCTAAGGTTCCTCTCTTTTTGCTGGTTTTGTTGGTTATTTTTTCCCCCCGTTGGAACGAAATCTTCTCCGATGGGATTTAACTGCTCCACAGCACCTTCCACTTATTCGTTCATCTTTCTTCGTGCAGCGTTCGAAATTTGTCGTATTTGTTGCCAGTATTAATCATCCCGATTCGTTTTGAGCGCGGTTTGGTTTTTTTTTTTTTTTTTGCCCGCTTCGTTCTGTTGCCTTCGGTGTTTGTTCTTAAACTTCAACGCCAAGGTTGATGCCTTAGTTCTCTTGTCCCACCGCTATAATTCCCACTTGGCTTACTTTTCGGTACGTCTTATACCCTTTCGTTTTTCCGTTAATTTCCCTCGGTTTCCCTTACTTGACACCTTCAAGTTTGTTTTTCTTTTGCCTTGGCTCCAGATTGCTTTCATTTTGGCCTTTCGGCGTACTCAGCGTTTTCCCCCCTCTCTTTTCTCCCGGGGCTTTCTTTTCTCACCCGCTCGCCTGTCTTCCGGACCGTTCATCACGGACCGCTTTCCTACCCCACCCTTGTGGCCCTGCCGTGTTTTTGTTTTTGCTTCAAAATCCCCGTCTCTTTCTTT
>Ga0179593_1393179_pt1 | contig 17365 bp, 18 predicted proteins | sample CZODoug2_1_08_16_FD_185931 | JGI IMG/M metagenome (GOLD analysis project Ga0179593, IMG submission 185931) | Vadose zone soil fungal communities from Angelo Coast Range Reserve, California, USA - CZODoug2_1_08_16fungal (PacBio error correction) | ecosystem: Environmental > Terrestrial > Soil >... | reverse complement strand
TCCTCATTTAAACCTTGCTCAACTGGTTTCATCCCACTCTCTCGTCTTGGTTGCGTAACCCACCCCGCGGGTCAAGTCACCCCTTTCAATTATTGAGTCTAACTGGGTTTTTCAGGTCTGTTGCCACGGCCCACTCCGCGGCGATGGGACAGATAGTGTTAAGGCGTCCACCCTCTGTCTTGCACATTATTTTCGTTCTTGATTGGGTCTTTTTGCGACTCTTGCATGACTTTGTCTTCGTACTTCCCCTTAAGAACCTTTTTCCTTAGAGCCCCCATTATGGATTAACCAACAATTCCCCTTTTCTCTCTTTCGGGACGTGGGATTACCTGGTACGCATTTCTCCCTGGTTAGTTTGTTTTAGTTCTTCCTTCCTCCCCCCCGTTTTTTTTTTAATCTAAGGGCCAAGCTCTTCCCCTTTGAGGACGATAAGAGTTCCCCTTTTGCCCTTGGTTTTTTACCGGGGTCTTCCTCGGTTCCCCTTTAGATCAAACCCTTGTTGGCCTAACCATCCCGCGTCCCTTTTCCCGTTTCACGTATTCCCCCTTGTTTTTTGTATCTTTTTTTTAATTCAGACCCTGATCCTTCCTTTTCTGATTTCTCTGGATTTTACACCATAGGTTGCTTCTTCCAAGTCCTATCTCCAGAAACCCTATTTGTCTGTCGCCCCCGCTTCGAGTAATAGGCATTTGAACCCCCTGCCTGCGTTACCCGGGTCCGGACCGACGGGTGCAATCCCAGATTCTTTCGGGGCCGTTGGTTTTCCCCTTCATATGGTGTTGCACCTGGTTAGATGCTGGTTTTAAGGGTCTTTCCTGCCGGTTTACTGACCCTCGGGGCCGGCTCGCATTTCCTCCGGGGTGCCTTGTACCCCTTTGCCTGCTCCCCGTTCTTCTGTTCCTAAAGGCCGCGTAACATACGCCAGTCGTGTAGGTTGGAACCTTTCACTTTTCTTTCATCACACGGCCTCCCCCTCTACGGGTTACCCACAATTCCTCTACCTGGCTGTCATGCTCTCTTTCGATTCTCACACCGGTTCATTCCTTTTTTTTTGTGATTTCAGTGACCACTTGTCCAAGCCCCATGATTTTTTGATTTGCACCTTGATGTCTTGTTTGTATTCGCATTTTTGCTGCGGTACACCTTGTATTTCCATCGTCCTCCCTCTCAGTTTTCGGCCGTGCGACTTGGCTATACACGACTTTTTTTTACCAATCCCCTCGGGATAAAGGAATTTCCCCACCTTTTTTTTGATTTCTTCTTTATTAAGTTTCTCTCTCCTTCTATTTGGACTTGTCTACAACAGACCCTGCCGTTGTTCCGAGCGATTTTGAACCCTTCCTTTGTCTTGTCCAGTGGTCAGCCAGGATACCCTTTAAACTTCACTCCAGGTTCCCCCACTTGCCTCCCACCCACACCACCCCCAAGCCAACCCCTTACGGCCACTGTCCATTGACTTTTGGGAAGGAGTATAGTTTACACTCGTCTTTCCCCCTTGCAGCAGTTCGTTTGCAGGACCCTCCCCCCTGGGATTTTTTTTTTGATTTGTGGGGCCAGCGGTCCCTTTGCACGTGATTTTTTTCGGCCACGAGTTGGACATTTTCCCATAGAATGGTTCGTAGGTCTGCCTGGTCATTGGGCGTGAGCATCCGTTCTCCGGCTCCTGGCTTACCTGGCCAGCAGGCTTTCCCCCCAGTAAGGTTTTTTAGTCTAGTCGCGGTTTGCACAATGTCGTCCTCCTCATCCCCCAGTGGTTTTCCCCCCGGCCCCTAGAATCGTGTTCCCCATATAATTTCCTTCACCTAAGGGGCTTCCACTGTGGTGACTATTGTTTTATTCGTTTTTTGTTGAAGTCGTTTGGATGGTCCTCCACGTTTCCCCCGTTCCGGACCCCCCTGAACGAACCACGCCGGCCAGCCCCTTACGTACACCGTTTTGCCTGTTTTTTTTTTCTTCCTTTTGACTTTCGCAGCCCTTTCCCCTTTCAGTTGAGATGGCGGTTCCAATTCTCTGGTTGCTTTGAACCTAAATTCCCGTTCTCCGACTCATTTCTGTCCTTTTCTGGCTTGCAGATCTCGCCCCTTCTCTCCCCTTCTCCCCATGGTCCTTGCCGTTTGTTTGAAAATTTTTTCCAAAGTTTTTCCATTCGGCCTGTCTCCCCTGTGGTGGGCCCATCCCTTTTCTTTCCTCTTTTAACATTCAGGGGGCGTTTCACGTGTTACATGGTGACACTTTCCGTCCCCCACCCCCAGCCCCCGGAACCCTCTTCCTTTTTTTTACCCAGAGGTTTTCACCTTGGGGCCTTTCCCTTTTCTCCTTGCAATCTGTCCTGGTGCAACGGTACAGAGTTTTCCTCCGTTGGTTTTTGAAATACTTTCCATCCCTTCAGGAATGTGATGTCCGTTTTTGGGCCCGGGGGATTAGGGTGATTCCCTTTTCCCAGCGAAGCTTACGAGCGGTGTTCGCCTCTCCAACCTTTGATCTCCCTCTTTTTTTTATCCCTCACGTTAGCTTCCTTCCTTCTAAAACAACTCACCCTTTCTTCTCATCCCTCTTGAATATATTCACCTGTTCCCACTGTACTCGAATTTTTTGCGTGTAAAGGAGAGCTTTGACTCTGGGTCTACCCCCAAAGGGTTACTTACCACTTTTTAATTGACGTCCTGTCTCTCTTTTCTCCCGCGTGTTAAAACTAGTATTTTCGCATTTCCCTTCCTTTGGTTGTTGCCTCCTTGCTAACTGAAGTTGCCGTGGCGTGCCCCCACCCCTTGGACCTTCTGGGATGGCTTTTTTTGTACCTTACTGACACGTTAGAACCCCTTGTACGTTGGTCTGTTCCTTCCCGAGGCTACTTCTTTTTTCCCAGTTCCCGGGCCAGACGGAGTCTTGCTCTGATGAAGCCACCTTTGGAGTTACAACCGCCGAGCGTTTTTCATTTTTTGCTATATCTAGGGCCCCCCCTTTGGTCAGGCGCTGCGGAACAACCCTCGTCCGTTTGCCTGTTTTTCCTAACTTGCCTGATGAATGCCCATTAGCCTCTTTTTCGTTGTCCTTCCCCTTCTGCCACCTGCTTTGTCCCCTGGCTGACGAGTTTTTTTTTTCTTTTTTTCACTCTTGTCTGCCTCCTATTTTAGAACTTATTCCTCCCTTCCTGGTTTTTTCGAGGAGCCTTATTTTGGCTTTACATGTCTTCCCCCGGGTGAGCCGATGCTTCCGTCTTCTTTGTTGTGATTCCCGTCCGGTCCGAGCGGTTTCCACAGTGTGCGGAATATTAACATTCCAAAGAAAGGACCACCCCCCCCCTGACTGAAGTTCATTCCCAGATTCTTCGATTTAAAGGAGTTACGTTTTAGCGTCTTCGTGGTGTGTTTGAAGACTCATTTTTTGAAGTTTTTTTTTCCATCCTTATAGGGCTCATCTTGCAGTCCTCCCTGTTTTTCCCTTTGTAGAGGAACCAATTTTCTGTGTAGAATAAGGTTTCTGATTCCATCCAGGATTTTTCCCTTTTTGGCCGTTCCCAGAAGTGATCCGTCCCCCACCTTGATCACTCACCCACCGCCAAGTAAGTCCTCTGTTGTGTTTGCGGCCTTCTTTTTTTGACCGAGCCATATTTAACCACCGCCATTTCCTTCCTTTCCCCTTAAGTTCGAATGTAAAGCGTTTCATTCCCGGTCACCCCCCTTTCCCGTGTTTGACGGCTTGACACAAACTCTATCTCATCCTGTCTTTTTTTCTACAATTCTACCAGGACACCAGAACCTCTTTCATATCAAGCTCCTTCCCTCTGACAACAGAAGAATATAGCAATGCCTTTTTCTCCACCATTATATAAATATCCCCTTCTATATTCTTAAGATTTCTCTTTGTCTTTTTCTTGATTTTCGTCCTTCCTTATGATTTTTCTCCTTTTTTATCCTATTTTTTTTTTTCCTCCTACTTAAGAGGTCCTGTCCTTTGTTCGGGACGTGGCTCACTCACCCCCCCCCACCCTTTTCAACTCCCCCCGCCTATTTTGGCTTAAGATTTTTCTCTGTGGGGCGGAATTTTCAACCTTCTCAGTTTTCCTCTTCCCCCTGCTGCCCCTTAGGTCGTTTTGGTTGTGGCCACCTCTTTTTGCAGTGTGCATCTGTCTTCACTCAAGGAGGGGGGAAAGTTTCTTCTCGTAGTAGATTTCCACTTTCCCTGATGTTTTTCTCCCCCCCCCTTCCTTGGCACTGGTGCTTGGGTTTAGATTCAAGGCCCCCCCTCCGGTGCTCCGCCACTCTGGTCCTTTTTCAAGCAAGTTGAAAGTCCTCTGTTCTTTCTGAATTCATCTTCTTTCTCCCCTAGCCCCCCCCCTTGTTTAAAAAAGTGTATGCCCCCCCCTTTGTTTTGATGTTCCTTTTCCTGGCAATTGAACTCCTCTGGACAAGACTCCTTTTCGCATAAAACTTTTCCCCCCCCCGTCCCTTTGAGGTTGAGCTGTCGTGTGTGCCACCTTCTTTTACTATTTCAGTTTTTTTTTCACATCTTGAGTAGGTGGAAGGAACCCTATTGCTTCTCACAAGTTATTCCTATGAAGACTCCTGTCCGGTTGTTTGGGTTGGGCTTTCCCCGGGTTCCTCCGTATACCTCTTTCCTCCTGTATACCCAGAAGCTCTCTTTTAAACCTTTTTTTTCTCCAAAAAACCCGCGGTCCTGGTCTTTTTCCCCCTGAAGTAGATGTCTGCTCCCCCAACTTGTCCCATTTTGCCATTCCTCTAGTTAATTCCGTAATTTCCTGTCTTGTATGTGGCTTTTCTTTTTTGCCCATTTTTGTCCTTCGTGTGGATTTTGGTCTTTCGTTCCGGGAAGTCCTCGTTTTGACCCCCCTCCAGTTGTGCTGGCCAATACGTTCTGTCAAATTTTCTTACTTCTTTTTAAAAGTCAGTTCCAGACACTTTTTTGCATCCTTGGGGTATCACTCGATCCATCCCACTGTCTTCAAGGTAGGCAACCCATGTTTCCAACGTGTCCTATCTTTTCGAAGAGAAGTTTGTGTGTCTCCTCCAAGATTTCTCGTGCTTTAGGCGGAGTTTGGTGTTGCCCCTCCGTATTTTGGTGTTATAACGTTGTCTAGGGGTGTTACCACTCCCTTCCTCGATCTGCATCCTTCTTGGGAACGTTCTTCTTTTTTTTCCCCTACAACAATTTTAAGGTCAACGTCTTCTCCCCTTGTTCAGATGAACTACTTACTTGCCTTCTTTCCCCCAAAGACAGCTTCCCCCACAGGACAAATAGATACTTTTTTTTCCCACATCTCTCATGCTGTTGACTTTCGAAACTTTAGGTTCGCCCTGGATCTGACTGCTTTGTTTCCTGATGCAAAGCCGATTCTCGTTTTTTGTTCTCAAAAATGGACCCTCCCCCCCCCCCCTTTTTTAGGGCGGACGGATTGCCCCGCTTCTTTTTCGGGTCATAAAACTCTCTCGTTTCTTCTCTTGGAGTTGCGTTACAAGCTTTTTTTTTGATTTTTACTTCTCTACTTCTCCGCCCCTTTCCCCTCCCTCGGTGAACCCAGAGCCAATACCCAAAGTCCTTCTCCTTTTCTATTCAAGTTTTTTTATTTTTTCCTCCAAAAATCCCGTCGATCCCGATGGTCCCTTGAATTACCTCGGAGCGACCCCCCCCCGGTTTTGATTTGGGACGTAGCTTCCCCTTCTTAGTAACCCACAGCCCAGCTCCCCTCCCAGGTGTAACTTAACGACCCTCGTGATGGTCAATGCGACTGCCCTACCGAGATGAATTGACGCCCCTGTTGCGGTAGCCCCTGAAAACCAAAAGTTCTTCTCCTCTTGGATTGTTCCATTCCGTTTTTTTCCTTGTAGGGCCGTGGCCTTATGTTATGCGAGCAGTTGAGCCTTTCATTTTCTTTTTCCTTTCTATTTTAATCCAATAACTTTTTTGTTGTTGTTTTTTGTTTTGGTATTCTCTTATCCGAACTCTCTGGGGTCTTTTTAACCCTGACCAACAGTATAGAAGAACCAAAACACTTACCTCACTCCTTTCCGGGTAGAGTTTGTATAACTTGTTTCCTTCCTTCGAGATGAGGACTTCTGCTTTCTTTATCTGTTTTTAGTTCCCATAATTTTTTTTAGGATTATGGATAGTTCTCTTTTGGGTTATGACCCTCGGTTTTCGCCCTCGTGAGAGGAACTTGAGGTACTCGATGTGAGGCTTGATACTTCATTTCGATTTACCTTTTCTTTTTACTTATAGTTATCAGTCCTTTGGAATCCTTGCATTAACTCATTTTCTGGATTCTACGGCCCCCCCCCCCCTTTCTGTGTTCGGCATTCTCGAAGGAACAGGACTTTTCATCCCGTGATAACATCACCATCCTCCCCCTTTCCATTTTTAAGTGAAGACCTCTCGGATTTTTGGTGAATACCCTGACGCGGTTTTCATCCTTGACAGGCCACCCGCCTTTTTCTTCCGTTTGGGAAAGCTTTTCTCAACCAATGATTTTCCGTGAAATCTCTAGGTCCTTCTGTCTGCCACCCTTTGGTCCTTCGATTTCCTTATTTTTTCGGGCGGGATAACCTTCCCCCATCATTAGAGAGGTTCCTTTCACCTTCTTTTAATGGGTTTTAAACTTTGAGTGTTGTTCTCATTTGTCCGGAGGGCCCGTACCTTCCCCCTTTGGCCTTTCTGAACCCTCCCCATTTTCTGCCCTTGGACTTCTTTTCCCCCAAGCCGCTCGTTTTTACAGTATGTTCTCATCCTCCCTTGAAGCCTTTTCTTCACACAAACCCTTCTATGTCAATTAAGTCCTCTTTTCCCCTTTTCAGGGGAGGCAATAAGCTCTTTCCTCTGCACAATACACTATCTGTCCGAATCTGGATCCTGCTTGATTCTGCCGCCTTTGGAAACCTTTAGTTCCCTTTTTTTCGGTGTGATTTCACCAGAACTTGCTCAACCTTGGATTCTCCCATACCCTTTGGGTTTTTCGGGCTTCCCAGTGTCTTTTTTTATTATTCCGATTTTGGCGACCCCCCCCTCCCGTTGTAGGGCGAAAAACCTTTCCTTGGTTCCCCCCGAGTGGCTCTTCCCCCTGAACTTCCCCCCGATCCCCCCAACTCCGAAAACCGGACAAAAGATCCAAAACTACCCTTTTTCCCCCCCCACCTTTGTCCCCCGGATAGTTTGTCAGTCCGGTCCCAACGTTTCCTTCCCCCCTCGTGGGTCAAGGAAAGAGATCCTTTTTTGCGGGTGGGACCCTCCACTGTCGTCGTCTGTTGTTAAAAGTGGTTTCTCCTGACACGGCCTTCTTGTTTTGATCCATTTTTCTTCCTGTTCCCGTTTTTAGAAGAACCCTGGTCCACAAGTGGTGCACCTTCCTCCCCTTTTCTTCCTAGGCCTTCCTGGGGCCTTCTTTTCCCCCCCTTCCTTTTTGACTTCCCCCAGTCTCGGAGTGTACATCCCAAAGCAGTTTTCCGCGCCAAGCTTCTCCCTTTCAATATTTTCGGGTGTAGTTGATGTGTCCTTTTGCTCGATGTGCTCCTGTTACCTTTGGTCCGGCAAAGACCTAACCTTCCCTATCACCTGACAAAGTTGCAAGCTGGCCTGGTCTATCGGAGCCCCTTTAAGCCTGAAGGGCCTCGTTCCAAGCATCCTCCATTCGGGGAAAAGGCCAGTTGTCCATTCTTCCCTTCCGCCGTACTCTCAGTCGTTTCCTTTTTCATCGGGGAAACCCCCCACCTTCAAACAACTTCCTGGAGTGTGTACCCTCCCCATATTGCTTAACCTTGCTTAGATAGACCGAATTCCTTACCTCCGTTGTTTTTCACCCTCGCTGTATGCAACCCACCCGCTTTTCGTGGCCCCCTGTCCCTCGTAATCAGGGTAACGCTTCTGGTAATGAGTAACCTTTTCCCCCCCCGGTTGCGGTTTTTTGTCCCGGTCCGCGCCATTCACGGCCCCGCTCCTCTTTCTGGAGTCCCCTTTGGCTTTCTTAGCCGTTTTCTTGCCGTCAGGCTTTCAAGACTTTAAAACCTCCGGGGCTCTTATGACCTCCAACAAACCGTTAAGACTCATACGATAAGAGGACCCCTTTTTCATCCTAATACGACCTCTTCCCAAAAAAACTATCCTGTTACTAATTTGATTCTTTTGGCTAAAGTGGCTCTTTTTTCCTAGTGTTTCTCTCTGGAGAGAGTCTTCATTTTCCCCTCCCCCTTGTAGATTGGGGGAAGTGCCCGTGCTGTCTTTTTAGCCTCTTGTTTCCACCCTCTCTAGTTAGGCTTTTCCTTCAAGGGTTTTTCCGATTCTTCGCCTTGAACCGGTTCGGTCGGCGGCTCCAACTCTAAATGATGGTGCGGTGGCTCAGTTGGGAGATTGTAAATTCTACCCCCCATGACCCACTTTGAGGGTGTCCTTTACCCTAAAAGGGGATGAGGGCGACTTTTTTTTTTTTTTTAGCGTAAACTCCGTGGCAACTTGGATGCCCTTCTCCACCCACCTGTTTCTTTTCCCACTTTTCCCCCACCCATCTAAGAGAGGAGCCGCGAAGTACCTATTTTCCTTAGGGTCCACACTTGTATCCTTCTTTTTGGGAGGAACCGCGCCCCTGACAAATCTTCCCTGTGATATCCTTTTCTTGAAACCGTCGAGCCCCCTTTTTTATCGGGGGTTTGTTTTTTTGTTTCATCCTCCTACCTGTGTTTTCTCCATCGCCAGATAATGACTTATAACACCCCTATTCTCCCCTCTTGGGGCGCCATCTCTTACTCATTCTATAACTCTTATATTTTCAGAAGAAAGTGTTGATTATTCCCCTCATTTGGTCACGTAAATCCAGGACTTTCCGCACCCCAGCTTTGTCTTGAATTTTTTTGTTCCTAAGGGATTTTTTAACGAGTCTAGTGATCACTCAAGGACTAAACTCCTTCCAACTTTCCCCCCCTCGAACCATCTTCCGAAGGTTCAGGCGCCTGGGTGAAAAGTTTTCAGTTCTGTTGAATACTTTAAGCGGTATTGCGTTTTGTTTTGCCGGTGTCCCCTCTTTAGTGTTGTGGTTGTTCCCACTTCCTTTAATGTTTGATTTAACCACTCATGCAGAAGATAGTGCTGTTGCTTCTATGTGGAACCCGTGGGTCTTATGGGGATGTCCTCCCCCCATGCCCCCCTCTTCTTCCCCCCCCCGGGGACGATCTCACCTCCTTCCAAGTCTTGTAACCCACTTTTCCCCCCACACACACAACCTGCACTTGGACTTCCTTGGTGGGTTGGGGAGGTTTTGCCTCCTTGTTTTTCCCCGGCGTTTCCATTTACATCCCCCCATTCAGTGGAACATTTTCCCCCGTTGCGCCGGTACGTAGGTTTTCATCTTTCATAAATCAACCCCATTGAATGACGAACTCGTTTTTTAATTGTTGCTCTCTTTCTCCATCGCCATCTTTTCTCCCCCCCCCGTCCCCATCGACCCTCCTTTATCCTTGATTTGTTGACGAGCTCCCAAACTATTGATTACCCCCCTGATAACGTGATATATTTTCTACTTCTCTTCCGTATTGGGGGTTGAGAACCTTATCTCCTTTATGTCCCTTCTCTTCTCTTCTTCCTCCTCCCCAGGTCGGTTGAACTCTTTTTCTTCCTAAATTTTCTCTGTACTTGTCCCCCCCCCCCCCTCCCCAATTGTCACGGGACACTCGTGAGAAGCTCTTCAGTATTGTTTCCCCCGGTCCCTTTTTCCCCTTTCCCCCCCTTGCTCGGCCAGTTGAGTTGGATGTGCCCCCTAGGTAGCGCTGATTGTCGGGGGGTCGAACTTTTTTCCCGAACCCTGGTAGTCAAAGGCGAGCCCTTCTTTTGAACTTTGCTCTAGGCCTTTTCCTTCTGGAAGTTACCAAGGCCGTCTTTTGAGTGGGTTTCCTAACACAGGCAGGGTCCCCATTTCGCGGCCCTTGCCCCCCCCCTGCAGTTAGGCGAGTCCGGTGCTTTGCCCGACTTTAATTTCCCCATGTTCAAATCCCCCCCCCCCCTCCTCACAGATTGCAGATGCCATCTGATGCTTGGTACCTTCCGAGTGAGCTGTCACTGTTTTACAGCTTTTTTTCACCTTGTCGTATTGTCGGAGGTTCAGTTCTGAGTGTTGACGTGACCATGTCACTTTTTTAGATCCCTCCCCCCCCACCTTTACAGAATGAAAAAACACCCGTACTTTCTAGAGCCTCTCGTGCACATGGTGGCTTTACTCTGCTGTGACCCCGGTTTTGTGGCACGAACTATCTTTATTTTCGCCCTGGTCCCAGGACTTCCCTGACGATCCGTCCCTCGGATGTTTTATTGTGCTGAAGTTCCTTCCCCTGCCGTTCTTCATTTTTTCCTACCCGACGCCGTCGGGTCCCCTTTGTTTCATCCCCCCCCGCCCTGTCTCTTTCCCCCCAGAGCGAGCTGAGCCTTTCGAAACCACGATGAAGGCCCCCCCCCCCTCCCCTTTTCTTTCGGCTGTCTTTTTCCCGTTTGAATCAGGGGCGTGTTTTTTTTTTTTTTACCGGTGGTTTTGAGTTGTGCGTTTTCCTTTTGGTCGGGTTTTGGCCGGGGACGATCCTCCTTTTTTACCCCCTAATTTTTTTTGTGCAGCACCACCCACTTCTTTTTTCCTGTTAATCGGTCCTCTGGTCCTCCCGCCCGTTTCGCCGCCATGACCCGTGGTATTACGGTTGTTTGTGACCCCCTCTTTGAGCACAATTAGAGACCTTAACAGCAAGGTCCCCCTCCCCTCCATTCTCAAATTCTTCCTCTAGATGGTCCCGCAAGAAAGCCTGGCGTTCTCCATATCTTGCTCGCTCCTCTTTTAGGTTTTTAGCGGTCTCCAGAAGGAGTGTCTCATAGGAGTTTTTCCCCGACCCCCGTTGGGTTTCTACTTTTTTCTTTTGATGTCTCTACTGGTGTCCTTAAGCGTTTTTGCTCCCAATGTGCAGCACGTCTCCTGGACCCGAGGCCCCTTTTTCCCTTTCTCGTTTTTCCCGTCCCGCCCCAGGACAGAAACACGGCCCCCCCTGCTTCTCTACCCCCTTTTTGCCACTGACCAAAATTTTCTGCAACCCACCCCCCCCCCCTCCCGTCATATGATGGTCTTGAAGGCTGTCGCCAGGTTGCCTTCCACTTTTTGTTCCCCCCCCCTTCGGAAACCCGCCTGATTTTGCGAGTATAAGGGTTTCCTTCTCCGAAAAGCTTTCCCTCCCGCAGACCTTCTCTTGTGGAGTTCCCCCCCCCCACTCGTCTCTGGTCACTTACTTGGTTTTTTTCGTTCGCCCGGATGATTTTTTTCTAGATGGTGCTCTCTTCTTTTGCCCGACCCTCCCCCCGCCCGGCGCGCCTCAAGCTCGCTTCCGTTTCTCAGGTAATTGATCTTTTGTTGCCCGACCCGTTATCACTGATAGTTTCCTTTTGCGCCTTCACGCTTCGGTGGGCCAGCCCTATTTTGTCTCCTTATACAGTCCCCCCTGTTACACCCCCCCTGCCCCTCTTCCTCATCCATAATTTTCCTAGTGTCTTGCATCGACTTTGACACCAAGTTTCCCGCCCCTGCCGCCTCGATTTGATCCGGCCCCACACAAGACCTGGCGTTGTCTTGTAGGAATCGTTTTGTGAGATAGGGTCTTGTTGGTCCCCCCGTCCCTTTTTTTTTAGCATGTGTGTCTTTCACTTTCTTTTTTTTTTTCCTTCCCCCATCCTTTGTTCCTTTTGTTTTGATGGAGCTCTTAATCCTCCCCCCCTGCTGGTGCCTTCCAAAGTGCCCCGCATCTGTCACACCCCTCGTATCTTACCCCTTTTCGATACACTTGTTTGTGGGAATTTGTTCCTCTGAGCTGCGTCTTGTCTTTTTCTTTTTTTCGGTTTTTTCATCCTGTCCCCTTCTTCGGTCCATTGCTACTATTGTCCCCCTTTGGTTACGTATGATGGTCTTGCGTTTTGGACCGTTTTCTTGTCACTTCCTTCACCCCTTGATTTGCTCGCTCCATTGCCGGTCCCTTTTCCCTTTCGAGTTGTGAGAGGCCCCCCGGTAGATGCTCCGGGTAGTTTGTCATTCCTAGCTTTTTCCGGTCCGATGGAACTGTGACTTCATTTTTGAGGAGCCCCCCCCGTCGTAGATCCCCTTTCTCGTTCGAAAGAGATACCAGGCGGTGTCAAACAATCCGACCGGTTCCCGTCTCAAGATAGAGTCCCCCCTCCCCTCTTAAGAATTCCAGTTTCAGAAACGGTGTGTTTTCGTCTCTATGCCTAAAGCCTCCCATGTAATAGAGTTCCCACACAGTCTAACGTCTACAGTTTCCTCACCATCTTCTTGCTTTACCTCACCAATGCACTTTCACGTTGTAAGTTCTCGTTTTATCGGTCAGTTCGTTCCCCCGAGGTTGTCGGACCCCTGGAATGAGTCCCTTCATAGTTTTTCATTTTGACGGCAAGTAACTATCCGGATGGACCCCCGTGTTTTTATTTTCTTTCTTATTTTTGTTTTTCGGCACCATCCTTCTTTCCCCCGGTCCCTCCGAGAATGTTTCGGGGTTTGACAACCCGGAGGCTTACCCTGGCCCCTGTTTTCTCCGTTGGTGGGACCCCTGGCTCACCTCTTGTACGATGACCCTCACGATCTTGGGCGGCCTCTTCTTCCCTGTTACCATTAGGCTCCCTTTCCACTGGCGTTGGAGGAGGGGTTGTGTTTTTCGAAACGTCCCTCTTTCCCCATCACTTTTTTCGGTTTTGTGTGGGCTGACCTTCCCTTGTCATTTATTCCCCCCCGATGGGACTAACGAAGTCTTCTGGGCGTCACCGTGTTGTGGGGTACAGGATAAAAGTCCCTTCCAACCCGGAAAAAACGCCTCCCACAAAGGCATCCCCCCCAGCGTCCCCCCCTATGGACACGAAAGTGACTGTCCCCTATGGGGGAACCCCCCTTTTTCCCTTTCTTAATTGCAATTTTCCTTGTATGGAGTTTCTGTTTTCCTCTTTTTTTTCCAAGTTCCCCCGTTTCCCGAGGTGGCCATTTGTTTTTGAGAACCCCGGCTTTCCGTCTCTGTGGTCGGGTATGTCCACCTGGTGCGGCAGGCCTACTGTCGTTGGATACTGTTTCTCCAGCCCCTCCTTTTTTTTTCTTTTTTTTGACCAATCCTTATCTATGGACTTGTCCCTTTATGTCCCTTTCCCTCAGTGCAGTGTCTTTCCCCCTCTTATCTGTCATCCCCCGGTTGGAAGCGCCCTGCTTCCGGTCGTGTCGGTTTTTAGTGGTCCTTTGCTGTGCTGTAAGTGCATTTTCGTCACCGCCCTTCCCCCCCCTTCCCCCCCAGCTACTAAACTTTTACATCTTTTCCCCTTTCCCTTCGTTCATTGCATTTTTTTGCATCGTCATGGTTCCAAATATCGGTTTTTGCCACTGCGTTTTACATTTTCCCCCCCATAAAGAGTGGCTTCCCTTGACGCGTTGTCCCCCTTAGGTTGGGCTCACCCTCCCCACCCAGGAGGCGTTTGAACATCCCTTCCCCTTGGTTTTCCTCCTTTTTCTAGGTTCCCGGATTCTACTGGACGTCCGCCTGGGCTCCCTTCGGCCCCCCCTTTTTTCCATGCAAACTTTCTTGGCCCCACGCCCTTTCCGCGTTTTTACCTCTTCATTTACTCGTCCTTCCCCGTTAAGGTTTCCCCTTTCAACCCCTTCTTCTCCAATTCCCCTCTTTACCCCAGGACGGCGATCCTTTTGGAGTTTTGCCCGTTGATCTTTTTTTTTGGGGGCGTTTGAAGTCGCTCATCAACCTGAGTGTCCACCTTTGGGCTTTCTTTTTTTCCCTTTTTTTTCCAAGAAGCACCAAACAAATCGGCGCGCTTTTCATGATTTTCCCCCCTTTTGCACCCCCCCTCCCCCAACTGGGTCAAGAAGATCCCGGAACATATCCTGTTAAGTCGTCTTATGGCAGAGTTACGGTTTTTCTCTTCTCGAGTGCGATGTCAACCCGTTTTATGGAAGACGGTTTTTCGATGGACCACCTTCTCGGCCCTAATTTTCACAGAGATAGCGTAGATGTAAGTGGGAATTTTTTGAACGTTGTCTGAACGATGCCCCGTCCTTGTTTCAACTGCCCCTTTCCACCTTTTGAAGTCTTTTTTGGGTTTCCTGGCTCACACGCTCAAACCTTCATTGACAGTTTTATTTTCTCGTGGTCCCTCAACAGGGGACTTCTAGCCTTCTTTGTCCCTTCTGAACTCCCCCCTCTTCCTGTGCGCTTGGACTCCCTTCCACCCACTGCCGCTACAACCGGACTAGGCTGACGCCTTGCCTACCTAAGCTTTACACCCCCGAGCAATGAGTCACAACACCGCCCCCCCCCCCCCCCTTCCCATCTGCCCCTCTTTACTTTAGAACGATTACCTTGTGGATTGTCTTGTTTTTCCTCTCGTCTGAAATTTCTCCCTGCGGTTCTCTCATCTTTTTTCCACTGCCCCTCTGACTTTTTCCCCAAAACATTTTGTTTCCTCCGAGTTCGGTTCATCTATTGTCCTCCTTTCCTTTTTTTTTTGTTTGTTCTGAGAGCGATCTTACTGTCGTTTCATTTCCAGCCCAACAACAAAGCTTGGGCGTGTCGGGTGTGATCCGGCCAGTTTTAGCCTGCTGGCGAAAAGTCAGGTTTCCCATAGTAAATTTCCCCCCTTGACACTGAAACCCATGACGGCTCAACGGTTTCACTGAGGATGATCCACCATTTTCTATTTTGATTTTGGTTTCATAGGATTTTCCCCTACTCTGTGGTGGTATACAATGTCTGTCCAATCCTCTCCCCGGGCTTGCAAGAGGCAGGAGATTCTGGATGGGCCTTTTTTGTGTGTCCTTTTTGTGTTTTGTTTGTTCCAAGGTAGGCCTGTGTTTTCTTTTTTGGTGAGGTGGCCTTTAAGAGGCGTGCCGCCGTTCGATAGACAAGCCCCTTTTTTTCCTCCTTCACCAGTGACACAAACCCTCACAGCTGGTTCTCCCCAGCTTCGCCTGTACGCCTTGTTTTGTCTTTTTTTTTTTTTTGCCTTTTTCACAGCGGTAATAAACGACCTCCGGGCAGTTTCTACGTCAGGTTCCAACTTCAGGCAAGTGGCCAACCCCTTCCAGGGTTTTTTTTTTCCACTCTTTTTTTTAACTGGTGACCATCATGTTGACGGTTTTCAAGTTCACCAAATTCCCGCTTGTTCCATCGGCCCCGAATCGGTGCCAACCCCCCTTTTCTTTAGCTGAATAGCAATTTAGGACCGGACCCCCCCCCGTTTTTCCATTTTTTTTTCCCAGGGCGTTTCCGGGGTGAAATTTTGCCGCTTTCATTGTTCCTCTATCTGTCCTTTTCTTCTCGAACGCCCGAGTGTGAACTCGTTCATTTATCCTAAGGTCCGGCACCTATCACCGGTTACACTTTCTATAGTTTAGCCCGATTGATTGAGGAATTTTTTTTGGGCGTAAAGGGTTTCCCCATATGCCCGGGAACGAGACGGCCCCTACCGAGGTTGCGGCGCGTGGTCCTGCCGCGGTTGTGGTTCGGAACCTGTTCCCCCTGACCTTTACCCTCCCCTTGGTTTCATTATAGGGCGGGCCGAATGAACTGTTCGATTTCAGTTTGTTTCTGTGCCAACAACGCCTGGCACTGTTCTGTTTTGAGGAAAATGTGCCAGTGGGCAGGACTCTCCAGACCCCCAACAGTTGTTATGGCACTGTTAACTCCGTGGCCCCCCCCCCCCTCACTTTTTTTTTTTTCTTTTTTGCGCTTGTTAAGAGACTGTCCAGGTTTCGTCGCAGGTCCCTAATTTTTTCAACGTGTCGTCTCTTTCAGGTGTTTTTTTTCTTTTTGGTTCCGGTCAGCACTTCGCAACTTTGTTCCCCCCTCCCCCCTGCCACCACTCATACAATCCCTTCTCTAGCTGAGGAGGCACCCCTTCGTGATTGATGACTCTGGTGTCCAATAGTGTTTTCGATTGATGGCGAAGGCCCCTTTAGGGTCCTCTACTATCCAGTCGATGGTAACGCGGATAGGGTTGCTTTTTCCCGACGGCTGATGAAGCCCCTTGGTCACACCTATAACTTTCGAGGTACTGACCGGCTTCTTTTTAGCCACTCCGCGGCTTCCCCAGAATTCGCTGCTGGAGAACATTAAAAAAATGAATTTTTTACCTCGCTTTCATCGGCCTGGTCTTCTTTTTGGAGTTGCTTTTTTTTTCGTTTGTTGCTCGGTTGTTTGCTTTTTTTGTGTTGTTTCTTTTTGTTGGGATCGGGTGGTTCCGGTTCGAGCCGCTTTTCTGTTTCACCCTCAGGCGTGTGCGGCCCACAATAATATTATCGGTCCCCCCAAATCGGTCTCTCCGACCGTCCCCCTCGCACTTTAAGAATCGTCATTTTAAATCTAGGGGTCTTGTCCCAACTTTTCTTAGTAAACCCCTTCCTCTCCCATACAGGAAAAAGGCGGCCGCGTTTCGGTCTTGTTTTGGATCTCTGAACGTTCTTTGTATTTCGATTTTTCTTTGAGGCTGCCTACAGCCGTATTGATGTGACCCTATCTTTTCTTGATTTTTTCGCCATGGCTCTTTCGATCAATCCTTTTATGACCCTTTTAGGTTTTTTTGAGAATCCGGTTTCAACCTTTTTTTTCCTGGGTCGGTCAAGTTACCGTTTCCCCCCTTTCCTGGAGCCGACACCCTTTTTTTGCACACCCCCCAATGCTGTACCCCCGGGCCCCGCCAACCGAACCCTGACGTGAAACACCCCACCGCTCCCCCCCGTATTCTCTGTATCCACCTAAGCGGTTGTTCCTGAATTTTTTCGGCATTTTTTTCCCGAATAGGGCCCTCCTCTAGATTTCGATCCTCCGTGTGTGCATAAAACCCGTTTAACCCCCTTTTTAGGGCGCCCCCTTTTAGAACCGTCTGGTTCGGTTCACATACTCTTCTCTATCTTTCACCTTGTGACCTTGTTCTTTTGGTTTTCTTTTTTCTTCGCAACGTGATAGGTTCTCCCATGTGCGGCCTTCCCGACGACCACGCGCCCCCCACCCCCCGTTGACCCCTACTTTTTCGCCCACCGCCGGATTGAGATCGAAGACATTCTTATGTTCATTCGACGTGCCCAACCCCTCACTCCCTCCTCCGATATTGGACTTCCGTTTCCCTCAGATGACTCCCGATTTCGCTGACATTCGAGGCGCCCAGGCTTTCCTTTTTTTCTCCAAGGGACACCTTTTGGTTTTTTCAAATTTTTCCCCTTTTACAATGATTGCTCTCTAGATGAGAAAAACAAGTCTTCGCCGTTTTATTGCGGGCCTGTCTGGCGGGTGTGTGGCTTCCCTTTGTCTTTGGGAAAACCTTTCCTTTGTACTTTCCGTTTGCGATT
>Ga0179593_1259709_pt1 | contig 17365 bp, 18 predicted proteins | sample CZODoug2_1_08_16_FD_185931 | JGI IMG/M metagenome (GOLD analysis project Ga0179593, IMG submission 185931) | Vadose zone soil fungal communities from Angelo Coast Range Reserve, California, USA - CZODoug2_1_08_16fungal (PacBio error correction) | ecosystem: Environmental > Terrestrial > Soil >... | reverse complement strand
ACTCTCCGACTCATTTTGTGTCTATAACCTCTCGCCGACGGCCACCCCTCCCGGACCCACTAGATGGATTCACGATTCCCTTTTTTTCCCCTTCTCCCCCCTTCTGGCCCTCCGCCCCAAAAATTTCCTTCAAGTTCTCTTATTCAATCGTTTTTTTTCCCTTTCCTCTTCTCCTTCCTTGCCATGATGTGCGTAGTGGTGAGGGTGTGTCTTGGATCAACCTTTTTCCTCTTCTGCCTCTTTTTGTTAGCCGAAAATTACTTTCCGCTTTGGGCCTTCCCGATGTTGTTCAAATGTCATTTTTACAGTTTCGTTCGACCACCTAGTCGTTTTGTGTTTCTTTTCCACCATGCCTTTCCCCTTCTGGAATCGATCTTCATTCGTTTACATCCCTATCCATATTTTTTTCTCAACTGTTCCTTTTCTCCCTAGCATCTGCAACAGCCGACCCCTTAACGCTCACCTCGCGTAATCTGGTTTGCGTATTCTCTGAAGAGACGCACCCATCATCCTTCCCCTCTTCTTGCATGGAAGACTAATGCCACCTCTTCCCTGTTTCTTGCGTCTCTCAACCAAATGCTGCACCACCCCCCACATATCCTGACTGATACTTCATGCCACCAACAGAAACTGTAGGCTTCCAAACCCCACTTTTTCCCCCCCCCGTTCCAACCCCATCTCTTTTCTCCTCCGTGTTTTGTTGTTCTCTTCACTCCCTGGAAGAATTTGGCCACTTGGTTACTGGGGACAGTCTCTGGTGGCATGACTCTTCAGGTTCATTTTGCTAGGCCAAGTGGCTTTGATGGAGAGCATGTGCCATTACTCCTCCGTTATCTTCCCTGGTCTTTGTCTCTTCCAAGAGGCATCTGAAAGATTCCCTACTTCTGATTTCTTCTGTCTTTCAGTTTCCTTCCACCATCCGACGTTCCCTTGCACCTTCTATCCTTCCGGCTGCTCCTTGCGTCTGATCGAAAAGAAATCTTGTTTCCTTTTGCCCCCCTCCCCCCCCCCCTTTTTTCGGTCCCGCTGACCCCCGGCAGTACTGTCCCCGACACGGTTTTTTTGGACGACTTCCCTCGCTCCTCTCCGTGGACGAGAATATGGCTTTGAATGGTTAGTTTCAACTCTTCCTTCCGTTTCCTTCTGAGGACATGGGAGGTCTCCCTCTTACATATCGCGGCGCGCCCGATCTGTTGCACTTTCCCATCTGCAGTAGAAAATCCTTCTTCCCTTCCTCTTTTCTGGTTTGGTGCGGGGGCCCCACACCCCCGACAATTCCAGTAGCGACTTCGGCTTATTTTGTTCTTTTCGAGGGTCCGATCGTATTTATTTCCCGGTATTGGACACATAATCACTAGAATGTCATATGAGAAATTTGATTGCGGTCTCTTTCTCCACCCGCCCTGCGTCTGAAGCGCTTTCTTTTTTCATGACTCTCTGATTGGCGCTTCTGCCTGTTTCCTTCTCCGTTAGTTTGGGAAATTTTCAGCAGCAGCCGAAATATTTCAATAATCTTTCAGCCCTCCACCCTTGCCCCACAAGCGCCTTGCGCGACCCCGTCTACATTTGTCCCCCCATCTCCACTCGGTTGGTCCTCCCGGCACGCCCCCACCGCCAACCTACCCCATGGCCCTCCTTTCCCTTCTTTTGGAGGATTTGCGAGAGTCTGTTTTCTTTGCCCCGTTTTAACCCCTCCCTGTGCGGACTTTGCAACCTTCTTTAGCGTCCTGTCCTTATATAGGTTGATGTAGAGTGGAAGCCCTGTGCTCCGGTGATTCCAGCTTTTTCTTGGGTGTTATTTATGTTTGATAATGTGAGTTTATTTTTCTTTGATGTTAAGTTGGATTATAGATTTTGTTCGTAGTTCCATGATTAAGAATTTTTTTCAAAGGTCTCTCTCTGATCCTGAATTCTTCCTTTTTTTTTGAAGTGTTTAAAGTTTATGTTCTTCCATCCCACCCGGTGTTCCTGGATACCAAAGGGCTGACGAGTGCAACTAGCCTTCAGGCCTGCCTCCTTTCACCCTCGATTTTTATCTTTGCGGTCCCAGCTTAAAGAAATACTTCCCCCTTACATTGGTTTCCCCTTTTCCCCCGCCCACCCGCGGCCGCAGTTCACCCACCTACTATCCAGACCGAACGGTGTAATAAAGTTTCTCCTCACCTCCCTTTCTTCCCCCTAATCACCGAACGATTTACTCCCAGCCTGGCTTCCCTCCAGGGGTCACCTTCTCTTTCTTGTGTCAAACTATCAGATTTTTCTGATTTCTTTCTCTCTTTTCCTTCTGATCTTATGATGAAGGATGAAAGCTGAGTTCTGCCAGTCCGTTTTTTCAGGCACCGTGACTTCCCCTTACAATTCAGTGAATTGTGTTGAACTTTTCTTCTTTTTTTTCCATCATACCGGCTTGAACTTCTCTGCTTTCAAGAATTCCTACCTAACACCTCTCTTATTTAACTATAAGGTGTGTTGAGATACTGTTTCTTTTTTATTCTTGCTTGACCCCCCATTCCAACGGTATTTCCTACTCTTGGCACCCATTCCCCCCAACGACTTTGTTGTATGCCGCGCCTCCTCTGAAAACCAAGGCTTGCATACTTCTATCAAGAAGGACCAACTCAACCATTCCTCATCAGTATCCCTCTAATTTTTCATTCAGCATGATTCTTTTCCTCGATTCCGACCAGAGCGATGCGATCCAGTCCCTTCTGCCTCCTCCTAAATTTTCGGTTATGTTCTAAAAGGGGCCAGTTAAAGTCAGTTCTTGTATAGTCCTTTTTCATGTCTCTCTTAGGGCGCTTTTATTTTCCTTTTTTCTTCCCCCCTTGGAAGCTTAAGACTCCTGACTCTCCCTCCTACCCTTCTCTCCAGAATGAGATGTTTCCACTCTTGAGGTCTTTCATCCAGGTAAACTAGGGTATGTAAGAAACATTGACTGCTTTCATCTTACTTTAATTGACCCTTTTCTCCTTTCTGTGTCAATCCATACCTTTCTGCACCTTGGATTCTTCGTGCTGCAACGATTACGTATGGGGAGTTTTCCGGGCTCTCACCTCTAGCATTCTTCTTAAAGCCAGAAAAGTTTATTGTTCAGCCGGCCCTCGCTTTTTCGTTTTGTTACTCAATGTCTACTCCTCCCTTCACCACCGGAGGGTTCCTCGAGATGTAACCTTTTGGACTTTTTTTATTCTTTCTTCCCCTCCCCCCTTCCCGCGTGCATGGATCGCTAGGCGGGCTGATTTTTATCCTTCTGTTTTTCTCTCTGCTTTTCTTGTTTGGCCCTCCGCTATTGTTACCCAAAGTCCAGAATTTTAAAGCCCTCCTCCCCCAGCAGCGATTTTCTCCCCCAGCCCTTTCATCTCCGTCGCTATTTTTTTTATGCTGATTTTTTTTTCTGGTATGAGTTGGTTTGTGTGGGCAGAAATTTCGTCATCCTCCCCCCTTTCTGATTTTACACAGAATTTTCCCCTCCCCCCTCTCCAATGCGTAGCCCACATCCACAGGCCCCCCAATAAAATTTCCTTCCCCTTTTATGTTCTAGACTGGTAATTTGGGCCAGTTATTCTCCCTCGGAGGCGTTTCTCCTAAGTCTTTCCTCATCCTTTCCCTGTTTGACATTTTTTTTTTGTTCCTAAGGCGGCGCCTTTTTCTCCTTTCTTTCGACCCCCCTCCCTATTACGTACTGAACGATTTTGAAATAGTTACCCACTCCCCAGGATTATAACTTGTTTCAACTCCTTGTCTTTTCTCTCCAACCTTTTAGTGGCATTAATTATTCTGCACTAGATTCCAAGTGAGTTTTCTAGTCACCCATATCCCCTTTTTTTAGGTTAGTGCTTAAAACACCCCCACTTCAGGTTTCTGACGCAACCATCCTCCAGCTTTTTAGTCCCCCCTTTAGAAGTTCCATCCTTCCATAGACCAGCGCGGTGTGTGTTGAGTATTTGTCCCCTTTACTAAAGCTCCTCCCCTCACAGCGACCCTCTTTTTCTGTAAGTTTTTCATTTTTTTTGAAACCCCCTCCCATTCTCCCTATATCGGGCTTCTTTTTCTCTCCATATCCCCCCTTTAAGTCGCCACCAGCCGGATTCTCACGTCCTGACCCCCTGTAACTGGAAACCCTTTTTCACGGTTCTCTTACCCGATAACCATCCTTTTAATAAATCCTTTTTTTTTTTCTAGAGATTTTTATTCGACTAGTCTGACTTTTTTTTTTACTACTTTAATTGTTCCTCATTTTTCATTCAGTTTTGCGATCCATGGGGATTCGAAGCTCCTCCAATACGGCTCGCCTTCTTTGTTTCCCTCCACTTTTTTCAAGAGGATTCCTCCCCTCATTTTCTCGGGCCTTGGGCTATCTCTTCCTGGTAGACGCGAACGAAGAGGCGATTAAGACCGGCGACTTTGAAGGCTCGATGTCTCTTTTAGTTTTTTCCCCGAATTTTTTTTTTTTTTTCCCCCTGAAACGACCCCCCTTGTGGATATGGAGGTTAAAAGCTACCTTTCCGTTTCCAGAATTCTCCTTCACGTGATTTCTTTTTTGACCACGACCAGATGTGATCGATGACCTTCTACCGCGCATCTGGCATTTTCACTTTTTTTCCCTCCGAGGCTGGAGTAGGATTCTTCCATCTCCCCTCCGCGCCCGTCCCGTGGACACACAACATTTGCAAAGCCCTTCTTGGACATCTTCGGGCTGTGCTCCCCCGAACTTCCCCCCCCTGCCCAGTACCCAGTCTGAAACTTTGTTGAATTTTCTTGTTGCCCCGACTTTTCCTTCTCTTGCTTCTAGCTGTGTTAAAAGGAGCTCGTGTTGCATTTAGGTGGTTCGGAGTTTTTTTCCCTTTAGTTTTTGTTTCCGTGTTTGAGTCTCCCCCTCCCCCACCTGTTATGTTTTTGTTAGTGTCTGCTGTTGCATGATGTGAATTTTGTGAATTCTTGCGTGTCGTTTTTTCCTCTTCCCTTTTTCAGCCTACCATACTTGTGTACCTCCCCCTTTACCCCCCCCACCCCCCCCCCCCCACAAGTTTCCTCTCCGTGGTGTAACAAGTCACCCAGCTCACTCCTTACTCTCCTTGAGTCGCTGCCATCCAAACCTCCACTTCCCTTGACTTAAGCGCTTTATCCCCTCGCCGGATCCTTTCTTTCCCCCCTTGGTCTTCCCTAAGTATTGGAATTGGGTTTCTGAAGCTAATGCCCTTTCTTGGTTTATTATCATTTCTGCGAGCGTTTCCTTCGCCAGGTTTTTTGTTAGAAGAGCTTTCCCCTGCTCAGGCCCCCCCCTTCCCGCCGACCTGGATATACGAAAAGACACCCGCCCCATTGAAGTTAAGACCCCTCCCCCTGCTTGCCTCTAGAGTTGTTCTCCCCAACTTCTTTCTTTTCTGACTCCCCTCCCCGGCTTATAGTGACTGAAAATCTTCCCCCCCCCTCCTTGATGAGCCGTAACCTTGGAGTAAAGGGTCCTTTTCCCCCGTTATGCGTTTTCTACCTTCCCCCCTCCAGTGATAAACTTCCCCCCTCTTCTCAGACGACTAACTTCAATTCTCCATCCACTCATTGAGTCCCCCCCTTGAAGGTCTACTCATGCTTGCTCTGACCAAGGCAGACTATGGCAGGAATAGCTCCACTTCCCAGCGAGGCTCCCGTTCTCCCCCCTGTTCCCTCAGAGCTGTCTGAGGAGGACCTTATATCCGGAGAAGGATGGCAACATTCGGATCACTGCCTTGGACGGCCCCCCCCCCAAAGAGCCAGGAATTTTTTGCCCAAGATACGTTCTGGTCAATAGGCCTGCTGATCAGCTGCTTTTCGTCGTCACGAGCAAGTTGACCAATCTCCTTTGTTGTGTTGTCGTTTCCTCTCTGGGCTTTTCCCCTCTATCTCCTCGGTCAAGTTTTCTTCCCTCAAGTATTCTGGGCCCATGACAATACGAGATTTGTGATGGCCCGTTGAACAGACAATTTGCGTACCCCCTTGTTCTTGTCTTTTTCCGAGAAATAGACTCCCCCCATGTCAGCCTCCTCCCTTCTTTTCTTTGCTCACCCTTTTTCGGGAATCATCTTCGCCTCGCTCTTGAGATCCACTGAGTGAAATCTGTTCTCCAGTTGACTTTATTGAGAAGTCAGTCTTTTCGGTACTTTTTGCGGCTTCTGGCGCGCTTTTTTGTTCATCGGATCTCACCAATTCATAAGCCGGATGTAACCCCCCAGTTATGACAGTCATCAAGCTTTTTGTTCCCTCTCTTCCTAATTCTAGTTGGAAGAGTGAGGTTCTTTCTTTTAAAGGTAAACGTATTTCGTTTCAGCACTATGCGAAATTGCCCTCGGCTCTTCCCCTCCCTTTCTCTATTCCATACTTTTGCTATGGTTGTAAATAGTTCGAATGAGTCTCGAATTTGGTTTCAGCTTACCTATTCTCTTCTGGGATGGACGTCCTCCGGTCTTTTTCCTCCGCCTTATTATTTCAAAACAGAAGTCCTTGGCAGGATAAGTCCCCTGCGTCTTTTAGGTCCCACGGAACAGGATTTTCTTAAATCCTTCCTCTGGTAACTCCTAGCTGTAACACCCCTTTTTCTGTAAGTTTTGGGTTTTTCTTTTCTTTTCCGCCAAAAAGAGTATTCGTTGTTTATGGGCAATTGTCTGCCCTGTCTCGTAATTTGTTCTCTTGTTGTCTTTATTAACATGCTGCTTGTGATTTTTTTTTTTTCTTCATTGATTCCCCCCCAGAAGAAGCCCGCAATTTCTCTGCCTCCACCGTTCGCACAAAATAGCGTCCGCACCAGACCTCCCCCTGTCTTTCCCCCCGTAGTCCTTTTTTTTTTATGCGAATTCCTGATTACCTTCCATTTTCAAGCCCCATCTTCTTATGATACCGCGTGACACTAATTGACTGCCTCCCTTCGGTAAGCAAATCTTCCGTCATCCGTAAATTACTCTTCTCCCTTGAAGTTTGTCCAGTTCGATTTGTGAAGAGGTTTGAACCTTTTGGAGACCGCCGACGATTTTCCGCCTTGTACCTTTTTTTCCTTTTTTGGTTCAAAGTAACCTGTGCTGACGAATCTTGAAATACCATCATCGTACGGTTTTCGTCACTCCTATTCTTTCCCCAGTGGTCAAAAGCCCGGAAGTGAGTAGACACGGATCCCGTTTTTTCTGTCTTCCCCCACAGACTTCAGTTTATAATGATATTTCAGTGCTTTGGTTTCTCGACTCCCCCCAATTGTGTGGTCGTTTCTTCAAGACCCCCCTCCCTTCTCTGAAGCAGCCTTCAAAATATGCCTGCTCCCCTTTTTCTTTTAGATCTGATTTTGAGCCTTCTTCTTTTTTTTCTTCCCCCTCTCCCCCGCTATTGCTCTTCCTCTTGTCATCGAACCTTCCCCCCCCCAAACTGGTTATCGATGCTTCTTTCCTTCTCCCCTCACTACATGCTTCTTCTCAAAAATGCGGAATGTGTCAGCCCCATTCCCCTTCCTTCCCCCTTTCGCTGAATTTAGCACCTTCTCTCGTCCTTCCTTTTTGTTGTTTTGATTTTATCACGATCTTCCCCCTCCCCTTTTTGTTTTTACTCCTTGGAACTTGGTAAGGGAATGAAGTTCTCCAGTAGTCCTTAGATTCTTTTCGGATTCTCTGCCGCCAACCTTGATACTTCTTTTTTTCCCGCCCCTCCCCCCCCTTGCTCCTTTTTCCCCACCTGAAGAGTTCCCTCTTTGATGCTGGCTTGATCATTAAGCGAGCTAATCCTACCCCACCCCCCGTACGCTTCCCTTTCTTCGAGACGCTTGGACTGATATTTGATCTTATTCTTTGCAAGCAAAAGAAAGTTTTTTTTCTTCTCCATACTGACACCACTTTTCTTGAGTCATTCCCTCCTTTTTACCTTTCCGTGCCAGTCTTATACTTCACGGTGATTTCTTGAGCCAGTTCAAGAGTGTCATAGATCCGTGTCCTCTGTGCCATCCTAGGGTTTAAGCTCAAAGGTCACAGTCGGGAATGGGCGGTCCACAGCTTCAGCGCGCCCTTCTTAGCTCCCCCCCAACGTTAGTCACTGACCTTTCTTCTTTTCTCCTCCCCTTTCTGCGCGCTCACCCCACGGCCAGAACTTATGAACTTCCTGATTTTTTTTATTTTTTTCCCTCTGTCCTTTTCCTGTGGATTAAGTGTCAAAATTCATCATGCCTTATGTCATCTTTTCTTCGCCGAGATGATTTCTTTTTAACCCAAAATTAAGTGAGCTTGACAGAGAGTGCTTTTTGTCTCTATTTCTTCATGTTTCTTCCCCTTCAGTTCTTTTTCTGCGTTTTGTCCAGACTTCTCGCCCCCCAGCCCCCCTATCTCTTCTTGCCCCACTCCACCAAACCCTCCCAACCACCGTCAGAATAGAACTGCCACGTTCCCCTGCAGTCCAAACTTTAATCCACTCCGGTCCCCCGAAAAGTCAAAAAGAAACCCTCCAAAGAAAGTGTAAAGCATTAGTCTCGTTCATTGAATGGAGGCTTTTCCCCCCCCCCTTTTCCCCCTTGTTTACCTCACCCTCACCCGCATTGTGCCATTAAGGACAACCGGTGTTGTCTCTTTCGCTTCTCTCCCCGGTTCCTGCGATGGCCAGCGACTTGATCTAATTCGCACAAGTCCCTCGTCTGGCTGGGTGCTCCTTATACTTCTTGATCCCATACCTGCCATTTCCGGGCGATATCAGAATCCCTTATCGTTTTCTGCTTCAATGGCCAGTCTTTTTTGAAAGACAAAACGTTTATCTCTTTCCCAGCCCCCCTGCACCGCTCACCCCTCTACGGCCAGGTGAATTTTTGACCTTTGCCCTTTCAGGTCACCTTTGCTCAACCCTGGAATTTTGTGTTCTCCAAACTCCCTCCTTCTCTCTCCCCTCCCCCCTTCCTTCTCCCCCTACGGCCTTCAAGTCTTCTGTTACTCAACTGGAGGCCACGAAGTCCGCACTGTTTTTCGTCCCATCCTCCGGGCATCGTTCCTTTTTCAGTGAGGGCCAGGTGAGCCCGTACTCATCAGGTTAGTCCTCTTCTGGGATTTTCTTCTCTTTGAGTTTCTCCTTCGGCAAAGTAATTGGTACTTGCCCGATTCTCGGCACGTCTTCCGTCGCACCCCCAGTTAATGCAAGAAAAATTTCCCTTTTCTATACGTTTCATCAGACGGTCCCTTTTCTCCGGATGTTTCTGAAGGAAGACAAGCACCCCTCTATATTTAATCACTGTTGTTGATCGCTACCCCTTTTTGTCCGGAATACCTCAATGAAGTTTCGCTCCTCCCCGTCTTTTGTCACATGTTTTTTGTGCTGTTCTTCCCCCCCCAGTTCTACTACCCCTGGAAGACAACGGTGTTGCCCCTCCTTCCAACTTTCATTCTGTGCACCTTTTTTCTAGTTAGTGCTCTTCCCAAGTGTTTCTTGTTCCCATTGAGAAGACAGCAGCTGCTATTCCTTGCAGTGATTGGGCCCTCCGGTGCTAGGGGTTTTCTAAAATTATTTAATACCCCCTTCCTTTCTAAGTTTTTGGCGGTCTTTTTTTTTGGTTTCCCTTTCTATTTCCACCAATTCCGGGGAATCCGGGTGCTCCACTGCAAGTCACTGTAGCCCCCCTTTTTCTTTTCTGACTTGTTTCCCCTCGGCTTCTTCTTCCTGTCCCCGTTCAGTTTGTGGTTTTCCTTCCGACTCTGAGCATTTGAAGATACGTTTCCTTTCTATCTTCATTCCCATTTCTTATTTCTTCGTACCCTTGGGATTGTCTGCGCATGTCGTGGTATAAGGAGTGCCACGCTTGCTAGTAGGTACTTTTTTTCGACGTTTGAACCGCTCCTCATCTCCTCCTCCACTCCTTTAATTGCGGACCAAGTAAATGAGATTCTGGTGTTAGGTTGCAATTTTCCCTTTGATCACGCCCTGAACCCATTTCCTTCTCGGTCCCCCGCTGTACACATCTTGATATTTTTTTATGTTGTCTTCTTCTTTCCTCCCGCCCCTAGTATTGGAAGGTTCGGAGATGTCTGTTTAAGGCTGTTCTCTTCCCTGATGTTTTTTTTTTTGTGGCATGAGCTTCCCCCACCACTCCTCTCTGCCAGTACATGAACACCGCGCCCAGCGTCTATCACCATCCCCCTTGTCACTTCATTTTTGAAACTTCAGACAACCTCACCCTTTCGGCCGAGGCCCGCTCTGATGATTTTAACAACTTCAGGACCTTCACTCCTGACTTATAATTGGCCGCAAAAAAGTCAAAGTTTTCCCGTAGACACTTTTCGTGGTCCCCATTTCTGCGTACCCTGAGCCCCCCCTCCCCTCCTCTTCCCCCCCCTGACCTGGCCTTTTTTTCAAATTTGTCCCGAGTCCAGGAGACCTCGTGCTTCTTTCCCCCCTCCCATTCCTCTATTCTTTAGGTCCTAGATTGCTGACATCTGAGTTAGCCAATTAGTCCTCCCCTATTGAGTGCCCATCATCCCCGTGCACTCTACTTTTTTCACCTGAAGATTATCCCCGTTCTCGTTTTGACCCTACCTTCCCCTTTTTTTCTGTTCTGTCCAAACCCGTTTGGAAGGCATCAGCGGCCCCTCGAGCAAAGAGCCGTTCAGCTGAAAGTCCTTTTCGTCTGGTCGGCGTTTTTTCAGTAGCTGAGCATCCGCCCCCCCTCTCCGCAATTCTTACTTGACGAGGGATCGACCTTTCCCGTCCTCCTTTCTTGTCTGATCCCCTCCCAAATCGAATCAAAAGTGTCATTCTTTACAAATAGACCGTACTTTTCTTCAGCCAAGTTCCCCTCCCCCCAAAGGTTTTTCATTTCTCAGGACTTTCCTCAACCTTCTTCTATTTCCTTTGTGTTGTTGTCTCTCTCTTTTTCAATTTTTTTCCCTCCCAACTGGGTGGTACGCGGGACCGTGTGCTTGGTCATGAAGTCTTTTCCCCTCCATTGGTGCCCAGCAATAGCAGAGATCGCAATGCTTGTTCCTTCTTCCTTTTGCATTTAAGCCGCTTCCTCCCTTGGCTGCGGTGGCGGATTCTTCCCCTTCTTGATAAGACGCCAGCCTTTACGAGGGAGCCCTTGATTGAGTACGGCTTCTTTTTCTTGCTTCTTTTTTTTCCCGCTGGCACGTGTTTACTGAACCGACCCCCCCCCTTTCTGGCCTTTCCTTTGCAATGAATCTTCTTTTCCGAGAGCGACTTCCTTTTCTTGCTGGTGACGGTACCAAGATGTCGGATCCTTTTCCCTTCCGCTTGTCCACTGAGGCAGGATAGAGGCTTCACGGGGACCCTTCCTCTGCCGGTGCGGTCACCGCTGCAAAGCGCCCGCCTTCCACAAAGTTTGACAACGTCCAGGTTGGAACCTTCGTTCGTGCCGGCGTCTTTCGCCCCCCGCTCTGAGGACGCAGCTGAAGTTCTCCATTTTTATGTGGCGGTCGCTTGTTTTTTTCGCCTCTTCTTCTTCTTCTGTTTTTAAAATTTTACCATCAGATGTATTTCCCCCCCCCTTTTCTTCGTCTCTATTTATACACCCACCCATGGACGTTCTTCTCCCGACCCTCTCTTTTCTCTCTTTTTGTTTTTTTTTTTTTCCGGTTCTTTTGGACCTCGCAGGATGCCTCCAAGACCAATCATCTGTCCCCTCCTTACAAAAATCTCCGACCGGTCCCCCGTGCCACCCATCGCTCCTTTTTCTTGAAGCTCCTCCCAAAACCCAAGAAACCTCCCCCAAGAAAGTGTACTTCTCTTATCGCGATTGAAGCGTCCGTTGGTTTATCCCCACACTATCCCCAGTGTAAGTGCTGCGCTGTGTGGTGTCATGTGAATACTGTTTGTGATTGTTATTTTTTGTCATTTTTTTCTTTCCTTCATTTGTGAGCTTTTCAGGCTAGGACCTCCGCGTGACCCCGTTATGTGGTCTCTGTTCCCCCCAAATTACCCGCGCTTTTATACGAACCCCGCCCATAAATCCCTTCCTTCAAGAATCCTAGCCGCAGGATTCACTGCGCTCGGAGGGGGAAAGCCCTTCTTCCTGATCCCTTTTCACGCCTCGTTCACACCACTAACTTCTTCCTCCTAAGCGGAACAATTACTCTGATGACTGGTCAGGACCCTTTTTCTTTGCCGTGCCTTTGTTTTCGTATCTTCACACCTTCAAAGGAGTTAGTCCCCCTCCCAACTTCCCCTTTTACCTCCCCGGCCCCCATTATTCTTCCCTCCCCCCCCCAAATGGAGGCACCATGAAGTTCACGTTGCATCGATCGCCTTGTCATCTCTTCTCCCTTCCGGAGAAACGCCGTTCCATGTTTTTCTTCTTGCTTCCTAGTTATTTTTATCTTGGATGAGTTCTTCCCCCCTCATTGCGTCCCATCTTTTTATGAATTTACTTCAGAAAACCCCAATCTCAGTATCTGTGTCCCCAGACTTAGGCTCATCCGCTGACCTAGGTGTTTTTCCCGAAGGTCCCGTCACCCACAAACTCTAAGTTGTGTTGCTCTCTCTTTTTGATTTTTTTCAGAAGAATCCACTATAATTAATTTTTTTGATTACACCAGTGGCACATTCCACTTTTCTTTGCTGGGCTAAAATTTTCAGTCCCCTCCCTTTGTTACGCCCCCATCAGCAGGAACTCGCTTCCCAATGCGCAGCTTCCTTTCCCTTCGGATTTTATTTGTGGCCTGTTTATTCTTTCATGAATTATGCGAAGAGGCTTTTCCCTCTCCCTCAGTGTGTGACCCTCTTTTTGGTCATATTTTTATTTTGGTGCCTCCTTTCCCGTTCAAGTTCCTCCTTAAGTTTGCGGATCTTTGGAAGAGTTTGCTGCAGTTATCCCTTTTTGAACCCCCCTGTTCTGTTCCGCACTATGATTGTCTTTTCAGCTTATTCTTCCTTCTTTCTTTTTTCCCCCCCTTCTGTTGTAGTTCCCCCCTCTTTGGTATCCCATTCCCCTGCTCATTAACGGAGATACGTTTCTGTTCAATGAGATCGTTCCCATTTAGCCCCCATCTCTTCTCACCGATAGTTCTTTTCCTTTTTTCCTTCTACCTACTCTGCATTTTTAGCTCTCAATTCCCATCAGGTTCATTGCGGCGGCCCTGATTCTGATTTCTTGTTAACCCCAGTCTGTAAGCAGCCCTTCCCTCCCTTCCGGCCCTTTACAATAGTTTTATGGCATTGTTTGGGATTGCGTTGAGTTGAAACGATCTTTCTTTCGTCTTCTTGGGCCTCTCTGGGTTTTGTGTGTTAGTTTGTTGCCCTGTATGTGTGTGCGTGTTTCCACTGCGATTTCAACCCTCAGAGTGCCAATTACAAGACCCTTTGAAACAGCCCCCTCCCTCCCCTCCAAAATCGCCGATCACTCGAACTCTTACTTTTTTATGATTTGGGTAGCGCCCCTTGAACTAAATTTTCTCATAGCATATTATAGATTCTTCCACCAATTTGGACCTCCCCCTCCATCGTTTCGGTCCAAGCCATCAGTTCCAGCCCCATTACACTTCCCAATTTATTTCTCTTCCTTGGATTTTTTTCCCCTCCTTGTTTTTTTTAGACTTTCCCTCCTCCTCAGGCGTGGAATTGCCCCCCCAAATGTTTTCCCTTCTGTCTTTTGCTCGTCGTAAATTTCGTTTTTAATTCCTTCTTATTTTCTTCCCCTTGCCCTTCCTCGCCGTTTCACATATTTTTCTTTCTAAAGCCTCCCCTTTCCCTTACCTACTTAGTCCCCCAGAGATTATCCCGTCGTTTCTCTCCCTCCAAGTTTTTTGCGTTTTCAATCGTTATGAAACTCCTTCCAATATCATCCAGAGCCTTTTTTTTTTTTTCCCGCCCGGACCCCTTCTTCGGATGGTTTTTTTCTTTCTCCTAAGAGTTCTCAAACAGCCGCCGTCTTCCCCTCTTCCTCTGCCTCGTTTTTTTTGATCGACCACTTGCCACAGAAGTTCTTTGAGTGCTCCATCGAATACCCCTTTTTCCTTTTTCCCCTTTGGATGAGCATTATGCCCCAGCGCCCCTGTCCCGGCGTCAACCCCCCCCCCAGTGGCGGCCCCCTCTTCCTATAAAATCTCTTTCTCTTTTCCTCTCCTCTCTGCGCGAGTGAAAAGAAAACTTTGGTTTCTTCCTCCTTTGAGTGCGCTGTTCTTCTGAAGTCCAGCCCCTTCCTTTTGCAGTCTTACCTTTTCTTCTTGTTCTCGCCCAATTACGTCAGTTCGATAGAATTTGCTTGGGCAGTTCTCTCCACCGGAATAAGGCAATCGTTTGCTGATGGGGCGTATGTCTCCTCCTTTTCCGCTAAAACTCTCCCTGAGATTTCTTCTAGAGAAGGTTCGGCCCTTATATTTTGACTTCTTGAATGAAGCCCTTTTTTTCACCCGTTGTTCTTATCCAAGAACAAATTGCTCTTTGTCTCAAACCAGACCTGCCCGTTTCCCCCATTATGAATGCACCCTTTTTGTGAAGCACTCCCCCCCGATGTTCGACAGAGTCTTGGTTTTACTCTTTTTCATTCCAAGATAGATTCCTTCAGGGACCGTCGATTCCCTTTTTAGGTAAATCTCGCAGGCCTCAAGCCCCCAGAGCTGACCAAAAGTTGCCTGTACCCCTAGGACTTTTTCTCTTTTTCCCTGCATCTCCCCAAAGACCCGCTCTTCCTCTAATTTACTACTTTTTATTGTTTCCCCTTCCTATTTTTTCCCTTTTAGAAGTTCCCTTTTAGGCGTTTAAAATCCTCCTCCCTCATTGCTGATCTGCGACCCCCCATTTTTTCTCCCTTCTTCTATAAAAACAAAAATTTTCTTCTTTAAGCTCGTTGTTACGCCTGTTTGAGAGGGATGTTGATGACTTTCTGTTCACGGTTCCCCCCTTGATTTTTTTGGTTTTCAATTCCTTCTCTTTCCCGAACTACCCTCCAGACTGCCCTGACTTGTTGTAAGCAAAAAGTTCCCACCCCCTCCTAATTACATCTCCCCCCAGACGAAGTTTCACTATTTCCAAGCCGACCTGCCCCTCCAAACCAAAGACCCCTTCCCCAGAATTGTACAGCGGTCTGTCACCTGATTTGAGGCGTGTTTTTTGCTGTTCCTACAAACCCAGCCCCTCATCAATTCAAAGTACTGCTGTGTGGGTGTGGGGCAGGTGCCATATCCCCCGCTTGGTTTTTCTTTCTAGATATTCCTCAGTTCCCCCCGCCCGTAGTCTGCCAAGGCGTGTTCGAGTTAGATTTTCAGGCCCTTTCCCTCGTCCTATTTTAGATCAACGAATTGAAGATGTCCTTCCTCCAGAAGAACGGATTGTTTTGCTTCAACCTCTCTTTTCTCCTCAAAAGTCTTTTCCTTCTGCACCCAAGTTTTCCGCACTTTTGTTCCCTTCCTCATTGAAGAAGAAGTTACCCTCCCTCTTTTCTGATGACAGTCTCCTTTCCCCCGGGACTTTTTTCACTTCCTTCCCCCACGACATCTCTCTCCTGAGCCCCTCATAACCTTATCAGAACGTCACCTTTCTACCTTATTCTCCACAGACTTCATCGTCTCCGTCACTTATTGAGCTATGGGCTTCTCACCCCCCTTCCGTCACCTTCTTCCTTTTTTCTCCATTTCTCATACATTGCATTGAGGCTGGATTCGCGTTTCCATGCTCTCTGGAAATTGATCTCTACATTTTCGGCTTGTCCCGGCACGGCAAGAGAAAAAAAACGCCCGCAGGAATTGCTTTCCCATCCCTACCCCCTTGAATCTCCTTATACTTCTTCTTCGTCCTGATTTTCCGACAATCAAATCTCTCTTCCCTCCTCTTTGTCTTGTTTATTTTCTCATTCTTTTAGTAATAGTTTCAGTCTGTTTTTCTTTCCAAGTCCCCTATTTTGGCCCCCCCCCCCCCAGCATTCCTTCCTTCTTTTTGGAGCTTGACTACATATTTACCCTTTCCAAAATTCATTGCGCACCCCCCTCCTTCTCCCTCACAGTAATCCATCCCCTGCCATCATCCTCCTTCCCATTTTCGTCCTCACAATGCACTCTTTCGTCTTTAATGATCTGCAGACAGAGCCCGACAGCCTTGCTTACTTCCCTTTGGTTTTCGGTTGAGCCTCTTGAAATAGTAGGTGATATAGGAATTTTGCCCTTCTTTTTCTTAGAGGTTTTTTTCATTCTAGAACCCCTTTCTTTTCGAGTCGGTCTTTTAAGCCTGTTCCTGAACAAATTTGTGTTATGTTCCAGTATTCTCGCCTTCGTTGTGAACTTCTTTCTACCAAGCAGTTGTCCCCCAACTTCATTCTTCTTGACTGGTTCTCCTTCATTCCTCTTCTCCTTCATTCTACTGTTCTTAAATAGTTCAATGTTAGCGGATTCTTTTCTCCTCCACAATGCCTAGGGTTGTCGTAGAGCAGTTTCACCTCTCTCTTTTTTTACAGCCCCTCCTCGTTTCATTGAACGGACGTCTATTCCCTCTGGTTTCTGGGTTTCACCCCTCCCCCTTCGTCCACTCTCCCCCCCCCTTTTTTTTCCTAATCGATTCAACTTTTTCTTCTTCTGTGGTCTTTTTTTTTTTCTTTAGGACCCGCAAACTTTTCTTCTTTCCTCGTGCTGGTCGCCCCTGCGTTGTTTTTCAGCTCATTTTGCTCTGTGCACTTTGTCCCTCTCTCCCTAACCGCCTCCCCTGCCCCTCAGCACAGCACTTTGTCCCCAACCTTTTTATCACCTTTCTCTCTCCTTCGCCTGTTGTGTGACCCTATCCGTTCCTTCCTGACAGGACTTCAGGGACCTTCAACCTTTCTTGATTCTTTCCACAGAACCCCTTTTCTGCAACGTTAGGTTTCCGCCACTCGTCCGCCAAATAAAAGTTTCGTTCCAGTGTTGTCGAATTTTAGTTCGTGGAGAATGAGGCGCCGGTCCTTCCCGCTCCTTTTCTACTCATTGTTTACTTAAACTTTTGAAGGGTTAGCGCTTCCTTTGAATCCATCTTCTCCGGTGAGGTATCCTCTGCACTTAGTACCTGAAGCTGTCTTCGCCAACCTCTTCCTCCCCTCTTCCTTCAAACCACGGGATCATTATCCTAACGAGAATTCCAGTTCTTTTTTCTCGCCCCCAGACACCGTCGCTGGGAACACCGTGACATTAGACAGTACCCGACAACCCTTTATTTTTTCGGCATTGGAAAACTAGGCCCTTCTTTTTTTCCTACTTTCCTCTTCGGTTGGGCGAGCTTCCTACGAATCCGCCCCAGCCTATCCCCTGCGTATCTTTCGCCCTCCGGACAGACCTTTCCCCCCCCCTATCCCCTACCCCTCTCGCCAGGTTTATTGCGGCTACACGACCCATACCCTTGAGACAAATAGCCGTCTTACTCTTTTGCTAAATTCGTCCGCCCAGATTTTTCCTTTCCCGATCCTCTAACA
>Ga0179593_1622965_pt1 | contig 17366 bp, 25 predicted proteins | sample CZODoug2_1_08_16_FD_185931 | JGI IMG/M metagenome (GOLD analysis project Ga0179593, IMG submission 185931) | Vadose zone soil fungal communities from Angelo Coast Range Reserve, California, USA - CZODoug2_1_08_16fungal (PacBio error correction) | ecosystem: Environmental > Terrestrial > Soil >... | reverse complement strand
TTCGGGGCTCCCTTCCCTTTCTTGCTGTTTTGTCCTTCCTTTTCCCCCTTTGTGCGATTCCTTGCTCGAGATTTTTAGACCGGACCCTGATGTCCCCTGCTCGATGCTGACAAACCCCCCCCTTTTACGGAGATTTTCCAACGACGCGCTTTAAGTTCTTCTCGCCTCCTGATTTAGAAGTTTCATCGGCGAACAGATGCCCTATCACAGGTTTGATTGCCATTTCCGGATGCATAGTGGCTTACGCCAAGGTTTTGGTCCCTAGTTCCTTCCCGAGCTGTCTTCTTTGTTGTCGTTTCTTGCCCGCGAGTAGATTTCACGTCCTTTTTCAGCCTTGTTCGTTACCCCCCCCCCCAGTCGGCCCTCTCCTGGTCCAATTCCCTTTCACTGGTCGAGCGACTTTTAATGAGGAAGATCCTGGTCTCGGCTTCTGTGCGCTGGTGGCAGGTCCTTTTCGATCTTTTGTGACTCCCCCTTGATGTCCCTGAGCACAAGGGTTTTCCTTTGTGAGTTCTTTGTTTTTTTTATTTTCGTGGTTGGGGGCACCATTGTTGCCCCATAATGCTCTCCCAGGAGGATCCCTTTCTGTTTCCTTTCTTATTAAGGCTTTTTTTTCTCCTTTTGCTGTCCTTTTTCCCTTGTTCGTGTCTTGATGGTCTACAAGTTGCTCTCTACGAACTGTCTTCAAGTACGGGAGATCCTTCAATCACCCCTTTGGGTCTCCCGCATTTATTTCCGCTTTTTTTTTTCAAGCCAGCAATCCCTATTAGTCTTTCGACCCCGTTTGTGCACTGCCGCAATTCGCCAGGATCGTCCAGTCCATTCCCCTTTGTTTCCTCAGTGGCCCCGCGAAATTTAAGGCAGGCAGCCCGTCCTTAATGGGAAGACTTTCTCTTTCAGTCCCGGACGCACTGGCACCCCCCCCCCCCCGCATTTCCCTTATAATGCCTGCCTTTCCCTCAAGTCAGTGTTTTGCAGGTTTTCAATTGCCCGCCTGGGTCTCCGTTTTGCATTTTTGTTCCATCTTTCCTCTGCGCGTTTGCCCTTTTCTACAAATTCAAACCCTTTCCGTTTTTTTAACGGTGACATTCCACCCCTTGCCTTCCACCTCCCGCCCCGGCATTCTGGTCCATGGAGTGTTCTTTGTTTTTTTCCCCCATTCTTTCTCACGAAAACGGACGGTCTTTCCATGCTTGAATATCACATTCCGTTGTTTCGGGAGAAAAAAGTTGCGGATTTTAGCTGGGGGGGGAGTTCCCCCCCTTGATGACCCTTGGGAGCTTGTCCTCGCTCACGACCACTACAAAGCACTTCCAACCCCCTTTCAACAAGGTACCGCCCCCCTCCCCGCCGACAAGTCCCAAGACCTGATGCCCCCCACGGCCCCCCATCCCCCCTTAGTCTGCTCGCCGGCCCCTTTTTTTTGCAAATCGTTCATCCCCATTTCCTTTACCGCCACTTTTTCCCAAAATCCTTTTTTTGCAGATCCCTCACTCCCTGAATGTTTCAGCTCGATTTTTTTTGGTGGCGATTTCTCCATCCTTGTCTTTCCCGACGCATCCCTTTGCGTCTTTTTTTTTTTTCCTGGGACTTTTTTGACAATTTCCGGTCAGAACACCCCTTCGGTAAAACATCGTGTTTCCCCGTCGACCCCCTTCCTCTCGGGCCCCCCCCAGTCCACGATAACCCTTATAAAACCTGGCTTTCCTCCCACAACTGCGCAGATCATAAGATCTGTTTTTCAGGTTTCCCATTTCTCTTGCCTTTTTCGAAGGAATACTGGTGGCGTGAAGTTCCCTTCGTGCTTCCTCAAGGTTGCACCAGCTCCCCCTGAGCAACCCCCTGGGGCCCGGTCTTCCTTTATCCTTTTTTCCCTGATTATTTCTGGCGGTTTCATTCACCCCCTCCCAAGTGGCACCTGACCTGTTTTTTGTTTCTTGATCGTACTTGGTGCGGCCTTAAGTGATCTACCCCTCGGGGCCCTTTTTGCCCCCCCCTTTGCCCTGTTCATTGCCGAACTTGCCAGCCCCGAGGTCTTTTTTCCGTCAGTCAGTGTGGCCCACATGTACTTTTTCGAGTGGGGACGATCCCCCACGGGGATTTGCCCCTTTCCCCGCAGTCTGACTCACTTTTTCAGCCAGGTCCCTTTGAAAGTGAGAATTATAGTTAACCCACTCCCGATATTTAACGGCGACCGTCCCTTTTCTCGGCATCTTATTTTTTCAGTGCCTCCCCCCACCTTCCGAACCTGTACCCATGATCGTTTCTTCTCTTCCATCATCTCTTTTTTCTTTTTTTTTTTTTTTTTTTTTTTTTTTTTTTTTTTTTTTTTCTTTTTTTTTTTTTTTTTGTTTCCCTTTTGACCCCCCCATTGTTAAGGGTTTTTTCGTAAGGTTTGTAGTTTACTTTCTGACGTCCCGCCGTCTGAGTTCGGATTCACATCTGGGAAACGGACTTTTTCCTTTTCGGTCCCTTCGGGGTTTCTTCAGGGGGTTTTTGGATGCTTTTTTATTACTTTTCCCCCCCCCAACAAATTTTTCTCAAGGACTTGGGGGCTGGCATCCCGCGGTTACCCCCTTTAGTGGAATCTCCCAGATTTCTTGTTTTTTACGGAGTGGAATTGGACCATTTTCTGAAGCTGGCCCCGTCTTCAACTTTTCCGAACGGGAAACCCTCGGAGTTGCCTCTTCGCTCACCCCTTTTTGTTTCCTGCCGAAGACAGGACGGTCCCAAAGCCCCAGCACGTCCTTTTCAAACACTTTCTTTTTACTGTAAACCGCCCCACCCAAAAAAAAATAATCCTTGTTCCGTTTTCATAGGATAAACGGTGGGGTTTTTGCTTTTTGTAAGAACCCCGTTGGGGTGAGTCTGAAAAGATGGTTTCCCCCCCCTTTGTTTCGCACTAATTACGAATTTTCTCACGCCACCCTCCTTCGAACCCAGACCCGTGATTCTTTTTTTCCCTTCCTGCCCCCAATGGGTATGCCTCAGTGCGCTTTTCCGTCCCCACAGCGTTTATCCCTTGTTTAAATTCGTTTCCCCCGGCACAATCTCCACAAGTTGTTTCGCTGACCCAGGTTTTCTTTCGGGCCCCCCCTTTTTCCCGGGTTTACCCGCCCCCTTTTGGTTCCTTGGACGTTCCCCATGACCCCCACCCGACGGGGACGGTATCTTTCTTTTTTGTGCCCCCCCACGTTTGCGAACAACTTCGCCCCCCTTGGTCCCTCGTGAAAGTCCCTTTAAGTTTTCTTTTTCATTGCTCCGTAATTTTTTTCGAACCGCGCTTTTTCTGATTCCTTGCTTACTTGCTTTTTCCTTTTTTCGGTCCGAATATCCCTTTTGAAATGTGCGTTGTGTCTTCAATTGGCTTGTTCACTTGTCGCCGTTTCTTGTTTTCTGGTTTGGCGGTGGGTGGGGGGGTATTTTTCCTTTTTTATTCTTCCAAAGATCAAAATTTTCTATTCCCTCGATTCACAGAACCGTCTTAAGTCCACCTTCTTTTCCATCTCCCCCAGGCATGTGATTTCTTTTTTTTTTTTTTTTTTTTTTTTTTTTTTTTTTTTTTTTTTTTTTTTTTTTTTTTTTTTTTTTTCGTTTGGATACTTGTGACCACCGGCAACCTTGGACCTCCCGACATTACTCACAGTATACACGGCACTTAGGCCCCCCGTTGTGCCTTTCTCTGGTGGGTTTTGTATTTCCCCCCGCATTTTTTTTTGAATTTGGTTCACACGCGCCCCCGCGTGTAGAAATCTTAGTTTCAATTGGCCTTTGCAGGGGGATGTTTTTTTAGCTTCGCGCGGCTCCTTTTGCAAGCTTTTCCCCCCCCTGACCACCTGCCCCCGGCTATTCGCCCCCCCTATTTCTCCTTTGCCATTGGTTTCGCCTGTTAATTGAATCCTGCAGACCATTGGTTTTTCCCCTTTTTCGAGCTTGAAATGATAGTATTTCTGTCTCGGCCATCGACTGCTCCCTCTCGGCCCGGGGGTCGGCGTAGTTCCACACTTCCGCGATTATTAGGCACGATCCTGGCTGAGCTGCGCTTTTCGTGCCACGGTCTTTTTTTGGACTTCCCCCCCCCGGGCGGAAAGAGCGGTTTTTGGGCTTTATCTTGACCTGCGACCACTTTCCTTTGGAGGACCGTCGTTTCTATGTAGGGTCGCCCATCGTTTTTCTCCTTTGTTTAGGCCCCCCGGTCCCGCACTCGAAATTTAATCCCACATCCGTTGTACTACCCCCCCCCGATTTGCCCCCCGCCTTTTCCATGAATGTGAGTTCAGCCATCCCCAGAGCACACTTTCGGGTTTTACCCCGCCACAGACAAACGCTCAAGTGTCCGTCATTCATAGATTTTTTCGCCGAAGTATGGAAATTTCTGCACCATGTTTTTGTTCGTTGTTCCCCGCGTCCACCATCCCAAACCAAACTCTTTGGTCCCTCGGGAACAATGATTCGCTTTTTTCCTCCCTTTTCGCGGCTCTCCTATTTTAGGGACTGCCACTTCACCGATTTTTCTTCTTTTTTGATACTTTTCCCTTTTGCTTGTCGCTCACCCTGCTTTTTTCCCCCTTTCCGGAGTTTTGCTCACGATGGACGTGTTTACTGAGAATTCTTTTCCGCCTTCCGCCGGGAGACCCAATGACAACGGGTGCCACTCATAGACTTTTGTTCAGACCACAGAACACTTTTCTCCGGCAACTTTCACTCGACAGTTGACTTTTTTTTTTAGACCACTATGGCCTGGGCGGGAGTCAATTTTGGCATGGTTTTTGGAGTTTCGGTTCAGGCCCTTTAGAAATCCAAAGTTTGTCTCCCTCCGGGCTCCGCGAAGAATTCTTCCCCTAAGCTGGCGCATTTTTCGAGTTCCCCTTTCCTTGCACGTTCAGACTTTTTTCAAATAGATCTCCTTCCGGCGTGCGTTCTACCCCTTGCCTCGGGTCCCACGGGCTCTGCCTCAGCTCCCTGGTTTTTACATCGCCCCATTTGGTCTGATGAGAAAGGCTTTTTTCCTAAATCTTTCTTCCCTGACTTTTGTCTGTGATAGTTTCGTGATAACACCTCCCCCTCCCCTTTTTGACGAGTTCCCCCCCCGTGGCGATTTGCGTTTAGGAGCCTTTTTCCGGAACCCCCTTTTTTTTTCTTGGAACTCCCCCCCTTTCTGTCTCGATTGTTCTATTTTGCTTTATTGTCGTTGTCCCCTGCCTTGGATGACCCGTTTCCGCTTCCCTTCGGTTTGCCTTCTACTCACCTGATAGCCGGTCGAATTCCGCGAACCGACTGCTTCCACAGTGTCTTTTTGCCAATCCGCTCCTATGGGTCTTTTTCCAGAAGCCCCCCCTTTTTTTTTTTTTCCTTCCCTTTTGAAGTTTGCGGCTGCAGCAGTTTTCTTTCCTTGCTACTTTTTTCTGGCCCGTCTTTTCTTTTTTCCCTTATGCGCCCCTCTCGAGCCGCCTCATTTCCCGTCAGGTCCTTTACAGTACTTTTGAAGATTCCTCGGGATCTTTTTTGTTTCCTTTCTCCTTTTTTCCCCCCTTTGAGGCACCGTCGATCGGGTTTAAGACGGCCACCAAGTACATTTTTTCCCTTTTATGTTATTTACGTTGGTGGCGCGGGGTCACAAACGCTTGCACTCCCTATTTTTTTTTTTCCCCCCCTCGGATCCCCCCGGAATTGGTTCGCGTTTCTTTCTTTACACGTCTTGAGTTTTTGGCGTGAGGGGGTTTGCCTCGCTCGTTTTCTCCTATTTGTGGTGATCACCGTACTTCTCGACCGGGTTACCGTGTAATCGAGCACAGAATAAGCTTTCCCCCCCATTCATCGTTCCCGTTTTCTTTTTTCTTTAAGCCCCCCCTTACTTCCTTTCGAGTCCTCCACCGTGGCACCCATAACCTCTCCGGAAGGACTGCGAATATCCGGAAACTTTTTTCCCCCTGCCGCGTCCCCCCTTCACACAGCGCGTTTCCCGTCCACGCAAGAGTTCTATATTTCCTTGGCTGATTTGCCTTTTTTTTACACACGCCCCTGCCTGTCAGTTCCCCCTTGCCTATAAGCATTTCAGGTTTGCAATTTGCCCCCTCTTCTGCTTCTGCTCGCCGGAATCTTGCATTCCCCCTGTTTTCTTTTTTGCACATTTTTTTTCCCCCCCCCACGTCTGCGCGTTTTGCTTGACTTAACGTGGCCCGCCTCCCACCATCTCACGATTGTCATACGGAGCTTTGGGCTTCTTGAATTTCCCCGCGAAATCGTACTTCCACGAACGTCCCTTTTTCAAGAGAAACCTTTGTGGAGATTCACAGGAATTTCCCTGACACGCAGTCTCTGTTTTACCGGTTTCCAACTGAGACGTTGTTACCCTGGTCCTTGATTATGCTCTCTTACCCTTTTTCCCCCTTTCCCCCCCCCCCAAGCCACCTTCCAACGGCAACAAACGGCGACAAGGACCCGATGATGTGCCAACCCCCAAGACATTTCCCATAGTCTTTTTTCTCGCCCGGGTGCTCAATCTTGAACACTTCTCTGAAACTTTGACGATGCCGAGCCCCACCCCCGTTGCATTCAGCTCGATTTTTTGCCATGTTGGCGACCTCCCATTCCTTTGGCCTCTTCCCCTTCCCGTCACTTTTTGAGTGAAGTGGGCCCATACCTCCCGTGACAACGTCCGTTCTATGACCCCTTGTGTTGATGTTCCTCCCATACCTTTCCTTGTGCCAGCTTTTTTAACCAGCCCCCCCCCCCCGGCGTGATCCCTTGACAAAGGTCTCCCTTACCAGTGCAGTACACCTGTGTTTTGTAAGGTTTTCGTCTAGATTCAGTCTCCCTTGCTTCTTTTCTTTTACCATGGGTTGCCGTACCCCATAATGCCCCCCCAAATTTTGTCACCAGAGTACAACACACCCCACCAGGTTGTTACCCCGTCTGCCCACAATTTTCCTTAGTGCGTACAGGTTTTTTTGGGCAGATTACTCCCCCAGTGCTTCCTTTGATAATTTTGGCTTTCTTTTTTTTTTTCCAGGACCCTAAAGTGCGTTTCCCCTTTGGTTCTTCTTCTTTTTTTTTCAGTGAAATTGGCACAGGTTTTTTCCCCCACCCAGTGGGGCAGCCATGTCTTGTCTTGTTGTTTCTGATCCCCTCATTTTCCTGACTGGGATTGCTTTCTGTAGCCCATTGTCTGAAGACCGTCCCCGCTTGTACTCACAGACCCCTCTTTCCGCCCCTCCCATGTTCCGGACGTTTGTTCTACGTTTTTTTTTGATTCTCCCCTCGAACAGTCCGGAGTCGTACTGAAAACCTTGAAAGCAACTGAACAATTTTGTGTATCTCTTCATCTTTTTATCTTTGTTCATTTGATACCACTCTTCATGTGAAAAGGGGCGTTCTTGTTTGTGCACCCTACGGTTTCCTTAGCTTCAGCTTTGGGAACGGTCCTTCAGTTGTCTTTGACAAAAATGGTATTTTTTTGTCTTTTTTTCCCGGACTTTCGTGGGGTTTTTGTTGAAAAATTCCCTCCTTTATTCTTCGCTCCCCCACATGTTTACTTTCTGTCCCCGGCCCCCTCGTACAATTTTTCAAAAAGGGGGTCTCTTCCCGATGACACCTTACATGTTTCGTTGTTTCTTGCCATAGCGTGTTTTCAAATCCGGAACAGCCCCCCGGTTTACTTTCTCGCCGTCCATTTCTCACTGGTTTCTTCCAGGAATGAGGGATTTGAGACTCAAGCCCAGAAACGGACTCTTTCCCAAATTGTGCCGGGCTGACAACTCCCCCGCCCCTCAACTTGTACGCACCGATAAACCATTTTGTGGGCCTTCTTTTTTTTGGCACAGTCCCCCTTTGGTTTTGTTTTTTTATGTTCTTTTCCCCCCACATTGTTTCATTGACGCCCAGTTTCGCATGCACTTCCACCGGCCACCATTTTCCTCGAATTTTTCGACATTTGCTCTGACCTGCCCCCCCCATTGTATTCTTCAGTTGCAGTTGGTTCGTTTTTATCTTGTAATCGTGACCTTTGGCCTGCAGTCCTTTTTTTCCAGGACAGGTGTTGATTTTCGGACACCACCGTTTTGGGGTTCCCCGGAGGTCCTTTTTTCTTTTTTTTGGTGATTGCCCCCCTCCTCAAACACTGAAGAGCGGGGATTGCCCTTCCGTCCGTTTTCTGGGGGTACCCCAAAAGGGGTCCTCCTCGCCCCCTGGCAAAAAAACAAAATCGAGCTTACTTTTCAGGAGTTGCTCTGCTCTCAGTTTTTCCTCCCTTTTCGGTTGTTAAACATTCTTGCTCGATTGAGCTTTGGGGCGAGCAGACTATCCTTTGGAAACGTTTGTGTTTTTTTCGTTCTTTCGTATGAGGTGTTTTCTGTGTTGGGGGTTTTGTATGCTCTTTGTCTTCAGTTGAGGTCTTTACTCGCTTCCCCCCCATAGGTTTTCCACGGTTTTTGGACGCGATATTTGGCATTATAGCCAATTTCTTTTCTCTCCTTGAAAATTTTCCTGCATCTTTTTCGTGTATACTATTCTGCGTTTCTGCAGGAATTCTGTCACGCAATCTAGAAGATGTGTGGCCGGGTGATTATAGCTTTTGGTGAAGTCCTTGTTAACCGTCTGTCCTTTTTTCCTCAATCCCCCATTTTTTTTCTCTTGTAGCATGGCAACGGCATTCGAGTTCTCCGAAAAGTCCCTTCTGGCTTGTCCATTTTCAAATATCCCTGGACCCACTTGCTCCCCTTCTGCCCCGTCCAAGTTGAACGTGCAGGCATTTAATGGGGCCCAATTGGCGTTCTGCAGCAATTTTCCTTCTTGACCCTATAGTCTCTGGGGGTTTTTGCAAGGACGCTGCTTCTTTCCGTCTTGCCGGGTTTTTTTAGTTTTTCGGCTCAAGTTCCCCCAGATATTCTTTGCTGAGAATTTTTCAGTGCCCCACGTGTCGTACCCTCGAACCATCTTGTAAGTTTTTTTTGCACTTGGCGTTACTCTGCTATTTTATTTTTTTTGTCCCCCTCTGAATTCGGGTGCTCTTAAATTGGCGCTTCGTGCCATGCCTTTCAGCGGAGTCCCTTGTATCCATATCAGGTTCTTTCCCCCCCCAACCGAAGTATGGCCCCCGCTTTAACCAAAGGCAGCTTTTCACGGCATGACCCCAGAGGGATCATTCCGTGTCGAAAAGGGGCGTGTGGACATGGGCGTTTGTGCCCCCCTGCTCCCCCCCCGAACCCCCCCCCCCCAATTTACTGTCTCTTGTGAAACGATCGGAATTCATTCGTCCCGCTTCGGGAAGCCCCGAACAACCCCTCTGCCCCGACCCCCGATTTTTTTTCTTTTTCCCCTTGGCTCCTGACGGGTGGTTTTCCTGCGCGGCCTTGGACCGTGGTTCCCTCATCCTTCCCCTCCTTCGATCCGGTGGTCCATCTTGGATGACACAAACCACGGGCTCCCGGCGCGGGGGCCAAGCACTTTTCGTCCCCCCCGAACGCTCCTTCGTTTCTATTTGTTCCCCCTTGCTGGTTCGCCCCAACTATTTGGTTGGCGCGATGGCAATGATGTCGGTTGCTCCTATTACCCCCCCCTATCAGGTAGATTTTTCCCCGTTTTTTGTTCCCCCCACTCTGAGATTTCCCTGGGGTGCGCTACGTTCATGTTCAACTGCATCTTTGCCTGGTTCGACAAGGTTCTAAAAGATTGTACACACCCCCCTGTCCTTCCTTTGCACCTTTCCCAGGCGCTCTCCAATCTTTTACATCGCAACACGTGATGAAGGAAGGAGGGTGATGCGACTCCATTATATATTCTCCTAAGTTTTTTTTTTTAGAACCTCTTTTTATCACACTCCTTCCTAATCATGTGGTTGGCGATGTAACCCCGTCTCGATTGACGCTCGAGTCGTTCTCCACGGCAAACAGTTCCGGGCATTTCTTGTCGCGGCTCGTGTTCAGTTGAAAGGCATTGAACCCAGTCCGAGCCAGGGTCTCATTCTCCGCGGGTTCTGATAGACATTCAATAGTTTTCGTTCTTTTTTTTTGCCCCCGAGGCCCCCCTTCCCCTGCCCTATTGAATCCTCTTTCTGCCCAAGTTGGTTCGAAGCACCAATACTTTTGAAACCAAGTCTAGACTTACACCCTTCCTTGCCTTTTTTTCTGCTTTCGGTTTTCTTTTCTTGTTCCCCGTCTTGTCATCTACGTCGGACCGTTCGTCCAACGTCATCCGAAGTTGCGCCTTCAAGTCCCCTTCAGGGTTTTCTTTTAAATTTTTTTCGGTTTTCTTCTGCCTGGGTGGCAGGTCTTCTCGAGGCCGGAACAGATATGAAACAGTGTTCTTCGTTGTTCCTTTTCTCCGGGGCCTTTAGTGGGGTCTTTTTCTTTGGTTTGCGGCGGGTGGGCACCCAACGCCCACTTTCTTTTCACTTGCCTCCCAGCTTTTCGTTTCCCTTTTCCCTTTCATGGAAGTTTTGCTGGTCCTTGAGGGGTCAAATCCCCCCGTTTTTTCTTTTCCTCTGTGGGTGCCACAAGTGCTTCATCGAACCTTTTCAATTGTCGACGGCGTTCCCGATTCTCCCCTTGGCCCCTTTTCCATTTGCTCGTCGGCAAAGTGCCCGCAATACGCTCTTCATGGGTTTCTCTGACCCCCCACCTTTCTGACCCCCACTTCTTCCATAAGTTTTCGGCGAACCCCCCCCCTTTCGCGAGTTCTGAGACGTCTCTTTCTCCGTCCCCCCCGATCTTCCAGCAGGAATCCCCCTGACCGCTATTCAGCGCGTCTTAATTGGGCAAACTTGCCCCACCCCCCCATTTCTGCCCAATTGGGTCCATCTTGGTGAAGTTCATTGCCCGCTTGGCCCTGCCCCTTGTCGGGTTTTTTCTGCGATCTGCATCCCCCCTGCTCCCATTCTAAACTTCATTTTTTCGTTTGCTTCCCCCTGCAACTGCCGTTGAATTCCCTTTTCTCATTTCACCACATAATTTCACCTTTCGTAGCGAAATTTGCTGTCCGATTCTGCCTCTTGCAAAGCCCCCTCATCTTCGGATTTCCGGTTAATTGCCCGTAATGACCACATCACATTTCTTGGATCGCCTTTTTGTTTCCCTAACTTTTGTCGCCGTCTGGTTTTAGCGGGGCGTTTACCCCTCTCCACGTGGTTCTTCCCGTTTTCTCCACTTTCAACCTCTCCCCAAACTACCGCCCTGATTCCTTCCCCACCGCCACACAGTCACACCCAACTTCCCCACCTTCCACGGACCCGACCCCCTCATTTCCCCTGATAGTCTGTTCTTCTCCAATCCGCCCCCTCCCCAGACGTCACTTTTACGACACCCTATCGAAACCAATCCGATGCAGGCCCAGACCCCAATGTACCGGCTTCCATTGTTGGAGATTCCCATCTTTTTTATTACCGGACTACCCGGTCCCTGTACCGACTCCTTTTGTTTGTCTACCCCCCAGTACGTACACTAGTGGACCCCGGTTTTGTCCGACCTCCCATGTTTCGTTTTTTTTTCGTTTCGTCCCAAGATTAACAATTACCGTGAGGCTCCCACACGGCGCTGCCCCTGGGATCTTTGGTTTCTTTCTATCCATGTCGGGAATGCTTCTTCCCTAAACACAATGGTGGGCGTGACCTCCCCATTCGTCACCCCCCCCCTTAATTGACCTGGCCTCCCCCCCACCTTCTCCCCCCCCAGTGGCTTTACCCGCCCCTCGCCAACACTTGATCCTAGTTTTTAACAGTGACTTACCTTTTTGCGGTTATTTCACCCCCCCCTTTTTTGCATTTTTTCTCCGTTAGTCCTTTTCCTTTCCTCTTCGGCGTCCGCAAGTGAGCTCTCTCTCGTTTGCGTTCGGCGGTCTCAAAAGGGGTGTCTTTCCGGATTCCTGCACCCGTCCTGGCCATCCCTCCTTAGACCACGTAATTGTCATCATTTTCGGTTGCACCTGATCCCCTTCACCCGGGGTCCCTAGTGACCCCTCTGTCTTCTGTTCCAGTACCAGTTCAGCGTATTTCCAACGCCCTATTTACCTCCCCCGCTCCCTCCGTTATTCCCGTTTTTTTTCCTCTTCCTCTTTTTTCGTTAGAGTGCCCCGACAAACCTGACCTTTCCCCCATGTATCTTGTATCTCTCTTTTTCCTCCCCGTTTTTTTTTTTTTGAGCTTTCCGATCTTTTTTCACGGTTGCGTCAAGGTTTCGTCTTCTTGACCAAAGTCCCCCGGTCGAGTCCCCTGCACGTCTTACCCAACGTCCTTTCGTGCCACACAATTTATTGGGGCGTCCCCCCCCTGACCAGTGGGCTTTCTTTTTTTAAGTTGCATTTTGGACCCCCAGGCGAAGGTTCTTCGGTCCTACAAATTATGCCCCTCCGTTTCCCCCTTGCCCCCCGTGAAGGGTCTTCCTTCCCCCCAAGGATGTTTCTACATGGTGCTACGCGGTTTTTTTTTCTGCTGGCCCCCCCCCAAGCCTCAAATTCCTTTTTCCCCCCTTTGCCCCTTACGTGGGCTTCCCCCTTCCAAAACTCCGAGTATTTCTGCTCACTGCAGGCCGAACTCTCCGAGCCCTGGATGGTAAGCAAAACCCTCCTCGGAGGCTTGTTCCTGGCTTTCCTGACTTTCTGAACCATACCCACCCAGGCGTAACGCCCTTTAGGATAACTTGTGTGTTTCCGTCTTGATCGAGGTGTTCTCGTACGCCCCCCCCCCTTTTTGTGCATCGTCCCCGTGACTTTTTAACCTCTTGTGTCTCATTGCCCCCCTCGTTTACGAATTGTACTCTTTCCACGTATTTCCTTCCGAAGCTTTCCCCCTACCCATTCCCCCTCCCCACTCTGCGGTCAGTTGTTTGCGAAGATCCCTGAGTTTCCCCTTACCCTTTTTTTGAACAACTCCCCCCCCCCCCCCAAAAGTTGCCGGACCATGTTTTCCTTTTTTTTAGGTTCCACCCCCCCCCTCGGGACCGAGTTTTCCTTAAGTGTAAGTGACACGGTAGCCTTTGCCCCCCCCCTCAATGTGGTTTACATGGTTAATCGTTCGTTCTTTTTTTTGATTGTCAACTTTTTCCTCCGCTTTCCCCATTGGCAAAAAAAACCCGTGGATTGAAGGGACCTTTTTCAGGTTATTGCTCTGCATCACGTTCCCCTCGTTTTTTTTTCCTTTTTTTTCTCGAGTTTGCTAAAAGTGAATTTTCTCGGTCCCGATTTAGTGGCCTTGCTCTGCTGACTATCAATGGGACCTTAGTTTTCCTTGTCGCCGTGTTGTGCGTCTGTTTATGTTTTTGATGGGGATTCCTCTTGTAGTAGGTAATTTCTTCCCCCCCCCTCTTAACCAAGTGTCGTTTTTTTTTGGTTTTTGTCACCCTCTCATACCCCTCCCTGTTCTCCCCCCAGTGATGTGATTTTCTCGCTTACTTTAATACCGCACGTTGAGACCTCGATTTCTGTCTTTTTGGACCTCCCCTCGTCCTCGCTCCTTTGCCCCCCTATTATGGTTTTTTTGTGAATGTATTTGTGAATTCTTTTTGTTCCCCCTTCCCCCAGCCCGGCTTTTCTGCCAACTTACTCCCCTTTTGGTTAGAATGGTCTCCTGTGGATGGCAGGATCTTTGAGGCACGGAGCGTTTTCGGTTCCCCTTTGACCCCTTGATCCCCTCCCGGCCTGAACCTTTTTTTTTTTTTCTAACTTCCCCCTTGTGAAAAAACAACTTCGTGTTTTTGCTAACTGGCCTTATGTACTTTTCCCTGTTATTCACCTCTTCTTTTCGGCATGCGACTGCTTTTTTACTGCGGCACGGGCTTGAGTTTGTCTTTCGTTTGATTTCCCCTATTAGGCCTTCTTCCTGGCTTTTTCCCTCTTACTTGCCTTTGTTCGACTCGACCCCCAGACGGCCATTTCCCTCCACAATGCGGTTTTGACGTTTTTTTTTTTTCTGACCTGATCTTTTTAGTTTGGATTTCTTTGGTGGACCGGAAGATTTCTTGTCGTGCCCAACCCCCCGGTCTTTGATTGCAATTTCTCCCACCATCGATTTTTTTTCCCGAACACCCCACGATGCGGGTTTGTGCCTTCAACCCCCCCGGCATTCCCTTTTTCTGACAACTGAAGAAAGAAAAACGCGCACTGCGTCTTTGCTTTTTTTTGCTCGCTATGACTTCCCGTGCTTTTTTTTTGCCCCCCTCTCCCCCCCCATATCCCCACGCCCGCCCCTCCCCAATTTTTTTTGGTCCTTTTTCAATTTTGTATTTTTTTTCCTCCTGGTTTCTTTTTTTTGCGTTTTTCCAAGTTTAAGGACTGGCCACTTCGGGCCGAATCCCCCCCCCGGCCGTATCCCCCTTTCCCCCCTCCTTTTTCGATCGGAAATTACGGGGCCATTTTCCTGTTGTTTTACGTTTTTTCCCCCCCTTCGTTTTGACCCCCCCCATTCTGTTTGGAAGTTTTTTTCTGATGGACTGAAGGGGCCCCCTTTCCCCTCACTCCTGGTGCCAAGGCAAACCTAGCGCCTTCCTTGGTTTCTCCTTTTTACACCTTTTGGACCCTTTTTTGCTTTTTCGCCCCACTTTTTTCGGAGGGCGGGGGTTTGAAAATAGTTGAACCTGTGCTTTTGTTCCTTTCCCTGTTTTCCTCGACCCGGCCCCAGGTCTTTTCCCTTCGGTTTTTTTTTTTTTTTTGCAGCGTATTTTGAATTTAAGCTTCCGGTTCCCTGGCTTTTAACCCCTTGCCGTTACCGGTCCCACCCCCCCGTGATAAGGGATTGCCGTCTACATGTTGTCCTGGCGCCCACCGCTCGTATCGCTCCAAGGTTCCCCTCAAACCCCCATGCTGTTTCCAATCTTTTCTTTTTTGGTGTGGACCCGAAAGAAATCTCTTCTCCTCCTCCCTTTGTTTTGTTTGATTTCCTTTTCTTTGGTCTCACACCATCCTCCTCCTGCATGGTGGTTTCCCTGTTTCAACCCGTGGCTCTTTTCCTCGACTCCTTTCCCCCGGTGCAACCTTCCCTTTGCCCCAATCTGCCTTTCCTTTTTGAAACGGTCGTTTTCCCATTTTGCCTTTCTGTGAACGCCCCGGATGACCAATTCGCTTTCCTTTCCTTTTGTCTTCTGTCCCATTTCTTAGCCGTTTCGAATCGGCGACCCCCCCCTTTTTGGCTACTCCAGAAAGTTCATGCCCCTCTCTACCCCCCCGGGGTCCTCGTCCCAGTTTCTTCTTCACTGATCGAGCTTTGGGTAGGATTGTTGTTTGCGGCGTCAGTTTTTTGAACTTTTTTCGTATTTGTGCCCCTTCTTTTTAATCTAGTTCTTTTTTTTTTTTCCTATGCGTACACGTCACTCGTGGAGACCCATCCTGTACTTTTTTGTCATTTTTTCCCCGTTGAACCTCTGACCACAGCTAGTCCCCCTGGCTGGCTCGGGCAGAGTTGGCAGTCCTTTATTACGCTTCTCGATTCCAATTTTTTTTTCCCGATTTCACACCAACTGTACATTGGATGGTCGTGGGTAGTGGGGTTGCCGTTGGAACCCCCACTACATTCCGCTCCTAATCTTCGCCTTAGGCACTAAAGCGCTTTTTTTTTTCGCGTTTCTTTCTATGGGCTTTAATCTTGCTGTGTTTTTTTGTTTGTCTCTTTAATCTCTCTTGGGCTTCTTCTCGATGGTGGGACCAAAGTTTTTTTTTCATACACTTGTCCCTTCGGCCGTTTTGTTTTTTTTTTTTTTATGTTGTGTGGTTTGTTTTTTTTTTTTTGTTTTTGTCGCTCCCCTCTCCGCGTTTTTTCCCTAGTGCCTCCTTTTACGGTTAGTTTTCAAGCCGTCTTCAGCTCTTCCGCTTTCTCGAAACCCCCTTGCCACTGACCAGCAATTACTAAGTCCTGATCCTGGGGAAATTTCGTCGATTTCACTTGAAGCTGACTTTTGGTCCCCTGCGCCTTTTCCCCCTTGCAGATTTTCCCTCTTCACCTCTGGACGGAAAGTGTTTTCCTGTGCTCAAACACACCCATTTTTCCAATCCCTTCCCTGGCGTTTTCCTTGGGTCCCCCTCTCTGTTGTTTCCTTTTTTCCTTTGTGGGCTTTTTCCCGCTCTTCCGCCGCTCTTTGCATACACCTCCCCTTTTGCATTCCCCCCGTGGCGCGTTGCTTGATTCCAACCAGGGCCGTGCTTTTCCCCCAGTTTTTTTCCCACTCCCAACCCTTACACATGTTTTCCCCTTTTTTCCGATTTTGTTCCTGTTCGTTTTTCCTCCTCGCAAGTTCTCACCTTGCCCTGCCACTTACTTCACCTCCCACCTGGGACGAGGGTTCTCCAAGGAATTGCGAACTCAAAGCGTAGGGGTATGGCAACCTCCCTTTCTTACTTGGGCTCGATGGAAAATTTTTTAACCGACTACCCTCTTTTCTCCCCCCCCCCCGCCCACCCCACCCTCCCCCACATCCTCCCTCACCCCCCTGACTAGCACTTACCTTTCTTCTAGTTCTGCTTCTTTTTCCACTTTCCTCGTCGCAAAGATTTCCTTTACCGCATTTCCCCCTGTCGATTTAACCAAAATTCCAGAGTCTGTCACTCCCTTTCTCTTTTTGTTTCCCCCCCAGTGTTTGGCGTCTTTCCCACTCCTTTTGTCCCGACGAAACTTCTACCGTCCCGCTCTCGGTGTTGTATTCCCCAGTTTTTATCCCCTTCCCCTTGACCCTTCTTTACACCTCTTTGACCCGGTTGCGTCCGAATCACCTGTTCGAACTGTTGCCCTTCGTTAATTTTTTTTTTAACCCTTTTTTCAAACCCGCGTTCTTCGTCACCAACAGCGCACTGCCCGCCAGAACCCTGGTGTCATTCTTCCCCATGTTTTTTCCATTCTTCGAAGGCCATATGGTGTTTGAAGTACATTCGCCTCATTTTTTTTTTCCCATGTGGCCCCAGCATTCACATTAGACCCCCCCTTCTTTAGTTTTGCTTACTCACACCTCCTTCGCCCACACCTTTTATAATAGTGTGTTTGTACATTCTTATTTTTCGGTCCTGGTTGAAATTTTTTTTTTTTTTTCTTTTTCTTTCTTTTTTCTCTTATTAGTTTTTCCCCCCCCCTGCCGGACTCTCCAAGATCTCTAGGTTTCCCCTGGCCGTAAACGGGTTAAGGACTTTTTTTTTACCCTTTTTTTTGACCTTCTTTGACCCCCTTTTAGGAACCCGTACTTGTACATAGTTGTGTTCCTATCCATTCACTTTGGCCGTCTTTAGATGCCAGTTCTGGAGACTCCTGTTCGACCGTCATCCCCTCCATTTTTCCCCCACGGACCCCTGTGTGACTGACCCCAGTCGTCCCCACGCGACCGTCGTCCCTGACGGATGTTTTTTCCCGCCTAACGTTTCTTTGAAGTGCACGCCCTGACGGACCCCCCAAAATTATGTGT
>Ga0179593_1414940_pt1 | contig 17366 bp, 13 predicted proteins | sample CZODoug2_1_08_16_FD_185931 | JGI IMG/M metagenome (GOLD analysis project Ga0179593, IMG submission 185931) | Vadose zone soil fungal communities from Angelo Coast Range Reserve, California, USA - CZODoug2_1_08_16fungal (PacBio error correction) | ecosystem: Environmental > Terrestrial > Soil >... | reverse complement strand
CCGGTAAGGGTTTATTCATTTCGTTTCATAAAAGGGAACTGGATTCCTCTTTGTTAGAAATGTTATGGCTCCCCCTTTCCTTCCTTCCCATTTTCTTCGAAGCGCGCGCTCGTCCCTTACTGAGCGGCAGCGGGCCTTTTCGGTTTTTTTTTTGCCCTCCCCTTTTCTATACTTCTACGAACAATTTTTGCTTTGGGTCGAGCCTGCTAAAGACGTCCTCCAATGCCCTTTCCTCCATGTTTTCCATTGGATGATTCGACCCCCTCCTAACTTCTTTTCTTTCACTAACCATCCCTCAAAGTAGTTAGTCTAAATTTTTCTTTCCTCGGTAGAGGGCCTCCCCTGCAGGCCATCCGGTGGTGGAAGTTTCCTCTAACCCAACTGTTGACAGACTTTTTCGTCTATGCGCCCGGCTCGGCACTCCTCAGCCGGATGCCTCCATCCCAAGACCTCTTCAGATGCGGAATTTGACGTAAGCTTCATACCTTCAATTTTGGCATCAATAATCCCTCAAGCCTCTATCACCTCCAATTTCTTTTGTCCCCCCTTCTTTGCGTGAACTTTAGGACATCTAGAACGCTGTGTTTTTTTTTTTTTTTTGGATAGATTCACGTCCTCTGCCCTTCTGACGTCTACTACCTCCGTTTTTTACAGATTAAGGCTAGTTGATTTCCGAACGGTAAAGGTATTAAGACGTCCTTGTTTTATCCCTCTTCAACCCCCAAGATTTAGGTCCTTTGCAGTTCGTGATCCTAACTGTTCATGCTCTTTTCGATACTTAGCCGATGTATTCTATTTTATATTTCCCATCCTTTCTTGGACCATGTCAATACTTTTTTAACACCCGCGGGAACTAATTGCCTAAGCCCCCTTTTTTGAGACCTGTTACCACATTCTCCCGCCCCTTTTTTTTTCCGATTTTATCTTTCTTCCCCCCCCCTTCTTTTTTAGGATTCTAATTGGTTCGGCCATTTAGGATAGAAGGCCTCTCGGTCTTCTCCAGCATTCTTCCGGTAATGACGACGGCCGCTGGACAGGAACCCAGTCCTTGAAACCTTCACTAAGCTGTTTTCCAAGCTCACCCCGACGCCGCTTTTTCCTTTAATCCCTCTGTTTAAATTCAATAGATTGTGCTAATTATTCCGCATCAGAACGCGCAAGCGATATTGCCCCTCGCCGAAGAATTAGAGTTTGTTGCATCCCCTCTTTTTTGCGTAGAGAGTTTTGGGGCACATACTCGGTGGTTCTCGCGGCTGGGCCGTTTTCAATTTTTCTGTTAATCTATTTCAAAAGTTTACGATCACCAGCTAGTCTGCCCTCTCGGCCGGTAGTCAGCATTTTGGAGGGTGTCTTTTATGGTCCCCCTCCCCCCCTGAAGGTAGGGCTGCGACTTTCTTGAGCATTCCTTTTCTGCGATATACGACTCTACACCGCAACCCCCCCCCGCCCCCCCCCCCCCCCCCCCCAATGTGGAGCTTCGCGCCTCCAAGGAAACGCCCCTTTTCCCCCTTGATAGGTTCCCCGGTCAAGTTCTTGATGTTCTCCGCTCCGCGGCTTAGCGCGGAGTCGCGGCCTCACCCTTGTTTTGCCCCCCCAAAAGTGACAGAGGATTGTATACAGTCTTTTGTCAGTCCCCCCCCACTCCCACAGTACCCGTTATCACCTTCTGATGACCCCTGGAGAATTAGTTGCGCGTCGCAGCGGCCGTTTTGCTTTCCCTGCTTCCAGATATGCTACAGCGACCGGCCGTTCTTCGTTGCGTTGGGGCCCCCCTGAAATTTTAGCCCTCTTTACAGCGGCCGCGAATCATGCCTAATTGTACCTTGGTCTTCCTGACGAGTGCCCAAGCTGGCCTGCTTCTTTAACTTCTTCTTGGGCAGAAGCTAGCGACTAGCCTTCCGGACCCTCGTTTTTTTTATTGACGGTGACCCCCCCTTCCCCTGTCTCCTCCCTGGTCTCCCCCCTCACTCCCCCATCCGTTTTGTTGTTGTCCTTAGATTCTCCCGAGGATAAGTTCCTGTTCCACCATCTCTGAAAATGCGAAGCCCTTATTTCCCCCCGGCGCTAACAATCGTTGCGATTCCAGCACTTCCTTCTTGATCCCCTGTAGGGTTGGACCGTCGGCTGATTTGCTCCCCCCCTCCCTTCTCAGCGGTTTTTGTTAGTTGGTTGTTGATGTGAAGCGTCGTCGACTGGTGGAACTGCGCTCTTTTTTAATGCTTGGCCAATTCGCTGTGCAGTTTCCAGCGTTCTTTCACATTATCCCCAACTTCATCTGTCCCTTCTTGAGGAATGGAGCTGCCCCCGGTTAAAAAAGTCCCCTTTTGATTTTGGACTTGTTTTCTCTTTTTTTAGAAGTGACGTCCCCACGAACTCGTCTCCCCCATCCCCTGACCGCCTGGTTTCGCGTGTTTGACCTTCACTAGCTCCTATTCCGTTCTTGATTTAGAGACCTAGCATGCCTGACAGATACCGATGCATTAAGATTCAACCTGTTTTTAATTTGTTTGGTGGCGCGTTGGTCCAATTTCCCCTTTAATTTATCCCTAGATTCAAATGAGTCTCACGATTTTTTGAGCCCTGTAACCGGAAGTTTAAAGAGACCCCCCCCCCCGCTAAGGGTGTTTCTAAATAGTTATTCATCTATTGTGAGACCCTTTGACTTGCTAGAGTTGGTGGAGCTGGAGTCCCTTGGTTGACGAATCTTCCCCTGAGTTTGTCAGCCGCTGGAGTTTGCAACACTGCCCAGTTCCACCTTGAAAGTGCCCCAATTCAGACGGAAATCCCCTCCTTCCATAACAATAGATGCTGCGTCGGGATATTTCTTTCCAGTTACGTATGCTGGACCTTTGAATAGATCTTATACGATCTTCAAGCGTCTCGTTGTTTTTTTGAGTTTCTTAGCAGGAAGTGAAGTGCTGTGTTTACCTTTTTTTTTTTTGTTGCCTTGTTAAGGGAAGCGGCCTTACGGAAAGAAATCTGATTTCCATTCACTAGTTGCGGACCCTTCTCTCCGTTCCAGAACAGCGACTTTATCCTCATTCAGCCAATCGGTTGAAACTCCGGTCCTTTTCTTTTTTCCCATTCTCCCGAAATGGCGGAGGTCCCTTTCCCGCCGGTAGTGGTTTTGTTCTCTTGATCATTAAACCTCCCTTAGTGAGATTTCCAGTTTCCCATTCTTTAGAGAGCGGGTTGACCCTAGGACCCCTTATTAAGTAACGCCGTTCGGAGGTTCGGGGGTCCACCTTATTGCCCGTCTTTATTCCTCCTTCCGTAAACCCCCATGTAAATTTTCCGCAGGGACCAGATAACTCTGTTTTTCTCTCGTGCTCGTTCTCCGTCCGATTTCCGAGCCGGTGTTCTTTGCCGTACTTTTTTGACTAGTTTCCTTCCCTTCGGGCCGCCACTAGGTTGCCGGCTGGCGGGTTTATCCTCTTCCCCCCGATGATGTCTTGCCCCTTTTTTCCTTTTTACCAGGCCGCTCTTCATCGTTGCGTCGGCTTTCTGTTCTTCTATCCTCCGGGCGAGACCTTGGGCCATTCTTTTTCGAGCGGGAGCCGTCTTTTCTTTGCCCGTGTCTTCACCTTATGGTTGACTCCACGGCCAATCCGTTATTCAGTTTTTTCCTGACCATGTCTTTTATGGCTCCTCCATCGATTAGTAGCGTGAGTTTTGGTGGAAGGTCTTCCCATTTTTCCTGGCTTTTTGGTCGTTTGCTAGACATTTCCACATGGTAGCCATGTGCTTGTGCGCGTGCTTCCTTCCATCAGACGAGCAGAGGATTTTTTTGAATTTCCGGTCGTGCCAACCCTCCTTCTTTAATGTCTTGTATTTTTTTTCCTGAAGTCCGCCTTTTTTTCGACGCATGGCGGCGCTTTCTTCCCTCTCTTTGTCGGACCCTTTTAGTCACGTTCCTAAATTCTTCTTCTATACAAGCATCCGGTTTTTAGTTTACATGTCCTAGCAGAAGTTTTCCGCAGTTGTCTGTCCGCGCGACGGCCCGCCTTTCCCCCTTCTCATCATTTTGAAGAAGGTGACGAAGTCCTTCCCCAACAAGGCGCCCCTCGGTTTGAACGGCCTCAGGGTCGAGAGACCTCTGTCATCCCAAATTTTCATTTCACGGACGTTTCCTCTTATGTTTCATCGCTTCTGCATCCCCCTTCGTTCACACGAAGGTAGGAGACCACCGTTTTAGTTCCTCCCGGACACCTTTCCAAGGTCGTCTCTTCTTCTTTTCCCCCTCCTCTTCCTGAAGTTGTTCTTCTTCCGCATGCTGGACCTCGATGGTTTTTCATGCTACTTTCCCACCCTCCCTTTTTTAGATATGGGTTGAGTTTGCTCTCCCTTTTGGTCGTTCCGAAAGGAACCGCGCACGTGGGAATCTCTATTATCAATATAAGGTGTTTTTCTATCTCTGTTTTTTCCCTTCTTTTCCCGAGGTCGCTGCCCCCCTCATGCTCGCCCCCACCCAGTTTCTTTGCCTTGTCGCTTCGATCGCAGGTACATCTTCTTGAGTGGAATGGACCTCGAACCACCTAGCATTGTTCCTGAATGCATCTTCCCTTTTTGGAGGTCATTTTCTCCCTTTCATTTCTCAGATGATTGTCTCAGCCTATGCCAATTCAAGGGGGAGCGCCATGCGGAGACAGATCTGCTCCAAGGAAATTAAGTTCCCTTTTTAGTTGTCGCCCTGCTGCAGTCCAAGTCTGTGACGCATGGGGCGCCGGATCCTCTCATTGAGGTTCCATCTGGCGGCTCCGCGGCGCTTTCGTAGCCGCTCGGTCCCTCTCCTTTTTTCTCTTCCAGGAGACTTCCTGACGGCCTTTTCCGGTCTGCCCCTTGTGTCGTTCCCCCCCCTTCAATTTCTGCACGTTAGACCTTTTATAGCCTTCCGCGACTTCGATTTCTCTCGTAGATATAACTCTTTTTTACGATTCCCTGACTACACCCTTTATGCGTTCGCCGGCCTCAAGACCTCTCCTCTTGTCCCGCCACGAATGACGGCTACTGCCTTTCTTTCCTTTTTTTTCCCCCTCAGTCACCTCCTGGTACATCTACTTTCTGTCTTCAGGTTTTTCCAGACCTGTTCCTCTCTAAATGACGCCCCTTCCACGCCCCCAAGTCGGGATGATGCTTTTCGGTCTGAGAGGCCTTTCCCCGGCAGGTCATACGCTTCTTGGCCTTTCCCCCCCACACATCACCCAATGATGAAGAAAATTTTTTTTTTTGACCTTAGCCGGCTCGTTTCCCCAATGGTGAGTCTCCCCTTCTCCCCTAAAACAGTCTGCCCTCCATGAGTAATAATTTTCGAGAGCCGGCTCGCCTCTTTTGCCGACCCGACTCCTTTCCCGGAGAAAAGCCCTGTCCCTTTGTGCAGGCCCTGTCAGGCACGATGAGCCCACCGTTTAGAGAAAAGGCCTTCCCATCCTAGAAACCTTTTTTTCCACTACGAATCATTATTGGCTGTGCCTTTCCTTTATGATTCCTCGGCCCCCTTTTGACGGGTCTTCCGGTGACCCCCGCACCTCGCTTAGGGAAGTTTCCCAGTCTTCATCCGGCGCGATCACTCTGCGCCTTTTTTTTCGTTCCCATTCCGGTGATTTTCGATAATTACTGCCCCTTTTCTACGCGGGGACACTTAAGTCTCGCCCCCGTTACGGTTCCTTTGTGAAAAACCGCTCTGTCCGCTTTCGCTTTTCTTCTCTGAGGATCAATTTACTCCGGGTTCGCGCGTTCCTTGCTCGCCGGACTCCCCTCTCGTTCTCCCTCCTTGCTCCGTGATGAAGTCCTCGGAATCGGCCAGGATTTGCCGCACTGGACGCCGCGTCGTTCATTCTCGGCCCCTCCCCATCAGTCCCCTCTAGACGGGAATGCGTATTATTACCCCGAGCCCTCGTTTGACTATGCCTCCTCTCCTACCTCTATCGCCGTCCGCCGCATTCGAGGTTGGCCCTATTCGTCGGCTCTATCCTTTCAAAGTGCACGGTTTCCCCTTCAGGTGGTGCTGCACCATCTTCGGGGAAGTAAGGAGCAGGCTTCCGTTTTTTTTCGACTAGCCATTCCACCAGCTTTTTCTTTCCCTCTCGAGACTTTGTTCTTTTCCTAAAACAGGATCGTGTGTTCCTCCCCTGAGGCCAGTTCACCTCCGGAGGGGATTTTTAAATATTGAGCTGGCCCTTTTGTTCTTCTTTCAAGAGATAATCCGTGATCTCCTTTTTTCTGTCCCGGCACTGCCCCTCTTATGCTAGTTTAGTTTTTCTCGGATAGGGACTTCCCCCTTCCTCAGAAGTCTTTTTTGAGAGAGGTTTTAACTGTCTACCCCCCCCCCACTCGCCCCAAAACCCCCCTTTTCTTTTATCTCCATGTTTCCTTCAGTCGCGATGCAGCACCAGCATTCCTCTTTTTCCAATGAGTTCCTTTGGGAAACTTAGAATTCCAGTTCATTTTTTTCACCTCGTGTCAGCGGCCTTGTGTCTCTTCGTCCTCTCCCCCCCGCCCTTCCCCCCTTTACTTCTTGACCCTTCGCGTGCGTTCCTCTTTCTTCGCTTTTTTTTCCTCCCCTACCGGGCAACGCCCCATTTTGCTCGGTACGTGGCTCGCGACGGGGACAAGTAGCTTCCGTCTCCACCGGACCACGTGGAGCCTTTTATCTTCTCGAGACCCTACGTTCCCTCTTCCTCACGCGTACGATTTAGATGTTTCAATTCCACCCTTATCAGTGTTAGCCACTCTCTCTTTTAACTTTAATTCCGGGGATGTTTTTCTCTATACCAGCATTACAGGGCGTGTCACCCTCGCCCGAGAAGAGGATGTACGGACATCTCCCCTTTTCTTTCCGAGTATGCGTCTCCATGCTAAGAACTTGTTTTTCTTTCATTTTTCCCCTATTTGTCTTTGTACGGAGATGGCCACTACGAGAACATGATGTCCTTTCTCTTCTCGCGTTCCTTCTTGAAAGTTTTTGAATCGCGGATCGTTTTTCCTCCTCTCCGTTCGTCTACTGGTATCTTGATTTTCAGGATCAACTTTTCTCTGAAGCCTGTTTCTGGACCTTCGCCTTTCTTCCATTTTAACCATTTCCATCTACAGAGCTGTTGTGTGCAGTCGCTGTTTTCACATTCCTTTTAGTTTCCCCCAAAGGCACTGCGCCCCCTGTGTTGCGCTTTTGTTGATCCTCTTTTTTTCCAATCCTTTCGTCCGTTGTATCTTCTATTCCGTCTCTCTTTCCCCCTATCCGAGAAGGTTCTGCGGCAGTTCGGAGGCTTCCCCCGTCCTTCATTTTTCTCCTTCCGAAAAGTCAGGATACCCTATTTTTGCGACTCCCCTGAAGGTGGTCCTCCCTCTCAGCAACACCCCCTCCGGCTTTCTCCTCCTTCGGCCGCTTCGGTTGTGTCCCCATAACGGTATTCTGAAGATGGCCGGGTCCGTGGAAGATCCTGCCCTTGTCTCTTCCGGGCGCCTACTTTCCCTCCTCTCTTTTGACCACCCACTGCACAGTCACCTGTGCATTATACTCTCCTGGCCCCTCCTCGTGCAGCGATTGATTTTTTTTTTCAGTGGGTATACTTTTGGCCATTGGAGGCGTCCACTAGGATTATCTTTCTTCTCCTGCTTCAGTTTTGTCCCTCTTTTTGCGCTTGCCTAGACTTTTCCAAGGGTCGCGGCGGGGTCAATTGTGCGGATGGTACTGGTCGCTCCTTCTCGCTTCCCCGGCAGTTTCCTTTCGCAAGAATCAGTTTGCCGGACCCTCTCCTTCAAAGAGAAAAAGATGAAGTTTAATCGACCAAGCGCAGTGTTCAGGTTTCTTCTTTTTTTTTCCTTCTAATTGATGGAATGGCGGAGGCCTTCTGCCCGCTTTTTAGATTTCAGGTCTTCCCTCTACACTCGCCCCTGCAGTTTCCTCCCCTAGCCCCCCCTTTATAGCTCGGAAGCGCGGCAAGGATCCCATCAGGTAGTCTCCCGAGCGCGCTGGGAGGGGGTCACGTAACTTTCTCCCGTCAAGGGCTCCTAGGTCCTCCGTTCCCTTCTTAGGTTGCCCTCTTCCTTTATTTTTTATATCGGCAGATCGGTACCCCAAGTCTTGCTCGACCTGTGAGACGATCCTCCGGGGCGCTCGTAAGACTCCACCAGGTGCGAAAGAATCTCTTAGGGGATTTCCCTGATGCCGGATGGACGTTTTTGGACTCTCTCCTTATTTTCCTCATTTTTCCACCCTAATAGGAGTAGTTCTTGATGTAGAGACCCAGGCCTCGAGGCCCGGTCAAGGGTTCTAAAGGGAAGAAGTCGCTTCCCCTCTTCATGTCTGAATCCTTTTACGAGACCCACAGGACCACCAGCTTTCTGTCCACTTGCCAGGAAATGAAGCTTCTTCCCCTCTCTGGTCTCCTCACTTGTTATCTTTCATTGGCAGCAAGTCTTCGGCGCTTGCATTCTTTTTTTGAGAGTACCTTTCCCTTTACCAACGGGGTAGTCCATGTACCGTTTTTGGGTGATGCTCCGTATCCCCTTCTCCGGAAGAAGATCCGCCCCGCAGGTTCCTTTTTTTTTCCCGGTAGTGCAACCGGCGCCCACCTCCGTTTCCTACCGGGGGAGTCCCTCTTCCCTCTTCCAAGCTTTATCCTTCTCCCGCGCAGACAAGATAGGAGGTTAGGGACATGGTCTTGGCCGGTATTCCTCACCTGTCTCCAGATGGAAGATTGGGTTGAGTCGCTTGCACAAGCATCTTGACACGGGTCTCTTTCACGATGCTAGAGCCAGAGACGCGCGGGCCCAGGTACGTCTTCGGTCCCTCCAGTAGGGAAAAAGGAGTTGCGGCTTCGCCGGCCTTCCCGTCCGTCAACCCAGGCTTTACTCGTTTCCATTCAGCCTTTTTTGCCTCCGAAATCAGAACCGGAAGGTCCGAAGTGCAGGGCGTGCGCATCTTGCTTTTCATAGAAGCCCTCCTAGGGAGTTAGGCGAGAAAAGCTGTTCCTTTGAACAGCGTAGTAATCTCCTGATTCACCCACTCCTCCTTCCCGTCTGGGGGTTAACTCGGCCACGCGACTTTACCCGAGAGGGAACTTCCCCCGGTAATAAGGGGTCGATTGGGTCTTTTTTTTCTGTGAATGGTTCGGAAGTCCGCGCAAGGGACATCTCTCCTCCTCCTCCTTGTTGTTGTTTTTAGCTTCCCCCTTTCTCTTCATTATCTAGTTTGAGACCAGGCCCTGCAAGCCACCAGATCGAACCCTTTGTGATGGTTCTGAAAGATACGCTTCCACTCCAGTCTTTCTTTTTTCTTGCCACCAACCTCCTTTTTTTTAATGAGCTCCTCTTCAGACCTGCCCTCAGGTGTCTTGTGAAGAATATTGTATAAGCGCTTGACCCACCCTTAGTGCAGGCCGCGGACAGCCGAGGCACTAAGCAAGACGTGGTAACCTTCCGGGTTACGCACCCTGCTTTCACCTTTTTTTTCCTGTTTTTCTTCTGACTCCCCTCCTGCAGGCCTACAGGCAGGTCGGTCAGGATTATTGGCGTGCAGGGTGTTCCCCTGCTGCCTTCTCTTCAGATCTGACATCCACGACGCTTTTTATGCTTTGTTCGTCGCCTCAGCGCTTTTTCAGCTTGTATGACCTTTTTGCTCCCAGCTTTCCCTTCAAGGGACTAGCGCATAGCGCGTAGCTAGTCTCCTACTCTGGTTGGCCTCTTTGCCTACCAAGGTCGGGCTTTTTCCTCCCTTTTCTTCCTTTTAAGTCGAGCCCTGTTCGGATAGTCTTCTTTCGCCTTTTCCCCGACAGCTCCACTAATGGAATGAATCCCTGTTTTTTCCCTTCTTCGGAGTCACGAACCGAATGAAGCCGCCGAAAACCAACCTCCCCCCCAAATAACCTCCTATATTCCGCTGCATGTTCGCCTTATTTTTTTGACTTTACGGTTCCTTCTGTCTTAAAGGTCTGTATGGCAGTTTTGCTCTTAAACCTACATGATGTGATTCCCCCTGGACGGTACGAGAAGGCGCATGCTCTTCCCCTGGAAGTCCCGCGCTTACTCTAACTGCGCCGAAGCCGATGAGTCATTCTTCCCAGTTTCTTCCCATCCACTTCCCATAGTTTTCTGAAATCGTGCGAGTTTAGAAAGCCAGAGGCACATTTTGTTAATGGGACGTGCACGCTCTCACCCTTGAAGTTTTTTATTTATCTCACCATGCTTTGGGTTCGGCGACCTTCCCTCTCTCTCCCCTCCCCCCTTGCCTTCAGTTCCCCTTTCCTGAAAGGTCTGCTGCGCGGGGCCTCCATTTCCTTCTTCTGGGACCCCCGAACAGTATCTTTCTTTTGATTTTTCCTGAAAGCCTGGCCGCTTGGTTCCTAGTCTCCCCTTCTTTTTTTTCCTATCTTCTCTCTGAAGGGTGAGATACACGCACTGAACAGCTCCCGGACTTAAAGAATTCCTCGCCGTTCCGTTTTTTCACAGCGCTACCGACCGGGATTTTTACCTCTTTGAGCTTTTTCCCAGATGATGCCGGCATCGGCCCTAGCGAGTCGGTTCTTCCCGTCCTCCTCATCTGTGATACGCTGCTGCCGGGCTGTTAGGCCGCGGATTCCCCTTCGACTTGACCCCCTCCTCTCCTTTTCAGTCTAACTCGCGCTCGCCCGGAATCAGCCAGCGATTACAATCGAATTCACCCCCTTGAGGTTGTTGGGTGGGGTGGTTTGGGGGTGTCTTTTTTTGTTTTTTCATTACCCTTTCCAGAGATTATCCCGTTCCATTCATTCCGAGGTGCTGGCGGTTGTTGAAGGCTCTTGAGAATTAACTTCTTTTACTTCCATCCTTTCAGCTCGGGGCCGTTTTTTTGTCTTTATAGTCTCCCTTCCTTTATCCAAAAGATCGTCCAGGTGATACGTAGGATGGCATTCCCCCCCTTATGTTTTTATTTTGGCGTGCCCCCCTTTAGGGCTTTTCACATTTTTCTAAGGCCGTTTATTTGCGCCTCCCTTCCCTCGATAACAAGTCCTTTTTGCAGCATCAGACGCGCCGCCGGGCACGTCAAATTCCCCTGTTTCTTTCCTTCTGAGTGTCCCAGGGGATTTTTTCCTCTCCGCAGTCGGCTGATTTTCTTTCCTTCAACCCCCTCGACCCCCCCCCCCCCCTTAAGTGCTTCTGTTTTTTTACGCTTCCTGTTCTCTCTGCCCAGCACAAGCAAGTCCCCCCCTTTCTCTTTTTCGGTTTTACCCTGGCCTCTTGCCCCGTTTTGTTTCTCCTGTCAGAGTTTGACCTAGAAGCGAACTTTTCTTTCAGAGCCTTCTGGCAGACCTGTTTCTCCCAGATCAAGAGGCTCCCGCCCTCCACCTCTCCTTTAGTTAGCCTTTGTCCTGCAGACATGGACAATTTATTTTTTCAGATTTCTGAAAGATGGCCCTCTTCGGCTCCTTTTGCGTTTGTGTGGCTGATGGTGCCGGCCAGGCCATCTGTTCTCCCCCTCTATTTCCCCCCTCCCTTTTTTTTCTGATCGATTTGGCTCAGGTTATCGCCGGGCCCATTCTCTCATCTAATTTCCCTTTCCTGGCATTTCTCTTCTTTTCTGATCTAGCGGCTCATGCAATTTGTTACAGGCGGCTGCCCAGCTCCTCTACCCCACGTCGGCGATTCCTCCCTTTCTTTTTTTTTTTTAGCCTTGCTGACGGAAGCGAACTGGCTTGATCGGTCCTTTTTAAGTAGCTTTAGAAGAGGCGTTCCTGCGGGTTTATGTCCCTTTGAAAAACGGCCCCCCCCCCGGACGAAGATTGGTCCTTACTTCTCCCTTATACTTTTTTACCCCCAGTCCCAGGTGATCCCTGGGTGATTGCTGGTTTCTTTCATCCCGCTTCACAGAAGGGTCTAGAACCCATTCTCCGCGCGACCTTTTTCTCTTTGTGGCGGTGTCCGCTGGCAGACTCTTTGAGATCCCCTTATGAGGAGAGTTATCCGATCCTATAGACCCTGGTCCCCCCTCCCCCCATCATTTTGTTTCCCAGGGGCCGCGGCCGGGAGGGCGTTTCGAGTGTTTCTTTCTTCTCTTAGAAGAATCATAAAACTTCTGGCTAAGTTTTTCAGAACCGTCCCTACGGCATGATAAGAAATCGTCGACCCACCCCCCCGTTTTTTGTAAGCCTCCTTGTCCTGTGGACGAGCTTTCAGCTGTCCCTTTTTTTTTTTGAATCCTCGGTAGAGAAGAAGTTCTCATCCCCTACCGCACGATGATGTGACCCTCCCCCGTTCCTCCCCCTTGTCCCGTGGAAGTTAATCAGGAAACTCTCTCGTTACCGAGATGAGTCTTTTTCCATGGTGGTGATCCCTCTTGTTTCGAGAGTTTCTGATTGCGGATCGCGTAAGATTGGTCAATTCTTCCGTCCCTCCTTTTTTTTTGCAGATGTTTAGGGTTGACTTTTCCTTAGCCATTCCCCTTGTTAGCTGATTCTCACTCGGTGCGGAATGGTATGGCCTCGTGCCCCAGCTGCCACGCGTGCGTTTCAGGCTTTGTCGAGGCCTGAATCTATGCTCCCTATTGAAGTCCCTCAGAGAGCCCTACTAACCTTTCCATCAAGTTTATTTAGCGCTTTTTTCTCTTTCCTTCTATTTATTTTGAAAGATTTCGTTGTAAGGGAGTGAAGCTTCTCAAAGAACTTGCTCTCTCCTTCGAACCCCAGCGTACTGGTACCTAGCGGCCATCTTCAGTTTACCTCACTCATAATGAGAAGGTGGTTTAGGTTCCCTCTTAAGGGTATGATGTTCCTCCGAGCAAGGTCTGTTTGATGTTCGTAGCCTTCTATTTGCGTCGTTTCAGGGATAATGGAGAAGTTGTGAGCAGATCTGAGTTTTCTTTTCTTTCCCTTCTCCCCTCAGGTGTCCTTTTTGGTTGATACGGCAGCTGCTGTCATGCAATTTCAGGTCCTTCTTCCTGAGATTTTTATTCTTTCCCCTACCTTAGTCGGCTTGTTCCCTGTCTCTCCTTTCCTCTCCTCCAGGAACTTCTTCCAGTCTTCAGAATACTATCATTTCTTTTTGTTTATACTCTGGTTTCCTTGCGAAACCCGGAAAGTTTTACCGGCCCTGCCTCGCTGTCTCCCCGAAGCCTGCTTCTCTTTTTGTCTCGGTCTTTTCTGTTTGGAAGTGTCGTCCTCTTGAGGGGGTTTACTCTACCGCCCTCGGGCCCACAGTTTACTCCTATGTTTTTGATTAGGGTAGAAGGCTCAGCCCATCTATCCCTTAAGGTTTTTCTCGATGATCCGGTCGTGCACCTCTGAACCCTGAACGAGGGTTTTTTTTCCTCGGCCCGCATTTTGCCTGATACCCCGCTTTCGCGTTCCTTTGTTGCCTCTTTCGACCCTTCCCTCCCCAGTTTCAGTCCCCCGAACATTCGGCGACGAACCCTTGCATTCCACCTTAATAGGGAGTTTCCTCTTTCTAGAAGTCCAGTCCCGTTCTCGGTTGCCCGGACTGCCTCGCGAGGACAACCGGATTTCCCTCGTTTCCGGAGCCTGCCAGTTTATAACCCCCCCCTCAGTCACCCTCCCACTTTTTCCCTTTTTTCTGTTGGCAGTGGCGACAACCTCCGTCCCTTCCTTTTTGGCATGCCTGGCGTTGCTGGCTTGTCAATCGCGCCTCTTATCCTTTGATTAAAGAGTGAGGCTCCACTCCCCCTTGATCTTGATCCAGGACCTTGCGAACAGGTGTACTCCTTCTTCTTTGGAATTAACGGTTTTTTTTTTTTTTCTTTTAACCTGTTCCCCCTCGTGGTGTGGCTCCGGTTCCCCCCCCTCCTTCTTTGACCTTCTCGCTTCCCCTTTCATCTTATGGTTTTTTTTTTGTTCAGAGTTTTTTGTTTTGCGCTACTGACGTAAGAGTAAGGACCCCCCCCTAATAATACGGTGGTTGTTTTTTTGAGAGAGATGTCCCTTGTCGGACCTCTTAGCGTCCGCTTTCCCTTCCCTTGATCTCCCCTCCCAACCAGATCTCCCGCTTCGCCTGCCCGCCGCGGGCGTAGGTGTGCTTTCCTTTTTTGTTCCCCTAGAACGTAGATTTTGGAAAGCTGCCGGGGAGCCCTTTTCTCCTTCTCTTGAGACTTCTTTTCTCCCTTTTTGGTTCCTTAAAAGGAGCGCACCCCCACCCAACCCCCCCCCACCCCCCCCCAACAAACCATGGCGCGATTCAGCCCCGAGTGCACGTTCAAGGACAGGCCCTTTTTCCCCCCTTTTCTCTTTTTCTGCCTTTTTTCGTTCCTTTCCTTGGGATTCTTTTTTTTAGGCTTTCAGGATTCTCCTTGTAATATTTCGGCGTAGAAGCTTCCCTGGCAAGATGTCGTTCCGTTTCCTTTTCTTGACCACTTGATCATCCTTATGAATTTTTTTTTTTCCTTCCTTTTTAAGAGGTAGTCCCGTTTGATCAATTCGCGAGACAGCTGCCAACATTGCAGCGCGCGATAGGTCGCTTCCTTCAACGTCATGCTTTTCCTTTGCCCTTCCCCAAACAAGTTAGGTATTTTTCGCCGGTTTCAATCGGATCATCGGCTCACCCACCTGCCTGCTCTGCTCCCTTTATAGCCGCTTTCCCTCTTACCTGGAATAAATGGGGATTTCTTCTTGCTTATCGTTAAGACAAACGCTGCGCGCCGCCCATTTAACCCGGCCACATACCTTTTCCCCCCATTATTCTCTTTTTTAGAAGCGCGAGTCAGTTCGTCGGTTCCTTGTTTCCTTTGTTCGCCCTGCCACCCCCCTGATGAGCCTGTTTTGGGCTCGTCTGAATTCTCCAACTTTCAGGCAACCTTTTCTCCCCTGATTAAAGGCGAGCCAAAATCTCTTACGACATTAGTCGATCGCCGAGCTCCGCCATGTCCTCGTTTTCTCCAACATTCCCCTCCCCGAGTCACTTCATCCCTCCCAGTGAAACCTTTTTTTTGTTCTTAATTTTGAGACTTTCTCTCCGAATTTTCTAGTCCAAACTTCTGCGTTACCTCGCTCGAATACGCCGTACGTTTTTTTTCCCCAGTCCAATGTACGGGAGTTCCTCCTTGGGGGCTCCTTTTACGGATTTCCTTTACACAAGAACCTCTCCTCTTTTTTTTTCCTTCCCTCCCTGTCTCTAGGTTTTTCGGCCTATGTCGTTTTTTCTTTACCTCCTGGCGGGAGATTTCCCCTTCCAAGACCTTCCACGCTACCTCGGGACGCCTCCTCTCCCAGTTCCTTGGCTTAGTTTTCCCCCCCCTGCCGAGACCCTTTTTCCTTTCGTCTCGAGAGTTCTCACCCTTCATCGTTGTTTGAGCGTGACGGTTTCTCCGTTTCCCTATTTGGCCGCCGCTGCTGGTTTTTCTCCTTCTGCTCTAGGACCAACTACGACCCGCGTTGTCCTGTTTTCCGCACCCCCTCTTTCTAGAAGGAATCCCTTCTATTAACCTAGAGGCCCTCCGAGGCCGCATAAGCCTCCGCCAGCGCATTTCCTCAGACTTTTCATTCTCTTTCTCTTTGAGAGGTCGTTTTCCTCTTCTCCCGGCCCTTTTTGTTCAAGGCTTTCAATTTTTTTTTCTTTTTATTCCATCAGCCCTTCGTTTCCCCCTTAGTCTACGGTCTTTACCTTTTCTGCTTTCCAAGCCGTTCACCCACCCCAAGTCTGGTTAGCCCCTCCAGAGGAGATGAGGAATTCCACAACGGCAGCGGGTGCTCTCCGAGTTTGTTGCTGGATGTCCTTTTTCGAATCTTGACTGTGTTGTGCTCGGAGATCCCTCCCCTGTTCCTATAATTCGGACTCCTCCCTTGGATTTTTAAACCTCCCCTGTCTTCGTCTCGTATCGGTCCTTTCTAGCCTTGATAGTCTTTCTTAAAGCAAGGGCGGCGTTAGGTAGTAAATTTTCACAAAAGAGCAACCCCCAATTTGAGACTTCATGGGTGTCTACCTGATTTTTAGCGTGAGCAGTCCCCCCCGGGATCACCGGTCCTGGTCCACGTCTCCTTCCGACTTTTCCTTGACCCTCTAGTATGGGGTTGACATCGTTCCTGAGCCAGCCGTCCCATAGGAGCCAGATCCCTTTTTTCTTATCCCTAGAAGAGTTGGCCGCCCGTTCCTCCGTCCCTTTTGCTAGCGTCACACAGCGGGCTTCACTCCCTCATCATTGGTTCTCCAACGAGAGCCGACCGTGACTGACCCACCCTGATGAGCTTAGTCTCGACCGACCTTTAGGGCAGACCCTCGCTTCTTTTTCTGATGTTGCTCAGGCAGGCTTCAGCTGCTTGTCCCCCCCCCCCATTTCCTTTATTTCATACCTTTGTTTTTCCTAGACTGCTTTCCCTCCGCGGCCGGCCCCATCTGACCATTCCTGCTTATGGAGGTCCCTCCCCCCCCCTCGCCCTGGCCAGAGATCTTATTTCCCTTTTCAGAAGTTTCCGGTAGGTGCCCCTTGTCCACTTTTGATATTTCCCACGTTCAAGCGGAATTTAGGTTCGTTCGCGTAGAAACGATGTCCCTCCCCCCCTTATACTCTGCCCGCGCTTCTCTTTTTACTTCGGACAATTTTCTTTCCCCGGTCCTTGGGTCTCTGATTTCATCACTTCCGATTCTCTTTTGTCATTCAAGAGAAACTGAGCCTTATCCCCCCTTTCCCTTCCCCTTGGTCGTTTTGGACTTGCGGTGCTTCCTCGCGTTTCAGTTAGAAAAAAAGTTCCCCTTCCCCAAGAGTTTTTTTTGTTGCGCGGTGGTTAGACTCTCCCAGCCCCTCCCTCGACCCTCTCCGGAGGGATTCGGAGCAACTGCTTCTAGAATGTCCTAATTTAGAAGGTCAGACAGTGGACTTTTCAGGAATTTTTTTTTAGTTGCAGTAGCTAGGTACGTTGTCGTCTTTTACGGTACGTTTAACTCTTTTTGTAATCACCCAGTCAATTTACTTTGAACGCCCTCGTATTTTACACCCTCTTCGGTTTTTTCCCCCCCTTAATCATCTCTCCCGTGATCAGTTGTTTTTTGCGTATTTTCGGAAAGACTATTACCTCCCGTTTGGATACTGCCCCTCCTCTTGATTTTCATCCAACCCTTTTTCATTCCCCTTGAATTTTTTTCTAACCGGCAAAGACGCTGAACCATAGTCCTTCTTTGAAAGAGGAGGGATCTGTTTTGGATTTTTCGGACTTTTTTGTCCTCGGCTTTTCTTTTCCTTTTCGATGGTTTCTTTTCCCGTGCCCTTTCTTTGGTGATTTTTCCTCAGTTAAAGTTCTGCTGTAAAGGGTGAGGTTCTTTAATGGCCTTAAATATCGGTGCCCTGCAATCTTGTCCATCTTCTGTTTTCTCTCCTTGCCGCTATAACCGTTCTCCTCATTCCTCGTCCCCTCTGGTTCGTAGCGCTTTGTGATGGGTGTTTTACCCTTTCT